>FLNY01002451.1_pt1 | contig 31860 bp, 19 predicted proteins | sample 1140381 | NCBI WGS metagenome assembly FLNY01 (sample SAMEA3878172, study PRJEB12797) | bioreactor metagenome | biome: Moose rumen | place: Sweden | collected 2011-10 | reverse complement strand
CGGGGGTGGCGGCCACGGCCACGGAGTCCACGAACCAGGCGGCACCATAGGCGCCGTCGTTCACCAGCGGCGGATAGTCTTCGGCCAGAATCACATAGCGCGTGTTAAGCAGGTTCAGAACGGGCGTCGATGCCGCCATGTAGTCGGCCACGTCCAGCAGGTCGGCGGCGCTGTTCAGCTGCCGGTACAGGCCGTTGATTTCGGCGGTAAGGTAGTGCTCTATGAGGTCCTGGTAGCGCTGGAGCTTGGCCGGGGAATAACCGCCCACGCTCTTGTGCCGATAAGACGGCACAGAGGAGTTGAAGACGTTCACCGTGAGGTCCAGCACCCGGTACTGCGGGTCTTCGTCGGCGCAGATAATCTGGTCTACGGGGCGCAGGGCGAAGGGCGCGCTGAAGTCCTTGGGCGTGGTGAAGTGGCTGGCGTTCAGGTAGCGCTTTCCCGTTTGGAACATATTGACAGTGACCAAGATACAAATGCCGATGGCCGCAATCCACTTGCGCCCCAGCCCGGCAAAGGCCCTGGCGTGTTCCGACTGTCCCTTGGGCATGAAGGCCCAGAACAGCAGCGCCGCCGCCGCCAGGATCAGGACCAGGGAACGGGCGGCATCGGCCCGGAACAGGGCTATACGGTCCTGCACCAGCGCATCTACCAGCACGTCCTGCATGCCCTGGTCTGAAGCGCCGGAGAAACTGCCGAACAGACCCGGTGCCAGGCAGCACAGCAGACAGAAGCCGCCGGTGACGGCCAGGGCTATGAGTCCACCCCTGAAGAAGGCCTTCTGGCTGTATTCCTCCTTCACAATGCGGTCCAGCGTGAGGAAGCCCAGCACCGGCAGGGTGAGCTGCAGCACCACCAGGGCCATGGACACCGTACGGAACTTGTTATACAGGGGCAGCACGTTGAAACACAGCTTGGTGAAGGCCATGAAATGGCTCCCCACCGCCATGAAAACCGCCAGGACGGTGGCCACCAGCAGCCACCACTTTTCCCGCCCCCGGTACAGGCACAGGCCCAGCACGAAGAGGAAAACGGTAATGGCGCCCATGTACATGGGACCGGCGGTAAAGGGCTGCGGCCCCCAATACATGGGCAGCGACTTGGCTATTTCCCGCACATTTTTCTGCCCCGCCTGCCTGAGGAGCTTCACCGTGGCCGATTTGTCCGGATCTACGGCCTGGGCCGACGCCCCGCCGTTGAAGTTGGGAATCATGAGGTTGGGCAGTTCCTCCCAGCCGTAGCTCCAGGCCGTGGCATAGCCCAGGTCCAGACCGGCAGACTGGCCTCCATCCTGGGACAGTTCCGACCCGCCGCGCATGGTGTAGGGCGTGTACTTGGCCAGCGGCAGCAGCTTGTTCACGTTGGTGGCAATGCCCACCCCGCCCACAACCAGCAGCAGGGCCGATGCCACCAAAAACGGCTTCCAGGCCTTGGTCTTGATGGTGAAGATGAGCTCTACCAGCGCATACAGCAGGATAATAAGGGCCAGATAGTAAGAGATTTGCTGGTGATTGGCCTTGATTTGGAAGCTGAGGGCCAGGCCGAAGAGGGTGGCGCCCAGGAGGGTCTGCAGCAGGGTGTTCTTCTTCGGACCGGCGGCGCTCCGGTAAGTGAAAACCACGGCGGCCAGCACCCAGGGCATGAGGGCGATGGCCTGCATCTTGGTGTTGTGCCCCACCTGGATAATCTGGAAGTTGTAGCTGCAGAAGGCCATGGCCACGGCGCCGCCCACAGCCACGGGCCAGCTTACGCCTAAGGACAGCAGCAGCAGGAAGGCGCCCAGCAGCGCCACAAAGAGCCAGGTGGCCGGCCGCTTACCGGTAAACAAAAGATTATAAAGCCCTTGCGTATAGTCTCCGCCGTTTTGCGTAGAGATGGCTGTGGTGGGCATACCCCCAAACATGGAGTCTGTCCAGTAAGTGGGGTTGTCCGGATGGGCCTGGTTCCACTCATTCATCTCGTGCGACATGCCCATGTAGCCGGAGATGTCGCTCTGGTTCACAATTTTGCCGTCCAGCACCTGCGGCACAAACCCATAGCTGAGGGCCAGGAACAGGACCACTACCCCCAGGCCGATGCCTATTTTCTTCCAATTCATATTGCTTTGCTGCTTTGTTGCTCTGTTGCTCTGTTACTTTGTTGCTCAGTTACTTTGTTACTTTGTTGCTCTGTTGCTCAGTTGCTCAGTTGCCCTGTAGCGTCTCCGTTTTCCGTCTCTGTTTTCCGTCTCTGTTTTCCGTTCCACCGTCGCAGGTCTGTGTTTTTTTCCTGACCTGCGACACAAAACACCGTTCTGTGCTTTCCACCGTCGCAGGTCGGCCGATTTTTGCAGACCTGCGACACTCTGCCACCTGACCTGCGACGCAAAACACCGTTCTGTGCTTTCCACCGTCGCAGGTCGGCCGATTTTTGCAGACCTGCGACACTTTGCCCCCTAACCTGCGACACAAAACACCGTTCTGTGCTTTCCACCGTCGCAGGTCGGCCGATTTTTGCAGACCTGCGACACTTTGCCCCCTGACCTGCGACGCAAAACACCATTCTGTGCTTTCCACCGTCGCAGGTCGGCCGATTTTTGCAGACCTGCGACACTTTGCCCCCTAACCTGCGACACAAAACACCGTTCTGTGCTTTCCACCGTCGCAGGTCGGCCGATTTTTGCAGACCTGCGACACTTTGCCACCTAACCTGCGACACTTTGCCCCCTAACCTGCGACGTTTTCCCCGCAGACCTGCGACAGCAGCTGCGCCAGCCGGTGGGTGAGGTGCTCGCGGGTGTAGGCCGCAATGGCGCCCCGGGTGGCGGGGACGCCGCCGTCGCGGAACTGCTGCCAGGCCTGCTCCAGGAAGCTGCGCATGCGCTCCGGGGCGTCCCAGTCGGCCGTGATGCCGGCCTCGGTCTGGGCCAGGACCCGGGCCATGGCACCGTCGCTCTGGCCGATTCCCAGCACCGGCCGGCGGGCCGCCAGGTACTCGAACAGCTTGCCGGGCAGGATGGGCCGGTACTGCGGATCCTGGCGCAGCGGAAGCAGGAGCACCGTGGCGGCGCGCTGCTCCCGGACGGCCTCGGCATGGTCGCAGGGGCCCAGGACCTTCACGTTGGCCGACAGCCCCTGGGCATCAATCGCTTCCAGGATTTCCCGGTCTGTGCGGCCCACCAGGCGCACGCACAGCGCGTCCCGGAAAGCCGGGTCTTCGGAGACCATCTGTCCCAGCACCTTCCACAGGGCCAGCGGGTTACCGTCGGCGGCGAACAGGCCGGTGTGGGTAAGGTTGAAGTGCGTGTCCCGGCGCGGGAGCAGCTGGCCGGCAAAGTCTTCCCGGTCGAAGCCGTTGGTGAGGCAAGCAACCGGCGTATGTGTTTGGGCCTGAAACGCTTCCTGCATTAGGGGCGTACAGGTGAGCACCGTGGAACACTGGTCCAGGACCGCCTGTTCCTGCCGACGGAGTTTCCGCCAGGTACGGGCCGTCATGGGCAGGTGCTTCAGGTAGTACATTGCTGTCCAGGGGTCCCGGAAATCCGGAATCCAGGGCGTACCCAGGGCCTTGTGCAGCCGCTGGCCGATCAGGTGCACCGAATGGGGCGGCCCCGTTGTAACAATCACATCTACAGGATGTTCTGCCAGGTATTTCTTAAGGTAGCGCACACTGGGACGCACCCAGCCCACCCGCGGGTCCGGCACAAACAGGTTGCCCCGGATCCACAGCGAGAGCTTCTGCTTCCAGGTTTTGGGACCGGAGGAGATTTCCGTCACCTGGGTGCTTTTGGCGCCCGTGAGCTTCCGGTAGGCCGCATACGGCTCCAGGATGGGCCGGCGGATAACCTCCACGGAAGCGGGCACCTCGGCCTCCAGCGAGGGGTCCAGCGAGGGATAGTCGGCGTTTTCCGGGGCAAACACCACCGGCTCCCAGCCCTCTGCGGGCAGGTATTTGACAAACTTTACCCAGCGCTGTACACCCGAACCACCGGACGGCGGCCAGTAGTAGGCTATGACCAATACACGTTTCATGGAACCACAAATATAGTATCTTTTACGTAATTTTTCGTAAATTTGCCGTATTCCAAAAAAGTATTTATTTCAAGTTTCGCCTTTGCGAAACAACAAATAATGGAGCCCGAAGGGCGATAGCAAGTCCCTTCCCCGAGGGAAGGGATTTAGGGAAGGGGTAACGTAAAAAAGGATTTGTGCGTGAGGAAAAGTTTCGCAAGATGCACAAGCCCTTGAATATTAACAGAATTTGACTTGCGAAACTTGAGTATTTACCAAACAGACGGTTCATGGCAAAGATGGCAGAAGACACCCCCATGCTGCGGCATTACTTCGAGGTAAAGTCCCAACACCCCGAAGCCTTGCTGCTGTACCGCGTGGGAGACTTCTACGAGTGCTACTCGGACGACGCCGTTACGGCCTCCCGTGTGCTGGGCCTGGTCCAGACCAAAAAATCCAACGGGGACAAAGGCCCGGTGGCCATGGCCGGTTTTCCGCATCACGCCCTGGAAAATTACCTCACCAAGCTGGTGAGGGCCGGTTTCAAGGTGGCTGTCTGCGACCAGCTGGAAGACCCCAAGTTTGCCAAGAAGCTGGTCAAGCGCGGCATCACGGAAATTGTCACCCCGGGCATCTCCTTCGGGGAAAACATGCTGGAAGTAAAAGAGAACAACTTCCTGTGCGGGCTGGTCTTCGAAAAGGACCTGTGCGGGGCCGCCTTCCTGGACGTCTCTACGGGGCAGTTCCAGGTGGCCCAGGGCCCGCTGGACTACATAGGAACCCTGCTGGGGTCCCTGGCCCCCCGGGAGCTGGTGCTCCAGCGGGGCTGCGAAAAAGGCGTCCGGGAACGTTTCGGGGACTTCTACTGCACCTGCCTGGACGAATGGGCCTTTGTCTATGACGCCGCCGCGCAGCGCCTGAAGCGGCAGCTGGGCGTAGAGAGCCTGAAGGGTTTCGGCATAGAAAGCTATCCGCTGGGGGTGGCCGCCGCCGGGGCCCTGCTGGTGTACCTGGAGCAAACGCAGCACGCCGGGCTCAGGAACATCTGCTCCATCGGCCGCATAGACGGGCGCCAGTTTGTGTGGATGGACAAGTTCACCCTCAGGAACCTGGAGGTGTTCCGCAGCAGCGCGGCCGAAGACGGCGTGTCGCTTGTGGAAACCTTGGACAAGTGTTCCTCGCCCATGGGCGCCCGCCTGCTGCGCAATTGGCTGGCCATGCCCATCCTGGACCGGAAAGAGCTGGAAGAGCGCTACGACGTGGTCCAGTACTTCCTGGAGAACCCGGAAACGCTGCAGGAAACGCAGGCCGACCTGGGCCGGATGGGAGACCTGGACCGCATTCTGGGACGGGTGGCCAACGGAAAGGCGCTGCCCCGGGAAATCGTCCAGTTGGGAAGGGGCCTTTCGCTCATGGACCCCATCCGGGAACGCTGCGCCGGAAGCCCGGCCGGCAAGCTCCTGAAGGGCCTGGCCGCCTGCGGGAAAATCCTGGCCGAAATTAGCCGGGTACTGGCGCCGGAACCCGCCGCCCAGCTGGGCAAGGGCCCCGTCATCGCCGCCGGGGTAGATGCCGCTCTGGACGATCTTCGCAGCCTCTCCGGCAGCGGCCGGGACTACCTGCTCCAGATGCAGCAGCGGGAGGCGGAACGCACCGGCATCGCCTCGCTCAAAATTGCCTACAACAACGTATTCGGCTACTACATAGAGGTGCGCAACACCTACAAAGACCAGGTGCCGCCGGAGTGGATCCGGAAACAGACCCTGGTGAACGCCGAACGCTACATTACAGAGGAGCTGAAGGAGTACGAAGACAAAATTGTGTCGGCCGAAAGCCGCATCTATGAGATAGAATCGCGCCTGTACCAGGCCCTGGTGGCCCAAATCCAGGGGCAGATTGCCCACATCCAGCACAACAGCCGCCTCCTGGCCCGGCTGGACGTGCTGGCGGGGTTCGCCCAGCAGGCGGCCGGGCACGGCTACTGCCGCCCCCGCATGGACGACTCCCTGGTGCTGGACATCCGGGACGGCCGGCATCCGGTCATAGAGACGCTCATGCCCCCGGGAGAACAGTACGTGCCCAACGACGTGTATCTGGACTCGGAGAAGCAGCAGATCATCATCCTCACCGGCCCCAACATGGCGGGCAAGAGCGCCCTGCTGCGCCAGACCGCCCTCATTGTGCTAATGGCCCAGGCCGGGTCGTTCGTCCCGGCCCGCGAAGCCCGCATCGGCTGGTTCGACAAGCTGTTCACCCGCGTGGGCGCCACGGACAACATTTCCCGGGGGGAATCCACCTTCATGGTAGAGATGCTGGAGACGTCCATGATCCTGCACAACCTGAGCGCCCGGTCGCTGGTGCTGCTGGACGAAATCGGCCGGGGCACCTCTACCTACGACGGCATGTCCATCGCCCGGGGCATCGTGGAATACATCCACGAGTACGGAAAGGGGGCCAAAACGCTGTTTGCCACGCATTATCACGAGCTGAACGACCTGGAAGGCCTGTTCCCGCGGGTAAAGAACTTCCACGTGACGGTGAAGGAAGTGGGCCGGGAGGTCCTTTTCCTGCGCAAGGTGAAAGAAGGCGGCACGGCCCACAGCTTCGGCATCCACGTGGCCCGGATGGCCGGCATGCCGGGGCCGGTGCTGGAAAGCGCCGAACGCACCCTGAAGGCCCTGGAGAACAGCCAGGCGCTGGAAAAGGCCGGTGCGCTCATCCCCGTGAAGCCGCACAACACGCGCGAGGGACGCGTAGAGAAAGACGGCAGCATCCAGCTGTCCATGTTCCAGCTGGACGACCCGCTGCTGGAAAGTCTCCGGGACCGCCTGCGCAGCGCCGACCTCAACAACATGACCCCGCTGCAGGCCTTCGACCTGCTGCGCGCCATGAAAGAAGAATTGGGAATTTAAACGAACTTGATACAATATGAAGAAAGTGAGAGTGTTTGCCCCGGCCTCCATTGCCAATCTGGGCTGCGGCTTCGACATCATGGGCCTGGCCCTGGACGAGGTAGGAGACATCCTGGAAATGACCGCCTCGGAGGGAGAGGGCATCTCCATCCAGAACAAGACCAGCGTTCCCCTGCCGGACGACATCGAGGAGAATGTTATCACCCCCGTCATCCGCAAATTCTTCCAGATGACCGGCCTGAGCGGCCATATAGACGTGGCCATCTGCCAGAAAATCTATCCGGGGTCGGGTATCGGCTCCAGCGCGGCCTCCAGCGCCGCGGCGGCCTACGGCATGAATGAGCTGTACGACTGCCCCCTTTCCGACGAAGAGATGGTGGTGTGCGCCATGGAGGGGGAAAACCTGGCCAGCGGCGGCTACCATGCCGACAACGCCGCCCCTGCCCTGCTGGGCGGCATTATCCTGATTAGGGGCTACGAGCCGCTGGACATGATCCAGCTGCCCATCCCCGGCAACTTCTACTGCGCCGTGGTGCACCCGGAAATTGTGGTTTCCACCAAGGCGGCCCGCAGCATCCTGCCCAAGGCCGTCCCCATGCACGACGCCATAAGCCAGTGGGGCAACGTGGGCGGCCTGGTGGCCGGCCTGTACTCCGGGAACATCGGCCTGGTGGGCCGCGCCATGAAAGATTCCGTGGCCGAGCCCTACCGCAAGCAGTTCATCCCGGGCTTCGACCAGCTGCGGGAACAGATCCTCTCTTCCGGCTCCATGGCCATGAACATCTCCGGCTCCGGCCCCTCCGTGTTCTCCCTGTCCGACAAGCGGGAAATTGCCCACCGCGCGGGAGAAATCATGAAAAAGCACTTCACCGCCCACGGCATCAACTGCGACGTGTATGTGGTGAAAGTCACCAACAAAGGCGCCAAACTGCTTGCCCATGAAGTACTATAGCACTGGCGGCCGGGCGCCCCTGGCCAGCTTGCGGAAGGCCGTGGTGAAGGGCCTGGCAGAAGACCGCGGCCTGTATATGCCGGAGCGCATCCAGCGCCTTCCGGACACGTTTTTCCGGACGCTGGGTTCCCGCACCTTCGTAGAAGTGGCCTCCACCGTGGCCGATGCCTTCTTTGGGGAAGACGTCCCCGCCGGGCAGCTGCACCGCATTGTGGAGGAAACCCTCTCGTTCGACTGTCCCTTGAGGGAGGTGGAACCCGGCCTCTTTGCCCTGGAGCTTTTCCACGGGCCCACCCTGGCGTTCAAGGACGTGGGCGCCCGTTTCATGGCCCGCCTGCTGCAGCATTTTTCCGGCGGAGACGCCGCGGTGAACGTGCTGGTGGCCACTTCCGGAGACACGGGCAGCGCCGTTGCCAACGGCTTCCTGGGGGTGGAGGGCATCCGCGTGTTTGTCCTGTACCCCAAGGGGAAGGTGAGCCCCATCCAGGAATGTCAGTTCACCACGTTGGGAAAGAACATCACGGCCCTGGAAATAGACGGCAGCTTCGACGACTGCCAGGCCCTGGTGAAAGCCGCCTTCATGGACGGGCCGCTGAACGGGGCCCTGCAGCTCACTTCGGCCAACAGCATCAACGTGGCCCGCTTCCTGCCGCAGGCTTTCTATTATTTCTGGGCCTGTGCGCAGCTGCAGCGGCTGGGACAGGACCGGGAGGTGGTCTGCTGCGTGCCCAGCGGCAACTTCGGCAACCTGTGCGCGGCCCTGTTCGGCCGGCGGATGGGCCTTCCCGTCAAGCGTTTCATTGCCGCCAACAACGCCAACAGCGTCTTTTACGACTTCCTGCAAAGCGGGGAATACCGTCCCCGGCCGTCGGTCCAGACCCTGGCCAACGCCATGGACGTGGGGGACCCCAGCAACTTTGCCCGCATCTGGGACCTGTACGGACACAGCCCGGAGGCCATCCGGGCCCACATTTCCGGCGCCACCTACCAGGACTGGCAAATAGAGGAGACCATCCGCGGCTGCTTCCGGCAGAACGGCTACCTGCTGGACCCGCACGGCGCCTGCGGATACCGGGCGCTGAAAGAGGGGCTGCAGAAGGGGGAGACCGGCTTTTTCTGCGAAACGGCGCATCCGGCCAAGTTCAAGGATACGGTAGAGCGCATCACCGGGGAGCCCGTAGCCGTCCCGGCGCGCCTGGCCGCCTTCCTGCAAGGGGAAAAGCGGAGTGTGGGCCTGCCGAAGGCCTATCCCGCCTTCCGGGAATACCTGCTGGGACTACAGCAGTAGGTTGGACAAAAACACCGCCAGAATGCCCACGGGGGCCACATAGCGCATCAGGAAATAGAACAGGCGGAAGGTGGTGGTGTTGCAGCTGCCGTGGTTGGTCAGTTCGTCGCGCACATCGGCCCGGGACATTTTCCATCCCACAAACAGCGTGAAAGCCAGGCCGCCGATGGGCAGGAGCCAGTCCGAGCACAGGTGGTCCAGCAGGTCGAAGAGGGTATATCCCAGCAGCTTCGTCCCACTGAGGGGGCCGAAGGAAAGGCTGCACAGCACGCCCAGCGCCCAGGTGAGCCCCGCCAGCAGCAGGGTGGCGCCGGTGCGCTTGAAGCCCTTTTCCTCCATGAGAAAAGCCACGCCCACCTCCAGCATGGAGATGGCCGACGTGAGCGCCGCCGCCAGGATGGCCACAAAGAACACGATGGAGATGACCGAGCTTACCACCGGTGCGCCCTGGGCCATTTTGTTGAAGATGAAGGGCAGCGTCTCGAACACCAGCCCGGGGCCGGCGCCCGGTTCGATGCCAGCGGCAAACACCGCCGGAATAATGGCGAAGGCCGCCATGAGGGCGAAGGCCAGGTCGCTCACCGCCGTTCCCACGCCGGAAACGATGAGGTTTTCCTCCTTTTTCACGTAGGAAGAATAGGTGAGGATGGTGCCCACCCCCAGCGACAGGGAGAAGAACGCCTGCCCCAGCGCCGCCGCCACGGCATCGGCATTGAGCTTGGAGAAATCCGGCTTCAGCAGGTAGGTCACGCCCTTTCCGGAACCCGGGAGCGTGAGGGAATAGACAATGAGCACCACAATGAGCACGAATAGCACTGGCATGGCTATGTCGGAGAATTTCTCTATGCCTTTCTTTACCCCGAAAAGTACAATGCCCGCCACCAGGGCCATGAAAAGGGTGTGCGAGAATATGGGCTGCCAGGTAGAGGAGATAAAGTGGCCGAAGTAGGCCTGGACGGTCTCCGGCTGGGCCGTGGTGAAGTCGAAGGACAGGGACTTGAACAGGTACTGCACCGACCAGCCGCCCACCACGGAGTAGTAGCTGAGGATGAGCAGCGGAGACGCGATGGTGAGGATGCCCACCCAGCGCCACCGGGACCCGGGAGAGAGTTTCCGGAGGGCGCCGTAGGCATTGGATCGGCTCCGGCGGCCGATTACGGACTCGGCAAAGAAAATGGGCAGGGCCACCAGCACGCTGGCGGCCAGGTACAGCAGGATGAACGCAGCGCCGCCGTATTCCCCTAGAATGTACGGGAAACGCCAGATGTTGCCCAGGCCGATGGCCGATCCGGCCAGGGCCATGATGACGGCCGCCCGGCTGCCGAAACTCTCCCGCTGCTTCATAGTACCAGCGAAATGATCATGACGCCGATGCCGAGGGGCGCCACGTAGCGGATGAGGAAATACACCAGCGGGAACAGCCTCACGTTCCGCCGCTTGGTGCCGCCGTTGGTGAGCTCTGAGAAGACGGCCTTCCGGGGAAGCACCCAGCCGGCCAGCACCACCACCAGCAGGCCGCCCACCACCAGCAGGACGTTGGAGGCGAAGCTGTCGGCAAAGTCGAACAGCTGCAGGTTGAACAGCTTCACCCCCCGGAGCGGGCCGAAGGAGAGCGAAGCCACCGCACCCAGGGCGCCGCACAGCAAAAACAGCCACACACAGGCCCTGCGGCGCGAAATGCCGCGGGATTCCGTGAGGTAGGCCACGCCCACCTCGATGAGCGAGACCGACGAGGTGAGGGCCGCGAAGAGGATGGTGACAAAGAACAGGATGGCGGCCACGGAACTGACCGCCGGCATCTGCTGGCCCATCTGGGAGAAGATGTAGGGCAGCGTGTTGAAAATGAGCCCGGGGCCGCTGGCGGGGGCGATGCCTGCCGCAAACACCGCCGGCATAATGGCAAAGCCCGCCAGACAGGCGAACAGCAGGTCGCACACGGAGGTGCCCAGGCCCGCCGCCAGGAGGTTTTCTTTCTTGCTCACATAGGAAGAGTAGGTGATAATGATGCCCATGCCCAGCGACAGGGAGTAGAACGACTGCCCCAGGGCATCCAGGAAAGTGTGCCCAGTGACCTTGGAGAAATCTGGCTTTACCAGGTATTCCACGCCTTTGGAAGCGCCTGGCAGCGAGAGGGAATACACCGTGATGAGCACAATGAGCAGAAACAGCAGCGGGATGCAGAATTTGCTGAATTTCTCTATGCCCGCCTTGACGCCGAAGCCCACGATGAACACCGTGACCAGCAGGAAGGCCAGGTGGAACAGAAGGGGCGTCCAGGTTTGGCTGATGAACTGCTCGAACGAGCCGGTGAGCTGCTCCGGCGGGGTGTGGATGAACGACAGCCGGCAGGCCTGCACCAGGTATTCCAGCGACCAGCCGCCCACCACGGAATAGTAGGAGACAATCCACAGCGGGGTAATGACGGTGAGCATGCCCAGGGCGCGCCCGGCCCGGCCGGGAATGAGGGAGGAGATGGCCATGCGGCTGTTGGTGCCGGAGCGCCGCCCCAGCACCGACTCGGCCAGGAAAATGGGCAGGGACAGAAGCAGGGTGAAGACTATATAAATAATGATGAAGGCGGCCCCGCCGTTCTCCCCGGCCAGATAGGGGAAACGCCAGATATTGCCCAGGCCGATGGCGGAACCCGCCATGGCCATAATGACAGCCGCACGGCTGCCGAAGTGTTCTCTTGCTGCCATGTTAAGTTCGTTGGACCTGCAAAGATAAGGATTTCTTGAAATAAATGCCTAAATTTGCTTGGTTATGAAAAGAACTTGGGGAATCATTCTGCTGGCCGCGCTGGTGGCGGCCGCCTGCGGGGGACGGACAGCCCAAACGCCCGCCCAGCCTGCCCGCCGGGCGTTTCCGGAAATGGAAATCCCGGCCATGATTACCGGCGCCGAAGACCGGATGGCCTACATGGCCCTGCACCAGTGGGAGCGTTTCACGGACACATCGGCCGTGTATCTGTGCGACTCGGTCACGGTGAACGGCGTGGCCTTGCAGCAGGTGGAAGAGCAGATGGGGCTGTTTGCCACCCTGCTGCAGAACATCCCGCCGGACCAGGCCCGGGAGGCGGTGGAACGGCTGTTCCGGGAGACGGAGACCTTCGGCCTGCGGTACCCGGAGTCCAACCTGTTCCCGCAGCTGGCCCAGCTGGTGGAAAAGTACCTGTACAACCCCAACTCCCCCCTCCGCTACGAAGACCTGTACGGGGTGTATGCCGCCCGCCTGGCCTGCTCGCCCCTGGTGCCCCAGGACTACCGGGCCCGGCACAGCTACGACGCCCGCATGTGCGCCCTGAACCCCGTGGGCTCCGTGGCAACAGACTTTGCATTCACGGACCTGCGGGGAAAAGTCCTTTCCCTGCACGGCATCCGGGCCCAATATACCCTCCTGATATTTGGAAACCCCGGCTGCAGCGCCTGCCGGGAGCTCATGGAAGCCATGGAGGACATGCCCGGGGTGCAGACCGCCATTGCCGACGGCCGGCTGAAGGTGGTGGACATTTTCATAGACCCGGAAACAGACCAGTGGAAGGCCCAGGGGGACAGTTTTCCCAAAAACTGGATTTGCGGGTACGACCATGGGCTGGCCATAACGGAACAGCGGCTGTACAACGTCCGGGGCATCCCGTCCCTGTACCTGCTGGACGAGGAGAAAAAGATTCTGTTCAAGGATGCCGTGCCGGAGAGCGTGCTGGCGTTTTTTGAAAATGCATTTTAATGATTTCAAGTTTCGCAAGATGCACAGGCCCTTGAATTTTAACAGAATTTGACTTGCGAAACTTGAGTTAATGATTAAATTTGTCCTATGCAACAATACCTGGACCTGCTACAACACATCCGCACCCACGGCGTCATGAAGGAAGACCGCACCGGAACCGGCACCCAAAGCGTGTTCGGCTACCAGATGCGCTTCAACCTGGCCGAAGGTTTCCCGCTGCTCACCACCAAGAAGGTGCACCTGAAATCCATTATCTACGAGCTGCTGTGGTTCCTCTCTGGAGACACCAACATTCAATTCCTGAAAGACCACGGCGTGTCCATCTGGGACGAATGGGCCGACGAAAACGGCAATCTGGGCCCCGTTTACGGGCACCAGTGGCGCAGCTGGGCCGCTCCGGACGGACGGGTAATCGACCAGATTTCGATGGTAACCGACACAATCCGGCACAATCCGGACTCCAGAAGGATGTTGGTCACGGCCTGGAACCCGGCCGAGGTGGACCAGATGGCCCTGCCCCCCTGCCACTGCCTGTTCCAGTTCTACGTGGCCGGCGGAAAACTGTCCTGCCAGCTGTATCAGCGCAGCGCCGACGTGTTCCTGGGCGTTCCCTTCAACATAGCCTCCTACGCGCTGCTTACGCTCATGATGGCCCAGGTCACCGGCCTGCAGCCCGGAGAGTTCGTGCACACGACGGGAGATACGCACCTGTACAGGAACCACTTCGATCAGGTGGCCCTGCAGCTTTCCCGGACACCGCGTCCCCTCCCCACCATGCGCCTGAATCCGGACGTAAAGTCCCTGTTCCAGTTCCGCTACGAAGATTTCACCCTGGAGGGCTACAACCCCTGGCCCGCCATCAAAGCACCCGTCGCCGTTTAGCATTATGGAAAAATGTCTGATAGTCGCCGTCGCCGACAACTGGGGCATCGGCATCCGGAACCGGCTTCCGTGGCACATTGCGGAAGACCTCCGGTATTTTAAGCAAACCACCAAGGGCTATCCCGTCATCATGGGCCGGACCACCTATTTCTCCCTGCCAGTCCGTCCCCTGCCCGGCCGCAAGAACATTGTCCTGAACCTGGGAGGGGAAGACATTCCGGAGGCCTGCTGTGTCTATTCCTTCGACGAGGCCTACCGGGAGGCCGAAGCCACCGGGGCCCGGAAGTGCTTTGTCATGGGCGGCGCCTCCGTGTACCGGGCCGCCCTGCCGGATATGGACAAGCTCTACATTACCCACGTGCACACCGTGCTCCCGGACGCCGATGTCTTCTTCCCGGAGATAGACCCGCAGGTGTGGGAACGGGAAAGCTGCTCGGAAACCCGCACAGATCCGGAAACGGGCTTCTCCTTCGAATTTGTCATCTACAAAAAACGCAAGACCATGGATATCAAAAAAGAACTGTGGGGAACCACGCCGGAAGGTAAGGAAATTTACCTTTATACCTTAAAGAACGACTCGGGCGCATACGTGAAACTGTGCAACGTGGGCGCCGCCATCAACGCCATTGTGGTGCCGGACAAGAACGGCAAACTGGAAGACGTGGTGCTGGGCTACAGCCATCCCCTGGACTATTTTGCCGACGGCCCCTGCGCCGGCAAGGTGCCCGGCCGCTTTGCCAACCGCATTGCCGGGGGCAAATTCACCCTGGACGGCAAGGAGTACACCCTGCCGGTGAACAACGGTCCCAACCACCTGCACGGAGGTCCGCAGGGCTTCCAGAACCAGGTCTGGGACAGCCGCACCGTGGGTGACGCCGTAGAGTTCATGTACTTCTCCCAGGACGGGGAAGCGGGCTATCCCGGCAACCTGAAAGTGGTGGCCCACTACACCTGGGGCCAGGACAATTCCCTCAAGCTGGTCCTCACGGCCGAGACGGACGCCCCCACGGTGGTGAACCTGACCAACCACGTATACGTGAACCTGAACGGCGACGGCAGCGGCACGGTGCTGAACCACAAGCTGGAGCTCAACTGCTCCCAGTGGCTGCCCACGGACAGCACCCTCATTCCGGAAGGGGAACCCGCCGACGTGGCCGGAACGCCCATGGACTTTGTAGAGGCCAAGCCGCTGGGACGGGACATTCAGGCCGACTTCCCGGCCCTCAAATACGGCAAGGGCTACGACAACTGCTACCTCATAGACGGCGCCATGCCCGGCCAGCTCTCTACCGCGGCCGAGCTTTGGGGCGACCGCTCAGGCCGCCACATGGAGGTGCTCACCACCCAGCCCGCCGTGCAGGTGTATACCGGAAACTGGCTCAAGGGCTGCCCCAAGGGCAAGAGCGGCAAGGAATATGAAGACTACGACGCCGTGGCCATCGAATGCCAGCACTGCCCGGACTCCCCCAACCGGCCGGACTTCCCCTCTACCGTGCTCAGGCCCGGAGAGGTGTACCAGGAGGCCATTATCTGGGTGTTCGACTAACCCGGGGCCGGCGTTTTGAAGGGGTGGAGGACATTCCTGGCCGCAGGGGCCTTCCTGGCGCTTTCCCTGGGTGCCAGGGCCCAGTTTTACCAAAAGGGGACCGACCCTGGGTTCCTGCATTGGTATAGTATAGAAACGCCTTATTACCAGGTAATTTACCCCTCCGGGGCCGACTCCCTGGCATGGAACTATGCCCGCCTGCTGGAGCGTTTCCGGCAGCGAGCCGGCTACAGCATTGGCCTGGGGCCCGGGGAGCTTCAGCGGCGCAAGCTGCCCGTGCTGCTGCACCCTTTCAACGGCTATGCCAACGGTTCCGTCTCCTGGGCGCCCGCCCGGATGGACCTTTATACCGTCATGAGCCCTTCCGGCGGGGACCCTGCGCCCTGGGACGTCCAGCTGGCCGCCCACGAGCCCCGGCACCAGGCGCAGCTGCAGATAGGTTATACGGGCTTTCTGAAGCCGCTGGGCTACCTGCTGGGAGAGGCCGCCAGCCCCCTGGGCTTCCTGCTGTACCTGGACCTGGCCCTGGCCGAAGGCGACGCCGTGGTGGCGGAAACGGGCTTCGGCTACGGAACCCGCGCCCGCACGGCCGACTTCCTGGACTATTACCGGCTGGCCCTGGACCAGGGCGACTTCCGTTCCTGGGACCGCTGGCGCTATGGCTCCTTCAAGCACTTTACGCCAGATTACTATACGCTGGGCTACCTGACCATCGGCGGGGTGCGGTACTTTTACGACTACCCCCTGTTTACGGCCGATTTCCTGGCGCGCTCCCGCCGGCGTCCCTTCAGCCTTACCCCGCGGAACATGCAGAAAACGGCCGCAGAACGCGCCGGAAAGCCCTTCAAAGCGGTCTTTTCGGACATGCTGCAGGACCTGAACCGGCAGTGGCAGGAAGAGGCCGCCGCCCGCGCCCCCTTCCTTCCGCAGGAGCAGATTACCCACAAGCGCCGTTTTCCCCGTTCCTACAGCAGCACCCGGCTGCTGGACGGAACGCTGTACCTGATCCGGGAAGACCAGGCCCGCGGCAAGGAGCTGGTGGCGCTCAAGGACGGCCGGGAAACGGTGCTCACCCCCCTTTCCGCCAGCGTCTCCTACATTTCTTCCTGCCCCAACTTCCGGCGTCTCTATTGGGCCGAAACCATCCCGGACCCCCGCTGGGAGCTGTCCCACCGTTCCGTCGTCCGCTACTACGACATTCCCCGGCACAAAATAGCCGACCTTACCCGGGAAGGCCGCCTGTACTGCCCCACCCCCTCGGCCGACGGGCTGCGGGTAATGGCGGTGGAATATCCGCCGGAGGGGGGCAGCCGCCTGGTCGTCCTCTCGGCCGCGGACGGCAGCGTGCTGCAAAGTATCGGCGTCCCGGACGGGCTGCAGGCCACGGAAGCCGCCTGGGGGGAAGACGGGTGCTATTACTTCCTGGCTATCTCTGCCCGCGGGACAGGGCTGTACAGGGTGTCGGCCGGCGGCCGCGCGGAAACCGTCCTGGAACCCTCCGTCCAGAAGGCCGTCAAGCTGTTCCGGAACCAGGACCACCTGGTGTGGGTGTCGGACCGGGACGGCTCCAACGAATACTACCGGTATTATCCCGCCCAGGACCGGCTGGTGCAGGTGACATCGGCCCGCTACGGGCTCACGGACGTGGCGGAAGACAACGGATACCTCTTCTACACGGCCCGGACGCTGGATGGGTTCATGCTTTTCCGCACCCCCACGGACTCCCTACAGCCCCGGGAGGTGTCTTTTGCCGATGTGCACGCCCATCCCATGGAAGACGCCCTGGAGGCCCAGGAAAAGGCCCTGGGTCCGCTCCCGTCGGCCGAGGCGCCGGTGGAAGTCTCCCCTCCCAAGCCTTACCGCAAACTGCCCCACCTGATGCACCTCCACACCTGGCTGCCCTTCTACGTGAATTACGACCAGATAGAAAGCCAAAGCATGGACTTTTCCTACAAAACCGCGTCGCCGGGCCTTACGGGCTTTTTCCAGAACAACCTGGCCTCTATGTACGGCTATGTGGGCTACAGCGCCCATCCGGGCGAAGAGCCGGACGCAGGCTGGTCGCACTCCCTGCACGGAAAACTCACCTACGAAGGGCTGTACCCTGTTTTTGAGGCCTCCTTCGACCTGGGCGGAAACCGGGCGCAGCAGTATTTTCTGAAGCAGTATAACAGCGCGGCGGGCACCTCTGTCTATACCGGATCCAGCCAGCGGAAAGAGCCGCTGTTCTCCCTGCAGCTCAACACCTACGTTCCCCTCAGGTTCAACAAGGGCGGCTATCTGGCCGGTGTGGTCCCCAAGCTGTCCTACACCTTTACCAACAACGGCTATTCCACCACGACGGCCCGGTGGGGCGCTCCGGAGCACTTTTTCGAGAAGCTTCCCGCCCGATACCGCTTCCTGGGCCTCCAGGAGGGGGAGAACAGGCCCGTGCAGCGGCTGTCGGGATCCCTGCGGGGGTACTGGATGCTGCCGGTGGCCACCGCCGGCACCTATCCGCGCCTGGGGCTGGGCCTGGAGGCCGGCATGAGCCTCCGTCCGGGCCTTGCGCAGCTGTATGCGCCCAACCTGTACCTGTATGCCTACGGCTACCTGCCCGGAGTGCGGCTGCCGCAGGGGCTCCGCCTCACCGCCCTCTACCAGCAGCAGCTGAACGGGAAGAGCCGGCCCTTCGGGGAACTGTATGCCAACGCCCTGCCCCGGGGCTTTTCGGCCGCAACCCGCAACCGCGTGGCCCAGAGCAACCCGCAGCAGTACCGCGTAACGGCCGACTACGCCATCCCCATCTATGTGGGAGACCTGTCCCTGGGGCCCGTGACCTATATCAAGAACTTCCTGCTGAGCCCGCACGCCGACTTCACCGGTTTTCCGGAAGGGAACCTTTGGAGCATCGGCGCCGACCTGTCGGCCCGGGTGGCGCACCTGTTCTTCTTCCCTTTCGAGGGATCGGTGGGCGTTTCCTTCTCTTACCTGGGCGGGAGCTACTACGACAGAAGCGCCGACGGAAAACCCGTCAGCGTGGGTGCCATCTTCAATTTTGATTTTTAGCGGAAGAAGCGCTCCAGCCAGGCGGCATCCACCACGGCAAAACCCGCCCCCGGGCAGATGGAAGGATTGCGGCCCAGGATGGCCCGGGCGTCTTCGTACACGTTGAAGCCTATATTCACCACCTGCATCTGGCCGTTGAGCGGGAAAGCCAGCACCAGCTCGTTGTCGGCCCCTTCCAGGCGCAGGAAACGGAGCGCGGCGCCCATCATTTCCGGATTTTTGGCGGCCAGCTCCCGGCGGGTGACCCACTTGCACAATTCCATGGCCACGTCGTCCAGGCCGGCTTCGTGGATGTTCACCTTCTCTACCAGGTCTCCCACCTCCTTTACGCGGCGGAGCGTATAACCCTCCAGCTCCTTCACGGCCTCCTCTACCGCGGCGGGGGGCGTCTCCTGGCCGTCCGGAAGCAACCAGATCAGGAGCCGCGCCTCCGGGTCGTGGTATAACGTCTGGTATTTCAGGAGGTTCCGCGTTCCGCAGTAGGGACACTCCCACACAAACAGGGAACCGTCCCGGACCCGGGCCTTGCGCTCCGGATCCAGGGCGGTATTGATTAGCGGGACCGGTTCCACCTGCGTGGACCGGTGACAGTGGCTACAGTTTGCGGGCACCATCGCTGATGGCCACATTATAAATCTTGGGCGCGTGGCCGAACTTCTTTGTGAACTGCTCTGTGGCGGTGTCGATGAAAGCCTGGTACAGTTCTTCCTTCACCAGGTTGATGGTGCAGCCGCCGAAGCCGCCGCCCATGACACGGGATCCGGTGACGTCGCACTTGCGGGCCAGCTTGTTCAGGAAGTCCAGCTCTTCGCAGGAGACCTCGTACAGGCGGCTGAGGCCGAAGTGGGTCTGGTACATCATCTCGCCCACCGTCTCGTAGTCGTCCCGTTCCAGGGCGTCGCAGACATCCAGCACACGCTGCACTTCGCCAATCACATATTCGGCCCGCAGGAAGTCCTCTTCCGGAATTTCTTCCCGCACTTCCTCCAGCCAGATGCGCTTGGCGTCGGACAGGAATTCCACCTCCGGATGGTTCTTGCGGATGGCCGCAGCGGCATTTTCGCAGGATTCCCGGCGCTTGTTGTAGGCGCTGGAGGCCAGTTCGTGCTTAACGCAGGTGTCCAGGAGCACCAGGCGGTAGCCCTTGGGGTGGAAGGGGAAGTACTTGTATTCGCCGGTTTTGCAGTCCAGGCGGATTAGGGAACCTTCCTTGCCGAAGAGGGAGGCGAACTGGTCCATGATGCCGCACTTGACGCCGCAGTAGTTGTGCTCCGTGCTTTGGCCGATGCGGGCCAGCTCGAACTTTTCTATGCCGTTGCCGTTCATTTCATTGACGGCGAAGGCGAAGACGCTTTCCAGGGCGGCCGAAGAGCTGAGCCCGGCGCCCAGGGGAACATCCCCGGCAAACACGGCGTTGAAACCGGCTACCTTTCCGCCCCGCTTGATGGTTTCCCGGCAGACGCCGAAGATGTAGCGGGCCCACTGCTGCTGGGGCTTGTCTTCCTCCTGCAGGCCGAACTCTGCGAATTCGTCGTAATCTATGGAAAAGACTTTTACCCTGTCTGTGCCGTTGGGCTTGATGGCCGCCATGATGCCGAAGTTGATGGCGCCCGGGAACACATAGCCGCCATTGTAGTCTGTATGCTCTCCAATGAGGTTGATGCGGCCGGAAGACATGTAAAGGACTCCTTCCTCTCCATAGAGGGTTTTGAATTTTTCTTGGATTTTGGTTTTCATATAGCGTGTCATTAAATGCGTGCAGCTACAAAGATAGGAAATCTTTTCCTAATAACGAAGTCCCTCCCGCAGCGGAATGTCCAGCCAGACGGGGCAGTGGTCCGACACGCCGCCCAGGTAGCGCGGGCCGGAATAGGTGCGGAGGGGTTTGGTGCCGCCGTGCGCCGCGTCCGGGACCTGCAGGAAGGGAAGATACAGGATTTCCATCTGGCAGGGCAGGCAGGCCGGGGACACGTAGAACTGGTCTATGAGGTCCCACCGGCCGTCGTATTTGATGGTGCCCCGGCCCTGGGCATGCAGCGTTTCCGCCAGGGGCGTCAGCGTGGGTTCCAGCAGCTTGTAAACGGGGTTGGCCGGGGTGTCGTTGAAGTCTCCCAGGGCCACGATGCGGGTTTCCCCCAGGGCCTGCAGGGAATCGGCCAGCTGGCGCAGGCGCTCTACGGCCAGGCGCCGGCGGGGCCCGGAAACGGCCGATCCGCCATATTTGGAGGGGTGGTGGTTCACCAGCACGGAAAAGCGGCCTGAAGGGTGGGAGAAGCGGCCCAGGAGGATGTCCCGGGTGGCCATGACGGTGTCGGAACTGAACAGGTGGCAGGGGCGGGCCTCTTCCAGCCGCACGCGGGAGCTCCGGTACAGCAGTGCCACGTCTATCCCCCGGGGATCCGGCGAGTCAAAGTGCACGTATCTGTAGTCCAGTTTCCGCAGCAGGGTAAGCTGCAGCAGGCGGCGCAGCACGAAGGCGTTCTCCACCTCGGCAAAACCCACGATGTCCGGCAGGCCGCCCCGTTCCCCGCCGGCCCACAGGATGCCTTTGGCAACGGCGTTGCACTTGGCCTGGAAGCGTTTCCGGGTCCAGTGCCGCTCTCCCAGGGAAGAGAATTCCGCGTCGGAGACAGAGGTGGAGTCGTTCCGGTAGTCAAAAAAGTTCTCCAGGTTCCAGAACATGACCCGGAGCGTGTCGTCCTGCGGCTGGAGCAGCCAAAGCAGGCACAAGAACAAGCACTTTCCCATGCCCCCAAAGATAGGGAACGGGCGGCAGATTCATCGGTTGAAACGTAAAAACTTTTCCGTTTTTTTCAACCGATTTTACACATTGAACAAAAAATGCATGATATCGCCGTCCTGCACCACGTAGTCCTTGCCTTCGATGCCCATCTTGCCGGCAGCGCGCACGGCTGCCTCGGTCCGGTACTGGACAAAGTCCTGGTACTTGATGACTTCGGCCCGGATGAAGCCCCGCTCGAAGTCTGTGTGGATGACGCCGGCGGCCTTGGGGGCCTTGTCTCCGGAGACGATGGTCCAGGCGCGGCACTCGTCGGCCCCGGCGGTGAAGAAGGTCCTGAGGCCCAGCAGCCGGTAGGCGCTCTGGATCAGGCGCACCACGCCGGATTCCTTGAGCCCCATCTCTTCCAGGAACATCTGCCGGTCTTCGTACTCCTCTATTTCGGCAATCTCGGCCTCCGTCTTGGCGGCAATCACCAGGATCTGGGCCTGCTCGGCCGATACGGCCCGGCGCACGGCCTCTACATAGGCGTTGCCCGTGGCGGCCGACGCTTCATCTACGTTGCACACGTACAGGACCCGCTTGTTGGTGAGCAGATACAGGTCCCGGGCCATCTGCTCTTCTTCCGGATTCTCCGGCACCACTTCCCGGCAGTTGCGGCCCTGGAGCAGCACTTCCCGGTAGCGGAGCAGCAGCGACAGCAGCTTCCTGGCCTCCTTGTCCCCGCCCGTGGTGGCCATCTTCTCTACCTTCTTGATGCGGTTTTCCACCGTTTCCAGGTCTTTGATCTGCAGTTCCGTGTCCACCACTTCCTTGTCGCGGACCGGGTCCACGGAACCGTCCACGTGCACAATGTTGCTGTCGTCGAAGCAGCGCAGCACGTGCAGGATGGCGTCCGTCTCCCGGATGTTGGCCAGGAACTGGTTGCCCAGGCCTTCCCCCTTGGAGGCGCCTTTCACCAGGCCGGCTATATCTACAATCTCTACCGTGGCGGGGATGGTGCGCTTGGGCTGGCATATCTGGGTGAGCACCTCCAGGCGCTTGTCCGGCACATTGGTGGAGCCCACGTTGGGGTCGATGGTGCAAAACGGGAAATTGGCGCTCTGGGCCTTCCCGGAGCTGATGCAATTAAACAAAGTAGACTTGCCCACGTTGGGCAAGCCTACTATACCACATTTTAAAGACATAGAGTTTTCTTAAAGACAAGATTCTTCACTTCGTTCAGAATGACAACTTCGTTCAGAATGACAACTTCGTTCAGAATGACAACTTCGTTCAGAATGACAACTTCGTTCAGAATGACACAACTTCGTTCAGAATGACACAACTTCGTTCAGAATGACACAACTTCGTTCAGAATGACACAACTTCGTTCAGAATGACACTAAAAGAAACGGGCACGGTTGTCCTTGACGGTCTTGTCCATCATGACCGGCAGGAGCATCTGCAGGTTGTAGTTATCTATCTGGCTCCGGTTGTTGCGGGCGTCGTCCTCCGTGTAGAAGGAGCCGGTTTCACGGCTGTTCACGCGGAACAGGTAGGTGCCGATGTTGCCGGCCACGGGGCCGCCCAGCACATTCTCCCGGGCGGCGGCCACGGCACCCACGAAGGCGGGTTCCGTAGAGGCGGCCGAATTGGTGGAGAAGGTGACGTCCGTGAGGTTGCTCACCGGAAGCCCCAGCTTTTCGGCGGCTTCTTCCAGGGTGGCGGCACCCTCAATTTTCTGGGCGACGCGCTGAGCCTGCTTCTTGGAGTATTCCTGGTAGTAGAGGTTGGTGCGGATATTCTCGGCCACCTCTTCCACCGGGGCATAGCCTTCCTTGTGGGCCTCCTTGACGGCGGCAATGAAGAAGTAGTTGTTGTCCACGGTGATGATGTTGGAAGCCTTGCCGGGCTTGTTGTCGAAGCACCAGCGGGTTACTTCCTTGGCATGGCCGATGGCGCCGTAGCTGTCCGTTCCCTCGTTGATGGTGATGCTGCGGGAATAGATGCCGGTGGAGTCGCAGGCGGCCTTGTAGTTGCTGTACTTGCCGGCGGCGCGGCTGGCCAGCACGTTGGCCTGGTTGTAGATGCGGGCATAGGTTTCCTTGCTGGGAATGGCGGTCTTCTCGAACACGGCCACCTGTTTCTTGGCCACGGGGGCGGTGGTCTTGGTCACCTCCACAATGTGGGTGCCGTACTGGGTGTTCAGGATGAAGGGCTTGCCCTTCTGGGCGGTGAAGATGGGTTCGAAGCCGGGAATGACGCTGTTCTGCGTCATCCAGCCCAGGTTGCCCATTTCGCCGTCTACGGCAAAGTTCTTGTCGGCCGAGAACACGGTGGCCAGGGTAGAGAAGCTGGTGGTCTTGAGCAGGCCCAGCAGGCTGTCTGCCTCGTGACGGGCGTTGGCGCCCTGAAGCAGGATGTGGCGCACGTATGCCGAATCCGGGATGTTGGCCTGGGCCATGATGCGGGCGGCATAGAAGGTGTTGCCGGAAGCTATCACGGGAGACACGCCGGAGGCATTCTCCGTCACGAAGGCGTCTACGTCGGCATTGATGGAGCGCAGGTCTCCGCTCTTGTACCAACGGTCTGTCCACTGGCGGTCCGAGTTGCGCTGGAGGAAGGCGCGCACGTTGTCCGTGGCGGCGAATTCCTCGTACTGGGCGGCAAACTCCCCGTTTTGGGCACTGATGTCGTCGGCCGAGGGAACCACCTCGAACACAGCGTATTCAATTTCGCGGGAGGCGTTCTGGCGGAAGTTGTCCTTGTGGTCCTTGTAGAACTTCTTTATGTCGGCCGAAGGGATGACGATGGTGGTGTCCTTGGGATAATAGGTGTTGGGGGAGACCACGAAATCTACGTTGGCCAGGGTGTTGTTCTCTGCAATGGCCTTCTGGAGCTGCAGGGCGTTCTCTACGGAAGAGGCGGTGAACAGGGTGCTGTACTTGTTGGTATAACGGTTGTTGCGGACCAGGTTCTGCAGGTAGTTGCGGATTTGGAGGAGCTGCGGGTTCTGCTCTTCGCTGGCGTTTTCCATAAAGTCGCGCACCAGGGCGGAAGAGACGTTCCCTTCCTCGTCGCGGAACAGGCCGCTGTTAAGGATGACGGGGGAAATGTTGTCTCCCACAAACAGGTCTATCTGCTCCTGCTGGCCCACGTTGATGCCGGCCTTGCGGATGGTGGGGATTACCAGGTAGTCCTGGATAAGGGACTGCCAGGTCTGCTCCCGCATCTGCCGCTGGGCTTCCTCGCTGGAGGTGGAAGCGCCCGTGAGCATTTGGTTGATGTCGGATTGCTGTTTTACCAGCTGGTCGAAATCCGTATAAGAAACAGACTTGCCGTTAATCTTGCCCACATCGTATTTGGAAGAGGCCGACTGGATGGCTTGGATAATGTCTGACGGATTTACAAGGAAGAGTAAAAGACCGAAGGCAATGATGAGCGATGCACCAATGCCGAATTTGGTTCTGATGGTCTCAAGAGCTGCCATTTTTTTTATCTGTTTTTAATTTTTAGCCTATAAGGGCTGCAAAATTACGAAATTCTTTCCAATTAACCACTATTTTTTTAACATCGGCCCTATAAAATTAACAGAATCAATGACTACGGCCGTGGTATCCTTCTCCGTTATGAACTCGTTATCGAAGGGGAGAAGCAGGATGGCGTCGCGCGCCATTTCGTCGGAACGCATCCCGTATCCCTGCATGATGCCGCTGGGGGAGCTCATCCGGATGTAGCAGTCGGTCCAGATTTCCTGGGCCTCCTTGTCCCAGTACAGGGTGTCCGTCTCCATGGTCTCCTGTTTCTGGAGATTCCGGATGACCACCTTGCCGAAGGCCGACCACTGCTCCTTCTCCTGGCCGCCTATCTTCTTGTCGTGACGGGCCTGCCGGGCCGTAATGATGGTTTCCAGGGCGCCGTCCTCCCCGTATCCGAAGAAGCGGACGCCGTTGGAAAACAGGTCGTAAGAAAGGGAGTCTTTTTCAAAAACCTCCATTCTGGTGGCCTCTATCCGCGTTTTCAGGTGGCCGTTTTCTGTCTGGACATAGAACATGCTGTCCACCGTCTGAAGGGGAATGGTGTTCAGGTCCAGTTTGGCTGCCTCGGACAAAGTGCTCTTGCAGGAATAAACGACGAAAGCAACCGCCAGGGCGGTTGCCATCGTCTTGCCTATGTAGCCTGCTTTCACTACCTGTTGTTCACACGCACCGTGGTGGTGGCAGACATGCCGCCGCAGGAAACGGTGTAGCTTTGGCCGGCGCTGAGGTCGTACATGAAGATTTCGCTGGCTTCCGGATAGTAGCGGCTGACGCTGGAGATGGAAGCGGCGGCTTCATCGGCCACGGTGGGGTCTGCGCTGCGGGCCTTCTGGTAGCAGTCCGTGGCGGCCCAGTAGCGGGCATACTTGTTCACCTCTCCGTCGCAACTGACGGAAGCCCACAGGTTGCCCAGGATGATATAGGCCTTGCCGGCATAGCCGTAGTCCATGTCGATGGCCTTGCGGGCGCTCTCGAACGCCTTGGAACGCATGCCGTTCTTGTAGGAGAACAGGGCCAGTTCGTAGTAGTACTGGGCGTCCGTGGCCGGGTCTGAATCCGGGGAGGCGATGGCCTCTTCCAGGTACTTGCCGGCATCGGCCACATTGCCGCGGGCCGAATTCAGGCGGTACAGGGCGTATGCGCTCTTGTAGGAAGGATCCAGCTTGTACATGGAGGTGACGGCCTTCAGGTAGAGGTCGTTGGAGGCGCAGTCGTCGGCCGTGTTCATGAGCTTCACTATATTGGAGACCAGGGTGATGTTTTCCGGATCTGCCTCGTAACGGGGGCCGAAGATGGCGATGAGGTTCTCGCAGGAAGCCACCTTGCTGTCGGCAAACAGGGACTCGATGGTGGCCTTGGCCTTCAGGTTCTCTTCCTCGTCCGACTCGTTCTTGGCTTCGGCCCTTTCAATGAGGTCCGAAACGGTGTCGTACATGCCGATTACCTCGTCGGCACTGAGCTGGTTCTCCCTGTAGAGGGCTATGGCCGACTGCAGGCTCTTCACCAGGATGTCCCGCTTGGTGCCGGTGCCCAGTTCTTCCATGATTTCACCCAGGTTCTTGTACAGATAGGCGGCGTCTTCCCCGCGGTAGTTGATCATGTACTGTCCCTTGTTGTTCAGGATGGTGGCGCGGTTCTTGGGATAGGCGGCCATGCGCTGGTCCTGCAGGGCCAGGATGGTATCTACGATGGCCGACTTCCAGGCGGCGTCCTTCACCTTGTTGTACTGCTGGGTCATGAGCGTGGTCCCGTGCACGAACATGTTCTGGGAAGCCGTGGCGGGGCACAGGGAGTAGGCCCTTCTCCAGTTGGGAAGTGCCGAGTCGTAATTCTTTTGCTTGTAGTACTCCTGATAGTAAGAGAGGTACTTGATGCACTCGGCGCTGTCTGCACCATACTTGCCCTGGGCAGATGCCGTAATCCCTGCGGAAAGGAGGGCGGCCGAAGCGGCCAATAAGGTAAGGATCAATTTTTTCATATCTTAAGATTTTGTTCTGTTTTCTGTTCAGGGTCCACTTTTTACAACTTTCGTGCTAAATTAATCGTACATGGGTTTCTGGAACCAGATGTCAAAGAGGTTGAAGCCCAGGTTTACGCCTATGTAGCGCTCTTTGATCTGGCCGGGAGAGAGGCCGCGCCGGCCCAGGTCCAGGCCGATGGAAATGCCGTTGTAATAGCGGAAAACGGGCACCGTCATGCCCAGCGTCACACCCACGGCATCTACGTGGAGGCCGTCCACGGTGTAGTAGGACTGGTCGTAGTAGGCCCCCAGCCTGTAGGTGCAGCGCCGCATGAAATAGCGGATGTCGTTGCGGTTGGGCGTCCACTCCGCCCCCAGCCGGAAGGACTGGGCCACGGAGGCGGCGAAAACCTTGTCCCCCACGTTGGAGAAGCCGGAAACGGCATCCAGCCCGGAGCGGGTCCAGTCTGAACGGATATAGTCGGCCTCCAGGAGGAAATTGTCCGAGCGGCGGAAGGAAAGCCCCACGCCCAGCTGGTCCCCATAACTGAGGCCGACGTTGGAGAGCTTCGTCTCTTCCCTTTCGCGGTAATAGGAGCCCTCTTCCAAGTAGTGGATGTGATGCCCGTCCATGCCGGTGGCCAGCTTGTAGGTGGCGCCCAGCGTAAGGAAGGAGGTGGTGCCCAGGGGCTGCTCGTACTGCAGACCGAACTTCACGCCCAGGTTGTTCACCTGCAGGGAGTCCCCGCTGTGGTATGTGCGGAAACTCTCGTCCGAGTAGCTTTGGGTGGCCGATTTGTTGATGTTGCCGAAGATGTACATTCCCTGCACACCCAGCGACAGGCGCCTCCAAAGGGTTCCGCCCACGGCGGCGAACACCTGGTAAATGCCTCCGTTTCCGGAAGAGACAAAAGTGTTCTGGGTTGTGTAAAGGTCTATTTTGGAAGAGGAAATCTTATATCCGACGTCACTTACCGGATTCACGCCCACCATCATGGCCGTGTGGGCCCATAGCGGGAAGGACAGGACGAAATCTTCTATGTTCACCGTGTTGTTGAGCGCCTTTTTGCTGCTGTCCGAAAACAGGGAGGAACGGGAAGAAACGCCGAAATCTGTCATGAACGACAGGGTGTCCCGGGCCGTGACCGAGGCCGGATTGAGGGTATTGATGAAGCGCTTGTTGCGGGCCGCAATGCCGATTCCGCCCATCCCCCGGTTCCAGGCCGTGCCTTCCTGGTGCATCTGCCCTATCCCATAGACGGAATAGGGGGAATACCCGCTGTAGGTTCCGTCTGTCTGGGCCAGGGCCGCAAACGGTACCCACAAGCAAAGGAGCAGGGCCGATAACCTATTTTTCCAACTTCTGCGCATATTCGTCCGCTATTAGTGCCAACCCCATTAACACGAGGTTACAAATTACAAATATGGAACTTTTCATCCGTTTTGCAAAATAATTGGCGTCTCCGCCCGTGAAGACGATAATGTTCTGGGGATAAAGTCCCAGGTAGCCCTCAATTTCAAATATGATGCCCGACACCACGCCGCTCTCCAGCGAACCCGTTTCCGTGAGCCCCACCACTTCTGGATTTTCCGGCGTATCTACCAGCGGCAGGGAAAGGGAATAACGGCTTAGGGCCTTGAAGCGCGTCCGGCAGCCCAGCGACACGTTGCCGCCCCGGTACAGACCTTCTTCGGAGGTGAAGTCTATGGACAGGGTTGTGCCGTAGTCCACAATGGTGCAGCCCCTGCCCCTGAACAGGTAACGGACCGCCACCACGGAGGCCGCCCGGTCATAGGACAAGTAGGACGGAAGTCCCTGTGCCAGAAGAAATTCCTTGTTGTTTTTGTCTAAAATGACCAACTGGCCGCACTCCGGCCGCAGGCGCTGGATGTCGGCCTCCGGCAGGGTGGAAACGGAGGAAACCACCAGCACGGCGGGCTTTTCGCGGACCGTGAGCGACAGGATGAAATCCGTCACTTTCTCTCCCTGGTAGCGGAAGGTTTTTCCCAGCGTCATCCGGTCGCTCCAGGCGGCCTTGAGGGCGGTGTTTCCTATTTCTACGACTAAGTTGGACATGGTTTTGACAAGCTGCAAATTTAGTTATTATTGCAGTTTTTTCAAAATGTAGAAAGCCCCTTCCAAACTGGTGATTCCCCGGGAAACCGTGCGGAGTTTTCCGCTGTCCTGGTTGAATTTGTACAGGGAAGGGTTGTCCCCCACTTTCTTTAATATCTTCTCGAACTGCTTGGAACGGTAGTAGGCCGACATGGGATTGGACACGAAGAACATGATTTGCATCCCGTTCTTGATGATGATTTTCTCGAAGCCCGTCTTGATGCCCAAATTCCTTATTTTAACCACGTACAGCAGGTTTTCCACCTCCTTGGGCAGCGGGCCGAAGCGGTCTGCGAGCTGCTCTCCCAGGCGGTCTATCTCCCGGTCGTCCGTGAGGGAATCCAGCTGCTTGTAAATGCGTATCTTTTCGGCCGTGACGTCTATGTAGCCGTCCGGGATGTGGGCCGGCTGGTCTGTTTCCAGCGTACAGTCTTCCACGTAGGTTTCCTCTTCCCTCCTGACGCTGATGCCCGTTTCCACGCCCAGTTCCTCCATGGCTTCGGACAGAATTTTCTGGTAGGTTTCGTAGCCCATATCGGCCATGAAACCGCTTTGCTCGGCCCCCAGGAGGTTGCCGGCGCCCCGGATGTCCAGGTCCTGCATGGCAATGTTGAACCCGCTTCCCAGGTCGGAGAATTCCTCGATGGCCCGGAGCCGGCGGCGGGCGTCGTCGGTGATGCTGGCCAGCGGCGGCACAATGAGGTAGCAGAAGGCCTTCTTGTTGGACCGGCCCACCCGGCCGCGGAGCTGGTGGAGGTCGCTGAGGCCTATGTTCTGGGCCTGGTTCACCAGGATGGTGTTGGCGTTGGGGATGTCCAGGCCGTTTTCTATGATGGTGGTGCACAGCAGCAGGTCGTAGTCTCCCCGCATGAAAGAGAGCATCCGGTCTTCCAGCTCCCGGGACTCCATTTGCCCGTGGGCTATGCAGATTTTCATGTCCGGCACCAGGCGGTGCAGGATGTCGTGGATGGAAGGCAGTTCCTCTACTTTGTTGTGCAGGAAGAAGATTTGCCCGCCCCGGTCCAGCTCGTAGCGGACGATGCTCTTTATTTCCTCTTCGTCAAAGAGGATGATTTCTGTCTGGATGGGAATACGGTTGGGCGGAGGCGTGTTTATTATGGAAAGGTCCCGTGCGCCCAGCAGGGAGAACTGCAGGGTGCGGGGAATGGGTGTGGCCGTAAGGGTGAGGGTATCTACGGAGTTTTTCAGCTGCCGCAGCTTTTCCTTGGCCGATACGCCGAATTTCTGCTCCTCGTCTATGACAAGCAGGCCCAGGTCCTTGAATTCGAAGCCGGAACCCAAAATTTTATGTGTGCCGATGAGAATGTCTATCTTCCCTTCTTTCAGGCGTTTCTTTATGTCGGTAATTTGTTTGGCCGTCCGGAGCCGGCTCACGTATTCCACCGTGCAGGGGAAATGCTGGAGCCGGGACCTGAAGGTCTCGTAATGCTGCAGGGAAAGGATGGTTGTGGGTACCAGCACCGCCACCTGCTTGGAATCTGAAACCGCCTTGAAAGCCGCCCGGATGGCCACTTCCGTCTTGCCGAAGCCCACATCCCCGCATACCAGCCGGTCCATGGGGCAACTGTCCTCCATATCCTGCTTTACAGCTTTGGTGGCCTTTTCCTGGTCCGGGGTATCCTCGTACATGAAGGACGATTCCAATTCTTCCTGCAAGTAGGTATCGGCCGAAAAAGCGAAGCCCTTGGAGGCGCGGCGGCGGGCATACAGCTGGATAAGGTCCTTGGCTATGTCCTTCATCCGGGACTTGGCGGCCGTTTTCATGGCTCCCCAGGTCTTGGAACCCAGTTTGTTTATACGGGGCTGCTCCCCGTCCTTGGAACGGAAGCGCGATATCTTATGCAGGGAGTGGACAGAGACAAACACCACATCCCCGCCGTTGTACATGAGTTTCACCACCTCGTGCACCCGGCCGTGGTCGTCCTTCATCTTTACCAGGCCGCCGAACACGCCGATGCCGTGGTCTATGTGCACAATGTAATCTCCCAAATTGAAGGCGCTGAGCTCGTTCAGGGTGAGCTGCTCCGACTTTTCCACCGTCCGGCGCATGCGTACGCGGTGGAAACGGTCGAAAATCTCATGGTCTGTATAGCAGCAAATCTTGCTTTCCCGGTCGATGAATCCGGCGTGGATGTTTTTTCCTTTCACAAATTCCGGCACCAGGGCATGCTGGTCCTGCAGCATGATGGATCGGAGCCGTTCCAGCTGGCTTTCCTTTTCTCCGTAAATGTAAACCTTGTAGCCGGCTTCCATCTTTTCCCGGATGTCGGAAATGAGCAGCTCGAAGTTCTTGTTAAAAACGGGCTGCGGGGCGATGGAAAAGGCTATGGAAGGGGTATCGGCCCGGTCCAGGGGTACATCCAGAAAGACGTGCCGAAAGGAAAGCAGTTCCTGGAAGAAAGGGCGTTCGCGGTACATGTCCGACGAATCCAGCCAGCACAGGGTATCGGCCGGGAAAAGGCTTGTGAGGCCGACTCCGTCTCCGTCGGCCGTTTCCCGGGAGGCTATGTCCGGGTAGATGTCGGCCACCGGTACTTCCTGGACGGAAAGCTGGGTGTTGCAGTCGAACAGGTTAATTTTCTCCACTTCGTTGCCGAAGAAGGAAAGCCGGTAGGGTTTGTCCGTGGAATAGGAAAAAATGTCCATTACGGCGCCCCGCACGGCAAACTGTCCGGGAATGGAAACAAAATCTACCCGTTCGAAGTTTTCCTGCCCCAGGCGGTCTATGAGGCCGCTGTAGGGCACGCTGTCGCCGGGATGGATGGAAAAGAGGGCGTCCCTGAGCACCTCCGGCGCCGCCACTTTTTCTTCCAGGGCCGAAGGATAAGTAACCACCAGGAGCAGTCCTTCCTCCTTTTGCAGCAGCTTTCCTATGGCCGCCGTGCGCTGGACGCCCAGGGAAGACTTGTAGTTGCTTCTTTCCACCCCTTTTCCTGACTCCGGAAGGAAGAAAATGCGGTCTCCTTCTACCAGGTTGTACAGATCGGCCGCACAGTATTCGGCCGCTTCCCGCGTGGGAAGAACCACCAGATGAGTTTTTTCCCGGGCCAGTTGCGAAACCACAAACCAGCGGGCCGACAAAAACAGTCCGCTGCAAAAACTCTCCCTGGAAGAAAGGATTTGTTTTTGCAGGAGTCCGGCCGATTTTTCACTAATTGA
>FLNY01002450.1_pt1 | contig 31872 bp, 25 predicted proteins | sample 1140381 | NCBI WGS metagenome assembly FLNY01 (sample SAMEA3878172, study PRJEB12797) | bioreactor metagenome | biome: Moose rumen | place: Sweden | collected 2011-10 | reverse complement strand
GGGCGCGCAGCGAAGCCGCCAGGTCCGTGGTCTTCCCGCCCGGCGCGGCGCACAGGTCCAGGACGCACAGCCCTTCCGGCAGCGGGCCGATGAGCCGGCGGAACAAGGTTCCCACCAGCATGGCCGATGAGTCCTGGACATAATAGGCGCCCGCGTGGAAAAGCGGGTCCAGGGTGAAGGCCGGCCGTTCCGGAAGCAGGTAGCCGAAGGGACTCCAGGGTATGGGCCGGGCCCCCCCGAAGGGACATTCGGTAAGTTTTTGGGGGTTCAGGCGGATGGATACGGACGGTTCCCCGGCCAGTGCTTCCAGCACCGTGGCCGCCTTGTCGCTGCCCACCGCCTGGGCCAGCAGCGTGGGGAACTGTTCCGGGAACGCTGTCATCCTGAGCGCTGTCATCCTGAGCGAAGCGAAGGATCTACTTCCCCGTCCAGAACTGGGGGTCCAGGCCTTCCGGCATTTTGCCGTTGGAGGCGTCCACCAGGCCGTCCACCACCTTGTCCAGGGCTTCCCGGATTTTGCCGGAGAGCATCATCTTCATCATCAGGTTCAGCTCGGCCTGGGCTTTGATCCAGAAATCTGTCTTGCAGGGGTCTTCTGGGGCGGGGTCGAAGTGGATCTCTATGTGAAAGGCAAACGGAGCGCCGTAATCTACCAGTTCTATCCGGGAGTAGGGGACCCGCTGGTGCACTTTGACGCCGATGTTGAACCCCTGTACCGTGGCGGTGAGGGTGTCGTAGCTGGCCTGGAGCATGTCCCGCTTGTCTTCCGGCAGCATGCGCTGGAAATTCTGCAGGTCCACCATGGACATGTACAGTTCGTAGGGCTGGCGGGAGACGATGCCGTGCTTGCTTTCAATTTCGGTCATAATTCGTTATCTTTGCAGGAGGCAAAGTTAGCAAAAATCATGCACAAAATCTACTTCGGCAAAAGGTGTATCATCATTTGTTCTCCCCGGGAGGAAGCGCTGGCCGACTCCAACTCCGTGGAATTCCATTTGGGGGAGGTGCTGGACATCCACGCCCTGGTGCGGATGTTCGAAGTGCAGGACACCCTTTCCCGCATCTATATCCCCACCCCGGACATAGAGCGCACGTACCGGCGCCTGTGCTCGGAATTCAAGGAGGTGAACGCCGCGGGCGGCCTGGTGTCCAACCGGCGGGGAGACTTTCTGCTCATCTCGCGCAGCGGCCTTTGGGACCTGCCCAAGGGGCACCAGGAGCCGGGGGAAGACATGGAAGTGTGCGCCATGCGGGAAGTGCAGGAAGAGACCGGCGTGGACCAGCTGGAGCTGCGGCGCCTCATCTGCGTCACGGACCACGTGTATTTCCGGGACAATCTGTGGCATCTCAAGCACACCTGGTGGTACGACATGCTTTATACGGACCCCACCAACCTGACGCCCCAGCGCGAAGAAGACATTTCCCAGGCCGCCTGGGTGGCCAAGTCTTCCCTGCCGCCCTTCCTCAAGAACACCTATCCTTCCATCCTGGAGGTCTTCCGGGAGGCCCGTATATAACGGTCACAGACGGCCTTTTTCCCTCTGGTACAGTTCCCAGCTGTTGAACAGGTTCTGAAAGACGGCGTACAGGCCGCCGGCCACGGAGGTGACCGGTGTAAGGTAATTGTACCCCAGCCAGATGAGGAAGCCCGTGTTCTTCTGGCCCAGGGTCTGGCCGGCCGTAATGCTGGCCACGCGGCCTTTTCCCATTTTCCGGCCCGCATAGAACTGGACGGCGCAGCAGGCCAGGGCCACCAGCACGATGCCCGCAATGACGCCCGCCCCCAGGCCGCTGAGCAGCAGCGCCCGGGTGGCCAGGACCATGGCCAGGGTAAGGCCCACGCCCCAGATATAGAAGGAATGGGGACTCCAGCGCACGAGCCGGCGCTGCAGCCTGTGCGTGGTATAGCGGATGAGCCAGGCCAGCAGTCCGGGCAGGATGAGCACGGGGAACACCTTCCAGGCGATGTGCCCCACATAGGCCCAGAAGCCCAGGGTGGCCGATGGGTTCACCACCGGAATCACCAGCGGTATCAGGAACGTGGCGGCCACGTTGATGAGGGCCAGGTACGTGACCGTGGCGGCCAGGCTTCCCCCCAGCCGGTCTGTAATGACCCCGGCGGCCGATGCCGTGGGGCAGATCAGGCACAGCATGGCACACTCCAGCAGCATCCTCAGGTCGCCTTCCGTGCACAGGACCAGGGCCGCCAGCGCCAGGAACGACAGCACCTGCACCGCCAGCGCCCCCAGGTGCCATCGGCTGAAACGCAGGTCGTGGGGCGAGATGCGCACGAACTGGAAGAACATGAGCAGGGCAATCACCAGCCGCTGCCCCTCGGAGACCAGCGGATGCAGCCACCGCCCCCAGAGGTGCAGCGCCGGCGTAAAGTGGTACAGCAGATACAGGCCGATTCCCAGGACGATGGCCAGGGGAAGCATCCACTTCCGGACAAACTGCAGCAGGCTATTCATGGGGAACGAGGCGGCCCAGCCACTTGTCCAGCAGGGGGTCTGTCAGGCGCATGCACAGACCGGTAAGGAAAGCCAGGATTAGGGTGCCTTCCCGGATGACCACCGTGGTTCCGTTGCCGGTGGGAAGGCCGAAGAACAGCAGGGCCAGCAGGGCGGTAATGGCCACCAGCGTAATGTCGAACAGCACTTTCACCGTACCGAAAGGCTTCCGGGACACCTCCGAGAGCACCGCTGTGGTCTTGTCCCCGGCCAGGATCCAGCCGTTGCCCAGCACCTCCAGCTTGATGCCCACGGCCGTAAGCAGTACGGCCAGCAGGCTAAGCAGGATTTGTACCGCATACCCGGTGGCGGGAGACTGGATGGCGTCGAAAAGCCAGATGGCCCCGTCACACAGATAGCCGAACACGAAGGCGGCGGGAATCTGCATCAGGTACTCCGCTTTGAAACGCTTCCGCAGGATGAGCAGCTGCATGAGGATGAACAGCAGGTGCATCATCCAGGTGAAGGTGCCCACGGAAATGCCGGTGAAGCGGAGGTTCAGGATGGTGGGCGGGCACGAGGGCGGAGCGATGCCCAGGTTGGATTTGATGGAGACGCCCACCCCCAGGGCCACCAGGACAAGACCGGCTGTGGAGATGCCGTACCGTATGGCAATGTTCTTTATCTTCATGACAAAAGGGACTTTTCCGACGCAAATATCCGCAATAATGTGTAAATTTGCAAGCTAAGCAAGTCAAGTAAATTGCAAATATTATTTAAGAATCATGAAAAGAACCGTAGCAATGATGCTTTCTTTCCTGGCCCTTGCCTCATGCGGCCCCAAGGGCGGTGCGCCGGCCCTGGACATGGCCAGCCTGGACCCCTCCACCAGCCCCAAGGAGGACTTTTACCAGTATTCCACCGGCGGGTGGCAGCAGAACAACCCGCTGCGCCCGGAGTTTTCCCGCTTCGGCAGCTTCGACGCCATTGCCGAGCGCACCCGGGAGAACCTGAATGCCCTGTTCGAGAGCATGACCACCCTGGAGGCCGATCCCGGCACCGTGGAACAGAAAATTTCGGACCTCTATAAGATGGCCCTGGATTCCACCACCCGGAACGCCCTGGGCGCCCAGCCCATCCAGCCGTATATAGCCCAGATCCAGGCCCTTCAGGACCATGACCAGATGGCCGTGCTGCTGGGAGAACTGAACCGCTACGGCGAGGGCGGCTTTTTCAGCGCCGGCGTGGAGGCCGACCTCACCAATTCCGACATGCAAATCCTGTACATGTCCCAGGGCGGCCTGGGCATGGGAGACCGGGACTACTATCTGAAGGAAGAGAACCGCGAACTCCTCCAGGGTTACAGGAATTACCTGGTAAAAGTGCTGGAGCTTTCCGGCATAGCAGATGCCGAAGACCTGGCCGACAAGGACATTGCCGTGGAAACCTCCCTTGCGCAGGTGTCCTGGACCCGGGAGCAGAACCGCGACATGCAGGCCATCTATAACCCCATGTCCAGCGAGGAAATCCAGGCCCGCTGGCCCGGCCTGCGTTTCGACAAGCTGTGCGAGGCTGTCGGCATAGCGCCCCAGGAAAAAATCATAGTGGCGCAACCCTCCTACTTCGACGCCCTTTCCACCATGCTGGGGAACAAGAATCTCTTCCCCTTCCACAAGGCCTACCTCCTGTGCCAGTTCGTGAGCGGCCAGGCCGGCGCCCTCAGTGACGACTTCTATACCGCCTCCTGGGAGTTCTTCTCCCACCAGATGGCGGGCACCCAGGAGCAGCAGCCGCGCTGGAAGCGGGCCATGAGCGTTCCCAACAGCCTCCTGGGAGAAGCCGTGGGAGAGATGTATGTGAGCCGCTACTTCCCGGAGAGCTCCAAGAAGCAGATGCTGGATCTGGTAGAGAACCTGCGCACCGCGCTGGGACAGCACATCGACTCCCTGGAATGGATGAGCGGGGAGACCAAGGTCCGCGCCCGGGAGAAACTGGCCTCCTTTACCGTCAAAATCGGCTATCCGGACAAGTGGAAAGATTACAGCACCCTGGACATCAACCCGGAAAACACCTACTATGAGAATCTCCGCAACGCCAGCGCCTGGTATGTGAAGGACAACCTGGACAAGCTGGGCAAGCCCACCGACAAGACCGAATGGGGCATGACGCCGCAGACGGTGAACGCCTACTACAACCCCACCACCAACGAAATCTGCTTCCCGGCGGCCATCCTCCAGAAGCCCTTCTTCGACCCGGACGCCGACGCCCCGGTGAACTATGGCGGCATCGGCGTGGTCATCGGCCACGAGATGTCCCACGGCTTCGACGACCAGGGTTCCATGTTCGACGCCTCCGGCAACATGGTGAACTGGTGGACCCCGGAAGACAAAGCCAAGTTCGACGCCTTGGGAGACAAGCTGGCGGCGCAGTTCGATGCGGTGGAGGTCCTGCCCGGTGTCCACGCCAACGGCCGCTACACCCTGGGAGAGAACATCGGCGACCACGGCGGCCTGTCCATTGCCTACACCGCCATGGAGAACGCTACCGCCGGTAAGAAGGATCCCATGATTGACGGCTTCACCCGCGCCCAGCGCTTCTATCTGAGCTACGGCGCCATCTGGGCCCAGAACATCACGGACCAGGAGAAGGCCCGCCTCACCAACCTGGACCCGCACTCGCTGGCCGAAAACCGCGTGAACGTGAGCGTGCGCAACTTCCAGACCTTCTTCGACGCCTTCGACATCCGGGAAGGGGACAAGATGTTCCGCCCGGAAGAGGAACGCGTGCACATCTGGTAAGTGGAAGCGGTCCGCTTCATATCGCGGAAGCTTTCTTTTCAGGGGAAACTGGCGGCGGTGGCCATCGCCGTCAGTTTCTTCGTGATGATTGTGGCCGTGGCCGTATCGGCCGGTTTCCGGACCGCTGTCCGGGACGGCGTGGCGGCCATGGTGGGCGACGTCCGCATCCAGCCCCAGGACCGTTCCCTGGGAGAGCTGGCCTCCATGCCCCGTGAGCTGCCCTCCCGGGAGGCCCTCCTGGCGGTCCCGGGGGTACAGGGCCTCAGGCCGGTGGTGCTTCGAAGCGGCGTGGTGAAGGAGGGGGACCGCATCCACGGGGTGCTGGTGAAGGGCGTGCCCGGCCCGGAAGGGGAGGATGGCGCGCTGTCCGTGTCCATCCCGGAACGCCTGTCCCGCATCCTGGGGCTGGGGGTGGGGGACGCCCTTACCACCTATTTCCCGGGAGAGAAGACGCGGGTGCGCAAGTTCCGCATTGCCGCCGTGCACCGGGACCTGGTGGAGATGGACGACAACCTGCTGGTCTATGCCAGGCTGGAAGACCTGCAGCGCCTGAACGGCTGGACCGCGGACCAGGTGTCGTGCCTGGAGGTGGAGGTGGCCGGGCGCTACCGGGACCGGGCGGCCCTGGAGCGGGTGGCCACCCAGGTGGGGAACTGCCTGCTTTCTGGCGGACAGGAAGAAGAGGAACGCTTGTACGTGACCGCCTCGCCCAGCGCCTTTCCGCAGGTTTTCGACTGGCTGGAACTGCTGGATTTCAACGTGTTCATCATCCTGGTCCTGATGACGGTGGTGGCCGGCTTCAACATGGTCTCCGGGCTGCTCATCGTGCTCCTCAGGAACATCTCCACCATCGGCACGCTCAAGACCCTGGGCATGGACAACCGTGCCGTGGGCCGCGTGTTCGTGCGCGTGGGGGCCGCTGTGGTGCTCAAGGGCCTGCTGGCAGGCAATGCGCTGGCCCTGCTGTTCTGCCTGGTCCAGGGAACCACCCATCTGATCCCACTGGACCCGGCCAATTATTTCGTTTCCTGGGTACCGGTGCAGGTGAACCTGCCCGGCATCCTACTGGCCGATGTGCTCTCTTTCCTGGCCATCCTGGCCATGCTCTGGCTCACCGCCCGCTATGTTTCCCGGATAGACCCGGCCGTTACCGTAAAGGCCGACTGAACGCTAGTCTGCCGGATAGAAGCGTGTGTAGAAGGCGTAAATGTTAAGGACGTCTTCCACATACACCAGGGTCTGCGTTCCCTTGAAGCCCGGCACGTCCGGAATGGCCTGGCTGGCGCTGTCCCAGCGGGTGGCGTCCAACCCCTTTTCGCGGGCCGTCTGGATGGTCTGGAGGATGCGTCCCTCGCCGGCGTTGTAGGCGGCCAGGGTGAATTTGATGCACTCGGTGGTGTCGGCGGCCACGCTGCTGAACAGGTTCTGCAGCCGTTTCAGGTAGGTGGTTCCCACAGACAGGTTCACGGACGGAATCAGGAGGGTGTCGGCGCTGTACCGGCTGCTGCGGATTTGCATGAGGCCGATGGCGCCCTTGTGCGAATTGGCGTCGGGATGGAAGCGGGATTCCCGGAAGATGATGGCCGACAGCAGACGCCAGTCCCAGCCGATGGAGGCGGCGTACTGCCGCACCAGCTGGTCGTAGCTGCTGATGGAGGTAAGGTGGACGGGCTTTCCCTTCCGGTAGTCCTGCTGGAGCTGGTTGAAGCGCGCTTCCGACGACAGTTCCCCAATCCAGCGGTTCATGGGCAGCAGGGCCTGGGCATCCGCCTTCCGGATTACCCAAACGGTCCCGTCCGGGAAGGGACGGGTGGCCGCCAGCCCTTCCGGGAGGGAATCGGCCTGGGTGGAAACCAGCCAGTCGGCCCGTCCCGCCAGCAGGGAATCCCGGTAGTCGGCATTGCCGGAAGCCACGTCCAGGCGCGTTTTCAGGCCCTGGTCGGCGGCGAATTTCTGCACCAGCGCCGCTTCCAGTTCGGCCCCCGCCCAGGGCAGGATGCAGCGCAGCGTATCCCGGGGAAAAGCGGCCGGGCTGCCCGGACGCTCCTTCCGAGGAATCAGCAGGAGCAGCAGCACTGCCAGCACAAGGGGCAGGTAACTTTTGGGGAGGGACTTCATCGGCCGATGCCCTTCAGGGCGCCCGACAGGCCGCCGCCGGAAGAACCGCTGCCGCCGAATCCGGAGCTGCTGGCCCGTTCCGACAGGGACTTCTGCTTGCCAAGTTGCGGGTAGAAGGGCCAGGAAATGCCGAACTTGAGGGCCGTGGGCGTCTGGATGTAGTGGTGGGCCGTGAAGTAGTCGTGCCGGTCGGCCGGCCAGCCCTTCCCCAGGTTTTCCATCTTGAGGAAGAGACTTACCTTCTTCCATTGGAAATTCACGAAGGCGTCAAAGACCGGGCAGTTGCCGTAAAGCTCTTCCTGCTGGAGGGTGAACACGCCGGCCACCGGGTTGAAGGAGGGCGCATACCACTGGGTGGTGTAGCGGGTGTTGACCCCTATCTGCATGACCATGGTCTTGGGGTCCACCACCACCAGCTGCAGGTACCAGCGCAGGTTCAGGGCCAGGGTGGGAAGCGGCAGGACCTCCGGTTGGGAAGACAGCTGGAACAGGGCGCCGTTCTCCAGGTGGACGGGGCCGAACACCAGGTCTTCCTGCAGGGCGGCCGACAGGACGCTCATGGGGGTGGTGTTCTGCCGGGCGATGCCCAGGGTGTCGTAATAGATGTTGTTGGCCAGGAGGGCATAGCCCACGGAAGCGTTCAGCCGCCACCGGGGGATGTCCAGCGAGCCGGTGATGCGGGTGGTGGACACCTTGCCGAATTCGTTGTCCCAGCTGTAGTGGTTGGTATACAGGTGCTGCTCGTAGAAGCCGGGTTCCTTGAGGGTGGTCTCGAAGTGGGCGCCCACGGACAGGGGGCTCTTGGGATGCCTCCGGAAGGGGAACAGGTTTATCTTGGCGTTGGCCTTCACCCAGAAGTCGTTGGCCTCGTAGCCGGCAAAGTTGTACAGGCCCATGGCGTCCCATTCCAGGTACTGTTTCAGCCGGCCCTCGGCCCCCACGTAGGTGTAGAGGGAGTTCCAGCGCACGTTGTCCGGCTTTTTCAGGTAGCCGCCGGGCTCGAAATGGTAGAAGGACTGGAAGCGGTCTCCCACGCCGGCTTCCAGCTTGGACACCACGGCGTCCTCGCTCCAGGGCTGCAGGCGCACGAAGATGCGGTTGTCCAGGCGGGCGTTCCGCAGCGAGTCCGTGCTCTTGGTGGGGTTGATGTTGAAGACGTCGTTGTAGAAGGTGGACAGGGCCGACGAAGTCCCGTCCACGTACTTCTTGGAATAGACGGTGTATTCCGACGAACTGCCGATGAAGCCGGTGGTGATGTTGGTGTTCAGGGTGTCCGGCTTCACCCAGGTGGTGTCGCCCCGGTGCCGGAACGCTTCAATGAACTCGAAGGGGATGCGGTAGCTCTGGTCGAAGAAGAACGTGCGCTTCCGGTAGCGGTTGGTGGCGGCCGCCAGGTTCACGGAGATTTCCCGGACGTCCACCGTGGTGTCCCGGATCCAGAAGTTGTCCTGGATACCGCCGCTTTCCTGGCGGGTCATGCTGTTGGCAATGAAGCCGCCGTGGGCCAGGTACTTCTTGCCCAGGTAGTTCCCTGCCACGAAGTAGGTCTTGTTGCCGGTTTTCTCGTTCTGGAGGGTGCCCGCCCCGCCGTAGTGCTTCATCTCCAGGGCTATGTTCAGCGAGGGCAGGATGTTCTGGGTGGTGAAAACCCGGTACGAGTCGGCGCTTAGCGAGCTGCTGTTGAACAGGTTGCCGTAGTACTCCAGCTCCGTGTAGGGGGTTTTGGTGTTGAACATGGGGAGGCTCTCGGGCGTGTAGGTCCAGCTCTCGTAGGGAGCATAGAAGCTCACGGATTCCTCCCGGTCCCGCTGGAAGAAGTTGTAGCTTTGCACGGCCGATCCGGGCATGCCCAGCCAGCTGGCTCCCACGTCCTTCCGCATGAACGGATAGTCGTAGAAGTGGTAGTTGGCGGTGGTGTCCCAGAAGAAGGTTTCCACCTGGTTGTTGTAGCGGTTGTGCCGCCAGGCCACCAGGCGCTTGTAGTACAGGGAATCCGGCAGGAAGGCCGTTTCCAGGATGCGGGGCGTGTTCTCCAGGATGCTGTCCTTGATGTGCCGGATGCTGTCTTTCCGGTGCTGGATGGAGTCCTGCCTGTGCAGGATGACGGGCAGCTTGTAGTGCTCGTAGTCGTAGCGCTTCCGCTCGCTTTTGGACAGGCCGGCATACCATTTTTCAAAGGCCGCCCTGGCCACGGCGCTGGAATCGGCCAGATAGATGGAGTCTATCCGGGGCCACAGGAGGCTGTCGCCTTCGGCCCTTAGGGAGTCCACCACTATCCGGTGGGTGAGCGAGTCCTTGAGCGCCACGTACCACTGGTAACGGAAAGGGTCCGTGATGCGGAGGCTGTCCGGCACCTTCATGGTGTCCCGGGCCATGATTTTGGGGGTGGTGTCCACCCGCTCTTCCTCCCCGAAGAGGAACAGGTCCTCTTCCTCCTCTTCTTCCGCCGGCCCCTCCGGTCCCCGGACGCTGTCGGCCGGCATCAGGGTGTCGGCTTGCACCAGGGTGTCGGCCTGCACCAGGGTGTCGGCCTGCACCAGGGTGTCCCGCCGGGCCTCCGGGTACCAGGCGTGCAGCCGCGAAGCCCGGGAGATGTCCACCCCCAGGGTTTGTACGGCCACCGCTGCGGTGAGGGCCAGCGGCACCACGATGTCTGTCCAGAACTTTGCCACTGTTTACAAATAAGAATCAGGCAAGGCTCTTGAAGAAGTCGTTGCCCTTGTCGTCCACCAGGATGAAGGCCGGGAAGTCCTCTACGGTTATCTTCCAGATGGCTTCCATGCCCAGCTCCGGATACTCTACACATTCGATGCTGCGGATGCTGCTTTGGGAAAGCACGGCCGCCACACCGCCGATGGTGCCCAGGTAGAAGCCGCCATGTTTGAGGCAGGCGTCCGTGACCACCTGGGAACGGTTGCCCTTGGCTATCATCACCAGCGAAGCGCCGCAGGCCTGGAATTCATCTACATACGGGTCCATGCGGTTGGCGGTGGTGGGGCCCATGCTGCCGCAGGGATAGCCTTCCGGGGTCTTGGCCGGGCCGGCGTACAGGATGGGATGGTCCTTGAAATAGGCGGGCATGCCTTCTCCGGCGTCCAGGCGGGCCTTGAGCTTTGCATGGGCTATGTCGCGGGCCACGATGATGGTGCCTTTCAAGTTTACTCGGGTACCCACGGTATATTTGGTCAGTTCGGCGCGCACGGCGTCGATGCCCTTGTCCAGGTCTATCTCGATGCCCTTGGGGCCCTCGCCGGGACGGCGCAGCGCTTCCGGAATGAGCTCGGACGGATTGCTGTCCATCTTTTCGATCCACACGCCGCCTGCGTTGATCTTGCTCTTGATGTTGCGGTCGGCGCTGCAGCTCACGCCCATGCCGATGGGGCAGCTGGCGCCGTGGCGCGGCAGGCGCACCACGCGGATGTCATGGGCCAGGTACTTGCCGCCGAACTGGGCGCCCAGGCCAATCTTCTGCGCTCCCTTCAGGAGCTTCTCTTCCAGGTCCAGATCCCGGAAGGCACGGCCGGTTTCGTCGCCGGTGGTGGGCAGGCTGTCGTAGAACTTGATGCTGGCCAGCTTCACCGTGAGGAGGTTCTTTTCGGCGCTGGTGCCGCCAATCACAAAGGCAATGTGGTAGGGCGGGCAGGCGGCCGTCCCCAGCGAGCGCATCTTCTCCACCAGGAAGGGGATGAGGGTGCCTTCGTTCTGGATGGTGGCCTTGGTCATGGGGTAGAAGTAGGTTTTGTTGGCGCTGCCGCCGCCCTTGGCCACCATAACGAAGCGGTATTCGCTGCCCTGGACGGCCTCTATGTCAATCTGTGCTGGCAGGTTGCACTTGGTGTTCACCTCATTGTACATGTCCAGCGGGGCGTTCTGGCTGTAACGGAGGTTCTCCTGCGTGTAGCAGTCGAATACGCCGCGGCTCAGGGCTTCTTCGTCCTCGAAGTCCGTCCACACGTGCTGCCCCTTTTCGCCATGGATGATGGCGGTGCCGGTGTCCTGGCAGAAGGGGAGTACGCCCTTGACGGAAGTCTCGGCATTGCGCAGGAACTGCAGGGCCACGTACTTGTCGTTGTCGGAGGCTTCCGGATCCTTGAGGATGGCCGCCACCTGAGCGTTGTGGGCGCGGCGCAGCATGAACTGACAGTCATGGAAGCTCTGCCGGGCCACCAGCGCAAGGGCTTCGGGGGAAACTTCCAGCAGCGTTTTGCCGCCGGCCTGGACGGTCTTCACCAGTTTTTCGGAGCCGGGAATCTTGTAGTACTCGGTGGTGTCTTCGCCGAGCTGGAACATGGGTGCGTATTTGAATTCTGCCATAAGTTGGAAAGATTAATCAGATGGTCTGCAAAGATAGCAATTATTGCGGTTCCTTCCTCAGGAAGGGTCCGGCGGCGTGACGGGAACCTGGAAAATGAAACGGGATCCGGTGGTGTAGGTGGTGTCCAGATAGACGTAGGCGCCCATGCGGGAGGCAATGTCCCGGCAGATGCTAAGGCCCAGGCCCGTCCCCTGCACAAAGTCGTTCAGCTTGGTGAAGCGGTCGAAGATTTTCTCGGCCTGGTCGGCGGGGATGCCGGTACCCGTGTCCGTGACGGAATAGGATACATAGCCCTCCTTGTCCGTGAGGGAGCTGGCCACCTTGATTTCCCCGCTGGGGGTGTGCTTGCAGGCGTTGGTGATGAGGTTGATGAGGATTTGCTGCACGCGCCGGGGGTCCGTGGTGAAGGTGAAGGGCTCTTCCCGCTCGGGCGCATAGTAGAGGCGCACCCCGGGCTGGAGCCGGTGCTCGGCGCTGGAGATGGCAGCCTGGGCCATGAAGTGCACTTCCCCTTCCTCGTAGGTAATCTTGTAATGGCCTTCGTCCATGGCCGATGCGTTAAGGATGTCGTCCAGCAGCATGGTGAGCATTTTGGTGTTGTTCACGATGTGGCCGGCGAACACCTCCTTCTCCTCTTCCGGGAAGCTGCCGTCCGGCAGGGAAAGCAGCTGGGAGAAGCCCACGATGGCGTTCAGCGGGGTGCGCACCTCGTGGCTCATGTTCTGTACGAAACGGGTCTTGGCCGCATCGGCCAGGCGCACCTTCTCGTTGGCCTCCTGGAGCTCGGCAATGCGGGCTTCGTCCCTGGCGCGGCCCCGCTTGAGCGTATGCAGGTGCACCAGCACGGACCCCAGCAGAACCAGCAGGACAATGGTTAGCAGCACCGCAACCCATAACGTGTTCCGGGCCAGTTTCTCCGAGCTCTTGGCCAGTTCCAGGCTCAGCTGCGCATTTCCGTGCTGGGCCGATATCTCGTCCAGCCGCTGCGTATTCAGGTAGCTAAGGTCCGACTGGATGCGGTAGATGATGTCGTCGGCTATGAGCGAGGCGGTGTGCCATTCGCCCAGGTGCTCGGCAAAGGCTTTGGCGAAATATTTCTGCTGGTGGTGGTAGGTCTGGGCATAAACCGGCAGGACCTCCGCTGTGGGGGCGTGGGCCGACAGCAGTTCCAGGCAGGTGAAGAAAGGTTCGGCCTGCCTGACGGAAAAACTGAAGCCGGGAGCGTTCAGGCAGAAGGCCTTGCACCGTTCGTAGGTGGCCCGGTCCTTGTCCCAAATGGCCAGCTGGGCCTTGTAGTAGGCCATGCGGACGGTGTCGTCATACACCTTCATGTGCTCCTCGGCCTTGGCCAGGTAGTAGCGGGCCGTGTCGCTGGCCGGAGCATAAGTTTCGGCCAGGTCCATATACTGGCGGGTGAGGTTCTGGCGCCGGATGGTCTCGTCCTGGGTTTTCTCCGACAGGCTCACCGCCTGCAGCAGATAGTACCGGGCGTTGTAATTGTCGCTCATGCGCAGGTAGAGCTGGGAGAGGAAGCGGGTGCTCTGCCACAGTCCGTACTCGTCCCCGGCCTCCCGCGTGAGGTCGGCCAGCTCGTTCATGGTCTGGATGGCCGCAACATACTGGTCGGTGTTGTAATAGTAGGTTTGGGTAAGGTTGAAGGCGTAGTAGTAATACTGCTTGTAGCCGGTGGAAAGGGCTATTTCCATGAGGTCCTTCCGCTTGCTTTCCATCTCCTGGTTCCAATGGTCGCGGTCCGACGCGGGCGCCGCCTGACCCTGGCGGGAGGTGCGCTTGAGCTCCATCACATAGTAAAGCGTCTGCGCCTTCTTGTCGTTCTTGCGCAGGGAGGTTTCCAGGAGCTTCACCATGGCCTTGTCGAATTCCGGCGACTCTATGTCGCCCACGTATTTGTCGGCCTGGGAAAAATACAGGAAACACTCGTCGTCTATGCCATACGCGTTGTTCTGCGCGGCGGCGGCCACGGCGGTGGCCAGGGTGACGGCCAGGGCACAGAGGAGGGAAAGGACTCTATTCACGGCTGGGAGGTGTTACGGGGACTTCAAACACAAAGCGGGCGCCGCCCCCCGCGAAGGTGGTGTCCAGATAGACGTTGGCGCCCATCATCTTGGCAATGTCCCGGCAGATGCTCAGGCCCAGGCCCGTCCCCTGCACAAAGTTGTTAAGCTTGGTGAAGCGCTCGAAGATTTTTTCGGCCTGCTCCGGGGGGACGCCGGGGCCGGTGTCCGTGACGGAATAGGACACATAGCCTTCCTTGTCCGTGAGGGAGCTGGCCACCTTGATTTCCCCGCTGGAGGTGTGCTTGCAGGCGTTGGTGATGAGGTTGATGAGGATTTGCTGCACGCGCCGGGGGTCCGTGGTGAAGGTGAAGGGCTCTTCCCGCTCGGGCGCATAATAGAGCCGCACCCCGGGCTGGAGCCGGTGCTCGGCGCTGGAGATGGCGGCCTGGGCCATGAAGTGCACTTCCCCTTCCTCGTAGGTAATCTTGTAATTGCCTTCATCCATGGCCGAGGCGTTCAGGATGTCGTCCAGCAGCATGGTGAGCATTTTGGTGTTGTTCACGATGTACCCGGCGAACTCTTCCTTCTCCTCTTCCGGGAAGCTGCCGTCCGGCAGGGAAAGCAGCTGGGAGAAGCCCACGATGGCGTTCAGCGGGGTGCGCACCTCGTGGCTCATGTTCTGCACGAAACGGGTCTTGGCCGCATCGGCCAGGCGCACCTTCTCGTTGGTCTTCCGCAGGTTGCGGTTGTAGATGTAGAAGAACACCAGGATGCCGGCCATGATAAGGATGACCAGGAGGAAAACCCCGCGCTGCGCCTTTTCGGCCCGCAGGGTGGCGTAGTCCACCTGGGCGTGCAGGACGTCGTTGCCCAGCATGGCATCCACCTCGGCCAGCTTGGACTGGTTGGCCGAGGAGAGGACGGTCTCGTTGTACACCACCAGCTGCTTCTCTATGCCGAAGGCCAGGTCCTTGAACCCGTAGTTTTCGGCAATGTTGGCAATATACTTGATTTCCCGGAGGTGATCTGTCATGCCGCTGATGTTGATGTCCGGACTGTCCGTCTCCGGATCTCCATAGACCAGCAGGTCAATGTCCTGGAACATCTGCCGGGCCGACGGGCTCACGTTGGCCAGGGACGGGTCTGCCACGCAGTAGTCCCGGTATTCGGCATAGGCGTCCAGGTCTTTGTCGTAGGCAGCCAGTTTGGCCTGGTGGTAGCGCACCCGCAGGGTGTCCAGGTGCTGCTTGCAGGCCTGCTCGGCCTTGGCCACGTTGATGCGCACGGAGTCGTGGCCGATGGGGTAGGTGTTGGCCAAGTCGCAGTAGAGCCGGGTGGCCGACTGCCGCAGGATGGTGGGGTCCGTGGTGGTGTTGTACATGTCCAGGGCCTCCACAATGTATTTTTTGGCCGATATGTAGTCGTTCTGGGCCACGTACAGCTGGATAAGGTAGCGGTTGCCCATCCAGATGCCGTAGGGCTCGTGGTTCTTCCTGGCCACTTCCCGCATCTGCTGGATGAGCTCCATGGTCTTGAGGGCCTTGTCGTGGTTGTAGAAATGGCTCTGGGCCAGGTCGAAGGCGTAGTAGTAATACTGGATGTAGCCCAGTTCGCGGGACACCCGCTGCAGGTCTTCCATCTTCTGGAGCACATCCTCGTCCTGTTCCTGGGTGGTGGTGTGCACCTGTCGCAGCACGGCCGTGGTGTTCTTGAGGCGCTCTACGTAGTAGAGGGTCTGGGCCTTGGTGTCCCCGGCCTGGATGGCGCTTTTGAGCAGGGCGGCGTTCTCCTTTTCGAATCCTTCCTTGCCCAGCAGGAGTTCGGCCTGGGTGAAGTGCTGGAAGCACTCGTCGTCTATCTCGTACGGGTTGTTCTGCGCAAAAAGCCCCACCCCCAACAGGAGGGCGGCCAGGCAGCTTATCCGGGAGAAGACTTTTCTCATATCCGTCAAAGATAGCAGAAAATGGGCAAAAAACAAAACCCTAGGGCTTGGCATACTCCTCGCAGGCCCACTCCTCCCGGGAAGACGATCCCTGGAAGGCAAGCCCCAGGGACAGGGCCGCCTCCCGGACGGCCGGGACATCGGAGCAGAAGAAGCCGCTAAGGAGCAGGCGGGCGCCGCGGCGCAGGGAACGCACGTAGGTGGGCAGGTCTTCCAGGATTGTGTTGCGGTGGATGTTGGCCAGCAGCACGTCGTAGGTGCCCATCTGCAGCAGGGAGGCGTCGCCGCAGGCGGTTTCCACGCGGGTTCCCACCTTGTTCCACCGGCAGTTGCCCCAGGCGCTGCGGGCGGCCACGGCGTCTATGTCCACGGCGAAGACCTTCCGGGCCCGCATCTTGGCCGCCAGGATGGCCAGGATGGCCGTTCCGCAGCCCATGTCCACCACCCGGCCGCCCCGGATCCGGTCTTCCAGCCCCAGCATCCGCTGGATCATCATGTAGGTGGTCTGGTGATATCCCGTGCCGAAAGCCATCTGGGGATCTATCCAGATGTTGAAGCGGGTGCGGGGGACATCGGCATGGAAGGGGGCCTTCACCGTGACCGTCCCGTCCACCACCAGGGGCCGGAACTCCTGCTCCCAGGCTTTGTTCCAGTTCTGTCCCTGCACCAGGCTGGCCTGGAAGGACACCGCGGCAGGGAAGCCGCTCAGGACCACCTTCAGGTCCCCGGGCCTGTACAGCTCTTTCTGGATGTAGCACTTGAGGAAGGGCTCTTCCGTCACGAACGAGTCGTAGGGCAGCTCTCCCAGTTCGGCCATCAGGATTTCGGCCGTCTCTTCCCGGAAAGGTTGCAGCCGTACGCTCACCTCGATGTATTGTTCGCTGTTCATGGGTCTGTGGATTTCTTTCCTGCACAAAGATAACACTTCCGCGGGATTTTTCTTATATTTGTGTCCTGAACCCATAACCGTTTTTTCCAGATGAGCCCATACATCCTGGCGCTGGACCAGGGAACCAGTTCCTCCCGCGCCATCGTCTTCGACCACGACGGAAATATCTGCTCCACCGCCCAGATGGAGTTCACCCAGTATTTTCCCCAGCCCGGCTGGGTAGAGCACAATCCCATGGAAATCTGGTCCTCGGAGGCGGCCGTCATTGCCGAGGCCATTTCCAAAATCGGCATCGGCGGCAAGGACATCGCCGCCATCGGCATTACCAACCAGCGGGAAACCACCATCGTGTGGGATGCCGAAACGGGCGTTCCCGTCTGCAACGCCATCGTGTGGCAGGACCGCCGCACATCGGCTTTCTGTGACGCACTGAAGGCCGAGGGCTGGGTAGAGCGCATCCGCGAAAAGACCGGCCTCATCATAGACGCCTACTTCTCCGGCACCAAAATCAAGTGGATCCTGGACAATGTTCCGGGTGCCCGGGAGAAGGCCGAAGCCGGGCGGCTGCGCTTCGGGACGGTGGACAGCTGGCTGGTGTGGCAGCTAACCCGCGGGGAGGTCCATGTGACCGACGTTTCCAACGCCTCCCGCACCATGCTGTTCAACATCCATACGCTGGAGTGGGACCAGGAGTTGCTGGACCTGCTGGGCATTCCCCGGTCCATGATGCCGTCCGTGCGCTCCTCGTCAGAGGTGTACGGGTACACCAAAACCACCATCTTCGCCCACGAGGTGCCCATCGCCGGCATCGCGGGAGACCAGCAGGCGGCCCTTTTCGGCCAAATGTGCACAGAGCCCGGGGCGGTGAAAAACACCTACGGCACCGGCTGCTTCCTCCTGATGAACACCGGCACCCGGCCCATCCTGTCCCGGAACAACCTCCTCACCACCGTGGCGTGGAAAATTGGGGACTGCGTGAACTATGCCCTGGAAGGATCCATCTTCGTGGGCGGCTCCGTGGTGCAGTGGCTGCGGGATGGGCTGGGCGTCATCCGTTCTTCCTCGGAGGTGGAAGCCCTGGCGGCCAGCGTTCCGGACAACGGCGGCGTGTATTTTGTGCCGGCCCTCACCGGCATGGGCGCTCCGTACTGGGACCAGTATGCGCACGGGGTCATCTGCGGCATTACCCGCGGCACCACATCGGCCCACATTGCCCGCGCGGCCCTGGAGGGCATCGCCTTCCAGACCATGGACATTGTGGGGGCCATGGAAAAGGACGCCGGGGTGCCCCTGACAGAGCTGAAAGTAGATGGCGGCGCCTCCCGCAACAACCTCATGATGCAGTTCCAGGCCGATGTGCTGGGCGCCCGGGTCATCCGCCCGCAGGTCACGGAAACCACGGCCATGGGCGCCTGCTACCTGGCCGGCCTGGCCGTGGGCTACTGGGGCTCGCTGGAGGAGGTCCGCCGCCAGTGGAAGGCCGAACGAACCTTCAGCCCCACCACGGCCGACATGGCCCCCGCCAAAGCCGGCTGGGCCGATGCCATCGGCCGCACCCTCTCCCGCTCTTAGGTTGCTGGACCTGGTCCAGCCCCTAGAAGTGGACCTGGTCCAATTGCGGGCCGTGGACCTGGTCCACCGGGTATTGGTTTGACGGGCCTGGAGGGCACAGTTGCTGGACCTGGTCCAGCCCCTAGAAGTGGACCTGGTCCAATTGCAGGCCGTGGACCTGGTCCACCACCTTATGTGAAACAATATTATTTTTATGGATCAATACGTTTTTGAATTTATCGGCACTCTGGTGCTGGTTCTGCTGGGCGACGGAGTCTGCGCAGCGTGTTCTCTGAACAAGTCAAAGGCCAAAGGCGCCGGCTGGGTGGTCATCGCCCTGGGCTGGGGCCTGGCCGTGATGATGGGTGTCCTGGTGGCCGGCCCGGTTTCCGGTGCGCACCTGAACCCGGCCGTCACGCTGGGTCTGGCCATCGCGGGGAGTTTCCCCTGGACCGCTGTATTGGGCTACATTGTGGCCCAGATGTTGGGCGGCTTTGTGGGCGCCGTGTTGGTGTGGGTATTCTACAAAGACCATTACAAGGCCACCTCTGACGAACCGGACACCATCCTGGGTACCTTCTGCACCATGCCGGCCATTCGGAACCCCTGGCGCAACTTCCTTTGCGAGGTCATCGCCACCTGTATGCTGGTGTTCGTAATCCTGGCTATCGGCTTCAGCGGAAACGCTTTCCAGCTGGGCAGCATATCGGCGCAGACCGGTGCCCTGGGCTCCTGGCCCGTCACTTGCCTCATCATGAGCATCGGCATGTCCCTGGGCGGAACCACCGGCTATGCCCTGAACCCGGCCCGTGACCTGAGCCCCCGCTGTGCCCACGCCGTGCTTCCCATCGCCGGCAAACGCGACAGCGGCTGGTGGTACAGCTGGATTCCGGTGGCAGGCCCTTTCACCGGCGCTGCCCTGGCCGCCGGTCTCTACCTGCTGGTCTTCTAGCCTCCAGGGGAATCGTTAGCTATGCCGATGAGAAGCACAGCTCCCTTGGGGAGGGGACTTGCTACCGCCCTTCGGGATCCATTATTTGACGTTTCGCTTTTCCGAAACTAAATTATTTTTGCGAAGAGCTGATGTGCCTATGAAAGTCGGCTTGTTTATAGACACCTGGTATCCCATGGTGGACGGTGTCATCAAAGTGGTGGACAATTACGCCCGCCGCCTCGTCAACTATTGCGAAGTGGTGGTGTTCTGCCCCGAAGCCCACGGCTACAGCAAGGAGGACGATGAAAAGATGCCGTACCGGGTGGTGCGCTGCGGCGTCATCCCCATGGTGATGTCGGACTACGACATCCCCGCCTCTGTCCTGGACCCCGTATTCGAGACCATGCTCCTCAGGAGCCATATCGACGTGGTGCACATCCATTCTCCCTTCACCATCGGCCTTGCCGGCGTGCTGTATGCCAAAATTCACGACCTGCCGCTGTTTGCCACCCTGCATTCCCAGTACAAGCAGGACTTCGAAAAGCCCCTGAAACTTAAACCGGCCGTGGACATTGCCCTGGGCACCATTATGATGGTATTCAATGCCTGCGACGAATGCTGGGCCGTGAACGGCGGCATCAAGGACCTGTATGTGAACGAGTACGGCCTCACCGCGCCCTGCAAAGTCCGGCTGAACGCCACCGACCACGTTCCCGTGAAGGACCCCGCCGAAGCCGCCGCCTGGGTGAACAGGACCTGGTCCATTCCGGAAAGCGCCACCGTCTTCCTCTTTGTGGGCCGCATCAATTTCATCAAGAACATCGACTTCACAGTGAGGGCCCTGGCCAGGGCCAAGCAGCTGGGCCTTAGGAACTTCCGTATGCTCTTCGTGGGAAAGGGGCAGGACGGGGAGAAGCTGGCCGAGCTGGTAAAGGAGGAAGGCCTGACGGAAGAAGTGGTGATGTGTGGGCTGGTCTCGGAGAAAGAGCAGCTGGAAAAGCTGTATTCCAGGGCGAAGCTCTTCCTCTTCCCTTCGCTCTATGACGCAAATTCCCTGGTTCAGATTGAAGCCGCCTGCCAGGGGACTCCGGCCCTGTTCCTGGAAGGGGCGAAGACGGCCGCAACCATCACCCCCGAAGTGAACGGCTACCTGTCGGCCCCCGACGAAGACAGCTATGCCAGGAAGATTCTGGAAATAGTCCAAGACCCGGAAGGCTACGAGCGCGTCTGCGAGACCGCCCGCCGGGAACTGTACTTAAGCTGGGACGACGTGGTCCGTGACGTTTACCGGGATTACACCGCCCTTGCCGAAAAGGCAAGGTAACCCCCTCCTCAGACATCCGTCCCCGGCCTGGCCGGGGATTTCTTTTGTTCGCGGCCGATGTCCCCTCCACTCTTCCGGATGGACGTGTATACCACCGTTCCGTCACCGCACGAAAAAGCCGGCCCCAGAAGAGGCCGGCTGGTGCGGGTGAAGGGACTCGAACCCATACGCCTTGCGGCACCAGATCCTAAGTCTGGGTTGTCTACCAATTCCAACACACCCGCAGGAAACACAAAGGACTGCAAAGATACGTCTTTAATTGACAAGAAAAAAGAATTTGCAAAAAATAACCTATACCCCGCCCACGGCGGCCGCCACGTCTTCCAGCAGCCATTTGGGCGTGGAGGTGGCCCCGCAGATGCCCACGGTGACGGCGTCCCGAAACCACTCCGGATCAATTTCCCCGGCCGAGCCCAGCAGGTAGGTCCGGGGATTCACGCTCTTGCAAAGGTTGCTGAGCACCCGCCCGTTGGAGGAAGAGCGGCCGGAGACAAACAGGATTACGTCGTGGGAAAGGGCAAAGGCCGACAGCTGCTTGTGCCGGGAAGCCACCTGGGCGCAGATGGTGTCGTGTACCGTCACCTGGGCCCCGTGGGAGCGGAGCATGTCGCAGATCTGGGCATATTCGGCCGGACTCTTGGTGGTCTGGGAAAAGATTTCCATGGGCTGGGAGAAGTCCAGCCGGCCTGCCTGGATGGCCTCCGTGAGCATGGCGGCGTTCTCTACCACCAGGGCGTCGCCGTCCACCTGGCCCAGCAGGCCCAGGACCTCGGCATGGCCCACCCGGCCGAAGATGAGCACCTGGCCCTTCCGGCCGTCGGCGTGCAGGCGATGGTAGGCCTCCCGGATGCGGCGCTGCAGCTGCAGCACCACCGGACAGGTGCAGTCTGTCACGGACAAGGACCGTTCCCCGGCGGCCTTGTAAGTGGCCGGGGGCTCCCCGTGAGCCCGGATGAGGACCGTCCCGCCGTCGGGCACTTCCTGCAGGGATTCGATGGTTTGGAGGCCCTTGGACTGCAGGCGTTCCAGTTCGGCCTCGTTGTGGACGATGGCCCCCAGCGAATACAGGGGCCTGCCGCTGTCCAGGTATTCCTCGGCCCGGGTGATGGCCCGGATAACCCCGCCGCAGAAGCCGGAGCCGGGATCTATCTCTACCTTCAGCATGACAGGGCAGGGGCTTCCAGAATGGCGAATTTCCCCTGGATGACGCCCAGTACCCACACCAATTCCTCGTGCAGGGTCATGTGGGTGTTGTCCATCACAAAGGCGTCGGCGGCCTGCGTAAGCGGGGAGGCCGCCCGGTGCGAGTCTATGTAGTCCCGTTCCTTCAGGTTGGCCAGGACCTCCTCCAGCACGGGCGCCTGTCCTTTGGCCAGCATCTCGTCGAAACGGCGCTGCGCCCGGACGTTTTCATCGGCTGTCATGAAAATTTTGAGTTCCGCGTTGGGGAAGACCGTGGTGCCGATGTCCCGCCCGTCCATGATGACGCGCCCGCCCTCCGAGAAGGCGTGGAGCTTGCCATCCACGAAGTTGCGCACAAACGGGATGGCCGATACCGGGCTCACGTGCGAGGAGACCTCCAGCGTCCGGATGGGCTCTTCTATGCAGCGCTCTCCCAGGAACAGCCGCGTGGCCCCGCCGTCCCGCCGGAAATGCAGGTCCAGCGTGCCGATGACCGCCTGCAGGGCTGGGGTGTCTATGGCGCCGTCGGCCGCAATGAAGCCGCTTTCCATGGCGAAGAGGGTGACCCCGCGGTACAGGGCCCCGCTGTCCAGGTACAGGAACCCGAATTCTGCCGCCACCATTTTGGCGAAGGTGCTTTTACCGGTAGAGGAATAGCCGTCAACGGCGATGATGATGTCCGGAACGTTCATGGTATGCTATCTGTCAAGATTACAAACTCAAGTTTCGCAGGTCAAATTCTGTTAATATTCAAGGGCTTGTGCATCTTGCGAAACTTTTCCTCACGCACAAATCCTTTTTTACGTTACCCCTTCCCTAAATCCCTTCCCTCGGGGAAGGGACTTGCTATCGCCCTTCGGGCTCCATTATTTGTTGTTTCGCAAATGCGAAACTTGAATTACAAATATAGAATATTTTTGCGATATTTGCAGCTATGAAAGTTTTGATTATAGACGACGAACGGGCCATCCGCTATTCCCTCAAGGAAATCCTGGAGATGGAATCGTACCAGGTGGAAACGGCCGAAAACGGGGAGGAAGGTCTCCGGAAGGCCGAAAAGGAGAAATACGACGCCATATTCTGCGACATCAAAATGCCGGTGATGGACGGGACGGAAGTGCTGTCCAAACTGGTAGAGGAGGGCATCGAGACGCCGGTGATTATGGTTTCGGGCCATGCCGACATTTCCACGGCGGTGGACTGCATCAAGCGGGGCGCCTTCGACTTCATAGAGAAGCCGCTGGACCTGAACCGCATCCTGATCACCCTCAAGAACGCCACGGACAAGGCCAAGCTGGTAACCCAGACCAAAATCCTCAAGAAAAAGGTCTATGGCCAGGAAATGATAGGCAGCAGCGCCCCCGTGGGCCATCTGAAGGAGATGATAGAAAAAGTGGCCCCCACAGGGGCCAGCGTCCTCATCACCGGCCCCAACGGCTCCGGCAAGGAGCTGGTGGCCCAGGGCATTTACCAGCAGTCGGCCCGCTCCATGATGCCTTTCGTGGAGGTGAACTGCGCGGCCATCCCGTCGGAGCTCATCGACAGCGAATTGTTCGGCCACAAGAAGGGGTCCTTCACCTCGGCCATCCGGGACCACAAGGGCAAGTTCGAGCAGGCCGACGGCGGCACCATCTTCCTGGACGAGATTGGCGACATGTCGCTGGCGGCCCAGGCCAAGGTGCTGCGGGTGCTGCAGGAGCGTAAGCTCACCCCCGTGGGCGGCGACAAGGAAATTACGGTGGACGTGCGCGTCATTGCCGCCACCAACAAGAACCTGCGGGAAGAGATTGCCAAGGGCAACTTCCGCGAAGACCTGTACCACCGCCTGAGCGTCATTGTGCTCAAGGTCCCGGCCCTGGACCAGCGCAAGGAAGACATTCCCCTGCTGGTGAATTACTTCAGCGAGCGAATCTGCACGGAGAGCGGCCGAAGCGCACGTCCCTTCACGCCGGAGGCCATGGCCCTGCTGCAGGAGCGTTCCTGGCCCGGCAACATCCGGGAGCTGCGCAATGTGGTGGAACGCTTGCTCATCCTGGGCGGCAATCCGGTGAGCGCCGACGACGTCCAGGCCTTCGTGTTCCAATAGCCGGCGGCCTCCCGTCAGCTTATTTTTTGGGGTATTTGACCGTGAAGCAGGCCCCGCCCAGGGCGAAGGAACGGCTGTAGGAAATGCTGCCGCCGCAGTGCTCCACAATGCGTCGGCAGATGGCCAGCCCCAGGCCGCTGCCGCTGGTCTTGGTGGTGAAGTCCGGGGTAAAAATCTTGTCCTGGTTCTGCTCTTCCACGCCCGGGCCGTTGTCTTCCACCACAATCTCGTAGAAACCGTCTTCCCCGGCGTTGCGCAGGCTCACCACCAGGCGCTTCTCTCCAGCGTTTTCGTCCACGGCCTGGATGGCGTTGGTGATGAGGTTCACCACCACGCGGGTGAGCTGCGGGCGAGGGGCCTCCACCTGGGCGCCCTGCAGGCCGAAGTACTCGATGGAAATGTCGTCCCGGGAGTCGAACAGGTCCACTTCCTGCTGCACCAGGGCGTTCAGGTCCAGGATTTCCGGTTTCTGGTCGTACATCTTGGCGAAGGTAGAGAACTGGTCGGCCGAATCGGCCAGCAAATCCACGTGGAAGAGCACCGTAGAGGCCACTTCGTCGAAGCGCTCCTGCCAGGCCGGGTTGCCGGAAGACTTCATGCGGATGAGCATCTGCAGCTGCAGCTTGATGGGCGTGAGCGGGTTTTTGAGGTCGTGCGCCACGCGGCGGGCCATGTCCGTCCAGGCCTTGTCCCTTTCTACCTGCGTGAGCCGGCGGGTAGATTCCCCCAAATCCCGCACCATGCGGTTGTAGGCGTTCACCAGGCCCGTGAGCTCGTCGTCCTGGTTGTATTCCAGGGGCTCCAGATGGCCGATGTCCGTGACCGTCATCTTGCGGCTCATCTCCGTGAGCGGATGGAACATGCGGCTCACTATCTGTTTGGTAATGAGGCGGGAGAGCATGAGCAGCAGCAGGAACAGCGTAAGGATGGTGGCTATGTGCGCGATGGATTCCGACTCCAGGTTGGTGGAGATGTCCGTGAACGGGGAGGAGACGATGGCCACCATTTGCCCGGCGCTGTTGAACACGGGGGCGTACAGGGCATAGTAGCTGCGCCGGTTGGCCCGTTCCCGGTGCATGTAGAAGCGCTTGTGGTCATAGACAATGTTGTAGTAGGCATTGTCGTCCAGCCGGTGGCCCAGGATCATGCGGTCATAGACCTCCGGCGTGGTGCTCAGGGCCACCTGCCCGTCCGGCTGGAACAGGGTGATGTCGCAGCGCAGGTTGTTGCCCACGTTCTCGGCCGCCTGCATGACCCCGGGGGTGCGGATGTCTTCCTGGGCCTCTACCTGTCGCATCTGCTCCTGCAGCATGGCCTGGAGCGTGTTGATGCGGGAGGTCATGATGCTTTCCATGTCGGCATTGCTGCGGTTGTAGACAAACCAGACGCTGAACACCGCCATGGCCACCAGCGTGAGCGTGAGGGAAATGGACATCATGAGGCTGATGCGGGTCTGGTAATAGCGGGGGCTGCCCACCAGGCGGCGGCGCCAGATAAGGGCGCTTACCATGAAGAAGGCGATGATGGCAAAGAGGAAGCCCTCCACCACATAGTCCGTGATGCGCGTGCTGGGGCGGGAGAGAATGACCACCTCGTCTTCCGACACGCTGTGCACGAAGTGGCAGAAGCCGTCCAGGTCCACGTGGCCGTCGGCCCGGTTGCCGGCCTTGTCCTTGAGCGCGCCGGAGAAGAGCGTGGGGTAGGCGAAAGAGCCCTTGTACTGCACCAGGTGCCCTTCTACGTATTTGGCCCAGGAATACACGGGAGGCAGGGACACCCGGCCCGGGTCCGAGATGCCCAGCAGGCTCAGGTAGCCGCGGTCTTCCCGGTTGTGCTTGGATTCCACTTTTACCAGCAGGGAGGAGGCCCCGTAATTGGGGACATAGTAGGTGAACAGGCCCGTATAGGACACCCGGCCGTTGCCCAGGCTGCTGTAGAAGAAGTGGGAATTGTCTGACAGGCGCACCCCGCCACGGATCCGGTCGGCAAAGAGCTGGTCGGCCATGGCCCGGTTGGTGGCGGGTACCACGGAGATGTCGTAGTCCTGGGAAATGCGGCTCATGTAAGCGCTCACCAGGCGGCCCCTGATCAGGTCTGCGCTGTTGTCCAGCACGGAGAGGACGCCCACCATCTGGTCCTCGGCAATGGCCCCTTCCACGGAACGGAGCTGGATTTCCAGGCCCACGTCGCGGTCCATGGCCAGGCGGTTGGCCCACACATCTACCCGCCGCTGCTCCTTCTGGAAGCCCAGGGTAGAGGACGCCGTCACAAAGTACAGTCCCGTGACCAGGGCATAGACCAGGCGGGCCCGGGCCGAGAAGAAGTTATACCGCAGGCCGAAGAGCGAGCGCAGCAGCGGCGAGGCCATCTGCAGCAGCAGGGGCACCGCCAGCGCCAGGGACAGGAACGACAGATAGACGATGCCGGAGTACCAGGAAAGGATGTCCACCTTGTACAGCTCCAGGCAGATGGCCGAGTTGATGGCGATGCTCCGGAAGGTGAGGTGGATATACAGGACAATGCCGGCCGAGAGCAGGATGGCCAGGGCGGCCAGCCCGCCTTGGACCCATCGGCTTAGGCCCCGGACCTGGCGCAGCAGGCGCCAGCGCACCAGGTACAGGTCCAGCACCAGCAGCAGGATGGCCAGGTTCACCAGCACCACCGCGCCCAGCGAGTACAGGAACTGGCCGTCGGCATATAGCAGGGGGGAGAACAGCTGGGATTCCTGGGAAAGGTGGCGTCCGTAGAAGTACATCCAGCCCAGCAGACCGCCCTGGATGAGGATGGTGACGGCGAGCCAGCGGGGCGTGGGATGCAGGGACAGCAGCAGCAGGACGCCGGCAAGCAGCAGGGCGATGGCCAGCCACAGGAAGGCCGAATGGCGGGGCGTAAAGTCCTGGATGTTCTCTACCGTGAGCTTGAAAAGGGGTACGCCCTCTACCAGCACGGGTACGCCCACGCTGGCGGTGAGGGGCCGGATGCTGTACTGTTCCCCGGACAGCAGGTGCCGGTTGACGCCGTTGGGGGTGCCGGCCTGCAGCTCGTTGATGACTTCCACTCCGGCGATGACGCGTGCGCGCTCTCCCGTCACGCTTTTGACCAGGAACCACTTGGGCCCCAGGTTCATGTAGGTGAGTTGCTCCGTCACTTCCTCCAGGGGCGACAGGGTGTTTCCGCGAGAGTCGCCCAGGCGCTGCACCAGGGTGCGCTGGCGGATGTCGTCGGAACGGATGGGGAACTGGTTGGCCCAGCTTTGCAGGGAATCTTCCACGTAGCGGTACACCACCATGTCTTCCGGCAGGCCTTCCAGCTGCATCCACTCCCGGGGGTCCTGCTCCAGGGCCTGCCGGACATAGCGGTCCAGCAGCTGCAGGCGGCGTTCCGTGCGCTTGCCCAGCTCGGCCGATACGGACGTGGCGTCGGAGCGGCCGATGCCCACAAGCAGCGATGCGGCAAACAGCACCATGGCCGCCAGCACCAGGGCCACGGACAGGGTTTCCAGTATTCTCCGGCGCTTATTCATGGTGGTAGGGTTCTCCCTTCAGGATGGTGAAGGCGCGGTACAGCTGTTCGGCAAAGATGGTGCGCACCAGTTGGTGCGGGAAAGTCATGGGAGAGAGGGACAGCAGGCTGTCGGCCCGGCTGTAAACGGCGGGGGAGAAGCCGTAGGCGCCCCCGATGGCGAAAACCAGGCTCCGGGAGCCCCCGGCCAGCTGCTTCTCCAGGAAGCGGGCGAATTCCACCGAACGGAGGGCGGCGCCCCTTTCGTCCAGCAGCACCAGCGTGTCCCCGGGGCCCAGCTGCCGGAGGATGAGCTGCCCTTCCTTCTCCTTGATTTGGGCCTCTGTAAGGGCCGATACCTTCTTCAGCTCCGGAATTTCCGTCACCGTGAATGGGACATAGTGCCGAAGCCGGGACACATACATGTCCAGGCCTTCCTTGACCCATCCTGTAGTGGTCTTGCCTACGGTAAGGAGCGTGAGGTTCATCTTCGGCGGCAATAGCTGTCCACAAATGTAAGCATTTTGCAGGGAAATTGAAAACAGGATTTCGGCGCGAAATTTGCAAGAAGGATGCCTCAGATGAAAAAGATGCTGTGCATATTGCTGCTGCTGGTTTCGGGCCTGTTTGCCGGGCCCGCAGCCCGGGCGCAAAATGCCGACGGAGAATTTGCCGTCTTTTCTTCCATCACCCGTTACCTGTCCCAGGGGGACGTCAATGCCCTTTCCAGCTGGTTTGCAGAGAACATGGACGTTACGGTCATCTCCTCTACCCGCAGCTGCTCCAAGAAACAGGCCCGGGAAATCCTCCGTTCTTTCTTTGGCGCCAACACCCCCCGTTCCTTCGAGGTAACCCACCGGGCGTCCGAATCCAACAAGAAGTACCTCATCGGCCAGCTGAACGCCGGCGGGGAACTGTACCAGGTCACCATCTACGCCACCGCCCCCAACGGAGAAACCTACAAAATCCAGGAACTTAGCATCTCCCGCCAAACCGCGGTCTATTGACCGGCCGGGTGGGCTTGGCTTTGCTTTGGCTTTGCTTTGGCCTGGCTTTGCTTTGCTTTGGCTGGCTTGCCTTGCTGGCCTTGCCTTGGCTTGGCTTGGCTTTGCTTTGGCTTGCTTTGCTTTGGCTTGCTTTGCCTTGGCTTTGCTTTTGCTTTGCCTTTGGCTTTGCCTTTGCTTTGCCTTGGCTTGGCTTGCTTGCCTTGCTGGCCTTGCCTTGGCTTGGCTTTGCTTTTGCTTTGCCTTGGCTTTGCTTTGCTTTGGCTGGCTTGCCTTGCTGGCCTTGCTTTGGCTGGCTTGCCTTGCCTTTGGCTTGTTGACCTGCAACACTGCAAGACGCTGGGTGGCCGTTTCCCGTCGCAGGTGAAGGCACGGAACGTCGCAGGTCCGCAAAAATCGGCCGACCTGCGACACTGCAGGCGCTGAGTGCCCATTTTCCGTCGCAGGTGAAAGCCCGGAACGTCGCAGGTCCGCAAAAATCGGCCGACCTGCGACACTTTGCCCCCGGACCTGCGACAGTTGGCAACCAACCTGCGACACTGCAAGGCGCTGAGTGCCCATTTCCCGTCGCAGGTAAAAGCACGGAACGTCGCAGGTGAACGGAAAAACGCAGACCTGCGACACTGCAGGGCTCTGGGTGGCCATTTCCCGTCGCAGGTGAATGCACGGAACGTCGCAGGTGAACGAAAAAACACAAACCTGCGACAGTTTACCCCCGAACCTGCGACAGTTGGCAACCGACCTGCGACGCTACAGGCGCTGAGTGGCCGTTTCCCGTCGCAGGTGAAAGCCCGGAACGTCGCAGGTCCGCAAAAATCGCCCGACCTGCGACGCTGCAGGACACTGGGTGGCCGTTTTCCGTCGCAGGTGAAGGCACGGAACGTCGCAGGTGAACGGAAAAACGCAGACCTGCGACACTTTGCCCCCGGACCTGCGACAGTTGGCAACCAACCTGCGACACTGCAGGGCTCTGGGTGGCCATTTCCCGTCGCAGGTAAAAGCACGGAACGTCGCTGGTCCGCAAAATTCGGCCGACCTGCGACACTGCAGGCGCTGAGTGCCCATTTTCCGTCGCAGGTGAACGGAAAAACGCAGACCTGCGACACTTTGCCCCCGGACCTGCGACAGTTGGCAACCAACCTGCGACGCTGCAGGCGCTGAGTGGCCGTTTTCCGTCGCAGGTAAACGGAAAAACACAGACCGGCGACACTTTGCTACCTGACCTGCGACAGTTTACCTCTGGACCTGCGACAAAACCAACGACATGGCAGTGAAAGACATAATGTCCCAATATTGGGAACATTGGATACGGCAGGAGCTGCAAAGAGTCCGGCGGCAGGTGAGTTGGTCCATGAATAAGGCCGATTTCCGTGGACGAACCGGCCTGTGCTTTCACCTGCGACGGGAAACGGCCACTCAGCACGCACGGTGTCCTGGTCTGGGGCTTCGGCCAAAGAAAATTTGCAGAAAAAGTGACAAATCGTTAATTTTGTGGGTTCAAACGAATTAACAATTCATTAAATATACCTTTTTATGGCAACAACTGCTGATCTGAAGAACGGAATGTACATCATGTTCAATGGCAAACCCTGTGTGGTGGTGTACTTCCAGCATGTAAAACCCGGCAAGGGCCCGGCCTTTGTCAAAACCAAACTGCGTAACCTGGAGAACGGCCGTATCCTGGAAAACACCTTTACAGCCGGTGTAAAACTGGATACCATCACGGTGGAGCGCCGTCCGTACCAGTATCTCTATGATGACGGCGAAGCCTTCAACTTCATGCACGAGGAAACATACGAGCAAATCACCCTCCCCCACGACGTGGTGGAAAATGCCGATCTGATGAAAGAAGGCCAGCGTGTGGAAATGATGTTCCTCACGGAGCCGGAAGAGCGCTGCCTCACCTGCGAACTGCCCACCTACGTTACCCTGGAGGTTACTTACAGCGAGCCTGCTGTCAAGGGCAACACCGCTTCCACATCGGCCCTCAAGGAGGTTACCCTGGAGACCGGTGCCAAAATCATGGTTCCGCTGTTCATTGAAACCGGGGAAGTTATCACCGTAAACACCACGGACCGCTCTTACGGCCAGCGCGTGAAGTAACACTCTCGCACTGTAGCTGCAAGAGGCCGATCAAATAGATTCTTCGGCAGGTATTCCACCTGTACGGGAATGAGTCATACTGTCATTCTGGACGAAGTGAAGAATCTTTTGGGTCTTTTAGATTTGCACCGTGATTCCAATATGGGGTTGCGGTGTTCTTTTTATATGGCCTCTGCTTCAAGGTGGAACGTCTTGTGCTTTTACCTGCGACGGAAAACGGCCACCCAGCGCCTGCAGTGTCGCAGGTCTGGCGGCAAACTGTCGCCGGTCAGGTGGTAAAGTGTCGCAGGTCTGCGTTTTTTCGTTTACCTGCGACGGAAAACGGCCACCCAGCGCCTTGCAGTGTCGCAGGTCGATCGGCCAACTGTCGCAGGTCCGGAGGCAAAGTGTCGCAGGTCTGCGTTTTTCCGTTCACCTGCGACGGGAAACGGCCACCCAGTGCCTTGCAGTATCGCAGGTCGGTTGCCAACTGTCGCAGGTCCGGGGGTAAAGTGTCGCAGGTCTGTGTTTTTCTGTTCACCTGCGACGGAAAATGGGCACTCAGCGCCTGCAGTGTCGCAGGTCGGCCGAATTTTGCGGACCTGCGACGTTCCGGGCTTTCACCTGCGACGGAAAACGGCCACCCAGTGTCCTGCAGCGTCGCAGGTCGGTTGCCAACCGTTGCAGGTCTGGCGGAAAAGTGTCGCAGGTCTGCGTTTTTCCGTTCACCTGCGACGGAAAATGGGCACTCAGCGCCTGCAGCGTCGCAGGTCGGTTGCCAACTGTCGCAGGTCAGGTGGCAAAGTGTCGCAGGTCTGTGTTTTTCCGTTTACCTGCGACGGAAATGTGCCACCCAGCGCCTTGCGGCGTCGCAGGTCGGCCGATTTTTGCGGACCTGCGACGTTCCGTGCCTTCACCTGCGACGGGAAATGGCCGCCCAGCGCTTTGCAGTGTCGCAGGTCGGCCGAATTTTGCGGACCTGCGACGTTCCGTGCTTTTACCTGCGACGGGAAATGGTCACCCAGTGCCCTGCAGCGTCGCAGGTCGGTTGCCAAGTGTCGCAGGTTCGGGGGTAAAGTGTCGCAGGTCTGTGTTTTTTCGTTCACCTGCGACGGGAAACAGCCACCCAGCGCCCTGCAGCGTCGCAGGTCGGCCGAATTTTGCGGACCTGCGACGTTCCGTGCCTTCACCTGCGACGGGAAATGGCCACCCAGCGCTTTGCAGTGTCGCAGGTCGGCCGAATTTTGCGGACCTGCGACGTTCCGTGCTTTTACCTGCGACGGGAAATGGTCACCCAGTGCCCTGCAGCGTCGCAGGTCGGTTGCCAACCGTTGCAGGTCTGGCGGAAAAGTGTCGCAGGTCTGCGTTTTTTTGTTCACCTGCGACGGAAATGTGCCACCCAGTGCCCTGCAGTGTCGCAGGTCGGTTGCCAACCGTTGCAGGTCTGGCGGAAAAGTGTCGCAGGTCTGCGTTTTTCCGTTCACCTGCGACGTTCCGTGCCTTCACCTGCGACGGAAAACGGCCACCCAGTGTCCTGCAGTGTCGCAGGTCGGCCGAATTTTGCGGACCTGCGACGTTCCGTGCTTTCACCTGCGACGGAAAATGGGCACTCAGCGCCTGCAGCGTCGCAGGTCGGTTGCCAACTGTCGCAGGTTCGGGGGTAAAGTGTCGCAGGTTC
>FLNY01001599.1_pt1 | contig 31879 bp, 25 predicted proteins | sample 1140381 | NCBI WGS metagenome assembly FLNY01 (sample SAMEA3878172, study PRJEB12797) | bioreactor metagenome | biome: Moose rumen | place: Sweden | collected 2011-10 | reverse complement strand
ATCTGCATGAGCCAGAAGGAACACTTGGATTATCAGTGGGTGCATCTCGCTCAAGGTGTGAATCTGTTTATCGCCGGTGCGCTCGATGCCACCGTGGCCATGAGTTACAATGAGTACTACCAGCTGGTACAAGCAGGCATGGACATCAGCGACAAGGCGGTCTATCGCTTCTGCGACCACGGCTACAACGTACAGGAAGATGGTGTTTATGTAACCCGCGACTACTATGAGAAGCATCGTGACGAGGCTCGCAAGTTCGCTGAAGCCAGCCGCAAGGGATGGGAGTGGGCCGCTCGGCATCCCGAGGAAACCCTCGACATCGTGATGCAGTATATCGAGAAAGACCGCATCGCCACCAATCGCACGCTGCAACGACTGATGCTCAAGGAGGTGCTGCGCCTGCAAGTGGATCGCGAGTCGGGCGAGCGCGAGTTCCGGCTGCGGCCGGACATGGTACAGTTGGCCAGCCAACTGATGCAAGAGAACGGGATGCTGAATCGCGAAGTAAAGTACGAGGAATTGTCGGAATAACGTGATAACGTGATAACGTAATGACGTGATAACGTGATAACGAAAGAATAAAAGATCGAAAGAAAACGTAAATGAGGAAACTGTTTACATATATCCGTCGAAGACTCTCCGTCAGGGTCAGCCTGTGGGTGGTGCTCTTTGCCGCCGTCATCTTCAACGCGTCGCTGGGTTTCTTCGTCTATCAAGCCCGCGAGGCGGTTCACAAGGAGGCAATCAGCCGAGCCACACAGATTCTCGACAAGACCTCGCTGCGTGTGGAGGGCATTTTGAACCGCGTGGTGGTGGCGTCGAACATGACCAAATGGCTGGTTGAGCGTCATCCCGACAAGGCCGACTCGATGTTCGTCTACAGCCGCGGCATGCTGCTCAACAACCCCGACTTCTACAACACCTCCATCGCTTTCGAGCCTTACCATTTCAAGGACAAGGGACGCTACTTCTCGGCCTACTCCAAGTTCGACGGCGACACCATCCGCACCATACAGGGCGGCAGCGACAACTACCAGTATTTCTTTATGGACTGGTACCTCATGCCCATGCTGCTTGGTCAGCCGTGCTGGACGGAGCCTTACATCGACTACGACATACCCACCAACACCAGCGAGATGGTGGCCAGCTACTGCCAAACCGTCAACGACAGGGACGGCAAGGCGATTGGTGTCGTCAATACCAGTCTCTCGCTCAGCTGGCTCTCGAAAACCATCTCAGAGACAAAGCCTTACCCAAACTCCTATAGCATCATGATTGGCCGGGGCGGCACCTTCTTCGTGCACCCCGACACGACTAAGATTACCCAGCAGACCATCTTCACACAGACAATGGAAAAACCCGACACGGCCATCTCCGCCCTGGGACACGCCATGCAGCGCGGCGACGAGGGCATGATGCGGATGAAAATAGGCGGCGTGAAGAGCTATGTCTTCTATAAACCCCTCGGACAGACGGGCTGCTCGATGGCCATCGTTTGCCCCGAAAGCGACATCTTCGCCGGTTTCAACCAGCTGCGCCACATTGTGTGGGCCATCATCGTCGTGGGACTGCTACTGATGCTCTTCTTCTTCATCCGCATCATCACCCGTGTGCTACAGCCCCTGCAGCAGCTGACCAAAGAGGCCGAGACAATAGCCTCAGGGCATTTCGACGCACAGATGCCCGACTTCCACCGCATCGACGAGATAGGCCAGCTGAGCCACTCGTTTGCCAACATGCAGCAGTCGCTTGTCCGGTATATCGAGGAGCTGAAGGAGACCACCACCCAGAAAGCCTCGATAGAAAGCGAGCTACACATCGCCCGCGCCATCCAGATGTCGATGCTACCCAAGACATTTCCGCCGTTCCCCGATTGCGACGAGGTGAGCATCTACGGTCAGCTGACGCCCGCCAAGGCGGTGGGTGGCGACCTCTACGACTTCTACATCCGCGACGGCAGGCTCTTCTTCTGCATTGGCGACGTGAGCGGCAAGGGCATTCCCGCCTCGTTGGTGATGGCCGTTACGAGGGCCCTCTTCCGCACCATCTCGGCCCATGTGGAGCAGCCCGACCGCATCGTCAGTCAGCTCAGCGACACCATAGCAGAGGACAACGAGACGAATATGTTCGTCACGCTCTTCGTCGGCGTCATCGACCTTGCGACGGGCCACATGCAATACTGCAACGCCGGACACGACGCCCCGTTGCTCATCTCTGCCGACGGCCGCCGCATCGGCCTGTTACCTGTCGACAGCAACCTGCCTGCAGGCGTGATGCCGGGCTGGACATTCAGCATGCAGGACACCACCATCGATAGCGGCACCACCATCTTCCTCTACACCGATGGCCTGAACGAAGCCGAGAACACCAGCCACCAGCAGTTTGGTGATGGCAGGATGATGGACAACGCACAGACAGTCTGCGCCTACGGGCGACCATCGCCTCGTACGCTTGTGGAAAAGATGGTCGAAGCCGTACACGCCTTCGTCGGCGATGCCGAACAGAGCGACGACCTGACCATGATGGCCATACAGTATAATCCAAAAAAAATTCAAGACTCAAGGTTCAAGGTTGAAAAGGCCATCACCCTCCCTAACGACATCGCCACCGTTCCCCAGCTCCACGAGTTCGCCCGGGAAGTGGCCAGAGATGCCTCGTTGGATGAATCGATGGCGATGAGTCTCGACCTGGCCTTGGAGGAGGCGGTAGTCAACGTGATGCAGTATGCCTATCCAGAGGACACCAACGGCACGGTCGATATCATTGCCACGATAGCCGACGACACGCTCACGTTCGTCATCAGCGACAGCGGCAAGCCCTTCGACCCCACGGCCAAAGCCGATGTCGACACCACCCTCTCGGCCGAAGAGCGTCCTGTCGGCGGCCTCGGCATCCACCTCGTCCGTCAGATTATGGACGACATCACCTACGAGCGCAAAGACAACAAAAACATACTGACCCTCAAAAAGAAGTCCCACCGACTATCGAGCAGTCGGTAAGACCTGTAAAGTTGTAGGGGGATAGACCTGCAAATGTTTCTTCATACAACTCATGGCTACCACTTTTTTAATTTATAGAGGTTATCATAAAAGTATATACCACACAATAACGCAATTCAACAGATCTGGCAGTTGGCATCGATGATGTCTTGGAGCGAGACGTGGCTATTGCGGTAGCGGGCGTGACGATTGGCCTCACCGGCAGTGAGGTAGATGGCTTTCTGCGGACAGTTCTGGGTGCAGGCGAAGCAGTGCTCGCAGGGGCCGGAGGTCTTGGCACGGCCATCCACGACGCGGTAGTTGCCCCAGGGACACACCCTCGTGCAGATGCCACAGCCCACGCAGTCGTCGGTGATGGTGAACTGGTCGCGGGCCTCGACGGGGAAGGTGGGGCCGTGCTCGAAGTTGGGCACCGAGCGGCGCCTGAAACTTACATGCCGTGCCACCTCGTCCACCTGCTTGGCTATCTGCTCCTCAATGTGCTTCGACGGGTCGAGGGCCATCTGGCGGTTCATGTCGAAGCCGGGCAGCCAGTTGTCGACCATGATGATGGCATTCACGTAATCAGGCGTGATGCCACACTCCTTGCAGAGCTTAGTGAAGATCCCGGGAGCCGTATCACAGTTGCAGCCGTAGGTAAGGATGCCGAAGAAGTAGTTGCACGTGAAGGTCGACTTACGGATGAACTCCTGCACCATCACGGGTGGCTTCTGCCAGTAGATGGGATATACGATGCCTATCTCGTCGGCCTCCCAGTGCATCGGGCCGTGGTCATATTGTTTCATCACCTGCGGGATACTCAACGGCTCAGTGCTGAACTGCCTCGCCACGTAGAGGTCGTTGCCCGTGGCGGTGAAATAGAATACCAAACGTTTGGGTGTCATATCGGTTGTGTCATTCTTTGCTTCCTGTGCGCTTGCGTCGGTCCTGGCGGCACACGAGACGAACCCGCCCATGCTGGCCAGCACGACGGCAGAGCCGACCCCTAAGCCCATGCGCTTGAGAAACTCGCGACGAGAATAGTCCTTGTCCATTATACGCTTTTCCCTTTCAGTTTCTCCATAAAACGGGCGGCGTCGATGACGAAACGCTCGTGGATGCCCTCGCCGATGGGGCCGCATTCGTCGTAGGCTTTAACGCTGAATACCAGGCGACGACGGTCCATCTCTACCAGTTCGCTGTCGCACCATACGCGCATGCCGATAGGCGTTGCCGAAGTGTGGCTGATGTTGACCAGCGTTCCTACGGTACCCTGACCCTTGTCGAGGCAAGGCAGCACACTCTCGTAGCAGGTCTGCTCCACCAGTGCCACCAGCATCGGTGTGGCGAAGACGTCCACCAGTCCGCTGCCCACTCGCGCCGCACTCATCTCCGGCGCAACAGTCTGTTCCTTATGTCCTTTTATTCCTAATTGTAACATAATATTATGTTTATATATTTAAAAGATACACTACAGCTCCTTAGGATGTATCTTACGGTATAATTTGAGACTCCTGCGGAGATTGTTGAGGTCACCCTTTTGGATGTTTGCAGCAACAACCAGACCTTCCCAATCCACAGAGAATTCCAGATAACGCGACCATAAAGCCTTGCCGGTCATCACATTGAGGGTTCCTAAGTCAGGCCGTGGCTGTATGATGGCTATACAGCCTGGTATCTCGTTGAAGGTTTCCTTCTGACCGTCAACCCAGTTCCTAAGGGTGTCGAGAGTGGCTATGGCCTCATCCAACGTGCTGCCCAGCAGGACGAACATCTCGGAGACGGGGTCGATATTCACCTGTACGGTGTGGTTGCCTAAACCTACATTTCCGAGCGAGAGGTAGTAATGATTTCCGTTCTCCAGTTCCATCGAAAAAACCTCGAATTTTGCTGTCTCAGTCTCTACCTCAATCTTGGTCATACGTGAAGCAAGCTTGCCGGTCTGTGCTGCCGACAAGGTGGGAAACATCAGAACCGAAAACAGTGTCATCACTGCTATAAACTGTTTCATAACGAGTTACCCTTTATATTATTGTTTTGTTTATGATTACAAAAATACATATTTTCCGCTAATGTGCGTTGGATTTTATCTCTCGTTATTCGCTTCATCTAATTTCTGTTCGCAAAAAAGTTTTTTTTATTAAAATAATTGGCCAAAGATTGATTCTTTGACCAATTATTTGTACAGGTATTACTTTTTTTTGCAAGCAAGCAAAACTTAACAGCAATTTTGCTCGTGCACATTAAAGATTATCGCTGCATAGTGGCGAGTTTCTCCGTGAGCATGGGGACAATCTTGTGGAGGTCGCCTACGATGCCGAGGTCGGCGACACTAAAGATGGGGGCGAATTTATCCTTGTTGATGGCTATGATAAGTTCGCTTTCCTCCATACCGGCGAGATGCTGGATGGCACCGCTGATACCGCAGGCCATGTAGAGGGCCGGACGGACGGTCTTGCCAGTCTGTCCCACCTGACGGTCGGCAGGCATGACGCCGGCATCGACCATAGCACGGCTGCTGCTGACTTCACCGCCCAGCTGCTTGGCGAGAGCTCCGAGTTTCTCGAAGCCGTCCTTGGTGCCCACACCGCGACCGCCGCTAACGAGAATCTTGGCCTCGCTGATATCGGTGACTGTCTTCTCTTCCTTGACGGTTTTTACTAGCTTGACGCGGGCAATCCTCTTCTCGTCGAAGTCGACTTTATAGTCCACAATATCACCTTTGCGGGCAGTATCTGCAGCCATTTTCTGCATAACGCCAGGGCGGACTGTAGACATTTGCGGGCGGTGGTTCTTGCAGAGAATGGTAGCCATAAGGTTGCCACCGAATGCGGGACGTGTCATACGAAATTCGTGGGCCTCATCGTCACTGATTTCCAGTTTGGTGGCATCCGCGGTGAGACCTGTGCGATTGCGGGCAGAGACACGGGGGCCGAGGTCGCGACCTATGGTAGTAGCACCGATAAGCATAATACTCGGCTTATTTTCTTTGATAATCTGAGTGATAGCCTCAGTATAAGGCTCTGTCATATAATCCTTCAGCAGGTCGTGGTCGACTACCAACACGCGGTCGGCTCCATATTCGACGAGAGTTTGCGCCAATGGCTTGACATCTTTGCCGAGGAGCATAGCGACAACCTTCTCCTGATTGGCATCAGCCAACTCGCGAGCCTTACCAAGCAGTTCAAGAGCCACATTCTGAAGTTTGCCGTCACGTTGTTCGGCAAATACGTATACGTCTTTATATTCTGCGATATTCATTGTTTTTTTCTTTTTTTTCTAGATATTCTAGATTCTCTAGACTAGATTATGTGCTTTTCTTTCAGTTTATTGACAATCAGTTCCACTGCTTTCTCAGGGCTGACTTCGAATGTCTGTCCGGCAGGTTTGAGCTGTTTGGGGAACGATTTGAATACGCTGGTGGGTGAACCTGCCTTGCCAATATGGTCTTCAGGAACATTGATTCGATCAGCGTTCCAAACTTCAACCTCTTTATCCCAGGCTGTGACAATACCGCTAACAGTCATATAGCGGGGCTGTACACTGCTTGCCAGAGCTGTAACAACACATGGAGCATGCATCTCAAGAATCTGATAGCCATCTTCCAACTGTTTTTTCACTGTAAAGGTCTTGGTTGCTTCGTCATACTGAAGATCAGACATATAACTAACCTGCGGCAGGTCGAGGTGTTCTGCTATCTGCGGTCCCACTTGTGCGGTATCGCCGTCAATAGCCTGACGGCCAGTGATGATAAGGTCGAAATCCATGGTGCGCAAGGCACCGGCTATAGCGCTACTTGTAGCTAAAGTATCGGCACCGCCTAATCTACGGTCGGTAAGTAAAATAGCGCGGTCGACACCCATGGCGAGAGCCTCACGGAGGATAGCCTCAGCCTGGGGAAGGCCCATGGTGATAACGGTCACGTGGGCACCATATTTGTCCTTCAGCTGCAGGGCAAATTCAAGTCCACCTTTGTCGTCGGGATTCATAATGGAGGGTACGCCCTCACGGATAAGAGTACCAGTCACCGGATTAATCTTCACCTCGGTAGTGTCAGGTACTTGTTTTATGCAAACTATTATGTTCATTTTTCTTTCTTTTTTCTAGATGGTCTAGATTATCTAGAAATTCTAGATTGTCTAGAAGTTCTAGATTGTCTAGGATTATTTAAACAACTTTCCGGCAATGACCATACGCTGAACCTCGGAGGTGCCTTCGTAGATCTCGGTGATTTTGGCGTCGCGCATCATACGTTCAACGGGATACTCGCGGGTATAGCCGTAGCCGCCGTGGAACTGGACTGCCTTAGTGGTCACCTCCATTGCTGTCTCTGCGGCAAAAAGTTTAGCCATTGCAGCGTCGGCACTGTAGGGGATGCCATGGTCTTTCTTGTAGTGAGCCGACCGGCAGAGCAGGCGAGCTGCCTGCACTTTGGTTTCAAGGTCAGCCATCTGGAACTGTGTATTCTGGAACTGGCTGATGCTGCGACCGAACTGCTTGCGCTCCTTAGTGTACTTGATAGTTTCGTCCATGGCACCCTGAGCAATACCGAGAGCTTGGCAGGCGATTCCGATGCGACCACCGTCGAGAGTCTTCATGGCCAAGCCGAATCCCTTGCCCAGTTGTCCAAGTTGACGGTCTTTGGGTATACGGCAGTCTTCGAAGATAAGTTCTGTCGTGGCACTGCCGCGGATACCCATTTTCTTCTCCTTCTTGCCGATGCTGAAGCCTGGGTCAGTCTTCTCGACGATGAAAGCGCTTATACCCTTAGTGCCAAGGCTCTTGTCGGTCATAGCGATGATGATGAATACGTTGGCATAGGATCCGTTGGTAATGAATATCTTGCTGCCGTTTAGGACCCACTCGTTGCCCTCAAGGACAGCTGTTGTCTGCTGACCTGCTGCATCGGTACCGGCGTTAGGCTCAGTGAGGCCGAAGGCTCCAATCCATTCGCCGCTGGCGAGTTTTGGTAAGTATTTCATTTTCTGTTCTTCTGTACCTGCCTCAAGGATAGGTGCGGCACAAAGGCTGGTATGTGCCGACAAAATGACACCCGTTGTAGCACAGACGCGGCTTAACTCCTCAACGGCCATACCATACATGATATTGGTGCCGCCTGCACCACCGTATTGTGTGGGAATAGGAATACCCATAAGTCCAATTTTTGCCATTTTCTCGACGGTTTCCATCGGGAAACGTTCTTCTTCGTCGACTTCGGCGGCGAGGGGCTTGACCTCGTTCTCTGCAAAAGCGCGAATCATCTGCAGGAAGAGTTCTTCTTGTTTGGTGTAACTGAAATCCATATATTATTTTTCTTTTTTCTAGATTCTATAGATTTTTTAGATTAAGTAGAGTTACTTTACTGCTATCGTTTCTATCTCGACCAAGACGCCCATTGGGAGACCCTTGACGGCGAAGGCTGCACGGGCAGGACAGTCTGTGCTGTAGTACTTGGCGTAGACTTCGTTCATCGGTTTGAAATACTCCATATCAGCAAGTAGGCAAGTCGATTTGACCACGTCTTGGAAGGTGTATCCGGCCTCATCAAGGATAGCCTTGATGTTCTGCATAACCTGTTCAGTCTGAGCGGTAATACCTTCCGGAACCTCCTTGGTGGCGGGGTTAATGGGGATTTGTCCCGAAATGTAGAGTGTGTTGCCGGCCTGAACTGCCTGGCTATAGGGGCCAATGGCTGCCGGTGCTTTGGAAGTGTTTATTATCTTCTTCATTTTTAATAGTATTTATTTATTATTACATTATTTCTTTTTATCAGAATGAATTTGCAAAGATAGTATTTTTTTTTGACAAATAACAATTTTTTATAAAAGAATGCTGTTTTTTTGTATTTTTGCAATCCGAAATGAGACGTTTTTTTCTGACCATAATACTTTTCATTGCCGGCGGCGTAGTATTATATTTGCCTGCTGTCTGGGCTGCCGGACACGCTAAAGTCCAATCGAATGTAAAGTACATTCCTGCCAACTATGGTCATACGGATATGCGCTTGTACGAGGCCGACCGACTATGTTTTGGCAAGGGGCCGGACATGCTTTTCGTCGGGTCGTCACACTGCTACCGCACTTTCGATACCAGAATGTACGACTCGGTCGGATACCGCAGTTTCAACCTTGGCAGCAGCAACCAGACACCTAAGCAGACTTATGCACTGCTGAGCCGATATCTGCGCTACTGGAATCCTGATTTAGTTGTAATTGAAGTTCATCCCGATATTATGGAGAATAGCGGCGACGAGTCGGCCGTCGACATAGTCTCAAATACACGGATTGATGCCCCTGTGCTTGACATGGCTTTAAGCCAGAAAAGTCTACGAGTGTTCAATACAATGTGCTGCAGCTTCGTCGACCGTGCATTGCATCACGGAACCATTCCTATTGGCGAGAAGACCATAATGGTCAACACTCAAAGCGGCGACACTACGGTCTTTGTCGACTTCAAATACATTGATGGCGGATTTGTCGAAGTCGATTCCTATTGCTACAAACCCATTCCATTGAAATCTAAGACCATTAGAATAAACGACGACCAACTCAGACAACTCGGGAGGTGTCTGCAACTTCTCGATAATTACAACATTCCATATCTGCTCATCGAGGTGCCGTCAACACGTAGCCGATTCCATTCTTACACCAACCACAAGGATTTCGAAAAAAAGATTCGCTCGCTTGTTCGTCATGATACTGAATATATTATCCTTAACAACAATCAGGAACTCATGTCACAACTCGACGACACCACTTGCTTTTTTGATGACGACCATCTTAATCAAAAAGGTGCCCATATACTGAACAAATATCTCATACAATGTATATTATCGGATTAATGTCGGGCACATCGCTCGACGGACTCGACATCGCTTACTGCGAATTTGTCGACAAAAGACATTTTCATCTTATAGCTGCTGAGACATACAACTATCCGGCCACATGGCAGCAGCGACTGTCGATGCTCCATCTTGCCTCTGCTGAGGAGTTTGTCCTCGCAGATGTGGAACTAGGACGCTTTTTCGGCGATAAAATATTGCATTTCAGAGAAAACCACCCTGGCAGGGTGGACTATATAGCCTCGCATGGGCATACCGTTTTCCATCAACCTGAACGTGGTTTTACAGCACAAATAGGCGACGGCAATGCCATCAGCGCTATTACCGGACTTCCTGTGGTGTACGATTTCCGCAGGCTCGACGTTGCACTTGGCGGGCAAGGCGCTCCGCTGGTACCCATTGGAGACCAACTATTGTTTGACACCTACGACTGCTGCATAAACCTTGGTGGAATAGCCAATTTATCGTATGAATACAATGGGCAGCGAGTGGCATACGACATCTCACCTTGCAATATGGCTCTCAACAGTTTAGCCGGGAAGTTGGGACTAACCTATGATAGCGGAGGCCAAAACGCCAGCGAAGGCGAAATCGTCACACCACTTCTCGCCCGACTCGAAAATCTCGAATACTACCATCTGCACGCTCCTAAGACCTTAGGGAAAGAATGGTTCGAGCAACGTTTTCAACCATGCATTGACGCATACGCTTCGCAACCGGTCTGCAACCTATTACGCACTGTAACCGAACATATTGCAATAAGACTTGCTGCTGCAATCTTAGCAACCGGCGAGAATATCCGCACCGTACTGGTTACAGGAGGCGGTGCCAACAACCAGTTTCTGCTCGAGTTGCTGAAAGAAAAAATCGGTTCTGTTGAAATAGTCAGTATCGACCCACAAATTATTGACTACAAAGAAGCTATTATCTTCGCCCTGCTTGCTTATCTGCGCGTTAACGGACAAAATAACACCCTTGCTTCTGTCACCGGTGCCAATCGAGACAGCTGTGGTGGTGTGGTAGTTGGAGGATGAAACCAAGTAGAATATAATTATCTTTAACCTTTACTATAAAATAGTGACGCAGCGATGCCGTCGGCTCTGATAAGACCTTCAGCTGTTGGGCGATAATGCGTCTGCGTTTCTGTAACAAACCCGTTATTTACAAAAGGATATATCTTTTGTGACAAGTAATTGCGATATTTCTCTGCAACCATTGCCTTCTCGATTCCTGTCACGGTTCGCAACGATGTCATAACATACTCATTGTAAGCGTCATCATCAGTTAACATCTCCTTTTCACATGGAATTGAGCCAGACATTACACCTGAGATATAGCGTTTAGTGTCTGCAATATTCCAGCGTCTCATGGTGCCGTCGAATGAATGTGCTGCAGCGCCTACTCCCAAGTATGGAGTACGGTTCCAGTAACGGCTATTGTGGCGTGAATGCCAACCAGGAATGCAGAAATTCGACACCTCGTATTGTACGAATCCGTTTTCCATGCACCAGTCCAAAAGTATCTGATACTGAGCAACGAGTACTTCGTCTGATGACAGTTCAACCCTTCCCATCCGTAACTGGCGTTCTAGAATAGAGCCTGATTCCACCGTCAACTCATAACACGAAAGATGACGCACACAATTGAGTTTCAAGAGTTCTCCAACCGTATCCAGATTTTTTTTCCAACTGTCGGCAGTCTGTCCAGGCAGCCCCATAATCAGGTCGATGGAGACGTTGTTGAATCCGGCTCTCTCTGTATTGACGACAGCAGCTATTGCTTGGTGTACATTGTGTACTCTGTTGAGAGTATGTAATTCTTTATCGTGGAACGACTGTACACCTATACTTATCCTATTGAAAAAATGCAAATCATAGAGTTCTGCAAGGTATTCAGGCGTTAGATTTTCAGGATTTGCCTCTATTGTCACCTCTTCAAGTTTCGACACATCGAAACAATCCCGAATGGTCCCAACAATGCGTCTTATTAGCGGTAATGGCAACAACGATGGAGTGCCTCCACCGAAATAGACAGTCTTCAGATGCTCACCGCAAGACCTCATTCCCAATTCTTTACACACGGCTTCAACGTAGCTTTCCATATCATTCCGGCCTGCAACAGAATAGAATCCGCAGTAGGTGCATTTATGATGGCAATATGGAATATGTATGTAAAGCATTATGACTACAGCCTTTGGAAGTTGTGAAAACTAACAAAAAACGGCTTCAATGAGAAGCCGTTCTGGTAGCGGGGATGAGAATTGAACTCATGACCTCCGGGTTATGAATCCGACGCTCTAACCAGCTGAGCTACCCCGCCATGAAATCGGGTGCAAAAGTACACATTTTTTGATACGTGACAAATTTTTTTTCAAAATAATCTTATCTTTGCAAAGTGAGCAACATTATGCAATCACACACAGCAATCTAAAAAGCAACACTTTATGATAAGCGAGCAGGACAAAAAAACATATTCCAATTTTGAGTACGAAAGTGCACTGAATGTCGCCAGCGGGGTAAAACAGCCGGAACAAATCAACAATTTTTACCTTGAAAAAATGCGTCAAAAAAAGCTTTCCGAACCCTCTGTCGAAGAATTGGTTGACGGGGTTGTCCGAGGCAACCGCGTCATGCTCTCCCGAGCCATCACTCTAGTCGAGAGTTCCCGCTTCGACCATGCTCGCAAAGCCCAGCAGGTAATAGAACAATGCCTGCCTCATTCCGGCAAATCGGTACGGATAGGCATCACCGGAGTGCCAGGAGCTGGGAAAAGCACCCTCATCGAAGCCCTCGGGAAGATGCTCACCGCCCTCAACCACAAAGTGGCAGTGCTTGCCATCGACCCTTCAAGCGAACGCTCCAAAGGTAGCATCTTGGGTGACAAAACCCGTATGGAAGAACTGTCTACCGACCCCAACGCATTCATACGTCCCTCCCCTTCTGCCGGCTCGCTCGGAGGTGTCGCCCGCAAGACACGGGAAATAATCACCCTCTGCGAAGCTGCGGGGTTCGACGTGGTGATAGTAGAAACCGTAGGAGTCGGTCAGTCCGAGGTGGCAGCCCACTCGATGGTAGACTTCTTTCTGTTGCTACAGTTAGCCAATACAGGAGACGAATTACAAGGAATAAAACGAGGCATCATGGAGATGGCCGACATGATAGCCATTAACAAGTGTGACATCGACAGTGCAAAATCCAAACTTTCGGCCCAGCAGTTCCGCAATGCCCTGCACCTCTTTCCTATGCCCGAGTCGCAATGGACTGTCCCCGTGATGCTCTGCTCGGCATACAGCAAAGAAGGAGTAGTTGAACTGTGGAATAAAATATTAGAATATGTAGCATTCACCAAAAAGAACGGATACTTCTATCACAAACGCCAACAGCAGAACCTGCGTATTCTGGACGAGACCATCGAAAACGCACTCAAAGACCGTTTTTATAGCAGCCCGGGAATGGAAGAACGCATTGAGAAAGCAAAGAAAGAAATACTCGAAAACAAAGCAAGTGCCTACGCCGCCGCCGAACGACTAATGGAATTATGAACAATTGAAAAAGAACCAAAATGAAAACAAGAACAATCCTTCTCGCCCTAAGCATAATATTTTTTGCAGCCTGCAACAGGCCCTACGACACCGTATTCTCCACCTACAAGGACGGTTCGCCCAAGCTGGTATTCACCGTTATAGACCAAAAAGCCGACAAAGTCATACGTATTGGCGAAAAACAGTACTACGAGAACGGCAAGCTGCAATACGAGAAACATTTCAAAGACGACAAGCCTACAGGCATCTGGAAATACTACCATGATAACGGCCAGACATTTGCTTCTGGCGAATTCGACGGCAATACACCCGATGGAAGCAACTGGCAGCTCTTCGACAGAAACGGCAACAGCTTCTACAGCGGCGATTTCGATTCCATGATAGTACTTGATTATACTGCCGACCATCGACCTCTCTCGGTAGCATACTGCAAAGATGGCGAAGAGATGCACTTCCGTTTCAACGACAACTACACCGTCAATGCCAAAGGCCTGGTTCGCAACGGCAAGAAGGAAGGCAAATGGGAATTCTTTTATGCTACCGGTCAAAAGATGTTGGAAGCCATATATAATGCCGGCCTTGAGAACGGGTCATACAATTCTTACCGCGAGAACGGAGTTCCGTATTTTTTAGGATTATACATCAACGGCAAACGTGCCGGAGTATGGGAATTCTACGATGAAGCCGGCAATCTGGCCGGAAAACAAGACTTCGATAAACACTAATGGACGTAAACCTCACAAATCCTATATACAGAATTGTCGGCACTGTAGCCGATGAGATGGGTCTTGAAGCTTACGCCGTAGGCGGTGTGGTACGAGACTACTTTCTGGGGCGGCCATGCAACGACATCGACATCGTATGTGTCGGAAGCGGGATAACACTTGCCGAAGAGGTGGCAAAACGCCTTGATCCAGTGAAAGAAGTGCATATTTACCGCAATTTCGGCACAGCCCAAATCCGTTACCACCATGACGACACAACATGGGAGATTGAGTTCGTGGGAGCACGACGCGAGTCGTATCAACGCGACAGCCGCAAGCCGATAGTCGAAGACGGTACGCTGGAAGACGACCAGAACCGACGTGACTTCACGGTCAATGCACTGGCAGTCTGCATCAACAGCAACCGGTTCGGAGAACTTATAGACCCCTTTGGCGGCATACGCGACTTGGACAAAGGTATTTTGAGGACTCCGCTCGACCCTAACATCACATTCAGCGACGACCCGCTTCGCATGATGAGGGCTGTTCGATTTGCATCGCAACTGAATTTCACCATTGCAGAAAACTGCCTGAAGGCGATATGCGACAATGTAGACCGTTTGAAAATCGTATCTCAGGAGCGCATCACTTCTGAATTCAACAAGATACTTCTTTCCCCAAAACCGTCGGTGGGACTGAAACTGATGCAACTAACAGGATTGATGCAGGTTTTCTTTCCTGAATTCTCGAAGCTGAAAGGAGTGGAGACTATAGCCGGTCGCAGCCATAAAGACAATTTCTACCATACTTTGGAAGTCATCGACAACGTGGCACTGAAAAGCGACAATCTGTGGCTTCGCTGGGCAGCAGCATTGCACGACATCGGGAAGCCAGCAACAAAACGTTTCGACGAGCAGCTCGGATGGACTTTTCATGGTCATGAAGTGAAAGGGTCACAGATGGTGCGACGCATTTTCAAACGCATGAGGCTGCCGCTTGACTCAAAACTGAAATACGTTGAAAAACTGGTGTTGTTGCATCTGCGGCCAATAGTCATCAGCGAGGATATCGTCACCGACTCGGCGGTACGAAGACTGCTCTTCGAAGCAGGCGACGACATCGACGACCTGATGCTGCTATGCGAAGCCGACATCACTTCGAAGAAAGAGGAAAAGAAACAACGTTTCCGCGAGAACTACAAACTAGTCCGCAAAAAGTTGGTGGAACTGGAAGAGAAAGACCGCATACGCAACTTCCAGCCACCCGTCAGCGGAATCGACATCATGACAACCTTCGGTATCGGACCTTGTCACGAAATCGGTGTCATCAAAGACACCATAAAAGACGCCATCCTCGACGGGGAAATACCCAATCAACGCGAAGAGGCGTGGAAAATGATGCTAGAACTTGGCGACAAACTGGGACTAAAAGTCGTAAACACAGACACTCAAACAACTTGAAACGACTATACGTCATAGTAGGTCCTACTGCCGTCGGAAAGACTGCTGCAGCCATAAAACTGGCTCTACATTTGAATACCGAGATAGTGTCGTGCGACTCACGACAGTTTTATAGAGAACTCAACATCGGGGTGGCTCGTCCCTCCTTAGAAGAATTAGCATCCGTAAAGCATCACTTTATTGCAAACAGACCAGTAACACAGCCTTATAATATCTTTGATTACGAACAGGAAGCACTACAGTTGCTCAAACAGCTTTTTCTAACGCACGATTGCGTTGTTTCGGCAGGTGGTTCCGGACTTTACGTTGATGCTCTGTGCAGAGGCGTAAATCTGCTTCCAGACCCGTCACCCGAAATTCGACAAAAACTATCGCAGATGGTAGCCGATGGCAGGCTATCTGAAATGCTCGACGAGTTACACTCTCGAGATCCTGAATACTATGCCGTCGTTGACCGCAATAATCCGATGCGGGTCCAGCGTGCTTTGGAGACCATCATAGCTTCAGGCGGCATTCCATATAGCCGGCTCATCAACCAACGACACGCAGAACGACCTTTTCAAATAGTGAAGATAGGACTGTATTGCTCGCGTGAGACCCTTCGTTCACGTATCGACAAACGCGTCGAAATGATGATGCAACAAGGTCTGCTTGACGAGGCGACCTCTCTCCTGCCCTTCCGCCATCTCAACACCCTCAACACCGTAGGATACAAAGAGATTTTCGACCATATAGACGGCAAAACAACACTTGACCAGGCTATAGTCGAAATAAAAAACCACACCTGGCAATATGCGAAGAAGCAGCAGACGTGGTTTAAACGCTATGATGAAATCAGTTGGGTAGAAAGAGAATTTTTTTTAAAAAATTATGCAAGTTTTTTGAAATAAACAATACAAATTCATTGTTTGTTATTTTGTCGAAAAGGGGGATCCCGCACCTCTATGGTTGTGAAATCTGTGAGACACTGCGGGAACTTCTGAAGTTATATAAAGGAATGTCCACACTGAATTGATAGACACACTGAAGACTTTAGAAGCCCCTTTTTGTTTTTTATTGTCTTTCGACAAAGAACGAAAAAATCAAATCTTTAATTCTCCAATCCCATCAATCGGTCAAGCATCTTCCAGAAATCCGGGAATGACTTTGCCACATCGTCAGGATTGTTTACACAGAAATCAGGATTAATCACTTTCAGAGCACCCAAAGCCATTGCTATTCTATGATCGCCGTGAGTGTCAGCCGGACGAGCACTTTTAAGCGTCTCTGCCGTGAATGGTGTTCCGGCCGGAATAATCATAGTATCATCATTGTAGTCTACTTTTCTACCCAGTTTTCCCAACTCCTGAGCTATACATTCAAGACGATTGCATTCTTTGTAGCGCAGGTTGCCGACACCCGTCAGTCGAGCTTCGATACCGTGAGCAGCACAGGTGACGGCAACAGCAGGTACGAGGTCGGGGGTGTTGGTGAAGTCCCATTCAAAGGTTTTTGCCAAAATCCTGTCGCGACGCACTTCAAGCGACTGTTCGCCTTGCGAGACAACCATACCGAGTTTTGAGTAAATATCACGTACCACACTGTCACCTTGGAGACTGTCCTTTATAAGTCCTGACAGACGCACGGGCACTTTATGCAGGAACGAGGTAGCCTCGAAGAAAAATGCCGCAGCCGACCAGTCTTTTTCAATCGACACCACATCACACTGCGGAATTGAATGTTCTACATAATATGCAGGTGGAACACCCTTCAGGCACCAATTCACCTTGCCCTGTTCCATAACCTTGAGAGTCATATCCAGATAAGGTTGTGATGCAGGAGTACCTTCCAGCTCAACCACAGCACCTTGCGGCAAAGCAGCAGCAGCAATCAGCAGGGCTGATGCAAACTGGCTACTGATGCTGCAGTCTATCTTTATACGTTGTACTGTAGGTGTAACGCCCTCAATCTTTACAGGCAAAAAACCTTCTTCATGTGTACATACAATGTTGCATCCCGCAGTTCTCAAGGCATCGATAAGTTGTCCCATAGGACGCTTGCACAACTGAGGCGACCCTGTAAGAGTATTGGTTCCTGGTGTGATGGAAAGCAATGCCAGCAGAAAACGCGCTGCCGTTGCAGCATCACGGCAATCGAAGTTGTGTCGTCGGCCGCCCTTCAATTGGTGCAACAACCTCGCAAGCTGTTGCGTATCGTTCGATGAAGAGATATTCTTTATTTTTATGCCTGTACGAGACAAATAGTCCAGCATCAGCCAGCGGTTTGACAAACTTTTCGATGACGGTAGCGTAATCTGTATTGTTTCTGTTTCCTTATCCATTTTACCAAAAATTACTCAGTGTAGTATAACGTTAACTCCTAATTTCCAAGTACAAATACAACAAAACATTCATTAAATATGTTGCAAAAATACTAATTTTTATTTTTTATTCGTTAAAAAATTTAAACCTTTTCACATATTCAGGTCGTATTCCTTAATTTTGCGGTAGAGGGTACGCTCCGAAATCCCCAACTCTTCAGCCGCCGGCCGTCTTTTCCCATGATTTTTTTCAAGTGCTTTGATAATAGCTGCTTTTTCCCTGTCCGTTAAAGATATTGGTTCATTCTCTACCACTTCCGACTCTGAGAATTCCTCTTCTGGAGTGTACTCTTCATCCACATGAGTTTCGGTCTGATGAATAGGGGTCGCAAGGTAGGGCATTCTGTTGTCGTTATAGGTTGTGTTGACTCCACGCATCATACCCAATTCTGCAACCATCTGTTTCAGATTGTTGATTTCCGAACGCATATCGTTGATCATCTGTCCCATAGAAAGGGCTTTCAGAAGCAGTTCGCGGTCGGATATAATATTGGCATTCTGGTTGGAAGGCGAAAAGAGCACCGGCATGTTGTTGTCTGGTGTATACTGTATGTAATTACGGAGTATATCACTGGTTATCAGTCGTTCCGTTTCAACCACTGCAATTTGTTCGGTAACATTTTTAAGTTCCCTAACATTACCGTACCACGGATAATTCATCAGATACTGTTTTCCGTCGTCGGTGAGTCGCAACAAAGGCATCTTGTATTTTTCGGCCACGTCGGAGGCAAATTTCCGGAAGAGCATGATGATATCGTCTTTTCGTTCACGTAGTGGGGGTATACTGATAGGCATTTGATTGAGACGGTAGTACAAATCTTCACGGTAACGGCCCTTGCGGATAGAGGCGACCAGGTCGACATTGGTGGCAGCTACAACACGGACATTGATTTTGCGTGCTGTCGACGAACCGACGGGGATGATTTCACCATTTTCAAGCACTCTAAGCAATTTCACCTGCATCGCCAAAGGCAGTTCACCGACCTCATCGAGGAAGATTGTGCCGCCATCAGCCTCCTCAAAATAGCCTTTTCGGTCTTTGTCGGCACCGGTGAACGATCCCTTCACATGACCAAAGAGTTCGCTCTCGATTGTACCATCGGGGATGGCTCCGCAGTTGACAGAAACAAGTTTTTTGTGTTTACGGCTGCTGCCGTCATGGATTATGCGCGCAAAGACCTCCTTGCCGACACCGCTTTCTCCGGTTACAAGCACACTAAGTTCGGTTGGTGCAACCTGGATGGCCTTGTTAATTGCCAACATCAATTTGGGGTCGTTGCCGATTATGTCGTATCTGTTCTTTATACTCTGAATATCCATTGTTAAATCATTTGAACTCCATCATGTTATAACTCGTCTCAAGGCATTGCCTATCGTCTGCTTTATTTTCAAGTAATGCATTTTGTCGGCTATCAGTATCAATTTGTCTTCTTCATTGTCGATATAGTTAAACTGACGGTCTATCTCATCAATCTTAATGTCGAGCTTTTTCAATTTGAAATTAAGCAGTGACTCTCTCACATCCACATCCAACCGTTCGTCAGGCATTGGGACATTGATGTTCTTCTTGGCCCAGTTCTCGCTTATGTGGTATTCTTCCATCATCAACGATATGGCAAGATTGCGCACATCGACATCTGGATGATTGACAAAAAGTTGAGTATCCACTCGATCGTCTCCTTTGGTAATTCTTTCGGCAAATACATTGAATATCGTTTGGCAGACAGGATCCTCGAAACTCAGTCCGTCATTTACTATATCGCCCACCACTACCTGCGCTACAGAGTACCGGTTCTCTATTTCGTTGCCCGATTCGTCTTTTTCTTTGAACGAGAGCATCTCGTTCCCACTATTGAGGAGCAGGCTGACTATCTTTCGTTCCTGATATTCAGCTGGGTTGACTGTAAAAGGGAGCGGTTTTGCCTTTTCGGACGCACGTATTGGTGCATCTTGCTTTTCTGTCGGATTGCCGGAGTGGTCTACAGCAACCGGCGAGGCCTGTTTTCCTATTTCGTTCAGGTCTTTGTCATTGAAGTCGGGTGTATATTTCGAGTTGTCACGAATGGCCTTATTCATTATATTTGCCAACTCAGTCTGAAGTGTCTGCTCGGGCATACGAAGTTCCGAAGCACACAGTTTCACATACTCGGTACGCTCCATAAGGTCGGGTACAAGGGCAATGGTGCGGACAATTTCTTTCAGCACTTCAGCCTTTCTTATCGGATCGCCTTTCACATCATTGGCAAGGACTTTGGTTTTGAAGAGGATAAAGTTGGTTTCGTTTTGTTTCAAGTATTCCTGAAGCCGAGTCGACCCGTTTTTCTGTGCGTAACTGTCGGGGTCTTCTCCGTCGGGGAAAAGCACCACACGCACATGCATACCCTCTTCAAAGAGCATATTCACTGCCCTGAAAGCGGCCTTAATGCCGGCACTGTCGCCATCATAGAGTACTGTTACGTTCTTTGTGTAGCGCCGCATCAGTCTCACCTGTTCCTTTGTCAGCGAAGTACCACACGAAGCCACAGTATTCTCAACACCAGACTGATACATCGAAATTACGTCGATATTGCCCTCTACCAGATACACCTTGTCTTGTCTGGTTATTGCGTTTTTTGCCTGAAAAAGACCATACAGAATATTACTTTTGTTATAGATTTCCGAATCGGGAGAATTCACGTACTTTGCGGCCTGTTTCTCGCTCGAAAGAATGCGTCCGGAGAACCCCAGAACACGCCCGCTCACACTGTAAATAGGGAACATGACACGCCCACGGAAGCGGTCATACTGCTTGCCGTCATCCTTGAAAATAGTCAGACCAGTCTTTTGAAGTACATTGTCACTATAGCCTTGTGAACGGGCATATTTGGTGAAGTTATCCCACTCTTCTAGACAGTACCCCAGTCCGAAATCCTTGATAACCTTATCGGAAAGTCCACGTTTTTCACGGAAATAGGAGAGTCCTATTGCTATACCGTCTTCGTTTTCATATAGCAGTTGAGCAAAATATTTTTGTGCGAATTCCGAGAGGTGAAACAGAGCATCTCGTTCGTTGTTGCGTTCTATCTGCTCTTCACTCAACTGTTCCTCTTCGACCTCTATATTGTATTTTGCCGCCAGCCAGCGCAGCGCCTCAGGATAAGTATAGTGTTCATGCTTCATCAGAAAACCCACAGCACTGCCGCTTTCGCCACATCCGAAACACTTGTAAATACCTTTGGATGGCGAAACCGAAAACGATGGGGTTTTCTCGTTATGGAATGGGCAACAACCGACCCAGTTTGTGCCGCGTTTGCGCATAGAGACAAACTCGCCTATAACCTCCTCAATGCGGGTGGCATCCATTATACGTTGTATAGTCTCTTGCGGTATCAATTCTAAAAAGCGATGACAAACTGATTTATATGATAATAGACAATGAATACATAAATCTTTATTCGCACGGAATGAATTTGCAAAAATACAAAAAAAAATGATTTTTCTTTTTAAACTGGATATTTAGAAAAAAAACATTATTTTTGCATTCGTGAAAAAAAGGGTAAAACACTCTGTTTTGATAATAGCCTGCTTACTTATGATATTATGCAACAGTAATTTGCAGGCACGCAACGACCGTGACACATTGGGCACAGGCAGACGTATTGTTTTCAGCGAAAACCTCGGGCAATGGGACAGCCATATTCTCTTCCGCTCTCAAATGCACTCCGCCTCGCTTTTTGTTGAAAAAAACTGTTTCACCTTTGTCGTTCAGCACCCTGAAAATGCCAACCTGCAACATCCTGCAGTAGCATCGACACAGAGATATCGTACCCATGCCTACCGTATGCTTTTCGAAGGTGGCAATACGTCATACATCGAAGGAACAGACAAGGAAAGCGGACACGAAAACTACTTTATTGGACGCGACAAGTCGAGATGGGTATCGAACGTAGGTATATACGAGTCATTGCTGTATCACGACCTCTACAAAGGCATCGACATGAAGGTATATGCTGCTACAGAAGCCATGAAATACGACTTTATTGTCCATCCGGGATCCAATCCTGATGCAATAACCATAAGGTACGACGGCACAAACGGCCTAAAACTCCAGAACGGGAACCTTCTGGTAAAGACCTCTGTAATAGACATAGTGGAGTTGCGTCCTTTCGCTTACCAGATGGATGGCGAACAGCAAGTGGAAGTGGAGGCACGCTATATCTTGAAAGGCGACCGTGTGTCGTTTGCAATTGGAAATTACGACACAAGCAAGGTGCTTATCATTGACCCCTACCTCTATTTCTCCACATACACAGGCTCAACAGCAGACAACTGGGGGACAACAGGTTGCTACGACTCATACAAAAACACCTATACCTCGGGCGTTGTTTTCGGAACCGGCTATCCTGTCTCGTTAGGCAGTTATGACGGTACATACAACGGCAACTGCGATATCGGCATCTTCAAATTCAATACCACCGGCTCACAACGCCTCTACGCCACCTACCTCGGCGGTTCGCTTGCCGACATGCCACACAGCATGTTTGTCAACTCGTTCGACGAACTTGTAATATTTGGCACCACGGGGTCTAACGACTTTCCCGTGACCGCTACGGCTTTCGATACCTCTTTCAACGGCGGAGACTCGTTGGCCTACGAGGGTTCTAACACCATCAGTTTCCGCTACGGTAGTGACATCTTCATCTGTCGCTTCAGTAGTGACGGCTCGCAGCTACAGGCCTCTACTTACGTGGGCGGGACTGGGAACGACGGACTCAACTATCGCAACTCGTTCAACTATGCGACGATAATGCTCGGAAACGACTCTCTCTATTTTAACTACGGTGACGGTGCACGTGGCGAAATCATTACCGACGACCTGAACAATATCTATGTCGGCTCAACCACCTCGTCAACCGATTTTCCAGTAACCGCCAACTGCCTGCAACCCAACTGCGGAGGACGTCAAGACGGCGTAGTGTTCAAGATAGACTACAATCTGTCCAATATGCTTTGGAGCACCTACTTAGGCGGTGGCAAGGATGATGCCGTATACTCGGTAGACTGCGACAACGAGTACAATGTGGTAGTCTGCGGCGGCACCAATTCGCTCAACTTTCCAACCACATCCGGCGGCTACGACCACAGCTACAACGGCGGCTCCGCCGATGCCTTCATCACCAAGATTTCCTATTACGGCACATCGATGATGGCGGGTACCTACTTCGGCTCATCTTCTTACGATCAGGCTTATTTCGTGCGATGCGGCAAACATAACGACATATTCGTCTTCGGCCAAACCAAAGCAACAGGTAGCACTCTTATCCACAATGCCAACTACAACACTCCATCCAGCGGACAGTTCCTCGTCCGCTTCAAACCCGACCTCGACAGCGTACGATGGAGCACTGTGTTCGGCACCGGTGACGTCGCAACAAAAGGACCCAACATCTCACCAACTGCTTTCGCTGTCGACATCTGCAATAGAATCTACCTTAGCGGTTGGGGACGCATCTTTCTGGGACGTAACCTCGGATCCAACAGTTACCAATGGTACACCCGCGGCACCACCGGATTGACAGTCACTAACGACGCCTATCAGGACACCACCGACGGACAAGACTTCTACATCATGAGCATGGATATGGATGCTAATGCGTTGGTATATGCAACCTTTTTCGGAGAGATTCACTCGAACAGCAGCTACTACAGCGGTGGTGACCACGTTGACGGAGGCACCAGTCGATTCGACCGCCTAGGAACCCTGTATCAGTCGGTATGCGCCTCCTGCAGCGGTGGCGACGATTTCCCCGTCACTACAGGTGCTTACGGCCAGCACAACAACAGCAACAATTGCAATAACGCCATTTTCCGTCTCAACCTGACTGATGACTTTCCTGTGGCTGAATTTACTCCACCGGAATCCGGTTGTGCCCCCATATCAATCGAATTTCACAACACCGGACGCGGAGACTCGTTCCTCTGGGATTTTGGCGACGGGACTACCTCGACAGCAACAAATCCCTCTCACACTTACTCCACCGCAGGCATCTACACCATACAGCTGGTCGCCTATATGCCCAACGGTTGCCGACCTACCGACACCATCCAACGCACTCTTGTCATTCTCGGTTCTCAGCCCATATCTCTCGACACCTTAGAAACCTGCCCTGGCACTCCTCTGCAGATTGGACTGCCACCAGAATATGGATTCACCTACCACTGGATTGGCTCCACTGTTAGCGACTCCTCTATCTCCAATCCTTTTGTCACACAACCGGGCACCTACACCCTTTTTGTAAGCAGTGGGAACTCCTGCACGGACACCCTTACACAGGTGGTACTGCCGGGTGAGACCTTTGTCCAAATCATAGGCGACACCCTCACATGCTCGTCTCCCACTTCACTCTCCGCCACTGCTGAAGGCTTCGGTGTAAGCTATCTGTGGTCGACTAACCGCGATTTCAGCGACACTCTTAACGACAACCTTGAACAGTCTCTAATTAACTTCTTCCCGACAGGCGACCAATGGTTTTACCTTCACGTTGTTGATGAACTGGGCTGCTACAAAACCGACAGCATCCATGTGAGTTTCCAAAACATTTTCGACCACGTCGAAACTATCGCCGCATCCTGTCCAGGATTCTGCGACGCCACTGCAGTACTGCTTACAACTCCACTTGCCACTCATCCGATATCCTACCACTGGGGCGACGGCTGGCATCAGAACGACAGCATAAGGACAGATCTCTGCCCGGGAGACCGTGAAGTATGGATAAGAGACAGTGCCGGATGCGAAGTACTCACCTCGTTTACAGTACCCGATGCCGAACCTCCCGATATAACCGCTTCGCTGCAACACATCAACTGTCTGGAGTCATGCACTGGAAGTATCAGCGTTACCGTTTCCGGCAATTCCGTCTACTCTATCTTATGGCTTGATGACTCCTCATCCAGCTACGTACGAGACAGCTTGTGCGCTGGAATCTACTACCTGCAAGTGACCGATTCCAACGGATGCATCTTCTTCAAGGACTTTCAAGTACTCGACAATGCAGACTTCTCCATACAAACAGAATTGTTGCACAACAGCTGCACTGACCTTTGCAGCGGCAGTGCCACCGTCAATCTGACAGGTGGCACCCCTCCCTACTCTATCGTATGGAGCAATGGTGAACAGACCGACACTGCAATCCGTCTCTGCGAAGGTACATCCTACATAACCGCCACCGATGCTCTCGGTTGTCAGGTGACCGATAGTGTCGTCATTCCTGCTTATAACTCCTTCGACAACATCAACGTTTGGGCCGACGACAGCGTTGTCTTTAGCGGTAACAGCACAACAATACACGCCACTCCAATCTATGGCATCAACTATTGGTGGAGCCCATCGTCGCTGGTCACCAACCCCTCGGCAGCCACCACCACAACCCTGCCGCTCTCTGACACTACCACCTTCATTGTAACTCTAAGCGACACCGCCGGTTGCACCTACAGCGACTCTGTCACTGTGCGTTGCATCACTATCAGTTGCGGAAAGCCGGATATCTTCATTCCAAACGCATTCACACCTAACAACGACGGCAAAAATGACGAACTCTGTTTCAGCGGCGACTGGATCGACGAATTCCACATCGCCATCTTCACCCGATGGGGCGAGAAAGTCTTCGAAAGCGACAACATAACCGAATGCTGGGACGGACGCTTCCGCGACAATCCCTGCATGCCGGGGGTTTATGTATACTACTGCCGCATCCGCTGTAGCGACGGGCAAGTCTCAACACTTAAAGGCGACGTAACACTAATAAGGTAATTATGGCACAAAAAGAAAAGAAAGACCAGTTCGTTATAGCATATATCACCGATTTCGACCACACCGACACAGTGCTGTCGTATGCACTCTATCTGGCTGAAATGCTAAAAAAAGGACTGATACTGGTACATATATGCGACCCGAAATACAGTCCGTTGACTCCAGATGAGGCCGAAGGAAAACTGCAACAGCTACTTAAAGAACTTGGTTCAGCTTCCAATTTCCAATTTCCAATTACGTACGCCGCACTGAAAGGCAACACCGCCGATGTCATCAACGCCCTCCCTGCCCTGCTAAACGCTGTGGCCATAGTGGTTCACGTCGACCCCGAAGCACGTCGCAGCAGTGCGACGAGCAAGAAATCAATCCTAAAGAATTTTGCAGGATGCAAAACGGCATTTCTCGTGGCACAAGAACCGCTGCACGACAGCAGCCGAATGAAAAACGTCGCCATGTCCATCGACTTCAAAAAAGAAAGCAAAGACAAGATTATATGGTCCTCATATTTTCCTCGTTTTGGCGGTAGCACGATGCACGTCCTCTACTATGACTACCGCGATGCTTTCTTACGCAACAAGTGGTACGCCACTATGCAGCAACTCCACAAACTTTACTCAGACCTTAATATACAGCATCTTTTATCACCACACATAATTTCTTCAAAGTCAACATTCACTGACGTCAACGCCCTCAACTTTGCCGCCCACGAGGGCTACGGGATGCTTATAGCCGTCACAACAAAGGAAAAAGACGGCCTTGAGTTCTTTGTCGGAGTGCAAGAACAGCGAACAATCATCAACAAGCAGCGCATTCCAATACTATTTCTCAATCCCAGAGAAGATTTGTATGTGCTTTGCGACTGACTCCGGCCCATATAACTCTTCTAGGTTTTAACACTTCCAAGTCTGGTGGGACCATATTAATCTTCCGACAACAACCCGCCCCATCCGAAATAAAATCTTATTATAAAATTTGTTTCAAAAATAATTTGTAATTTTGCATCGTGATTCTGACCGACATTGATTACTAATCAATGGCTGGTTTGACAGGAACTCACAACATTTTTAAAAATCTTTAAAAACACAGATATTATGAAGAAAGCATTACTATTTTTTATCCTTGCAGGCTTGACAGCCATAGGTGCAAACGCACAGACAAAAAAACTTTGGACTGAAAGAGATGGTTTCCAGTGGTATGAAATCTATGGTAGTGGCGGAACTACAAGTGCCGAAAGCATTAACGGTAAAACATTGATTCCTCTTTCACGCGGCTACAGTTTTATTTGCTACCATTCAGAAGAATACGGTATGGGATATTTCTCAGTTGAGAAAAACGGTAAAAAGGGTGCCTGCGACATTAAAGGCAATGAAATCATCGCACCAGAAAAAGGATACGACAAAGTTTATTTAAGTATAGACTCTCCTAAAATTGGATATTTTAGTGTTGAGAAAAACGGTAAAGAGGGTGCCTGCGACATTAAAGGCAATGAAATCATCGCACCAGAAAAAGGATACGACAAAGTTTTTTTACGTATAGACTCTCCTAAAATTGGATATTTTAGTGTTAAGAAAAACGGTAAAGAGGGTGCCTGCGACATTAAAGGCAATGAGATTATTGCACCTAATTATGAATCAATAATCTACTATAACGGATTTAAATACAAAGATGCATATGGGAAATGGATACCGCTCGGCATCACCCTTGATGACTATGATTTAGCATCGAAATTCAAACCATCAAAAAATTGGATCTCAAACAACAAATCAAACAATAACAAATCAACATCCACGCCCACAAGTTACTACGCATCAGCAAGTTTTAAGGACTTTAGCCTTGAGTACAATGTACCCAATGGTGGCAGAAAGATGCTAAAAGCCAACTACGACTTGGAGGTTAAAGGACGCAAAGGGCATAAGATGATAGTATATTTTGACATATATAACGAAAATGACTTCAGAATAATGAGAGTTTACACCAAGTTGTCGAAAGCCAACTACGAGACAACACTATGGAGCAATAACTGGATAGGTATCTACAACGACGCCCTCAACGCACAACAGGGTACACACACCTACTATGCCCAACTGTCGGTAGTGGATAAGAAAACTAAGGAGACCTTGGCAAACAGCACAAAGATAGCATTCGAAATGACGGGTAATCAACAATACTACAATCATACTCCACAATACAACATTCCGCCAGTAAACAACTATCCTCAACCAAACAACAATAATTACAACAACAATCAAGGAGGGAACTATAGTATCAGTTGCACACGATGTGGCGGTGACGGACGCTGCCGCGGGTATGGCAACACCACCGCCTATATGAGTCTGCACTGTATGGGAACGGGGAAGTGTTCTACGTGCAGCGGCAAAGGGTATACGATAAACCATTACACTGGAAATAATATGACGTGTCCCACCTGCAACGGCAACGGCAAATGCAAGCAATGTGGAGGTTCGGGCATCTGCCAAAAATGCGGCGGTTCAGGAAAAGAATAAAACTGATTATTGCCTTTATTACACAGAATATACCACAAGACCTATAAGTCCTGAGACCAAAATCAAAATTATGGGGTTTGTACGTTTGAAGTAGGAAAAATATAAGACGCCTACGAAGATTAGGATGCTGACGACAAACTGCCGGTTGAGGCCGAGGATACCGAAACTGTCGGTGGTAACCAACAATAAAGCAGCGGCAGCGATAAGGCCCACCACTGTGATGCGCAGTATGCGGAACATAGAGTCGATGACGGGATTATTACGGTGGTGTGACAAAAAAGTATAAACCAACATCATAGCAATGACCGGCAGAAGGATGACCGCAAACGAAGCCAACAGCGAGCCAACAACTCCCTGCCAAACCGGCAAGCCGCTGCCAACCACAGCCGTATAGCCTGCATAGGTGGCCGTATTGATGCCTACGGGACCAGGTGTCATCTGGCTGATAGCCAAAATGTCGGTGAATTCGCGAGCCGTAAGCCAGCCGTTTTTTTCGACCAACTCGTTCTGAATCAGTGCCACCATCGAATATCCTCCGCCAAAAGTGAAGGCACCGATTTTGAGGAACGTCAAGAAAAGTTTGAATAACATCATTTAATCATTTGTAACACACACCTATTTACACCTGATTATCATCATTTTGAGGCGTACACGGAGGTACATCCCTGCTTTCTTTCAATTTGCCATATACTAGTCCGCCCACGATGGCAGCCAAGATGACCCATATCGGCGAAACACCGCAAAGCCAGATGAGCAATGCCGCAACGACAGGGATCCAACAGTTGCTCCAAGTTACCTTGGCCGACTTGGCCATACGGAACACGGGAGCGGCGATTAGTGCGACAACCGCCGGACGTAGCCCCATAAAGATGTGCTCGACGACATCGTTGTCACGAAAATAACGGAAAAAAATGGCAATAAAAAGAATTATCGCTATGGGCATCAGAATGTTGCCGGCAATGGCACTCACCACACCACGTATCCCTCCTAATCGGCGACCAACACACGTCGCCATATTGACCGCAAAAACACCCGGCATAGCCTGAGAGACAGACATATAGTCTAGAAATTCCTCCCGTGAGAGCCATTTGCGGCGCTCGACAATCTCCTCCTCCATCAGCGGTATCATGACATATCCCCCACCAATGGTAAAAGTCCCTATCTTCCAAAAACTCGAAAACAACTGCCAATATATCTTATTATTCATTCCAAACTTAATCTTTATCCAAAACGACTTCATCCTTTGAAAATTGCATTTCATTACACTTTTTTTTCCGCTAATTCATATCATAATATATATATAACAATTATTTTAATTATTTTTGCAATTCTCTTTGATAATGCAACACAATGTCCAGATTTCTCTTTTTTGCTGTATTTATGATATTTATCCTCGCCATGCTGGCGATGGATTTAGGTTTGTTTCACAAAAAAGACCATGAAATAGGCATTAAAGAAGCCTCCTTGTGGACGGGCATCTGGGTTCTGCTCGCTATGGGTATGGCTCTTCTTCTCCGACTGCATGCCGAATGGGTACACGGTATCAACGGCATGGACGATCTTCTAGCTTACGCTGCAGGACAACCGCAACTGTTGTCAGCCCTGCTTCAAGCCGACTCCTACCAGACCGCCCTCGACATCTATCGTAGCGAAATAACAGAACAATACCTCGCCGGCTACTTCCTCGAAGAATCCCTCTCTATCGACAACATCTTCGTAATGATTATGATTTTTGTCAGCTTCGGCATCGACAAAAAATACTATCATCGCGTCCTCTTCTGGGGCATCCTCGGAGCCATTGTCATGCGGTTTATCTTCATCTTCGCCATCGGGGCACTCGTCACTCGACTCAGCTGGATTCTCGCAATCTTCGGAGTTATCCTCATCATCAGCGGCACCAAGATGTTCCGTAAAAAAAACGACGAAAAGATAGACACAGCATCACATCCTGTCGTGAAATTCGCATCACGTCACTTCCGCGTCTCCACAACATCCAACGGCAACAACTTTTTCACCACCATCGACGGCAAACGATTCATCACCCCTCTCTTCCTCGTACTTCTCGTCATCGAATTCAGCGACATCATCTTCGCTGTCGACTCCATTCCAGCCGTCTTCTCTGTAACTACCGATTCCTTTATCGTATACTTCTCCAACATCTTCGCCATCATGGGACTCCGCTCCCTCTTCTTCCTCCTAAGCGACGTCACCGAAAAATTCTGGCTTCTACGCTACGGACTCGGTATACTGCTTATCTTTATCGGACTCAAAATGATTGCTGCCGAATTCCTCAGTATTCATATCTCCACAATGACCTCGCTACTCGCAATCCTCGCCATTCTTGTAGGCAGCATACTCCTCTCCATTGCAATACCTTACAACAAAAAACAAAACACCTAAAATCATCCTTAACCTTTAAACTTTAACATTTTATGTTTTTGCTCGACATCTCCAACGGCTGGAAAACAGGCATCATGATAACTGCACTGATTGCTGTATTCTACTTCTTCCTCATACGCCCACAGTCACAAAAAGCCAAGCAAGAGGAAAACTACCGCAAATCGCTTCAGAAAGGAGACCGCGTAATGACAGCCGCAGGCATACACGCCACCATCGTCAGTGTCAACAACAACCAAGCTCAAATCGAAATCGCTAAAGACACTCGCATCAAAGTACAACTCTCCTCCTTAAACCCCATTCCACAAGACAAATCCCATTAATCCATCTTCAACCTTTATTAATGAACAAGTCCATCTTATCTATCTTGGTCACACTCTGTTGCCTGCATCTCTCAGCGCAGACAACACCCGAAAACTCCGGCGTCATCAACCTCTCGCTTTCTCAAGCTCAGCAATACGCCGTAGAACATAACTACACCATGCAGAACGCCACCATGGAACTGAAAAAAGCAGAATACAACCGGTGGCAGACTCTCGCCTCCATGCTCCCACAAGTGAAAGCCGGCTTCGACTATCAGAATATGTGCGGCTATGAAATGCATATGGGCGGTTTCAGCATACCCATGGACCCCAACGGCACCTTCAGCGTCACTGCCTCCGTTGCTCTTACCGGAGCTCAAATCGTCGGCACCATGCTTCAAGATATCGCAGGCAAAATGACCGACATCTCCCAACGACAGACAGAACAGTCCACACGCTCCCAAGTGCGTAGCGTATACGTCTCCATACTCGTTATGCAGGATATCGTCGGACTACTCGACAGTAGCCTCGCCAATATGCAGCAACTCGAAAAAACCACCCTTGAAAGCGTAAAAGCCGGTGCCGCAGAACAAATACAAGCCGACAAACTCTCTGTACAGGTTGCCTCTCTAAAAGCCACCATCAACTCCAACCGACGCTCTCTCGAAATGCTTTACAACTCTCTCCTGCTTCAACTCGGAGCCGATGTCAACAGCCGCATCAACCTCACAACCAAACTCGACGAAGTACTCGACATCAACTATCTCAGTAGCCTCGCTCTTCAGGACTTCAACATCGAACAAAACTACACCTACCAACTGCTGAAACAAAACGAACAACTCTCAAAGAAAAACATCACCATGGCCTGGATGGACTTCACACCCACCCTTGCAGCCTACTACCAGTACAGCAACAAAGTTTATTTTGGTGACGAAGGAATGAACATGACCCCACCTAACATGATAGGTGCCAACATCTCCATCCCTCTCTTCAGCAGCGGCACC
>FLNY01001598.1_pt1 | contig 31958 bp, 18 predicted proteins | sample 1140381 | NCBI WGS metagenome assembly FLNY01 (sample SAMEA3878172, study PRJEB12797) | bioreactor metagenome | biome: Moose rumen | place: Sweden | collected 2011-10 | reverse complement strand
CCTCGGTGACTATCGTATGCGTATCGGCGGTTCGGATGACGACCTCGGCCCCGATCCCTGCTATACTGACACTTATGCTTGCCTCTTCGACTTCACGCTGCGCGTGACTCCGGCCCCGAGCTGCTATAAGCCGACAGCACTCGCTGCAAGCAACGTCTATGGCAAGCAGGCTACTCTCAGTTGGAATGAGAATACTCCTACCGCCGCCACCCAGTGGCAGCTCTGCTACACCGCCAATGGCGAGACTACATATAAATATGTAAATACTAATAATAATTATCTGCTTACGGGTCTCTCTCCCGAGACGGAGTATACCAATGTGATGGTCCGCTCCATCTGCGGCGCTGGCGACACCAGCAACTGGAGCACCCCGATCAGCTTCACTACTACAGCCTCCTGTTTTGCTCCCACCGCCTTGACAGCTGTTCCTACTGTTAATTCAGCTTTCCTCTCTTGGACTGAGAACACGATGCCGACAGCTGCCACCAGTTGGCAGTTGGCATACGGTTCAGTCGGCTTTGATCCCGACAACGAGGTTGAGGCCACTTATGTGGAGACCACCATTAATGACGGTTTTGAATTGACTGGCCTGCGCCACTCCACCGCCTATCAGGTAGTTGTCCGTTCCAGCTGCGGTGACGATGGTTACAGCAATTGGAGCAGTCGCTGCAATTTTACCACCAACTGCGGCACTTGGACGTATGCCGATATGCCCCTCGTCGAGAACTTCGACGGCTACACAGGCACTACGCTCATCTCGGTTGCCTCGCACATCCTGCCCAACTGCTGGAGCTACATCAATGCCGGTACTACCTATCCTGGCCTGCCCACTATCTACAGCACGGCTTCCTATGCACACAGCACGCCCAACAGCCTGCGCTTCTACACCTATTACACCGCTGCCTATGCCGACCAGTATGCTATCCTGCCGCAGTTCGACTTCGACCTCGACACCCTCGAGATCAGTTTCTACGGCCGCTTCTACGATGCCTCATCGACTATCGAGGTGGGTGTCATGACTGACCCGGCCGATGTCGAGACCTTCGAGGCCGTTGAGACATTGACCGCTCCTTCGACCGGTTATAGCACGCAGCAGCCCTACGCGGTGTCCTTAAGTGAGTACACCGGCTCGGCTCGTTATGTAGCCTTCCGTTTACCCAAGCCCACGAGTAGCTACAATGCCTTCTATATGGACGACCTCACCGTCAAGCTGCGTGAGAAAGTCAACACGCTGTCCAACAATGGCGATACGCTGGCTATCTGCAACGAGGTGGTCATCCCCGACACTGCCAATAATAATTACGCCAACAACATCAACGCTACATACGTCATCAATCCCGCTGAGGCTGGCAAGGTGGCTCACCTTACCGGCAGCTACAATCTTGAGTATGGATATGACTTCCTGAATGTCTACCGCGGTGCCGTCAGCGAGGCCAACCTCGTTGCCACCTATACCGGCACGGGCAACATCGACTATGTCACCACCAGCAACAACTGGGTCGACAGCGGATACTTCACCCTGGTGTTCACCACCGACGATGACAACGTCTTTGACTATGACGGCTTCAAGCTGCTCGTCTCCTGCGAGTGCCCGTCGATAGCTCCCGAAGTCGAGGAGATTGCCGAGACTGCCAACGGTACCTACACCTGGACTGCCCCTGCAGGCAATGGACGGACCTATACGCATAACGTAGTCCGCAACGGCCTCACCTACGGCGACCCCGAAGAGACTGTTGACGACATCGTCAATACCTACAACTACACCCAGACCAATGTGGCCGGATGCGACAGCGTCGAAAAGGCTATGACCCTCACGCTGCATCCTACCTACAGCAAGACTTACAATGCTGAGATATGCCAGAACGAGACCTTCCCGTTCTACGGACAGGAATTCACCGAGGGAGGTACCCATACCGTGAGCCTCACTTCGCAGTACGGTGCCGACTCAATAGGTATCCTCAACCTGCAGGTCCACCCGCTTCCCACTGTCGCCATCAGATATAACGGCCGTGATGTTACCACCGTTACCGACTTCTGCGACAACGCTGATATGGCACTGCTGGCACGCAGCAACACTACCGGTGCCACCTTTGTATGGGATGACGAGAGCACCGATGCCAACCGTGTGGTCAACCCGCACGATAGCAACACCTACACCGTGGTAGCCACCGAGCCTACCTACGGCTGCTCGAGCCTGACGGCTACACTCACCGTCACTACCACTCCGGTGCCTGAGCTGAGCATCACTGCCACCGAGGATACCATCTGCCGCGGCGAGAGCACCACGCTGACGCTCACCGATGCCAACGATGTCGATGCTACCTACACCTGGAGCAACGCCATGACCGGCACCAGCATCACTGTGACACCTACTGAGACGACTACCTATACCGCTACGGCTACCACCACCACCGGTGCCTGCGTAGCCACGGCTGAGTATACGGTTACTGTCAACCAGCTGCCTGTCGTGACCGCCACGACTTCGACAAACACCATCTGCTCTGACAGCATCATCACGCTGACGGCTACCAATGTTGACGGCTACAGCTACCTGTGGAACACCGGTGCCGCTACGGCTACCGCCACCACCGTGGCTGCCGCCACTGCCGACTACACCGTCATCGTCACCGACGCCAATGGCTGTATCGACAGCTTCACCACCGCTGTTGTTACGGTAAACACCTCTTACGAGCGCGACGTGGATATGGATGTCTGCTACACCCAGAATCCTTACACCTGGGGTCAGCAGACCATCACTGCCGACGGCAACTACGACCAGATGTTCACCGCCAAGAACGGCTGCGACTCCCTGATCCACCTCACCTTCGCCTTCCAGCAGATGTCGGTGTTCAACACGCCTATGGAGGTTTGCGAAGGCACTGTGTTGACATGGGGTCCGCAGACTGTAACAGCTGCTGTGGACACCACGATATCGTATGTCCTGAATGCCGGCGACACCGATCCCGACAACAACGTCCTCGACTGCCCAGCACAGTATAACTTGATTCTTACGGTCAACCATCCCGCTGCTTCGAGCTTTGAACGCACGGTGTGCGACAGCACTGTCTGGAATGTCAGCGGCCTCACCTATACCGAGAGCGGTGCCTACCCCTACACCCTGGCTACCGTCAAGGGTTGCGACAGCGTCGTGACGATGAACCTCACCGTGAACTATCATGTATATAATGAATATACTGTTGAGCACGCTTGTGACAGTTACACCTGGAACACCGAGACCTATACCGAGCCTGGCGACTACGTCCAGAGCTTCGACGGCTACCTGTGCGACAGTACCCGTACGCTGCACCTCCTTGTGGTCGACACCACCACCTACGGCACCGACAACATCCTCTATTGCGGCGATACCGCATCGTGGATTGCCGGCAACACCGCATACCAGTGGATTGACGGCTCCAGCTACACCATGAGCGAGACCGACGGCAACATCACCTACAACCTCCAGGGACAGAACCAGTACGGCTGCGACAGTATTGCAACCCTCAACCTGGTCCTCAACCCCGTTTACGAGGTGCTGAACTGGGTCTTCGATACCGCTTGCGACGAGTATGCTATCGACACCATCTCCTGCGACGGTGTCCGTGGCACCAAGTATATCAACCAGAGCGGCGACTACTGGCTCCGCACTCCGACGGCAGTTGCGGGCCAAGATGTGCTGACTCGCATCCACCTCACCGTCAACCGTTCTACCTACCACACCACCGTGGTCACCGCCTGTGTGCCTTACGAATGGAGAGTGGTCATCGGACATGATGAGGAGAACGATGAGGATATCTACTACTCTGTGGGTACCTACAACGAAGACAGCTATGTCTCCTACCAGATGCCCGACCAGTACAGCGCCAACGGCTGTAACCGCATCGAGGTGCTACGTCTCACAGCTCTGATGCCCACCGAGGAGACTATCGAGGCTACAATCTGCCAGAACGGAAGTTGGACGTCGCCTGACGAATCCGTCACCATCAATGGTTCAGACCTCGAAATCGGAGAGAACAATCCTAGGGTCTGGAACCGCACCACCAACGATGCCGGTTGCAACTATGACCAGAAAGTGGCCTTGACCGTCAACCCAGTCTACCATACTACTGCTGTTCTGACCTTCTGCGAAAACGAGTTCGTTGACAATCAATATACCTTTGCCAACGCTCTTAACTCAGCCGACGAGCCCGTGGTACTGACTATCGAAGGTGCACTGAACGAGACTTCTTACAGCAATACTGTTGTTGCCAACTGGCATACCCAGAACGGCTGCGACAGCACTGTGACCATCACCTACACTGTCAACCCGACCACTTACGAGACGGTGACGGTGAATACCTGCTACCGCTACCTCTGGGAAGCCAACGGTGAGACCTACGACGAGAGTGGCGAATACACATACACCGACCAAGGCGCTAACAGCTATCGTTGCGACAATGTCATGACACTCAACCTGACTATCAACGACAGCATCGTCGACTTCGAAACCGTGTATCACTGCTCCGACTACGAGTATGAGGGCGTCACCTACCGCACCACTCAGACCTTCCGCGAGGAGCTTGACCGTACCGAGTATGGTTGCGAGCATATACGTTATGTGACACACCAGATTATCCCGACGCAGATGACCGACCTCTATGTGGTCACCAATATGCCTTACACCTGGCAGAACGGCGTGACCTACACCGAGAGCATTGAGCCTGTCTACTTCGAGACAACAACTCTCGCATACGCCAACACTATCGGCAGCGAGGCTTCAACCTCTTGCGATAGCATCTTGGTACTCCACCTCACCATTGTCGACGACACTGCCGAATTCTGCGAGAACGCACTGCCTTATGACTACACCGCTATGGGCATCACCCTCGACGGCACAACCACGTCGCGCGGCGAATGGACAAGAACATTTGACTTCGACCAGATGGAGATTGCAGGATACCCCTTCTTCGGTACAGCTACTGAAGGCCAGTGGACACAGTGGCGTACGCGCTTCTTCCCGGGTCAGCACGACGGCATGCATACTGTCAATGGCACACAGGTCGCTAATCGTGAAAGTGAATATATCACTGTCGACCTCGTTGTCAATGGCGAGACCCGCGCTACCAAGACTCTCCACAATCTGCCATCACTTTATTGGATTAACATATCCTTCGACACTCCTGTCCGCATCAACGACAGCGACACCGTGGACTTTGTCTATACTGCCGAGAGTGCCTATGCTGTGTATCTTGTGGCCAACACCAACGGTATACAGCATCCGGAGAACTACCAAATAAGATATTGTCCGACATGTGAATGGTACAATATTGGTCAGTACGACGATGACGATGATGTACTTTACCTCAGCATTAACGGCTGGTACAACTTCGGTATTGATGATGGCTACTACTACATCAGCAACAGCGAAGACCACCACGACACCATACTGTACTATATTGTCAACAGCAACCATACGGAGAGTATCTCTGAGACCGCTTGCGACAGCTACACCTGGACCGCAGGTACAGGCGAGACCTATACCGAAAGCGGCGAATACACCTACCAGACTACCACCGTCAACGGCTGCGACAGCGTCGTGACCCTGACACTCACCGTCAACCAGAACAGCAGCTCCATGCTCGACGCTGTGGCAGCTTGCGACAGCTACACCTGGTACGATTCGACCTATACCGTGAGCGGCAACTACACGCATACCTTCATCGATGCCAACGGCTGCCAGAGCGTTGACACTCTGCCGCTGACCATCAACAACAGCGTGATTGTGACGCTTGATTCTGTCACTGCTTGCGACAGCTACACATGGACTTACAATGACGTGACCGTCGGTACCTACACCGAGAGCGGCAATCAGGTCTACACCTGGGTTGACGCCAATGAGTGCAATGATACTGCTGTGTTACCGTTGACCATCAACGCCTCGACCAATCGCGACGAGACCGTTGTCGTCAATGCTGCCAGCACCTACCGCAACGGCAACTACTATGCTGCCAGCGATACTCCTTACACCTTCGACGAGTATGGAACCAACGCTGCCGGATGTCCCGACACCGTCCACATCTCCCTCATCGTCCATCAGGGCGAGACCGAGGATGTCGAGGTCAACGCCTGCGGTGAATACACCTGGGCTACTACCGACAACGGCAACGGTCACACCTATCAGTGGATCCCCACTGCCGAGCGTCAAGCCAATGGAAACGCCCTTTATAAGGATATCACCGATCCCGCTAACCCAATCTACATCCACAATGGTGAGAACCCGACCTCTGCCATCTTCAACGAAGACGGTACGGTCGACACCACCTACGTGCTGTGGCTCAACCTCAGCGAGGCTGGCTATGAGTCTGTCGACCTCGGCACCATCCTGCTCAGCCAGCACAGCAGTCTGACTGTCAACGGCGCCAACGACTCACTCGATACTCAGACCATCGACCTCAGCGAATACATCGCCGCCGAGCAAGACGCTACCCTCAACGTTCAGGTACTCCACAACAGCCCCAGCAGCTGGTACTGTGGCAACCGCGTGACCTACACCGCTAACCTGGTGTGGAACTACGACACCGTCGAGGCTACGGTCTGCGACGTGACGACCTACAACTGGAGTGACGCCGACGTGACATTTGATGTCGCCACCGGTGACGACAACTACTACATGTATACCTTCAATGCTGGTACCGATACCGAGCAGGTCACCACGATGCATGTCACCGTCAACGCCCGTACCGCCAGCGATCCTCAGGAGGTAAGCAACTGCTTCACCTACACCTGGACTGACGGTGACGGCGAGACCTACACCGAGAGCGGTACCTATTACTGGAACGACGATGCCAACTGTACTCGTGAGACCCTCGACTTGACGATCTTCGAGAACAGCAGCTACTCACTCCCCGCTGTCGTGGAGTGCGACAGCTACACCTGGACGTTCAACGATGTTGAGGTAGGTACCTACACCACCTCCGGCGACTGCACCTTCGACATCACCGATGCCAACGGCTGCGCCGCCACAGTGACACTGCCGCTGACTATCAACGTCAACCACGGACGCACTCAGGCGGTCACCGCTTGCGACAGCTACACCTGGAACGCCAACGACGGCGAGACCTACACGCTCGACAGCACTCAGGTCAAGACAGTCACCTACACCGATGCCAACGGTTGCGAAGGCACCGACGTGCTGACGCTCACCATCAATAGCAGCAATACCGGCACCGACGTGTTGACCGCCTGCGGAAGCCTTGAATGGATTGACGGCGTGACCTACACTGATTCGAACACTACCGCCACATATACCATCGTCAATGGCAATGCCGGCGGCTGCGACAGCACCGTGACCCTCAACCTGACGGTCTACCATCCGCAGGTGTTCGCACGCGAACAGTATGCTTACGGCAACGGCATCACCATCAACGGCCAATTCTATACAGCTCCTGACACCGGCGTAGCCACCTACAATGTGGTTCTCGACACCGTCGATCCCGATGCCAACGACTGTCCGACTGTGGTCAATGTGACTCTCTATGTCTCACAATACGAATACTACTATACCAACTATGTGGCTTGCGGCGAATATACTTGGGAAACCGACAACAATGGCAATGGCCACGTCTATCGCGGTCTGACCGATGCCGAGGCCGACGCCAACCCGACAGCGCTCTACTACGACGTGACCGCTGAAGAGTTCGTCACTGCCAACCCGATGAATTACGACGGCAACCACATCTACGTACTCAACCTGACCATCAACAACCCGAGCGTGACCAACATCACACGTACGGTACTGATGAGCCAGCTCGAGACCGGTCACACCCTCACCCTCGAAGGCAATGTTGAAGACTTCAGCACTGAATATGCTGCCGAGCAGGATACCACAGTGACCCGCAGCTACAGCTTGGGTGCCCACTACACCTGCGACAGCATCGTCAACTACACCATCAACCTGGTGTGGAACTATGACACCGTCAATGCTACGGTCTGCGACGTGGATTCCTACACTTGGGAGACTGTCAACGAGACCTTCGACGTCACCACCGGCGACAACTACTACACGCATGTCTTCAATGCCGGTACCGAGACCGAGCAGGTCACCACGATGAAGGTCACCGTCCTGGCCCGTACCGAGGCTCCGCAGACTCCTGTTGCTGCCTGCGACAGCTACACATGGCACGACAGCGTGTACACCGCTTCGGATAACATCGAATACAACAACGATGAGAACTGTACGCATGAGACTCTCGCCCTGACCATCAACAGCAATGCCGGTCTGGAAGAGACCTCCGTACAGTGCCACACCTATACTTGGGAAGTCGCTACCTACGAGCTTGACGAGACCACCGGCAACTATGTTGCTGCCGATCCTATCAGCAATACCTATACCGAAGGCGGCGAAAAAACCGTCACCTTCATCGATGCTAACGGTTGCGAAGGTACCGCTACCCTGAACCTGACCATCTATGCTGACAGCAGCGAGACACTTGACTCCGTCATCGTCTGCGACAGCTACACTTGGACCTACAATGGCAATGAGGTCGGCACCTACACCGAGGGTGGCGACAAGACCTACGAATGGACTGATGTCAATGGTTGTGCTACCACCGCAACACTGCCGCTGACTGTCAACTACAGCCAGTCGGTAAGTGAAGACATCTGGATGGGCGAAGGAAGCTACCGCTACACCGGTATCCACACCACCGCTACCGCTCAGATGCTCACCGCCAGCTCGACACCGTATCAGTTCACTGAGACTGTTGAAGGCGTCACCGCCGACGGATGCGACAGCATCTACAACATCTCTCTCCATGTGGGTAACGCTTTCTATGCCACCGAGACCTTCCGTTCGTGCAACAGCTTCACCTGGGAGCGTAACAACCACACATACGTCCGCCTCACCGACGAGCAGGCCGCTGCCAACCCGACAGCCCTCTACTACGACGAGACCGACGACGCTCTGGTTATCTACAACCCGACAGTGAACATCCCCAACGAGGGTACTTATGACAGCGTCTTCATGCTGCAGCTCACCCTCGACGCCATCTGGTCACAGACCGATGTCATCGACTTCCCCGTGAGCGAAGGTACAATCACTTACCACGGCCGCAACTACGACTTCTCGATGACTGATGACGAAGGTCGCGTGTTTGCCGATTCGACAGTGGTTGACACTGTTAACTTCGAAGCTGCTACCTACTGCGACAGTATATACTATGTAACATTCAATATTTACAACAACTACCGTGAGGTCGCGACTGCCGATATCTGCGCCTCCACAGAGAGCTACACCTGGCGCGGCCAGACTATCAGCACTGTCACCACCGAATACGATAGCGAACATACATATTATATCTATGACACTATCAACGACAACGACAGTGTACAGTACATCACCATCACTCAGCACCCGGTGCATTACGCTACCGTACGCCGTACCGCTTGCGGCAGCTACACTTGGTACGATTCGACCTACACCAGCAGTACTTCCAACGAGACCCACATGACTCAAGACCAGTACGGATGCGACAGCATCGTCACGCTGACCTTGACCATCAACCCGGTCTACGACCTTGTCGATGATGTTGTAGCTTGCGACAGCTACACTTGGGAGGGTGAGACTTATACTGAGAGCACTCAGGAGGTGAAATATTACACCACCGACAAGGGTTGCGACAGTACGATGACTCTGAACCTCACAGTGAACTACAACACCAACACTACTGTGACTGTCGACGAATGCGACAGCTACACATGGCACGGTACCGAGTACACCGAGAGCGGCGCCTACAGATACGATTATACTGCCGAGAACGATTGCCCGAGCATCGATTCTCTCTATCTGACCATCCGCAACAATAGCGACACGACCATCAACAATGTGGTCTGCGACAGCTACACCTGGTACGATTCGACCTACACCGTGAGCGGCACCTATACTTACGAGTACACTGCCGCCAACGGCTGCCCGAGTGTCAACACCCTCAACCTGACTGTCAACTACAACAGTGGTCATAAAGACGTTCAGGTGGCTTGCGACAGCATCGAGTGGCACGACACATGGTACTATGCCGACAACAACACCGCTACCTACAACTACACTGATGATAACGAGTGCGCCAGCATCGATACCCTGAACCTGACCATAAACGTCAATGCCGGTTCGGTAACGAATGTTGCAGAATGCCAGAGCTACACCTGGACTGAAGGTACGGGTATGACCTATACCGAGAGCGGTGTCTACACGAATCCTGTCATCGATGCCAACGGTTGCAACGGTAACGATACCTTGAACCTGACCATCGGCTCGATGCGCGTCTTCGTCAACCAGGAGGTTATCAACTGCGGTGCCTACACCTGGATTGTCAACGATAGCACCTTGGGTGTCTTCAACGAGAGCACCAACGCCTCGGTCAACCTGCCCAACAGCCTCACCGGTTGCGACAGCGTCGTGATTTTGACCCTCACGGTCAATCCTCTGAACATCACCGAGGAGACCATCTGCGACAACGTTTCCTACACCTGGGATGTCAACGATGAGACCTACACTGAAGCAGGTACCTATACTGATATCACTCTCGATGACAACGGCAACTGTCTGAGCGAGAATCGTCTGGTTCTTACCGTAACCCAGACCATCCATACCGCACTGACCGACCGGATATGCCTCGGCCTCGACTATACCGCCAACGGCTTCAACATCGCCGCTGCCGAGATGGATACTGCAGGCGAATACCACTTCACCCGCACCGAGACCAACGCTACCACCAACTGCGACGAGGTATTCGAACTGACCCTCACCGTGGGTAACATCCTTAACAACAATGTCGACGCTGTCACCGCTTGCGACAGCTACAGCTGGACCGCCGGCGACGGCCAGACTTACGAGCTCACCGCTACCGGTAGCTATGAGTCTCAACCCTACGCCAACGACAACGGCTGCACCACTATCGATGTCCTCCCGCTCACCATCCTCATCAATGAAGGCTCTGAAGAGACTCAAGTGGCTTGCGTCAGCTACACTTGGGATGTCAATGGCGAGACTTACACCGAAAGCGGAGACTACACCGCTACCATCACCGATGACAACAACTGCAACGGCACCGCCACTCTGCACTTGACCATCGGAAGCAGCGAGGGTACCGTCAGCAGCGTCACCGCTTGCGACACCTACACCTGGAACGGTGCTACCTACACCACCACAGGTGACTACACCTACGCCACCACCAACGCCGACGGCTGCGCCGCGGTCGACACTCTGCACCTGACTGTCAACTACAACAGCAGCACTGCTTACACCGAGACCGCCTGCACTAGCTACGACTGGAACGGCATCACCTACACTCAGAACGGCACCTTCTATCACCACTATAACAACGCCGACGGCTGCGCCAGCATCGATACCCTCGTGCTGACCATCAACGCCATCAGCGAAGCTACAGTGACCGAGACCGCCTGCGACAGCTACACTTGGATTGACGACGTGACCTATACTGCCTCGACCAACACCCCGACAGTGACCCTCACCGCCGCCAACGGCTGCGACAGCATCGTGACCCTCAACCTGACTGTCAACCATAGCAGCAGCAACAACGAGACCATCACGGCTTGCGACAGCTACACCTGGAACGCCAACGGTGAGACTTATACCACCAGCGGCATCCAGACCTATGAGTACACCTCAGCAGAAGGCTGCCCGAGCGTCGACTCTCTCTTCTTGACCGTCAACGCCGGCACCACCAGCTCGTTCGATGCCATCACCTGCAACACCTACACCTGGAACGGTACTGAATACTCAGTCACCGGTGCATACGCCCAGACCTTCACCGCCGCCAACGGCTGCGACAGCGTCGTGACGATGAACCTCACCGTCTCGCCCGCCGCACAGATCAACGTCTACGAGACTACCTGTGGCAGCTACACCTGGGACAATGACGTATACACTACCAGCGGTATCTATACTCACAACTACACCGCTACCAACGGCTGCGACAGCATCGTCAACTTGATGCTGACCATCAACGCACCTATCACCAACACTGTGACCGCCACGGCTTGCGACAGCTACACTTGGATTGACGACGTGACATACACTGCCTCGACCAACACTCCGAGCATCACGCTGACCGCCGCCAACGGCTGCGACAGCATCATCACCCTCAACCTGACCGTCAACAACTCGGCCAGCAGCAGCTTCGATGAGACCGTCTGCAATAGCTATACTTGGAACGGTGCCACCTACACCACCAGCGGTGCTTACACTCACACCTATACCGCCGCCAATGGCTGCGACAGCGTAGTGACCCTCAACCTCACTATCTCGCCCGCCATCAGCACTACTATCTTCCGTACCTCTTGCGGCAGCTACACCTGGGAAGGCACTACCTACACCACCAGCGGTGTCTACAACCACACCTACACTGCCTCGACCGGATGCGACAGCGTCGTGACCCTCACTCTTACCATCAAGAACCCGGTCACCAGCACTGTCACCGTCACGGAGTGCGACAGCTACTCATGGAACGGCCTCGGCTACACCACCTCGGGTAACTACACGCACACCTACACCGCCGCCAACGGCTGCGACAGCGTCGTCACCCTCAACCTGACGGTGAACTACTCTGCCACCAGCAGCTTCAGCGAGACGGTCTGCGGCAGCTACACCTGGAACGGTGCCTCCTACACCACCAGCGGAGCTTACACTCACACCTATACCACTGTCGGTGGTTGCGACAGCATCGTCACCCTCAACTTGACAATCTCGCCTGCCATCACCAACACAGTCAGCGTGTCGGCTTGCAATAGCTACATCTGGAACGGTATCACCTACTCAGTCAGCGGTTCCTACACCCACACCTACACCGCCGCCAACGGCTGCGACAGCATCGTGACCCTCAACCTCACTATACTGCCCTCCATCACTACCAATGTGACCGAGACCGCCTGCGACAGCTACACATGGGACGGCACCACCTACACCACCTCGGGTATCTATACCAACAACTATACCTCGGCTGACGGTTGCGACAGCTTGGTGAACTTGGCTCTCACCATCACCAACAGCATCAATACCACTCTTGCCGAGAGCGCTTGCGATAGCTACACCTGGGATGGCACTGAGTACACCACCTCCGGTATCTACACTGAGACATTCACCTCTGTTAACGGCTGCGACAGTACCGTGACCTTGAACCTCACTATCAATGCCAGCACTGCCAGCACTGACCAGCAGACCGCCTGCGAGAGCTACACCTGGATCGACGGAGAGACCTATACAACCTCTACCGACACCCCGACGGTGACACTCACCAACGCAGCAGGATGCGACAGCGTTATCACTCTGAATCTCACAGTCAACTACACTACCTACGGCATCGATGAACAGGTTGCCTGCGACGGATTCATCTGGATCGACGGCAACAACTACACCGAAAGCACTATGACCCCGGTCGACACCATCACCGGCAGCAACGGATGCGACAGCATCGTGACCCTCCACCTGACCATCAACAACAGCGTCGAGGTCTACGAGACTATCACCGTCAACTCTACTGAGCTGCCCTACACTTGGCGTGGCGAAACTATCCCGGGCGCCGGCGACTACGTATTCAACGCCTACACCGTCAACGGTTGCGACAGTACAGTCTATCTGCACGTCAACGTCAACCAGATCGGTATCGACGTCGTGTCGTTCGACGACCTGAAGGTCTACCCGAACCCGACCCACGGTCAGGTCACCATCTCTGCCGACGAAGTGGTTAAAGTTGAAGTCCTCGATATCGTTGGCCGCAAGGTGGCTACCTTCGAGAACACCAATACCTTCGACCTCTCGAACCTTGCTGAAGGCGCTTACACACTGCGCATCACACTGCCGGAAGGCGTGACGGTACGCAAGATAGTGAAGAGATAAGCCTCTACGCAAGTAACTCTAATAACCAAGACGGCGTCCTACGAATGCGGGACGCCGTCTTTTTCATATATACAGTCTACAATAATTATCTCTGTCAGGCGTTATCTCTGCATGAATGTACTCCTCTACGGCGCTACCGGACTATTGGGACACAACGTCCTCATCAGCCTGCTTCAACAGGGCTACACCGTCGTCGCTCCTGTACGCAACCCCGACGGACTGCACCTGCCGCCCGAACTCGCCAACCACCCTAACCTGCACCTTGCCGGCTTCCACTCAGCTATACTGCAACCGTCAGAGGCCGGAAGCAACGACTACGACTTCCCTGTCACCCCGTCGGCTATCATCAACTGCGCCGCCACAACCGACATGTCGCTGCTACATTACGACGACTATCTGCCGATGAACAAGATATTCGTGGAATGGCTGCTGAGACTGATGGACCACCTCGATATCAACACTCTCGTGCAGGTCAGTACCGCCAATACCATAGGCTTCGGCACAAAAAACCACCCGGGTACCGAGGACAACGATATCTGCCCGCCATTCAGCAACTCGTACTATGCCCGCAGCAAGCGTGAGGGCGAGACAATGCTGGAATGGGCCGCCCGACAGCGCCCCGACCGCCATATCGTGATTCTCAACCCCGGATTCATGGTGGGACCATACGATACCCACCCCTCGTCAGGCAAGCTGCTCCTCGCCGCCTATCGCCGCCGTCTGATGGCATCGCCAAAGGGCGGCAAGAGCTTTGTGCATGTGCGCGATGTGGCTACGGCTGCCGTCAACGCCCTCACGATGGGACGCAACGGACACCGCTATCTGCTGACCGGCGAGGATATGAGCCTGAAGGATTTCTACGCCTTGCAAGCACGTGAATGCAACTATAGCCAACGCCTCGTCGAACTCCCCGACCGACTGGTGGGTGCCGCCGGCAGGGTGGGGGACCTGCTGCGGTGGATGGGACTGAAGACCCAACTCTCCACACGCAACGTGCGACAGCTGATGGTCATGGAATACTACAGCTGCGAGAAGGCCCGCGACGAACTCCTCTTCCCGCAAACTCCCATAGCTACAGCCATTGACGAATTCTTCGAATGGTATTTGTCTCAGCGATAAAAAATATCATTATCTTTGTAAATCGAAAATAAACAGAAAGTAAATATAATAAATTGAAAATAAGCAGAAAAAAACAACGATAAAAATGAAAGCCTTAATCAAATCCTTTTTCATCGTCCCGATGATGGTAGTCGGCATCGCCTTGTTGGGCAGTTGCGGTCCCACCCCGCTGTCGGGCAAGCCCGGCTCGTCGGGCAAGACGCTGGAGCTGATGGTGGTCGCCAAAAACTCTGTCTTCGACGGTTTTACCAAGCTCGTCATCGACTCTGTCTTCGCCTCGCCACAGGACGGCCTCAACCAGCCGGAACCGCGCTACGATGTGGTGCAGATTGCTCCCTCCACGTTCGAAAGCAACTCTATGTTCCAAAGCCATCGCAACATACTGATGCTTGACGTCGACCCGCAGGGAGTCAACAAGGTCTACTTGGAACGCAACAAATGGGCGTCGCCGCAAACCGTGATACGTATCGCCGCCGTCGACAAACACTCGCTCGACTCGATGCTCATATCGCAGTCGGATAGGCTTTTGAAAGAATACTATAGCATGGAATACGCACGCATGGCAAAGGTCTTCGGACAGACACCCAATGTCAAGCTGATGAACAGAATCAAGGAACGCTACGGCTTCACCCTCACTCTGCCTGAGGAATTCACTATGGCGAAGATGGAAGACTCTTTCACATGGGTCCGCAAAGAGGCAAAAGACTTCAGCCTGCATGTCTACATCAGCACCGCTCCCGTCAGCAGTGACGAGGTGTACAGCGAAGCCTATATCCTCGACAACCTCGATACGCTGATGAAACACTATGTCCCGGGTCCCACCGACGGCAGCTACCAAGGCACCGAACGCCGCGACTATTTCTATACCAAAGAGGCTGAAATCGACGGCATCAAGGCTGTCGAGGTACGCGGCCTCTGGCGCACCTACGGCGACTTCATGGGCGGCCCCTTCGTCTGCTACACCTTCCCCTCTCCCGATGGCAACCAAGTGGTGACCCTCGTGGGCTGTGTCTACTCTCCTTCACAACGCAGCAAGATGGTCATGAAACGCGACCTCCTGATGCAAGTCGACGGAATCTGCCACTCATTCAAAGTAAATTAGTATAATGACTCACCTCAAAAAGACACTCCTGCTCCTGCTGCTGCTTCCGGCATTGCTGCCCGTGCATGCCCAGCTGTCGCTGGGACAGCATGAACTGGGCCTCACTGCCGGCGGGATGAACTATATAGGCGACCTCAACAACCAGAGCATCTTCGGCACCGTAAACCTCGCGGCAGGCGGCTTCTACCGCCTTAATTTCGACGAGCGGTGGAGTATGCGTGCCGATATCGACTACGGCCATGTGGAGGGCGGAAATCCCGACTATATAGCCCGTCGCAACCTCAGCTTCCGCTCATATATCTTCGAGGCGTCGCTTAGAGTAGAGTTCAATTTCTTCCCTTTCAGCATGCGCGAAGACCACTGGATATGGACTCCGTACATCTTCGGCGGCATCGGGTTCTTCGCCTTCAACCCCAAGGCTTACTTCACCGACCCGCTGAGTGGCGAGTCGGGCTGGTATGCCCTCCAGCCGCTCGGCACCGAAGGGCAGGGGTCGATGCTGACACCCGACCGCACTCCATACAACCTCATACAATTATCCATGCCGTTCGGCATCGGCATAAAATACCATACATCCAAGTCGGTGACGCTGAGTGCTGAATACGGCTTCCGCAAAAGCTGGACGGACTACATCGACGACGTCAGCACCACTTACGTCGACAACGAACAGCTGGCATACTATAACGGCATCATCGCCGCAGGGCTGGCCGACCGTTCCGGCGAGGTGGAACCCGGCTATGTCAACGCCGCCGGCATCAAGCGTGGCGACGACAGCCTCGACGACTGGTACGCCTATTTCAGCGTACAGCTCTCCATCGGATTCGACGTCCTCTTCGGATGGATGGTGAAACACAAATGCGATATCAAGTAGAAGACGAAAAACAATGAAGACAATTGACGATATAGACAAAAGCCGTGTTCCGCGCCATGTGGCTGTCATCATGGACGGCAACGGCCGCTGGGCTCAACGGCAGTCCGAGATACGTCTCTTCGGCCACCAGCACGCAATCCAGGCGGTCCGCGACGCTGTCGAGGCCGCCGCACGCCTCGAAGTGGGCTATCTGACTCTCTATACTTTCAGCACCGAGAACTGGAATCGACCGAAGGACGAAGTCGACGGACTGATGCGACTGCTCATCAAGGCCATCGAGGAAGAGACACCAACACTGATGAAAAACAACATACGCCTTACCACCATAGGCGACACAGGACGCCTGCCCGACGACTCGCGACGGTCTCTGTTAGACTGCATCAGTAATACCGCATCCAACAGCGGCACCACGCTCATCCTGGCACTCAGCTACAGCAGCCGATGGGAAATCGCTGAGGCTCTGCGCCACATAGCCGACGACAGCCGCAAGGGTCTCCTCAATCCTGACGAAATCGACGAGGAAACGCTTCGCAACTACCTCACCACCAAGGACTATCCCGACCCAGACCTGCTGATTCGCACCGGCGGCGAACTGAGAACAAGCAACTTCCTGCTCTGGCAGATGGCTTACACCGAGTTCTACTTCACCGATCTGCTATGGCCCGACTTCCGTATGGGCGATTTCTATGAGGCTGTTTATCAATACCAGCAACGCCAACGTCGCTACGGCAAGACAGGAGAACAGGTGAAATAAAAAAAATCGCACTCCTGCAATAATAATCATACTTTGCAGTTATTACTATTTAAAGACTAACTACGCATTGACTGAATTGATGAAAGAAATTAGACGCTTAGTTGCTGTACTGCTGATGCTTATAACTGCCGCCATGCCTGTACGCGCACAGGTCGTCGTCGGTGGCGGACAAGAATATGACATCGACTATCTCACCCCCAAGACATATGAAATCGGCGGCATCACCATCGAGAATGCCGACAATCTGGATCATCGTATGGTGCTACTTGTAGCAGGATTGCAAGTGGGTGAGGTCATCAAGGTGCCGGGCGACAAAATCTCGTCGGCTGTCGACAATCTGTGGGACCAAGGACTCTTCGAGGATGTGCAAATCCGCGTCAGCCGTATCCAGGACGACAAGGTGTTCCTGAAAATCGTACTCCAAAGCCGCCCCAAACTCTCGGCATTCCGCCTGCCGGGCATCAAAGGCAACGATGCCGACAAGCTGCGTAAGGAATTCAATATCCGCGAGGGCGACGTGGTCACGGAGAACATGCTGCAGACCACCTGCAACAAGGTGCGCTCATTCTATGCCGACAAAGGCTTTACTAATGTGGAAGTCAGCACCAAAATATCCCCCGACACCGGCACAAAAGGTAACTATGTCTTTGTGGAATACAACATAAAGCGTGGCAAACGCGTGAAGATAGACTCACTCATCATCGAAGGCAACGAGAAGGTCAGCACCAACAAACTGCTGCAAAAGATGAAGCATACCCATGATGTAAACTACGCCAAGAAGCTGTTCTTCTGGACAAAAGGATTCTGGACTCGCTCCAAATACCGCGAGTTCGAACTCAACGAAGACCTCGACAACATAGTGGATTATTACAACGAACAAGGCTACCGTGACGCCCGCATCGTGAGAGACACCGTGTGGCCCGTCTCGTCGGAGACACTCAACATCAGCAAGGGAAAGAAAAACCGCCAGGACCGCCTCAAGGTTAAGGTGCAGGTACACGAGGGCAACCCGTTCTATTTCCGCAACATCACCTTCACGGGAAATACCATTTACAGTTCGGAAGAGCTATATAACCACTTGCGTATCAATAAAGGCGACCCATACAACAAGACCATCCTCCAGACCAACCTCACCTACAACCCCTCGGGTACGGACATCTACTCAATGTATATGGACAACGGCTATCTCTTCTTCAACGCTACACCCGTCGAGGTGGCGGTGGATAACGACTCTATCGATATCGAGATACGCATCGTGGAAGGTAAACAGGCTCGCATACGCAACGTCATCGTCGAGGGTAACACTGTCACCAACGACAAGATTATCATGCGTGAGCTCCATACCAAGCCTGGCGACCTCTTCAGCCGCGACGCGGTGCTCCGCAGCCGCCGCGAATTGGTGACGCTGGGCTTCTTCAAAGAGGAGAGCCTCATCCCGGAACCGCGCCCCAACGCTCAGGACGGCACGGTCGACATAGTCTATAAGGTGGAGGAAAACCAAACCAGCCAACTGCAACTGCAGGGTGGCTACGGCAACGGCATGATTATAGGCACGGTGGGTGTGCAGCTTAACAACTTCTCGGCACGCAAGGTGTTCGACAAGAAGGCTTGGAACCCGCTGCCTGCCGGCGACGGTCAGAAACTGATGCTCAACGCAGTGTCGAACGGAAGCTACTACTACGCCCTCAATGCCGGATTCACTGAGCCGTGGCTCGGCGGCAAACGCCCGCAGTCACTCGGCATCTCGGTGTCGCACAACCTCATAAGCAACGGCTTCTGGCAGGACAAGACGAGCGACAGCTACTACAGCCTCAAGATTACAGGTGCCAACGTGACACTCACCCGCCGCCTGAAATGGCCCGACGACTACTTCATCCTCTCGCAGTCACTCTCCTATAAGCACTATAACCTGAACAACTACAACTACCTGACCAGCTACTTCACCAATGGTACCTCCAACGACTTGTCGTACAGCCTCGGCATTATGCGCAACTCCACCGACTCGCCCATCTACCCGCGCAGCGGCTCGGAACTGTCGGTACAAGGCTACGTGACGCCGCCCTACTCGCTGGTGAACGGCAAGGACTATGCTTCGATGGAACAATACGACGCCGAGAAATACAAATGGCTCGAATACTTTAAAATCAATATCCGCGGATCATGGATGCTCAACTTGATAGGCGACGTGGTACTCAACGCCCGATTCCGCTTCGGTTACATGGGCTCGTACAACCGCAATATAGGGCTCTCGCCATTCGGACGCTACTACGTGGGCGGCGACGGCCTCTCGTCATGGATGCTCGACGGACGTGAGGTGATACCGCTGCGCGGTTACCAGAACGCTAAACTGAGCCCCGACGACGGCGCCTCGGTGTTCGACCGCTATACCTTCGAACTGCGCCAGCCTATCATCGAAAGCGCCAGCGCCACTATCTATGTGCTCGGCTTCCTCGAAGGCGGCAACTCGTGGAGCACCATCAAGGAGTTCCAACCTTTCAGACTGTATAACTCAGCAGGTGTGGGAGTGAGACTCTACATGCCGATGTTCGGAGTTATCGGCATCGACTGGGGCTACGGCTTCGACGGCAACTACGGCGGCAGCCAGTTCCACTTCAGCATTAATCAAAGCATCGATTAGAAGTACAAAGCAAGTAACATGAAGAAAATCATCATAGCCATCATCCTCGCAGCACTGATTCCCCTCGCGGCATCGGCTCAAAAATACGCATGCGTCAATACCGAGTATATCCTCTCGAAAATTCCGGACTACAACAAGGCTCAGAATCAACTCAACAAGCTGTCGGAACAATGGCAGAAAGAGGTGGAGTCGAAGTTCCAGGAGATAGACAAGCTCTACAAGAGCTACCAACAGGAGGCCTACCTGCTGCCAGATAACCTGAAACGGAAACGTGAGGATGAAATCATCGCCAAGGAACGCGAAGTCAAGGAGCTGCAAAATAAGTATTTCGGCCCTGGTGGAGACCTCGACAAAAAACGTGCTGAACTGATGAAACCTATCCAGGACCGCGTATACAGCGCCATCGAACGTATCGCCAACGAGAAACGCTACGACTTCATCCTCGACAAGTCGGGTTCGGCAACGCTGCTGTATGTCAACGCCAAATACGATGTCAGCGACCTCGTGCTCGATCTGATGGGCTACAAGCCCGACAGTGGCAAACCCGACGACAACGAGGGCACCACCAAACGCAAGGAGGTGCAAAATCCCGAAATGAGAAAACCGTGACAAGGTAAGGTTGAAAGAATGTTTAATGAAAAAATAATATAAAAGAATAGGAAATGAAAAAAAGTCTGATTTTATTGTTTGCCGCTGTATTTGCCATCGGAACAACGGCTTTCGCACAGAAATCCATCAAGCTCGGTCACCTCAACTCGACTGACCTCATGCAGATTATGCCGGGCAAAGACTCCGCTCAAGCCGCCTTCCAAGCTGAAGTCGACATGCACGAAGCTCAGTTGAAAGCTATGCAGGAAGAATACCAGAGCAAAATCAACGACTATCAGGAACGCCAGTCTCAGATGACCGACCTCATCCGCAAAACCAAAGAACAGGAACTGCTCGACCTCAGACAACGTATCGAGAACTACTCGCAAAACGCTACGCAGCAACTGCAAGAAAAAGAACAGGAACTGCTGCAGCCTATCATCGACCGCGCAAAGAAAGCCATCGCCGAAGTCGCAAAGGAGAACGGGTATACCTATATCTTCGACACCACTGGCGGCGCCCTGCTCTATCAACAGGACAGCGACGATATCCTTCCGTTAGTCAAGAAGAAACTGGGACTGAACTAATTACTGGTCGCGTTGGAGATTCCTTCCAAGATACTTGAAAATGCAGTCAACGAGATAGCCACACTGCCGGGCGTCGGCAAAAGAACGGCTATGCGCTATGCACTACATCTGCTGAAGTCGCCCGAGGGCGACTTCACGTCGTTTGTGGCTGCCCTCGACAGCCTGAAACACGACTCGCACTACTGCATCCATTGCCACTGCATAAGCGACACACCGGAATGTCATATCTGCTCTAACCCTAAACGCGACCACAAGACTATCTGCGTGGTTGAGAATATTCAAGAGGTCATGGCTATCGAGAATACGCAGCAGTACCGGGGCGTCTATCACGTGCTGGGCGGAGTGATATCTCCGCTCGACGGCATAGGTATCAACGACTTGACGATAGGACAACTCGTTGACCGAGTCCGCAGCGGGGAGGTGGAAGAGGTAATTCTGGCACTGCCGACAACCATGGAAGGCGATACCACCAATATCTATATCGACCGGCAACTGAAACAGTTCCCGTCACTGAAAGTCACCACCATCGCACGCGGTATAGCCATAGGCGACAACCTGGAATACGCCGACGAAGTCACCCTCGGACGCTCCATAGTGAACCGCGTGCCGTTCAACAACATCTGATGATTAAGGCAAAAATGAAACATTTCTCCGCTCTGCTGATATCTCTTGCCCTGCTGTGCAGCTGTACACAGGCTCAGGTGCGTGACGATGATGACATGACGCTGAGACGTGAGATAGGGCAGATGCTTGTCGTGGGTTTCAGGGGTACGCAGGTGACGGACACCTCGCATATTGTCCGCGACATAACGCAGTACAACATCGGAGGTGTCATCCTCTTCGAATACGACGCTCCGTCGCATTCGCGTCCGCGCAACATCACCTCACCGTCACAGCTGAAGCGTCTGTGCGGCAAGTTGCAGCATTACGGCAAGGGTAGGCTGCTTATAGGCATCGACCAGGAGGGCGGCATGGTGTCGCGCCTGAAAGTGAAACAGGGATTTCCTGCCTTTGCGTCGGCTCAGAAGACAGCCTCCGACGGTATCGACAGCGTGCGTTACTATGCACGCCTTACGGCAGAGACTCTCGCGGATTTGGGTATCAATCTCAATTTTGCACCTTGTGTCGATGTCAACATCAACCCGAAATGTCCAGTCATCGGCAAGCTTGAACGTAGCTTCAGCACCAACCCCGCCACGGTAACTCGCTGTGCTGCGGTATGGATTGAGGAACAGCAGCGTCGCGGCGTCACAGCATGCCTCAAACACTTCCCCGGACACGGCAGCTCGAAGGCGGACACTCACCTCGGCATTGCCGATGTCAGCGACAGCTGGAAACCGTCGGAACTGACTCCCTATCGCGACCTCATCGCTCAGGGCAACGTCCGCATGGTGATGACTACACATGTCTTCAACGCACGCATCGACTCTCTCTATCCCGCCACACTGTCACCATCCACCTTGACAACACTGCTCCGCGATAGCCTACACTTCAACGGGGTCATCATCACCGACGACCTCGCAATGGGTGCCATGACACAACAATACGCTTATGATGAGATGCTTATGCGTGCCATAAACGCCGGCGCCGATATGCTTTGCCTCTCGAACAACGGCAGTGACTACAACCCTGATATCGTACCACAGACTATCGACATCATCGTCGACTTGGTGAAGCAGGGACTTGTGCCTGCCAAGCGTATTCACGACAGTGCCGCCAGAATAGCAAAACTGAAAAAGAAATAGTCTGACATGAAAAAATATATAACTGATTTCAAGATTGTTGGAAAACAGACATACAACGAGAGCTATTTCTCGCTGACACTGCTCCATCCCGACACGTTGCCGGACATCGCTGCCGGACAGTTTGTGGAGGTGGAGGTGCCGGGCAACAAACAAGTGATGCTGCGCCGTCCTATCTCCATCCACGATGTCGATGTCCGAAACAATACTTTGACACTGCTTATCCAGGTTGTGGGTCGCGGCACTCGTACACTGTCACAACTGGCTGTCGGCGACTCGCTCAATATGGTCTATCCGCTCGGCAACGGTTTCAGCATGCAGGGCAGCCATGTGCTGCTTGTCGGCGGCGGCGCAGGAATAGCACCGCTGCTCCACCTCTCTAAATGTCTGGCAGCAAAGGGAGTGGATGCCACCATCCTGCTCGGCGGACGTACAGAGGCTCTCATCCCCGTGAGACAGCAATTCGAACCCTACGGCAAAGTGGGTTTCTCCACCGAGGACAGAAGCCTCGGCGAGAAAGGACTGGTCACACAACACAGCCTCTTCGGACGGGACTATGACCATATCTACACCTGCGGACCGACACCTATGATGAAAGCTATCGGACGCTACGCACTCGAAAAAGAGATAGCATGTGAACTCTCGCTCGAGAATATGATGGCATGCGGCGTGGGTGCCTGCCTCTGCTGCGTGGTCGACAGCGACAGTGGACACAAATGCGTATGCAAGGAGGGACCGGTGTTTAACGCTTCAGAACTCAAAAACTGGATACGAAAATGAAACAGATGCTTGAAACCAAGATACATAACCTCGTACTCAAAAATCCTGTCATGACCGCCTCCGGCACCTTCGGCTATGGCGAGGAGTTTGCTGACTTCGTCGACCTCAACCGCTTAGGCGGCATCGTCGTGAAAGGTACCACCGGCGACAGACGGCAGGGCAACCCCTATCCGCGTATGGCGGAGACACCATCGGGCATGCTCAACGCTGTGGGCCTTCAAAATGTAGGAGTGGAGACATTCTGCAAGGATGTGTATCATAGAATCAAGGACTTAGATACAAATATCATTGTCAACGTCAGCGGCTCATCGATTGAAGAATATTGCAAGACGGCGGCCATGATTGACGAACTGGAGAAGATCCCGGCCATCGAACTCAATATCAGCTGCCCTAATGTCAAAAAGGGTGGGATGGGCTTCGGCACCAATCCTGACATGGCGGCTCAAGTGGTCGCCGAGGTGCGTAAGGTCTACCATAAAACGCTGATAGTAAAGCTTACACCGAATGTTACCAGTGTTACGGAAATCGCCAAGGCGGTCGAAGCCGCTGGTGCCGACAGTGTGTCGCTTATCAATACCTTGCTGGGTATGGCTATCGATGTTGAGAAGCAACGCCCCTGTCTCAGCACCATCACCGGCGGTCTCTCTGGACCGGCAGTCAAACCAGTGGCTGTCAGAATGGTGTGGCAAGTGGCTCATACCGTGAGCATTCCTGTCATTGGACTTGGCGGCATAGTCTCGGCTGCCGATGCCCTCGAATTCCTTATGGCTGGAGCCTCGGCAGTACAGGTGGGTACGGCAAATTTTATCGACCCTGCCGTCACCATGAAGATTGTCGACGGTCTGGAGGACTACTGTAATCGTCATGGAATCAGCGATATCAACGATATTATTGGAATAATATGATTCTTGTCGCCGACAGCGGAAGCACTAAAACTACATGGACTGAGGTGGAGTCGGGTGACAAAATCGTCACCGAAGGACTGAATCCTTATTTCAGCAGCGACGCACAACTCCTGGCAGTCTGCAAAGGTGTTCGCAAACACTTCCGGCCTGCAGCTCACCGCTTGCAACTCTTTTTCTACGGTGCCGGCTGCGGTAATGTCTCCCAAAAACGACGTATGTCTGTACTGTTACAGCAAGGTTTTGAATCCGAAGATGTTGTGGTCGAAACGGATATGCTTGGCGCTTGTCATGCTGTCAGTGACGGCAACCCGTCGCTAGTAGGCATCCTCGGCACCGGCAGCAATGCCTGTATGTTCGACGGCTTGGCAATCAGCTATCAAGCCACAAGTACGGGATATATTCTGGGTGACAAGGGCTCGGCCAACCATGTGGGAAGGGTGTTGCTCAACGATTACTTGAGGCATTATATGCCGGAGGCTTTATCGCACTCGTTCTATGATACTTATCGTATGGATGCCACTCAATTCATGGATGCCGTCTATCATAAGCCTAATCCTAACCGTTTCCTCGCATCATTGGCTCCTTTCGCTGTGTCGCATCTCGCCGACGACTACTGCTGTCAGCTCATAGAAACGACACTTCGGGAGTGGTGGAAGGATATGCTGCTGCCACTTTGCCGGCAAGACGGTACCCTTAGGCTAAGTGTCGTAGGTGGCTATGCCAAGGCGATAGAATCAGTATTGAGGAATGTCATTGAGGACCTTGGAGTTGCGGTCGAGAGCGTTGTGGCAGATCCTGCCGAAAAGCTCACAAAGTATCATAGAGATTCTAAAAATTCTTAATTTTTTTATCATAAATACTTTTTACAATCAATTAACGTTACTCACACATAACTAATACAACGAAAAATTACGAACTAACCAAAAACTGAACCAATGGACTTAAGTAAAATCCTTGTGATTTCCGGCAAACCGGACATTTACGAACTTGTATCGCAAACTAAGAACGGCGCCATCGTCGAGTCGTTGGCCGACAAGAAACGCTGTCCCGTATTCAAATCCGACAGAATCAGTTCGTTGAACGAAATCAGCATCTTCACCACCGATGAAGAGAAGCCTCTTGGCGAAGTGTTGCAGGATATCTTCCGTAAAGAGGAGGGCAAGCCTCTGACATTCGAAATCAAGAAAGCCACCGGCACCGACCTCTTCGCCTATTTCAAGGAAGTCCTTCCAAACTACGATACCGACCATGTGCATGCAAGCGATGTGAAGAAGGTTCTCTTGTGGTACAACCTTTTAGTGAACGCCGGCAAGATAGACCTGGAAAATCCTGACGACAGCCAGGAAGGGAAGGATGAAGAACCGGACAAAGCAAAATAGTTAAAACAGGTTTTCATAGTCATCTTTTGTGTTGGAGCGGCAAGCAATTGCCGCTCTTTTTGAATACAGCAGCACTTTCTTTTGCATCGTTTTCTTTCTTGCCAAAAAGAAAATGATGGAATGAGAAGAGAGCGAGAAAGAAAATGATGAAGAGAGCGAGAAAGAATAGAAAAAAACAATCAATAATCAAAAATGTGTAAATTTGTACTAAAATTAAAAACATATAATGAAAGGAATATACCTATCCCTCAGCACATTACTCCTTGTTCTCATTGTTCCCGCCAGCTATGCACAACAGAAAATCCCCCACTTTATCTATTATAATTACGACTACGACAGTGACCATACAGACACCGCACAGACTTTTGTCGAACTGTCGGGGAACCATTTCGTTGTCACTAATCTCGGCGAGGTAAAGCATCCTATCCCGGGTTATGCCGTCGAAAAGACCTATGCAGACTATTCGTCAGACAGCATTTATTATCAGTATATCATTGATGGTGAGAGCTTTTATACCAGCTCTCCAGCTCAACGCAGTGACATCAAATGGGATAGTCAAGTCGTTGATTCCAAGACTGTCCGGTATGTCACGAGCATCAATAGCAACCGTATCGAGATGCTCTTCTCCACCAAAGAAGGTGTCGACGTAAATCCGTTGCCGTATTATGGGAAATTCAAGGGTCTGTTGAAGGAGATGAAGCGCAACGGTCTTGTTCAGATAGAGCTCGCTAAGGTGGTGAAGGCAAGGAAGTCGGCTAAAGATGAGAGCTTGATACCAAGCGACTTGGGTCAGTGGAAGACAAGTCGTGAGATTAACGCCATCAAGCGTCAGCGGATGGTCTTGACAACGCATGTCTTCGAGAACGAGCAGATTTGTTGGGGCCGGGAGAAGCCCGAAGTGGCTGACATTCCTTTCGATACCACGCTTCATTATGCCGGCGGCACCCTTATCCTCAAGAGAGTGCGGTTGCCGAAGTTGCCAAAGCATTACCAGACGTTTGTCGAGTTGCGCCAACGCAGCAACGGCGACGCCTACGACCGTACCGGCTCGGTCTTTGTAATCCCTGACGCCAGTGAAGCCGGCACCCCCACGTTCCTTGACGGCATCCTGGGTCACCCCGACTCTCTGCCCACCCTCGTGGGTAGGGACGGCGAACGCTACCAAGGCATCATCGGCGGCAAGAGTCCCATGAAAGTCTACAGCCATTCGCCACGCTGCTATCGTCCGTCACTGGAGCTGATGCGTTTCTTCACCCCCTTCGGCGTAGGACATTTCAACGACCGCGTCAAGCTGGAAGGTCTGGAATGGAGAGAAGAGACCTACTACAAGCAGGAAATCACCGATATCTATTCTGCCATAGAGGGTGACATCATCATAGGCGTATTCATCGGCAACTACGATGCCGGCGGACATATAGTAAGTCTTGATTTCAAGTCCTATCCCAACGATCGTGAGTGGCTTCTGGACGACAACAGCACTGATGTCGTCCCTCTCCTCAACACCTGCAATGTGCTGGAAATGGCGGGTCAGAACTACGGCAAGGTCTTCGGTACCGACAGTCTCACCGTCGACTTCTACCTTGATGAGGGCGACCATGCCTTGTTGCGCTACATCAGCACCGGACATGGCGGCTGGGGTGGTGGTGACGAGTTCAATCCCAAAGAGAACGAGATCTTCATCGATGGCGTAAAGCGTTTCAGTCATACCCCTTGGCGTTGTGACTGTGGTCGTTACCGCGAGTGGAACCCCGTGTCGGGCAATTTCTGGAATGGACTCTCCAGCAGCGATCTCAGCCGTAGCGGATGGTGCCCCGGCACGGCCACCCAGCCTGTCTATTTCGACCTCAGCGACCTCACGCAGGGTCGTCACACGCTAACCGTCGCCATACCGCAAGGTAAGCCGATGGAGGGAGGATTCAGTCATTGGAATGTAAGTGCCGCACTGATACTCAACGAGTAGTAGTTGTCCTCTACTCTTATTAAATTGACCAACTTCTACCTCTGTAGGCAAAACCATACCCCGACCGTATTTCACTCCCGTCAGAATCCACTAACTTCACAGGATTCCAGTTACAGTAAGCGTATGGGGCTGATGTTCGGGTACTTGTCCGTCATCGGGTCGACGGACAGCCACATCGTCATCAGCTCGTGATTCATATACCGCGACGCCGTGGTGTGCCTGCCGAGCTTGATGAGGCAAGTAGCCATACCCGGTTTCCTCGTCGCGTTGCTCATTGTATTTGTTTGTTTTCAGCGGTATTCGCTTCCCCTTACGGGGTGCATCGCCGGTGAAGGTAGTGACGAAAAAACGTGTTAATAACGCATGATTTTGATTTGCTGTTTCTGACGACATTCTCCTTGATTTTCAATATTAACAACGGCCTGACTCGAAAAATATTGTTTGATGGAGTACCCACGGCAAGAAAGTCTCTTTCTTGCCGTGGAGTGGTTTAGAGTTACTTGCTGAGTGCAAGAGTGTAGGTGTTAAATTGTATCTTAGGATTCATTGGTTGCAAAATGCCAGTAATGTTTTGTGCCGAAACACAGAGCCGCTGTGCAGGGATGTCTATTACCTGTTGCTATTTTTACAAATAGTTTTATATCTGTTTTCCATTATTAGTAACAACCTTTCATATTTTTGTAATACGGAAACGGTTCTTTTATATTTTTTTCCGTAGCAATCAGTATACAAACCGTCAAAATAGAATCTCCAAAAATTAGAAATATCGGTTTCTGAAAAGGTAGAAAGAGTCTCTAAAAAAGAACTTTTTTGAGAATTGGCAGAATCATCTATGACCAAATTGACTATGCATAATTGAAAAAGGTTACTTGCATCTGCGTCCCATATACCATCTTTAGCGATTTTGATAAGTTTATTATAATAAACAGATTCGTGGATATGATTTTGAGCTTCAAAAAACAGATATATGTACTGCTGATACATATCGTAAAGCGGGCCTTTTTGATTTTCTTGGTAACCAAAGATTGAATCAAATTTCTCAAATGTACTAGGAAAAAGATCAAAAAAAAGGATCCAACTCTCTGTTGATTTGTCATTTATTACTCTGTCATAGGCATTTTGCAAATATTGCTTTATATCAGTATTATTCTGTGCTTCCGCACTAATAATTGAAAGTAAAAAAAATACAATAATAGATGTCTTTTTCATTGTCATTCATTAAAAACGGTTCGTGATAGTTAGTGTAACATTCCAATTATTCCTTCTAATATAATTCTCAAGCATGGTAGTTTTAATTTTACTAGCACCGACAGAATAATCACCATTCTTATTTTTACTGGCTGTTGTGCCTGGTAGTAAACAACCCTTGGAATCCCCATAATAATTCCCTGGATGTATTAAAATGGCTCTATCTACAAATTTTGAGTCATTCTCTGATGTCAATTTCGCTCGTTTATCATAGAATTCTGTCTCGCTGGAATGTTCTACAAAACCATATTTTCCTTCAGGGATTCTTTTATTTTGTTTTGATGCCTTTGTGTCAGGACCTCCTCGTTCAAGAAAAAAGCCACTTTCATAATCGTCAGGAATATGGAAAATACTTAAGGTAGAATTATTTGATTCACTTACTCTAAATGAGTTTATAGTGCCGCCAGATTGATTACGAGATATCTCCACATCTGTTTTATTTACATCTAGTGTCCATTCCCCTTGTGTATTAGTTGTCCCAAATGAATAGTAGTCTGTAATATTGCCACCCTTATTTCCAACCTTTGTTACCTCACCAGAATTGACATCTACTCTCCATTCATCAATCATACGTCCATCAGGATCCACTAACCTCACAGGATTCCAAGCGCAATAGGCATAGGGGGAGATAGAGGGGTATTTATCAGCCATAGGATCGACAGAGAGCCACATAGTGGTGAGTTCGTGGTCCATGTAGCGGGCGCCGAAGTATCCGAAGCCGGTTTCCTCGTCCTTCTCTTTGCCGGTGAAAGTAGTGACGAAAAAACGTGTTACTAATGCATGATTTTGATTTGCTGTTTCTGACGACATTCTCCTTGATTTCCAATATTAAAACGGCCTGACTCGAAAAATATTGTTTGATGGAGTACCCACGGCAAGAAAGAGACTTTCTTGCCGTGGGGTGTTTTAGAGTTACTTACTGAGTGCAAGGGGCTAGTTTATCCACATGTGGTGTATGGATTGCCACAATACGAGTTTGGTGGAATCCAACCTTCCACGACATTGGAGGCGGCATTAATTCTTACTTTTATCCAACCATTGCCAGTATTCACATCAACGACATTTAGCAAACCTGATACTGGTAGTTGAGCGATTGTTAATGACAAAATGGAATTTCTGTCATTGGGGTTATTATACAATAAAAGATTTTCTTTAGGTGTGTATAATCTGGCAACTACCCGTATTGACGCACTTTTGTATATCCATCCGATACCAATAATAGAATCGTTATCTCCGCTATATGCAGATACTCGGTACATAGAATCATTTACGGATAATATATCTATCATAGTGATATCATCCTTATTATAATTTGTACACAATAAGTTCTTTTGTATCGTTCCTCCTGGTTTGTTATACAATAGTACTGTGTCTGACTCCGTCCAATCAAGGAAGGTCGTTACTACAACATCCTCTACTCCATTATATTTGAAACTATTCGATGGCTGAAGACTCAATGTCATTATGACATTGAAAAATACATATAAGGAGAATGCTTTCATATTATTATCGATTTAATTAGGGTATAGCCGAGTTACTTGGACGGTATAGTTGGTTACCCCCTTCATCTGCTGTTTAAATGCATTCCATTGCTTGTCACTAATCAACAGGCAACCCGTAGAATTCCTTGAACCGAGATTACCATCTGTGCCTGTCGAATGGATATAAATACCTGTTTTGTATATGGTTTTATAATTCCAATCATCCTTTGCATCAGGATTAGTATTTACACAATCACCTTGCATATAGCAACAGTATTTTCCTCCGGATGTTCTTTTTGCATCTTCGCTATAAATCCAAAAGTTCGAAGGCAATGCACCACCTTTGCTTCCATTAGATTTTCCAACATACTCACCTTCAGCAATTGGACCGTACTTTGCCGGATTGGATGTCATAGTATAGCCTGTGTAATGCTGAATATCATTTTCTCCATTAGGTCCGTATACGGTTACATCTGCTGCAGTGGCGCCAGGTGCTGTAATACTTCTTTTAGACGTACCGTCTTGTCCTGTAATGTTTACTGGAGTTTCCTCCGTTGAACCTTCGAAAACAATATATGCTTGTCCTAAATATCTGCCATCCTTAGGACAAGATGCTTTGTCTTTACAATACTCAATGGAAGTGTTTCCATTCTCATGTGTTTTCTGATACCAATCATTTCCATCAGGATCCACCAGCTTTATAGGATTCCAAGCGCAGTAAGCATAAGGCGAGATAGATGGGTACTTGTTCGCCATCGGGTCGACGCTGAGCCACATCGACGTAAGCTCGTGGTCCATGTAGCGGGCACCGAAATAGCCGTAGCCGGTCTCTTCGTCGCGTTCTTTGCCGGTGAAAGTGGCGGGGTGTAGCCACATGTTTTGCGTACGGTTTACCCCTTCGGTTTTATGTGCTGGA
>FLNY01003060.1_pt1 | contig 31965 bp, 24 predicted proteins | sample 1140381 | NCBI WGS metagenome assembly FLNY01 (sample SAMEA3878172, study PRJEB12797) | bioreactor metagenome | biome: Moose rumen | place: Sweden | collected 2011-10 | reverse complement strand
CTTGGCGTTGTACACGGCAATCCGTCGTATGGACTTGGCGTATTGTTCCGCAGTATCGTTTCCCGTAAGACGGACTATTTCGTCTATGAGGACTTCGGGATGTGCCTTGTCAGGCAGGTCTCGCTCCTCTATGCGCTCGTAGAGCAGGTTGTCTTTTACCCTGACGACAAAGAACACTTTCATGCTGTCCCAAAACTTCAGCAGTAGAGTGTCAAAGTATCCCCTGTCGCAGACGACGATGCTCCCGGGCTTCTTTGCGAGAGATTTGACTATTTCTTTCGGTAGTTTTTGGATTACTTGAGCAAAAAGCGTTATCTTAGCCATGAAGGAAGTTTTGTTTTTGGGTCAATCATTAAGATAAGTCTTTCTTATTTTAATGGTAACAACTTCCTTCATTCTTTTGAAATTATTTAGGACACTATTGCTTTACAATACCTTTATAAAGTGAAACGATACTTTATTAGAAGAGATATAATGTTATATATTCTAAAATCTATAATTATTATTTGTTGTAAGCCGAACTTTTTGTTACATTTGCGTGTTTATTTATGTGGTGGATTATGGCTTGACCGTAAGTTGTGCTGATGATTTTAATATGTAAAATATAATTTTTATGGAAAAGAAAAATTACATCATTCCTGAATCTAACATGTCTGAGAAAAGACTGAGAGCAAATATTCTTGCAGGCAGTAATGTCGGTTTTGGCGAACCTGCGGTGCCAGACGCTAAGGAGCGTGTGACTGTTCCTCCTGTCAACAGAGGCAGTTTTGATTGAAATAATTATACGATATAGATTGATGAATAAGAAATTCTATGAACGTCCTGTGATGAAAGTCACTGCGCCGTCTTTGAGATGTAGTCTTCTCGCTGGAAGTTATCAGGGAGTTAAGACTTACGTCAATCCCGTTCAAAGTGGAATGTCGCCTCTTGCGGATGGTGATGTCGTGCCGGTTGAGGGTGGTGACTCTAAGTCTTTTGACGCCCCGTTAAGATTTTGATGTTTAATATTTAATTTTACTATTATAATGGCACTTTTTGATCAGATATCAAAGGATATTGTTGAAGCGATGAAAGCCAAGGATGCTGTTCGCCGTGATACTCTTCGCAATGTTAAGAAGTATTTCCTTGAGGCAAAGACTGCTCCTGGCAGTAATGACGAGTTGTCTGACGCTGACGCTTTGAAGATTTTACAGAAGCTTGCTAAGCAGGGTCGTGAGTCGGCTGATATTTTCAACGGCCAGGGTCGTGCAGACCTTGCTGAGGCGGAGTTGGCGCAGGTTAAGGTTATTGAGGCTTATCTTCCTAAGCAGATGTCTGAGGCGGAGCTTGAGGATGCTCTTAAAGCCATCGTTGCGGAGCTGGGAGTCACTAACCCTTCAGAGATGGGTAAGGTGATGGGAGTGGCTACTAAGAAGCTTGCAGGTCAGGCTGACGGTCGTGCCATCAGCGCTTGTGTTAAGAAGATCTTGTCATGACAAGTTTTTTTAACTTATGATATAAAAAGATTTTACATTTCGTTTTCATAGTACTTCCGCTCCGATGTGTGTCGTTGGAGCGGATTTTTTAACCCTTTTTCTGACGTCTATGAGTAGCCTGTTCACATACTTATCCATTTTACTCCAGTTTTTTATGTTTCACCGTAAATGTCTGCTCGTCCTGTGTTCATTTTTCGTGTTGTCAGGCTGTGACCGTGCTAAGATGCGTACTGACTATGTGCCGGAAGAGTTCACGTATGAGCTGGAGATGTGCTACACTCCGATAAAAGATCAGGGGCGCAGTGAGTTGTGCTGGGTCTATTCCATGCTCGCGGTGCTTGAGTCTGACCATATAGCGGAAGGTGACTCCATCGAGTTGTCAGCGGATTATATTGGTCGTGTGTTTTTAGAGGAGACTTTCCGTGACTACTATCAGTCTGGAGGCACTACTTGCGCAGACTTGAGAGGCGTGGGCCCGATGACCATTGAGTTGGTCCGTCGTTATGGTGCTTTGTCACTCACGTCATACAGAGCCGGTCGTCCAGTCAATTGGTTTCGTCTGAAAAGTTATGTTATGGATGTTGCGGACAGGTATATGAGAGAGGGTAGGAGCCTGACAGAGTTCTCGGATACCATGTCGCTGGTACTTGACAAGACTTTTGGCTCCATACCTGATTCGGTCGAAGTGGGTGGACGTTTGGTTACCCCATTGGACTATGGAGCGTCCCTTGTTGGAGACCGTCATTTCGTCACCTTGATGTGTGACAGCAGACACAGACGTGGCAAAGATGTTGACCCGAAACTGAAGGATAACCGTTATGGCTTGTTGGCAGATAATGTGTCGGATGATATTCTGGTTAGCAAGATGATAGAGTCGTTGAGCAGCGGTCATGCAGTGATGTGGGAGGGAGGTCCTAATGATAACCATGCCGTGGCGGTTATCGGTTATGGTCATGACAAGTATGGTGAAAAGTATTTCGTGGCGAAGAACTCGTGGGGCGTGGATAATCCGACCAAAGGGCTTTACTATATAGAAGAGTCTTATGTGAGGCGACACACATCTCTTGTAGTCTTTCAAGAAGACTAAGTGATTTAAAATGTAGGGGCATGGCAGAATAATCTGTCATGCCCCTGAACTTTATTGGTCGATTGTCTAAAATTTCAATCTTGTGTCAATTATACGATGCCCTGAGCCATCATAGCCTTAGCCACCTTCATGAATCCGGCAACGTTAGCACCCTTGACATAGTTGACATAGCCGTCAGCCTCTGTACCGTACTTAACACAGTTCTCGTGGATGTTCTCCATGATCCAGAGGAGCTTAGCGTCAACTTCCTCAGCTGTCCAAGAGAGACGCTCTGAGTTCTGTGACATCTCAAGACCAGATACAGACACACCACCGGCGTTAGAAGCCTTACCTGGAGAGTAAAGGATCTTAGCCTCCTGGAATACGCGGATAGCGCCTGGAGTGGATGGCATGTTAGCACCCTCAGCCACAGCGATTACGCCGTTAGCCACGAGAGCCTTGGCAGCCTCCTCGTTGAGCTCGTTTTGAGTAGCACATGGGAGAGCGATGTCAGCCTTCTCGAACCAAGGCTTAGCACCCTCTACGTACTTAGCGTTAGGATACTTGTCAACATACTCTTTGATACGTCCACGGTAAACGTTCTTCAACTCCATGATGTAGTCGAGCTTAGCGCGGTCGATACCCTCTGGATCGTAGATGTAACCGTTTGAGTCAGACATTGTCATTGGTATACCACCGAGCTGGAGAACCTTCTCTGCAGCGTACTGTGCCACGTTACCTGCACCAGAGATGAGCACCTTCTTGCCCTCAATCTTGTCGTTCTTAGTCTTGAGCATAGCGCGGAGGAAGTATACTGTACCGTAACCTGTAGCCTCAGGGCGGATGAGTGATCCACCGAACTCGATGCCCTTACCAGTGAGAACACCTGAATATTCGCGAGTGAGTTTCTTGTACATACCGAACATGTAACCTACCTCACGTCCGCCTACGCCGATATCACCTGCTGGCACGTCAACATCCGGACCGATGTGACGACCGAGCTCGAGCATGAAGGCCTGGCAGAAACGCATAACCTCAGCGTTTGACTTACCACGTGGAGAGAAGTCAGAACCTCCCTTGCCACCACCCATTGGAAGAGTAGTGAGTGAGTTCTTGAAAGTCTGCTCGAATGCGAGGAACTTAAGGATTCCGAGGTTCACAGAGCTGTGGAAACGTATACCGCCTTTGTAAGGACCGATAGCGTTGTTGTGCTGGATACGGTAACCCATGTTTGTCTGAATCTGACCTTTGTCGTCCATCCAAGTCACACGGAACTGATATACGCGGTCTGGAATACAGAGGCGCTCGATGAGGTTAACCTTGTCGAACTCTGGGTGTTTGTTGTACTCTTCCTCAATTGTACCGAGGACTTCTTCTACAGCCTGATGATACTCTGGCTCATTTGGAAAACGACGCTTGAGGTCTTCCAATACTTTTTTTGCGTCCATTCAGATTTTCTTTTGGTTTATTATTAATTTAAAAATCTCTCTCGTATTTTGTGTTTTGTGTTCTTACGCTTGCCGTTCGGTATGTCTAAATCTTACCGCCTCGGTCTTTGCGTGTCTTTGTTTTTAATTTTCGATGACAAAGGTATGATTTTATAATGAAATCATCAAAAAAAGTAACAAAAAAACATCGTTTTGCCTTATTTTTTTTCTTTTTTATATAAAAATCGTGTTTTTGACTATGTTTTGAGGCGAAAAATAGGGTTTGCGTGGTTTTTTGTTATGACAGGAAATGCTGTTGATGATGTCACGGGGTGTATTTTGCTACTTTCGAGAGTTGATATTTGACACGACGGCTGGCGTCTGTCTGTCTCTCCAGTCTGTCTTTTTAATACTTTTGACATATGTGATGATACTTTTACTGTATATATAAAATAGGTGTAGGCTGATGAATGTTTACTCACAAATAATTTCTACATTTGCAGCCATAACCGAAATTTAATTTTGTTTTATGAGGAGAATATTTACTTTGCTTTCTTTTGGTCTGTTGGCGATGAGCTCAATGGCTCAGACGGACGTGACCAAGTATTTCTTGTCAAACTACGGGTTTGACAGTGACTTTGACTATGACTCGAACTCTACGGCTTCTGTGGCTCAGGAGATCAAGGAGATTGACGGTTGGACACCTGACCTGAGCGCCACATACACCATCACCGGTGTGTATGAGTTCGGCTTCAAAGGCTCGTTCAACGGAGCCGTGGTACCTGCAGCCGGTTATGACGGTGAGGCTGGAGGCTGTCTTGCTCTCTCTACAGGATGGAATCAGACCTTCAACTACTATCAGACGGTGACTCTTCCTGCCGGTACATACACTCTGAAGGTGCCTACATATAACGGAAGCTCTCTCACCGCCGCCACTTCAACAGTGGCATGGATACCGACAAGCGGAACAAAGGTGACATCTTCCGTCACTTCTTACCCTACGATGAGCTGGACTCTCGATCAGATTACGTTCACTCTGGACGCTATGACAACGGGTAAAATTCAGATCGGTATGGTGGCTACTTCTGGTGGCTCTGCCAACTCTGCCAAGTTGTGTATTGACTATGTGCAGCTCCTCGTCGAGAATATGGCTGTGGACAAGTCGTCTCTTCAGGCTGCTATCACCAGCGCTAATGATTATTACGGCGCTGGTAACGGTAATGGAGCGGCAGCTCTCAAGTCTGCCATCGACGCTGCTCAGGCTGTGGCAGACGACTCTTCTGTCGACATGGTGTCGGTGCTCGAAGCCACAATTGCACTCAACGAGGCTATAGAAACGTACAGAAAGCAGAACGTGAGCGAGGATAATCCTCTTGACTGCACTTCATACATCGTGAATGCTTCGTTCGAGGACGGCACAAACGGTTGGACGGTGTCTGACCTCGCCTCACAGACTAACAACTCGTTTACTAAGAAGGCTGGCGCTACTTATCTCGAGAAATGGACTGCGTCGGGCTCCGTAGGCAATGGTTCTGTGAAGCAGACGATAACAAATCTTCCAAACGGAAAGTATATTCTCACCGTAGGAGCGCAGAACTACTCACAGGCTTCAACAAGCAAGAAGAATACTGGTGCGTATATCTATGCCGGAGATCAGCAGACGACAGTGTATACGCCGGATGACTATTCTGTCAAGTTCACTTGTATCTCAGGACAGGTGGAGATAGGATACGTGGCTGAGGGGGCTACGGGTAACTGGATCGCTGTCGACAACTTCCGTCTTTACCTTATCGGTGAGATGACTGATGCCGCTCTCATCGAGGAACTGACACGTAAGGTAGGCGTTGCCTCCGCACTCCAGTCGTCTATGATGTCTTCTGTGGCAGCCAGTGCTTTGCAGAACGCCATAGATGCGGCCAACAATGTTATCAGCGGCACAAATGAGTACTCGTCATCTGTTTCTCTTGCTCTTGACGTGGCTGTGGAGCAGGCTGAGTCAAGTATAGCTGAGTATGCAGCCCTGCAGACTGTCATCACGGCAAGTGAGGCTGAGTACGACGCTTCTAAGAATGAGGCGGAGGAATTCCTTGCGGCAATAGCTCAGGCTAAGTCTCTCGTGGCTGACAGCTCAGCGTCTTCTGAGGACCTCGCCGCTGGAGTGACTGCGTTGGAGAAGGCTACTCTCGCTTTCCATATCGCTAACGCCACTGCGGGAACAGGTGTCGCTCCTAATGTGACTGTCACTAACTCTTATGCGCTGACAGGAGCTACGGAGGCTCTCATCCGCGCCACGACAACAGGCAGCAACATCCTTGAGAGGGGTGTATGCTGGAGCACTGAGCATAATCCTACGGTGCTCGACGAGAGAACAACGAAGAACTTCAATCTTAATGGATATATCTTCCATATCAAGGATCTTGAGCCTGCTACTGTTTATTATGTTCGTCCGTACGTGATGAATAAGACTTACACGGTGGCTTATGGCGATGAGATAAAGATTATAACTCACCCTTACGGTACTTGTACGTGGTCATGGGACGGTGGCGCACCTACAGACGACGCTAACGACCGGTGTAGTACTGCCATGGAGCAGACAATCGAATATTTCAACCAGTGGACAGGTGTCAACGGATTCTATCTCTCAGGACACTACGGCGTTTCCACTCCGACTGCGGACTGCTCGTACGGCGGTTGGATGCGTATCGGACCAAATTCTTCTTATCAGGCCATAGGTACTGTCTTGCATGAGACAGGACACGGTGTGGGTGTCGGTACACATTGGCGTTGGTATAGTTGTTCTGACACAAGAGCAAATGTCACATACGGTAAATGGCTTGGACGTGAGGCGAACAAGGTTCTTCATTTCCTTGAGAACAACTATAATGAGTCAATGTATCTGACAGGTGACGGTGTTCATGGCTGGGGCCAGAATGCGTCTTACGACTGGTTTGTCAATGGTGCTGACAAGGATAAGCATTATGAGCTCCAGTATATCGGAGGATGTTGCCTGCTCTATGGCTTGTTCATCGATGGTCTGTGTCCTACAAGCAGCTACTCAAACGGTATCTCCGGATATACATATAACTTTGACTCTGACAAGAAGTATTACCTTATGAGTAAGGACACTGACCGCGGATTGGGTACCAGCCTGGTTTATCAGCGTACCAACTCTGCTCTGGCTTGGCGCCCAATGCTCACCAATGAGGAGATCTCTGACTCTGCGGCTTGGTATATCGAGTATGAGCCGACGAAGGGTTACTATATGTTCAGAAATGCGATGTCAGGACGTTATCTCTCACATGCTGCCGGCACGTCGGCTGTGACTGCTACATCTCTGGCAAGCGGTAAGTCTCCTTCTGCCAACGAATACTTCCAGCTGATGCCGGACCGTACTGACGTTACCGTGGGTGTAGGCACTAACACCGTGAAGACTAACGGATATTGGTTTACATGGGCTGACGGATCTACAGATAAGGCGATGACCTCTGGAGCTATTGTGTCAATTTGGGGTTACGGCACTATGTCGTCTACCACATTCAACTATAGCGACACAGCCACAAAACAGCAGTGGATTATCATCTCTGAGGATGAGCTGGAGGCGTACCAGAATGCGGCTGTGGCTACTGGTATAGCTGACATCTCTGTGGATGACACTAACTTAAACGGTGACGCTAACGTGGTTGGTATCTACACTGTCGGTGGTACTAAGCTTCAGTCTACTCAGAAGGGAATGAATATTATTCTTTATTCTGACGGAACAAGCAAGAAGATTTTCGTGGAGTAATGTCATCTCGTCGTCCTCATTTGTCAGCACTGACTGATGAGTGGCGATGACATATATAATGAGTAATCCCCATTCAGACTCTCGTGGTCTGAACGGGGATTACTCGTTGTCTTTGTTGTTGTCCTGTCTCTCCGCTACTTTCTGTTCTTGAAGTCCTCCTCGGTGAGGAATGACACCTTATTTATAAGTAGTATCTCCTTGGCTGTCTCGCATGGGTCTGCGCGGAACACCAGCACTCCTTTGTCTTTCCATACGAAAGAGTACATGTACAGGATACTGATGTCCTTTGATGACAACAGGCTGACTATGTTGGCGGCTCGTCCAGGCTCGTCGTCAATGCTTACTGCTATGACGTCGGCGAGTTGCACGTTGATGCCCGCCTCTTTCAGTATGAGGTAGGCCTGGGCCGGAGAGTCACACAGGACTCTGTAGATACCATAGTCTTTGGTGTCTGCTATGGTGGACGCTATGATCTGTATGTTCGCTTTGCTCAGGAGGTCAAGCACCTTGATGAGTGTGCCTCCTTTATTCTCAATGAATATGGACAATTGTTTTATGGTCATAATTCCAATGTGTTATTGTTTGACGTTGAGCGCACTCCGTTTGTTCTTACCACGAAGTGACGCCTTTAGTGCTGTCGCTTGATCACTGGTATACCTTTCTCTTGTCGATGACACGTACAGCCTTGCCCTCGCTGACTGGCAGTGAGCCTTTAGGCACGAGTTTGACGTGTGGAGTCAGCAGAATCTCGTCTTTCAACTTGCGTTGTATGTCTTTCTCCAGCTTGAGCAGTCTCTGGAAGTCGTCAGTGAACAGCTCCTCCAGCTCCACCTCAACGGTCATGTTGTCGTTGTCGTCGTCAGTGGTGAGCGTGATGAGATAGTTGGATGCCAGCTCCTTGAATTGCATGAGAATCTTCTCAATCTGTATCGGGAAGATGTTGACACCTCTTAACACCATCATGTCGTCTGAGCGTCCGCGCATGCGGTCGAGTCGTATGTGATTACGTCCGCAAGGACATGAGTGACCGAGTACTCTCGTCAGGTCGCGGGTGCGATATCGCAACAGTGGCATTGCCTCTCTGTTCAGTGTGGTGAGTACCAATTCTCCTATCTCGCCGTCCGGCACTGGCTCCAGTGTCTCCGGGTCGACAATCTCCACAATGTAATAGTCTTCCCAAAAGTGTAGTCCGTTTTGTTCCTTGCACTCGAATCCCACTCCCGGTCCGCACATCTCAGACATACCGAAAGAGTTATACGCCTTGACGCCCAGCATGTCTTCTATACGCTTGCGCTGTTCTTCGGAGTGTGGCTCGGCGCCTATGGCAAGCACCTTGAGTTTGGTGTCTTTCCTTGGATCGATGCCGCTTTCTTTCATCACCTCATAGAGTCTTGTGACATATGACGGAACGGCGTGCACCGCTGTGGTTCCGAAGTCGGTCATGAACTTTATCTGACGTAATGAGTTGCCGGCTGCGGCAGGTATGGTGAGCATACCGAGTCGCTCCGCTCCGTACTGGAAACCGAGTCCGCCGGTGAACATACCATATCCGCTTGAGTTTTGGAACACGTCGTCAGGTCTCAGTCCTACCATCCAGAGGTTGCGCGCCACTTGGTTGGCCCATTCGTCCAGGTCTTTCTGCGTATGCAGAATGACGGTAGGGTTGCCTGTCGTGCCTGATGAGCTGTGCAGACGAACGCATTGTCTCAATGGGACACTCGCCATACCAAACGGATAGGTGTCACGCAGGTCCTGCTTAGTGGTGAATGGTATTTTTCTCAAGTCCTCCAGCGACTGTATGTCATCGGGTTTCAGTCCGGCCTCTTCAAATCGTTTCTTGTAGAATGGTGATTTCATGCACTGCCTGACCGTTGACTGCAGGCGCTCCAGTTGAAGATCCCTGATGTCGTCAATGGACATGGTCTCATACTGGGGGTGTAAATAGTTCGAATTATCGTCCATATCAGTTTTGATTGGTCTCCGACATGTGTCTGTGTGATACACGTCGGAGTAAGGTAAAAGGTTGTTGATTATTATTTGCTATGGTCTGCGTTGAACTGTCTCATCCTCTCCTCCAAGACTGGGTAGAGCTCGTCTCTCATCCTTGACGTACAGGCGCGCACTCCGTGCTGAAGGCTTCCTGTCGTGTCGAGGTTGATACTTGACACACCGTAGTGTATAAGCTCTGTAACTAACTCGCCGCCTGTCAGTCCAGGGTAGGAGAGGGAGAAGAAGAAGCCGTCGCCAATCTCTTCCTCAACGTCGCGGGGATAGGTGATCTGGAATCCGTTGTCACAGAAAATCTTTTTCATCTTCTTGGCGCGTATGGCATATTCTTTTGTGTCCTCAACGAAGTTAATCTTACCTTCGCATGACAGACGTAGCATCTCGGCGTAGCCGTATTGTGTTGAGGCTGTGCATCCTGACGTTATCATATATTGTATGGACGCTATGAATGTTGGGCCGAAGACTCCTGTGTCATGGTATCTCTCCGCCAGCGCAGGGAATTGTCTGTCGAACAGTTTGTCGCTGATGCAGACAAGTGCCATGCGTTGTCCGGCGTAAGAGAAGATCTTAGAACTTGACAGCATCAGTATGTAGTTGTCTGTGTAACGTGCCACGGTGCGCACGTAAGGTGCGGAGTAAGGATGTGACAGGTCACGTCTGTTGTCCATGGCGAAGTATGCGAGGTCCTCCATGATAATCACGTCATGCTTTGTGGCAAGTTCACCTATGATGCTTAGCTCACTCTCCTCGAGACTGATCCATGCCGGGTTGTTAGGATTGCTGTATATTATCGCGGCTATGTCGCCGTCCTTCAGCTCGTCCTCCAGTTTGTCACGTAGCTTGTCGCCGCGGTAAGGGTAAATGTCGAACTCTCTCCATTCTATTCCGAGAATGCGCAGCTGGCTTTTCTGTATCGGGAATCCCGGATCGATGAACAATACCTTGTTCTTAGACGGGTCACGCTGACAGCATGCGATGAAGGCTCCGAAGCTGCCGGCCACACTTCCCACTGTTGGGATGCATGCCCTCGGACTTACGTCGACGTTGATGAATGCTTTTACAAACTCGCTGGCGGCCTCTTTCAACTCAGCCACTCCGGCGGCTGCCGGGTACTGACTGCCGACTCCGACGTCGAGGGCTCTTTTCTCTGCCTCCACACCGTATTTGTTGGCTGGAAGACCAGGACTACCTTGGTCCATGCGTATGAATGGTATTCCTGTTTTCTGTTCCAGATATTGAGCGACTAAAAGGGTCTCTCCGATTGTCGCGTGTGAGAGGTCCGCCACGTGATTCACGGTGGCGGCCTCTTTTACTAATTCTTCTGAGAAAATTTTCACGGTAGTAGTCTCTAATCGTTATACAAGATACGTTTGTCTGTAACGTGCTTTGCCTTGCCGGTAGAACGCATGATGGATCCCGGCTCCTTGATATGTATGTTCGGCTTGATGCCCACCAGACTGACGATGCGGTCGTACAACGGTTTGATGTACGGCATCTGTTTTGATGGGTTCGGGCTGAAGAACTCTTCTCTGAGCTCCACGTCGAGGTCGAAGCTGTCCTCGTTGTCTTTTCTGTCCACTGTGATGTAATATTGTGGTGTGAAGACAGGGAACTCGGTGAGCACTGTCTCGATCTGTGACGGGAACACGTTCACGCCTCGTACGATGAGCATGTCGTCTGAACGTCCGAGTATCTTGTCCATGCGTACCATGGTACGGCCGCACTTACATGGCTCGTAGATGAGACGTGTGAGGTCTCGTGTGCGATAGCGAAGGATTGGCATTGCCTCCTTGCACAATGACGTGAACACCAACTCACCGCACTCGCCCGGAGCGCATGGCTCAAGAGTGTCTGGGTTGATAATCTCCGGGAAGAACATGTCCTCCCACAAGTGTGTGCCGTTCTGACACTCACACTCGCCACCGACTCCAGGTCCAGACATCTCCGTCAGTCCGTAGATGTCGTATGCTTTGATGTTGAGCTTCCTCTCCAACTCTCTTCTCATTCCCTCTGTCCATGGCTCAGCTCCGAAGAATCCGACGCGTAGCTTGAGGTCGCCGATTTTCACGTCAGACTTCTCAATAACCTCCGCAAGGTGTAAGGCGTAGGATGGTGTGCATGCCAAAGCTGTGGAGCCGAAGTCTTTCATGAGCATAATCTGTTTAGATGAGTTGCCGGCTGAGGTCGGCAGCTGTATGGCACCTCTGGTGTGAGCACCCTCATGCACTCCCAGTCCCCCTGTGAACAGTCCGTATCCGTATGCCACCTGTACCACGTCGCCTGGTCCCACGTTACCTACTGCCATGACTCTGGCCACTCCCTCACTCCAATTGGCTATGTCGTTATCTGTGTATGTGTCAACGACAGGCTTTCCCGTCGTTCCGCTTGAGGCGTGTATTCGGCGTATCTTACTCATCGGTACGGCCTGCAGCCCGAAAGGATACTCGTCGCGGAGGTCTGTCTTACATGTGAAAGGTAGTTTCACTATGTCATCTATACTCTTGATATCCTCAGGCTTGACGCCTTTCTCGTCCATCTTTTTCTTATAGAAAGGAACGTTATCATAGCATATCTTCACTTGCTTAACCAAACGCTCACTTTGCAGTTTTCGCATGTCCTCTCTTGGCATGCACTCTATTCCAGGATTATGAATCATGGGTTTCTGATATATGAAATTTTGCCCCGCATGCGACACCGTCCGTCATACGGAATGTGACACATTGGGGCAATACGTTAATTATTTCACTTCGTTGACACCTGCGTCGAACGCTTTGAGGTTGGAGTCAACAATAGCTTGTCCTTTTCTTGCGAACACTACCTTTATCGCCTCTCGCAACTGGTCTACGGTGACGATTTCAATGAATGGGGCAGCCATTCCGAGAAGCACCATGTTAGCGCCTCTCAGGTTACCCGTCTCATGGGCTATCTTGTCGATGTCAACCTTAACCACGTGTGGCAGATTGTCCAACTCTGCCATCAACTCACCCTCGTCAGGATAGTTTGGTATGTTGATGAATGGCTTGCTGCTTGTCACTATAGTACCGTCTGCGGCGAGGTATGGCAGGTAACGCAGTGACTCCATCGGCTCCATGCTTATCACCACATCGGTCTTGCCCAGTGAGATGAGGTCTGAGTAGATGGTCTCTGTTGACAGACGTAGGTTAGACTGTACGTCACCGCCTCTCTGACTCATTCCGTGCACTTCTGCCTGCTTGAGGTTGAGTCCTGCCTCTGTGGCTGCCTCACCGATAACTGTGGCGATGGATAGAATGCCTTGTCCACCGACGCCACAGAGTATAATGTCTTTTTTCATTTCTTTGCCTCCTTTGCTTTTTTTGCTTCACGAAGGTGTCTCTGCAGTGTCTGCATGCACTCGCGTCTCGGTATGATGACGCTGACCCCTTTATATTCTATCTCTTCTCTTATCACCTTGGTGATTTCTTCCATGTTCTTAGGTAATGGAACGACCACACGCACGTGTTCCGGCTCAACACCGATTCCAAGGCATATCGCCTCGTATTTGTTGGTGCCGGCACTGTCTTGGCCTCCTGTCATTCCTGTCGTGAGATTGTCAGATATGACTACAGTGATATTGCTCTTGTCGTTGACGGCGTCGAGCAGTCCCGTCATTCCTGAGTGTGTGAACGTGGAGTCTCCGATGATTGCTACGGCTGGGAATAAGCCGGCGTCTGCGGCACCCTTGGCCATCGTGATGCTGGCACCCATGTCAACGCAGCTTGCCAGTGCTTTGAAAGGCGGCAGCGCTCCGAGTGTGTAGCATCCTATGTCACCGAAGATTCTGTAGTCTGGATATTCGCTCAATACCTTGTTGAGTGCTGTGTATACATCGCGGTGTCCACATCCCTGGCATAACTGCGGTGGACGTCCGGCGAGGTTCTTGGCGTCTGAGAAGGCTGAGCCTGTGCTCTTGCCGAGTGCCTTCGCCACGTTGTCCGGTGTCAGCTCTCCAGTACGAGGAAGGTCACCAGTCAGACGACCTTTGATGTCGTAGTTGGCTCCGAGTATGCCTGCCACCTGCTCCTCAACGACAGGCTGACCATCCTCAACGACAATCACAGCGTCGTTCTCAGCGGCAAGTGCCTTTATCTTGTCTGTTGGTAATGGGTACTGTGACACCTTAACAATGTTGGCATCGTCTCCAACGGCTTCTTTGACGTAGTTGTATGCTATACCGCAGGCAATGATACCAAGCTTGTTGGCACCGCCTTTTTCCACCTTATTATATATGGACTTATTGGCGGCCTCCATCATGGCAGATTGCTTCTCCAACAACTCCGCGTACTTCTTGCGTGCTATACCTGGAAGAAGAACCCAACTCTCTTGGGCCGGAACAAGTGGATTCTCGTCTTTCTGTTTGCCGACGGCCACCGCGGCGCGTGAATGGGCGAGACGAGTGACTACCCTCAGCACAACTGGCTCCTTGAGTCTCTCGGAGAGTTCAAAAGCGTCGCTCACCATGTCGTATGCCTCTTGTTGGTTGCTTGGCTCAAAGACTGGCACCATGGCAAACTTGGCATAGAACCTGGAGTCCTGCTCGTTTTGGCTTGAGTGCATTGACGGGTCGTCAGCGGCCAACACGATGAGACCTCCGTTGACGCCAGTTATGGCACTGTTTACAAACGCGTCAGCACACACGTTCATTCCTACGTGCTTCATGCACACCAAGGCGCGTTTGCCTGCGTAGGACATACCTAAAGCCGCCTCCATGGCGGTTTTCTCATTCGTGCACCATCTGCTGTGTATGCCGCGTTCCTTAGCGACAGCATCGGCTTGAATGAATTCTGTTATCTCTGTTGACGGGGTGCCGGGATAAGCGTATACGCCGCTCAGACCAGCATGAATAGCACCGAGAGCTATTGCCTCGTCACCAAGAAGTAGTTTCTTTTCCATTATCTTTTATTTGATGTTTTTCAATATTCTGTCATCAAGAATTACATAATCTAATCGCAAAGATACTGAAACATTTGTTATACATCAAAGAAAATACCTTAAATTTGAATAATTTTAATTATATGTCCTGTGTGGCTTTTAATTGGAGCAAAACATCTCCTATACTGTAACAAATCGTAAGTTTTTGTATGTGATAGCCACTTTGATATCGTATTTGTATTGTCCAGTTTTATTTATATCGACATGTTCTGTTTTAATGAGTATTTGTGTCAATTTGTGATATAAATAATTCTTTTTTTGAGTTTTTGTAAACGTGATAGTGTGTGATATTAGAGAAATAGTTACTTTTGCGCTATCTAATATTCAACTATAACCTTTATGATAATCAAAATTACTTTAGTAATCTTATTTTTCGCTCTCATGGTCGGGGTGGGTCTGTACTCAAGAAGACAGGCTGGCTCAGTAGAGGGCTTTGTTCTTGGTGGTCGTTCTGTCGGTCCGTGGCTTACTGCCTTCGCTTATGGTACCAGTTATTTCTCTGCGGTGGTGTTTGTGGGATATGCTGGTCAGTTTGGATGGAAATATGGCTTGTCGAGTACTTGGATTGGCGTTGGCAACGCTATCATAGGCAGTCTTTTGGCTTGGCTAGTACTCGGTAGACGTACTAAGCTCATGACGCAGCATATTAACTCGTGTACAATGCCAGACTTTTTCGGCACGCGTTATAGAAGTGTACGTCTGCGCGTGGTGGCAAGTATCATAGCTTTCGTGTTTCTCATACCTTACACCGCAGGTGTGTATAAAGGTATATCAACGTTATTTGAGATGGGCTTTGGTATTCCTTATGAGTATTGTGTTGTCCTGATGGCCGTCCTGACAGCTGTATACGTTATTCTTGGAGGATACAAGGCGACTGCCATCAATGACTTCATACAGGGAATTATTATGTTGTTTGGTATTGTGGTGGTGATTTTCGCTGTTTTGAACACACAAGGTGGTTTGTGCGCGGCAGTGGAGAAACTGGCTGCAATCCCTTCCGATGATGACGTCTCTGTGAATGGATGTTTCGCTGCTCTGTTCGGACCTGATCCCTGGAATTTGTTGGGCGTTATTGTTTTGACGTCGTTGGGCACGTGGGGACTGCCTCAGATGGTCGGTAAGTTTTACAGCATCACAGATGAGAATGCTATCAAGCGTGGCACGGTGATATCCACAGCGTTTGCATTGATAGTGTCAGGCGGTTGTTATTTTCTTGGAGGCTTTGGACGTCTGTTCGGCATGCCGCCTGTTCTCGCCAATGGTAAACTGGATTTCGATGCTATAGTACCTTCTATGTTGGAGACGTTGCCTGATGCTCTGATAGCGCTCGTCGTACTCCTTGTCCTCTCAGCGTCAATGTCTACTCTTGCATCACTTGTACTTACGTCAAGTTCAACGATGACATTGGACATCATTTATCGTGACAAAAAATCAGAGTCGGACGAAGTGGTGGATGGTGAGATTGATGACATGGTAAGTGAGAGAATAGAGAAGAGGAAGGTGATTGTTATGCGTACACTCATCGTATTCTTTATCGCTCTGTCTCTGCTCATTGCACTTAATCCACCTACTTTCATAGCTCAGCTTATGGGAATCAGCTGGGGGGCGCTCGCTGGTGCCTTTCTCGCTCCGTTTGCATTAGGATTATACTGGAAGGGAGTTACTAATCCGTCTGTGTGGGCATGTTTCGTGTGGGGTGTGGGAATCACTGTGTTTAACATGCTGGCGGGAAACCCTATTAACCCGATTAACTGTGGCGCAATAGCTATGTTGGGAGGTTTTGTGGTTGTGCCAGTGGTCAGCTTGTTAACTCCTGCTTTACCACGGGAGAAAGTGGATGCTATATTTGAGTGTTACAAAAAGTAAGAAGAGATGTCATGAATAAAATAAGAAAAACTTTGCTCGTCTTTTGTTGCGCAATAATGCCGTTTGTCTCTCATGCTCAGGTTTATACTCTTACTGATGATGATTTTTGCTTTACTTTGAGTGGTGATAGCATACCATTACGCATACTGGAGAGTGGGAGAGTGATTGTTGACCTTTTCGGGAATAAAAAGAAAGCAGATATTGATTATCTTGCGTCCAGAATTGAATTGCATGGCTATGCGCAGGGTGGTTATGAATATAATAATCAGGAATATAACTCTGACAGGGGTAACTCGTTTAATATGAAACGAGTGTTGTTCTGGTCTAAGGCGAAAGTGACGGATCGGTGGTCTTTCTTGTTCATGCATGACTTCAAGTCGGTGGTTCAGGAATTCTATACGGACTATAGGGTTAGCCGTGACAACAGCTTGTCGTTCAGACTTGGTCAGTTCAAGAACTCTTACTCAATGGAGAATCCTATGTCGCCAGCAAAGACTGAGCTGGTGGAGTCGTACTCACAGGGGGTGATTTACCTTGCAGGCTGTGGCTCTGATCCTCTTTATGGCATACAGTACGGAAGAGACTTGGGATTGATGGCTTATGGTGACCTTTTCAATAGCCATTTCCATTATGAGGTGGCGTTGATGAATGGACAAGGCATCAATATCAATGACAAGAACAATAATAAGGATGTGATACTTAAGGTGGAATACAGACCATCGAAGGATTTCCGTGTAGTGGCTACCGGACAGAAAGGTACGGGACATGCTGTTAAGTCTTCTGTGTATTGTCCTGATATCAACGTGGATGAGGATTATACACGTGACCGCATCTCTTTTGGAGCAGAGTATAACGCTTATTCATTCTCTATGCGTGCAGAGTATCTGGCTGGAAAAGATGGCGATACTGGTAGTAGAGGATGGTATGCCACGTTCTGTAAGTCTCTTACTGACAAATTGGATGTTATAGGCTCGTATGACTACTTCAACTATAATACTACTCTTGGATATGATCAGACTAACGCCACTTTAGGACTGCAGTACTGGGTCTATCCTAAGTGCAGGTTTCAGGCACAGTATACTCGTTGTTTCGTGGATGACGCAATGCCGGCGACTGTGGCTATTGGAGGTGGAAAAGACTTTAATAGGGTTCAATGTCAGGTACAGGTGTGTTTTTGACATGACATGATAGTGTGCCTGTCACATTCTCTTTTCCGATGTAAATACTTTCACATTCTAAATATTACTTGTAAATTCGCGCATGATACCTGTTGGTGTGTCAGATGGTGAGTTGACTGTGATGATGATTATGGAGTGTTCACCACTTGGTGTTTTTTGCGAGTTTTATTTACACTGAATAAACATGATGTGTGTGCCGTGTATTTCGGGACACGATAAATTATAGTTATGAGGATAAGTCTTTTGCAAACAGATATAGTGTGGGGTGACCCGTCTGCCAACCAGGTAAAGGCTGGTGAGATGTTGAAGTCTTTGCCCAAGTCAGATGTGTATGTCTTACCGGAGATGTTCTCCACAGGCTTTGCCACTCAGCCTGAGGGACTGGCGGAGGAGGATGGGTCGTCTCTGAGATGGATGAAGGTGATGGCTGCAAACCTTGATGCCGCAATCGCCGGTAGTGTGGCCACGTGTGTCGTGACAGATGGTAAGAAGTCGTACCATAACCGTTTTTATTTCGTCAAACCTGATGGAACATGTGAGTACTATGACAAGCATCATTTGTTCACATACGGAGGTGAGCATCATCGTTTCACACCAGGCGAAAAGAAGGTGGTAGTGGAGTTCCGTGGTGTGCGTTTCCTGCTACAGGTTTGTTATGACATGCGTTTCCCAGTCTTTGCGCGTAATAACGATGTGACGCCATACGACGTGGCGTTGTATGTGGGCAGCTGGCCTACAAGCCGTATTGACGCATGGACTGTTCTCGCACATGCCAGGGCAATCGAGAACCAGTGTTACGTGGCTGCAGTTGACAGGGTGGGTACTGACCCTTCATGTGAGTATTGTGGAGGCACAATGCTCATTGACGCTTACGGAAAGACGGTGGCGGAGTGTGAGCGTGATAAGGAGTGTGGCATAACTGCAGACATTGATATGGAAACTCTCGCCGAGTTCAGACGTAAGTTCCCTGTGCTTAATGACGCTGATTGATTATTACGAGTGTGTCAAGATACGTGGGAACGGGTATGGCACATGAAGTGAAGATATAAGTACGAGAGCCAATGTTTGTAGGCTCTGTCAATAATGATGAAATGGATATGAAGGATTCACTGATTATTGTATCCGGAGGAATGGACTCCGTGACTATGATGTATGAGTATGCCGACAGCATTGCTTTGGCTGTAAGCTTTGATTACGGCAGTAACCATAATGCTAAGGAGATAGCGTTTGCCAAGATGCATTGTGAGCGTTTGTCAATACGTCACCTCGTGATACCATTAGCGTTTATGGGACAATACTTTAAGTCGTCACTTCTTGAGGGAGCTGACGCCATACCAGAGGGACATTACACTGCAGAGAACATGAAGAGTACGGTAGTGCCATTCAGAAACGGTATTATGCTTAGCGTGGCGTGCGGACTTGCGGAAAGTAATGGTCTGAAAAAGGTTTTGATAGCCAATCATGGAGGTGATCACACTATTTATCCTGACTGTCGACCAGAGTTTATTGACTCTATGTCAAAGGCTATGACGCTCGGTACAGACACTGCTGTTGAGGTGTTTGCTCCTTATACAACTATAACTAAGTCGGATATTGCGAGACATGGTAAGTTGTTACACATCAACTATGCTGAGACGTGGTCTTGTTATAAAGGTGGTGACAAGCATTGTGGCAAGTGCGGCACATGTGTCGAGCGTAAAGAAGCTTTGCGAGATGCTGGTATTGAGGATTTGACGGAGTATGATGATTGACTGTGTGCGGCGTGATTCGCCGGCAGATGATATGTCGTGTCTGTTTTACACGACTCTGTCGGTGAGAATGACAGGTGTGGATTTGTGTTTTTATTGAACCATTGATATATGAGATTCTTTTTATACGCTGGGGCTCTCTTACTGTCTCTCTTTTCTGTGTCTGTTTGTGATGCCCAGAAGAGGAAAGTGACGTTAGAGGATGCCATCAGTTCTTATCGTTTTATGCTAGTCAACAGACCAGCTGAGATGAGATGGGTCAGCTCGGGAGGTGCGGACATGCCATATGAGGCGGCCAAGGATGAGAAATGTGACGACTATGACCAGGTGAATGCTGACAGTACATATGCCTTGTTGTTCACCAATACGCGCAAGGTGTGGCGTTATAATACACGTGGCGACTATTATCTGGTGAGTTTGAAGGATGGCCAAAAACGTAAGCTAGGAAAATGTTTCCAGCCATCATCGTTGATGTTCTGTAAGTTCTCTCCTGACGGGAAGAAGGTGGCCTATGTCAGTGGTAATAATGTGTACATGGAATCGTGCGACACGGAAAATGAGGTGACGGCATTGACGAAGGACGGCAATGATACCATTGTCAATGGCACGTTTGACTGGGTGTATGAGGAGGAATTTGACTGTCGTGACGGAATACGATGGAGTGGTGACAGTAGGTATGTTGCTTATTGGAGAAGTAACACTAGCGGCACGGGATGGTTCGACATTATCAATAATGTAGATAGTATATATCCTGTGGTGAGTCATTTCCCATATCCTAAGGCTGGTACGACGAACTCTGAGGTGACTGTGCGTTGTGTCCGTGTGGATGACGGAAGGACAAGTGATATTGTGTTGCCTGGGGATGCAAGGGAAAACTACATAATGAGGATGGATTTCGTGCCGGGTTCTAATCGTTTGCTCATACAGCAGATGAACAGGGCGCAGAACACTAATAATGTGTGGACGTGTGAAGTCGGACAGACTGGTGTGGAAGGGCTGAGACTGTTGTGTGTGGACAAGGATGAAGCGTGGGTAGAGACAAATGACGACATACATTGGCTTAAAGGGAATAAATACTTCACATTCATGAGTGAGCGTGACGGATGGAGACATATGTACAGAGTCTCCGCTGATGGAAAGAAATGGACTTGTGTCACAGACGTACCTATGGATGTGGTGGAAGAGGTGGCCTTGGACGAGAAGAGAGGTTTCGTCTATTTCATAGCCACTCCGGAGAATATGGCTACGGAGAGACATATGTATCGTGCCAGGTTGTTTGGTGACGGAAAGTGTGAGAAGGTCAGTGGTGATGAGCACGGACAATATTCCTATGTGTTCTCTCCTGGCTGTGACTATGCGACGGAGTGTTTCTCAAATGCCTCTACGGCTCCCCGTTACAGGCTGATACGGTTCGACAAGAAAGGACGTTGGTCTGTTGACAGAGTGTTGGAGAACAATGACAAGGTGAACGAGGTGTTCAGTGGACTGGCAATCGGACGTAAGGAGTTTGTCAAGTGCAAGAGCGGTGACAAAGAGCTTGACGCTTGGATTATCAAACCATATAACTTTGACCCGACGAAAAAATATCCTGTAATTGACTACGTTTATGGTGAGCCAGCCTCCGCCACGGTCCAGAATGTGTGGTCGTCGAGTCTTTTCTGGCATTATCTGGCAAATCAAGGATATATCGTGGTTAGTGTGGAGAACAGAGGAGCCGCTGCTCCAAGAGGCAGAGACTGGCGTAAATGTATTTATGGAGAGGTTGGTGTCAAGTCGTCAGAGGATCAAGCAAGAGGAATTCAAGATCTGTGCCGTCGTTATGAGTTTATGGACTCCACTCGTGTTGGCATTACGGGCTGGAGCGGTGGCGGCAGCATGACCCTGAACTGTATGTTCAGATACCCTGATATCTTTAAGACTGGAGTCGCTATTGCTTTTGTTAGCGACCAGCGTCTGTACGACACTATCTATCAGGAACGATATATGAATACTCCCCAGAACAATCCGGATGGTTACTTCAAGGGAAGTCCGATAAATTACGTGGACGGTTTGAAAGGCTCACTCCTACTCATACATGGTACGGGTGATGATAACGTTCATTATCAGAATTGTGAGATGTTGGTTAATAAACTGATTGAGAAGGGTAAGCTGTTCCAGCAGGTGAGTTACCCGATGCGTACACACAGTATAAGTGAGGGGCAAGGAACATCTATTCATTTGCGACGAACACTGATTGACTTCTTCAATCGTAGTCTTTAAGTCCCTTTGCCGTATCCCTTTGATTTACGATGTTGTTATCGTGTACGCTTTTCATGTGGAATATAGAAACGGAAATAAATAATTAATATGAATTTTAACTTCAAGAAACTAATTCCTGACGCATTGTGTGTGATCCTTTTTGCGGTCATTTCCTTTGTGTACTTCTCTCCTGCTGTCGTTGACGGACGTCGACTTGAACAGCATGACCACGGTGCCAATGATGGAATATCCGTGGAGATTAATCAGTATCGCGACACGCATGGAGGTGAGACACCTCGTTGGACCACAAGTGTGTTCGGTGGTATGCCGACATATCAGATTGCGCCTTCTTATGACTCCACGAAGACCATGTCGTTCCTGGAAAAGGCGTATCATCTGTGGATGCCGGACTATGTTTGGTATATCTTTGCGTCTATGCTGGGATTCTATATCCTTCTGAGAGCCTTCGACTTTAAACAATGGATGGCGGCTCTCGGCGCTGTAGCGTGGGCGTTCTCCAGTTATTTCTTCATCATTATCGCCGCTGGACATATATGGAAGGTGATGACCCTCGCATATATACCTCCAACCATTGCGGGACTGGTCATCTGTCTCCGAGGGTGTGATAGACGTCGGGAGAAAGGCGGTTGGCTGACCTATGCTTGTGGAACTGCTTTAACAGCGTTCTTCGCAGCCCTTCAGATTCAGGCCAATCATGTTCAGATGACATATTATTTCCTTGTTCCAGAGATTCTCATGGTACTTGCTTATCTGATCATTGCCATCCAGTCCAAGCGTGTGGGTGAGTTTGCCAAGGGGATAGGCGCAGTTGCTGTGGCAGCTGTCATAGCGGTGTGTCTTAACCTTTCAAACCTCTACAATACTTATGAGTATTCCAAGGACACGATGCGCGGTAAGTCTGAGCTTGTGAAGAAGGGTAAGACTGACGACCAGACAGACTCGGGCTTGGAGCGCAGCTATATAACAGCTTGGAGTTATGGCATAGATGAGACATTCACGTTCATCGTGCCTGACTATCGTGGAGGAGCCAGTGTACCGCTCTCAATGAACGAGACTGCTATGAAGAAGGCAGACCCGCAGTTGAATAGCTATGGAATCTATGGTGCTTTCACACAGTACTGGGGTGAGCAGCCGGGAACGAGTGGTCCGGTATATCTTGGTGCGGTTGTCTGTATGTTGTTTATCCTTGGTCTTGTGGTCATACCTAACAAGAATCCGTTGAAGTGGGCTTTGTTGTTCGCCACGGTTATAACTCTGTTGTTGGGATGGGGGCACAACCTCATGCCTGTGACAGACTTTTTCATAGACAATGTCCCTATGTACGCCAAGTTCCGTACTGTGGCCAGTATCTTGGTTGTGGTGGAGTTCACCGTGCCTCTTATCGCATTGTGGGGACTTAAGTTGTTCGTGGAGAAACCATCAAGAAAAGCATTGCTGTTCTCCCTTGCAGTGTCTGTGGGCCTATGTCTTATTCTGATGATGACAGCTGACGATTGTCTGAGCACAGGTGACAAGAACGCCGTTGCCCAGTATGTGCGGAAAGGTTATTTCGATGATGTCATGGCTCGTAGCATCCTGGCGAGTGTGTCAGAGATGCGTGGCGCTATGCTCGTTGCCGATGCATGGCGTTCAGTGATATTCATCCTCTTGGGTGCTGCGGTACTGTACTGGTATGCTGTGACATTCGGCAAAGAGGACGGAAAGTCTGTTGACACTAAGGTCACGTTGTTATCCGTGTCCCTGTTGGCATTATGCCTCGTGGATATGTGGCAGGTCAACAAGCGTTACCTTTATGATGACATGTTCGTATTCCCTCGTGGAGTGAGTCGTATTGAGAAGACTCCTGCTGATGAGTTTATCTTGTCGAAGAGTGGAACGGGCCGTGACTATCGTGTGCTCAATTTCACTGTGTCCACGTTCAATGACAACAGCACGAGTGCGTTTTATAGCAGTGTGGGAGGATACCATGCCGCTAAGTTGAGAAGATATCAGGAGCTCATAGAGGCTCGTATCTCATCAGAGATGGGAAAGGTGTTTGAGGCATTGCGTCTTGCTCCGCTTGACACCGTACGTATGTACAATGAGCAGAGCCAGTATCCTTTATATGACTTCTCTAAGGTGAACACAGACTCTCTGTTCCCTGTCATTAACATGCTTAACACTAGATGGTTTATCCTTGCTGCCGGTCAGGGCCAGAAAATTCCGGTTGAGAATACAGGCGCTAATGGCAATGCGTGGTTCGTTGGTGACGTGCGTTACGTGACTAATGCCAATGAAGAGCTTGATGCCCTTGGTAAGGTTAATCCTAAGCACACCGCAGTGGTGTCTGAGTCCGACTTCGGATTTCTGAAAGCTGGAGGTGAGGGAACGGTTAAACTGACGTCATACGAAGCTACTACGGCAAAGTATACTGTGGAGTCTGACAAGGGAGGTCTCGTGGTCTTCTCTGAGGTGTTTTACCCGGGATGGGCTGTCACCATAGACGGCAAGCCTGCGGAGCTGGGACGAGCAGACTATGTGCTCAGAGCAGTCAATGTGCCAGCCGGCAAGCATGAGGTGGTTATGACATTCGACCCTGATACGGTCCGCACGACAGAGGCTGTGGCATATTCCGCGCTCGTGGTACTTATGCTTTTAGTGGCTGTTTGTGTGTGGGGTTATGTGAGAAAGAGAAAAGAATAAAAATCCCTTTGAGACGACAAGGTATGAAGTCCGTCAGGCCATCAGGTATGGTTTGACGGACTTCGTTTTTGTGTCATTTAGTACCCGTCATCAGTGTGTTGTGCAACGTTTGCCGTGTCTATAAGCTTGCTCTTCGTTAATTAGTCACCTACTTTTCTCTTGTGTGAAAGTTTTTTTTTACCTTTGCAAAAAAATTAAAAATAAAAAATGGAAAGAAAAGTACGTGTTCGTTTTGCTCCGAGTCCTACGGGACCACTTCACATTGGCGGTGTCAGGACTGCTCTGTATAATTATCTGTTCGCTAAGCAGCATGGAGGAGATCTTATTTTCAGAATTGAGGATACAGACTCCACACGTTTCGTGCCGGGAGCGGAGGAATATATCATTGAGTCGTTCAATTGGCTTGGCATCAAGTTCGATGAGGGAGTAAGTTTTGGTGGTGACCATGGCCCGTACCGTCAGAGCGAGCGACGTGACATATATAGAAAGTACGTCAAGGTACTCTTAGATAATGGAAGTGCGTATATTGCGTTTGACACTCCAGAGGAACTGAATAAGAAACGAGAGGAGATTGAGAACTTCCAGTATGATGCCACTACCCGCGGCGTGATGCGTAACTCTCTCACCATGACTAAAGACGAGGTGGACTCTCTCATCGCAAGCGGAGAACAGTATGTTGTACGTTTCAAGATTGAGCCGGGTCGTGACGTGTTGGTCGACGACCTGATACGAGGTGAGGTGAAGATTAACTCCAGCATTTTGGATGACAAGGTGCTGTATAAGAGTGCTGATGACCTTCCAACTTATCACCTTGCCAATATTGTGGATGACCATCTCATGGAGGTCACACATGTCATACGCGGTGAGGAGTGGTTGCCAAGTGCTCCTTTGCACGTCCTTCTCTACGAGGCGTTTGGATGGAAGGATACCATGCCGCGTTTCGCTCACTTGCCATTGCTTCTTAAGCCGGTAGGTAATGGTAAGCTGTCCAAGCGTGACGGTGACAAGCTGGGCTTCCCTGTGTTCCCGTTGGAGTGGCATGATCCGAAGAGTGGTGAGGTTTCTTCTGGTTACAGGGAGAAGGGCTATCTTCCTGAGGCTGTCGTCAACTTCCTCGCCCTTCTTGGTTGGAATCCGGGCAATGATCAGGAGCTGATGTCTCTCGATGAGATGGTTAAGCTGTTCGACCTGAGCAAGTGTTCAAAGAACGGTGCCAAGTTCGACTACGTCAAGGCTGCGTGGTTCAATCACCAGTATCTCATTCAGCGTCCAGACACAGACTGGTGTCCTGACTTCGACAAGGTGCTAAAGGCTAATGGCGTTGAGGCTACTGCCGAGCAGGAGGCGGAGGTTGTCCGTATGATGAAGATGAAGGTGATAGAGTATGTTGACGGACAGGGAAACAAGAAGAAGCGTAATATCTCGTTCGCCAGCGACTTGTGGCCATTGTGTAAGTTCTTCTTTGTGGCTCCAACTGAGATTAATAAGGAGGACAAGTTCGTCAAGAAGAACTGGAAAGAAGATACGGCCGCTGAGATGACTCAGATGTTGGAAGTCCTCGGCAAGGTGTCAAAATGGACAGTCGAAGGTATAAAGAGTGTGGTTGACCCTTGGGTCGAGAGCACTGGAGTAAAGCCATGGAACGCATGGCGCGTGGCGCTCGTGGGAGAGGGTCAGGGACCAGACATGTACGAGTTAGTAGCGTTCCTCGGTAAGGAGGAGGTGCTCAAACGCATGCGGCATGCGATTGACACACTCTAAGTGTAACGATAAATAGAAACAAAGTGTACTCTGTAGCATTATATATCTACTTAATCGGTATGCTCTTGGCCGCTCTTGTCTCTAAGAAGGCCCGTAAGATTGTGGAGGGCATACCACAGACATTCAGGATTCTCAAGGCGGAGATTAAGCCGGAGGATAAGATAGCGTGGTTCCATGCGGCTTCCCTTGGCGAGTTTGAGCAGGGCAGACCATTGATGGAGAGACTACGTAAGGAACATCCGGAATACAAGATACTGCTCACCTTCTTCTCACCTTCAGGATATGAGGTCAGGAAGAATTACTCGGGAGCAGACCTTGTGTGTTACCTGCCATTGGACACTCCTGGTAACGTGCATTCGTTCATGCGTCTGGCACATCCCGACATAGCTGTGTTCATTAAGTATGAGTTTTGGCTTAACTACCTCACTCTGGCACATAAACGCGGCGTCAAGTTGTATAGCGTGAGCAGCATCTTCCGTCCGAACCAGTATTTCTTCCAGTGGTACGGAAGTATGAAAGCACTGCGTCAGTTTGACCATTTCTTTGTTCAGAATGAGGAGTCCAAGCGTCTGCTCAACGAGCATGGGGTGGATTGTGTGACAGTCGTCGGCGACACACGCCTTGACAGGGTTATCGATATACGTAACGCGGCTCAGGACCTTCCTGTCGTGGAGCGTTTTGTGGGCGATTCTCCGTGTGTGATAGCGGGTTCCAGCTGGGGACCTGACGAGGAGATATATATTCCTTACTTCGCCAACAGGCGAGACTGGAAGATTATCATTGCTCCTCATGTCATCAGTGAGGTGCATCTGAAATCCATCGGTAAGCTTTTGGATGCCCATGGACTTACAAGTGTGTTGTATACAGACCTTGAGGCTGGCAATGCGAGCTATGACGCTGATGTGCTCATAGTCAACTGCTTTGGTAAGCTGTCTTCAATATATCGATATGGTAAGGTTGCCATTGTGGGCGGCGGATTTGGTGTCGGCATCCATAATGTGCCGGAGGCTGCCGTTTACGGCATACCTGTGTTGTTCGGCCCTAACAATCGTAAGTTCCAGGAAGCTCAGGAGCTTAAGGCGTGTGGAGGTGCGTTCGAGTACTCAGACTCCGCCACATTCGCCTCAGTCATGGACAAACTCATCACTGATCCGGAGCAGATGGCAAAAGCCGGAGCGGCTGCCGGAGCCTACATCAACGGCAACGCCGGTGCTACGGCACAGTGTTTCTCAGCGATATTCGATTGAGACTTCGGAGTGGTAGAATACCTTGGAAGAGAAAAAACATAAAGAGGGAAGACAGGACAGACAATTAAGGCTGCTGCTGTTGTTCGTGGTGTCATTGTCTGCGCTGGCTTTGGCGTTTGGTAATCCCTATAGCATGAAGTGGCCGTTGAAATGTCCGTTATACATGATAACCGGATTGCAGTGCCCATTCTGTGGAACTCAACGCATGGCACATGAGCTGCTTCGTCTGCGTTTCTTTGATGCGTGGCGTCTGAACGCGGGTCTTTTATTGTCTTTGCCCTATTTCCTTGTGTTGCTTATAGGCGCTTTGTTCCCAGCCGCAGCAGAAACTCGTGTGGCTCGGTGGTGTCAACGAGATGTCGTGGTGTTAGCGGTAATGTTCTACTTCGTGGTGTGGGGAATACTACGTAACGTGATATGAATACACTATTTAATATTAACTAAAAATAAACTACTTATTATGGAAAATAAAAATGCCAGTTTACCAGAGGATATGGGAATCAGCGTGTCTGAGGTCTTGAATCATGCTATTCGCTTCGCTCAGACGAAGAATGGAATCGTGCTTACCCTCCTTTCTGTAGCTTTCATTTTTTTGTACGTCATGTTGGCTGGCTTATTTGAAGATAATGCGGATTCGGAAATTATTATGAGAATGGCTGAAGAACAGGATTATGGTGCTTTGATGGCTTTTTACGGTAAAAGTTGTCTCTCCTTTAAGAATCTGCTTTATTCCTGCGTAAGTCAAATCTGGATTGTCGGCATTTATCGTAGTGTGATATGGCTGGTGAAAGGCGAGAGGGACGACATCTCCATGGACGCATGGAAGTTCACTCCTGTGCAATATCTTAAGCTTCTTGTTGTTAACTACTTGAGTTCGATAGCTGTAGTCCTCGGTCTCTCATTTTGTGTTATACCGGGAGTCTTCTTGTCTGTTAGGCTGTTGCTTGTGGTTTTGTACGTGGTGGATAATCCGGAGACGAGCATCAGTGAGGCGTTCAGCGCAAGCTGGAACATGACAAAGGGCTATTTCTGGGACTTGTTCATCCTTGGCATAGTGTCGGTTCTTGTGGTTTTGGCAGGACTGCTTCTTTGCTGTGTCGGAATGTTCTTCTCAATGGTAGTCATGTACTTTATGCTTTCGATAGTTTACGTTGTTCTCTACAGAAAACTATAATCTTATGGCACTTATCAAGACTGTCTGCGGATTAAGTCCTAAATGGGGAAAGAACTGTTACTTCAGCGAGAATGCCACTATTGTCGGTGATGTGAGTATGGGTGACGACTGTACGGTGTGGTTTAACGCCGTGGTCAGAGGTGATGTCAATTACATACGCATCGGTAACAGGGTGAATATTCAGGATGGCTCTTGTCTTCACACACTTTACAAGAAAGCCGCTATTGAGATTGGTGACGATGTGACCATTGGTCATAATGTCACTCTGCACGGGTGCAAAGTGAAGAGCGGAGCGTTGATAGGCATGGGTGCCACGGTACTTGATGACGCCGTGATAGGCGAGGGTGCTATAGTGGCTGCCGGCGCATTAGTCTTGAAGAACACGCAGGTGGGTGACGGTGAGCTGTGGGGTGGCGTGCCTGCCAAGTTCATTAAGAAGGTGGATCCGGAGCAAGCCAAAGAGCTGAATATAGGAATCGCGAAACATTACATCATGTATGCCGACTGGTATCGTGATGAACAATGATGACACACATTATTGTAAATATAAAGTCGGGCGACAGCTGAATACTGTCGTCCGACTTTTATATAGTAGGTGTTAGTCTATTTCTCGAAATGATATCCGTATTGTCTCACGCTACTGCTGTCTTGCGGCGCATACGGGTTGAACTCTCTTGGCTTGTAGCCGTCTTTAGGATAAGCCACCACCACGAGGTACGTATGTGTGAATCCCTTTGGCGTGTTGATGCTGATGTCTCCGTCGAAGTCATGTCTGACCTTTGAGTACTTAGCATTGCCGAGGTCATCGGTGCATACTAGTCTGTACGCAAATCCGTCTCGTGACTTGTCACCTTCTCCGTGAAACGTCACCTTATGCTTACCGGCGGCCTCGCTTATGGATATCACGTTACATCCGAACGTCTGTGGTGTCTGTTCCTCCGTTGGTCTTATGATTTGTCGTCCTTGTGCGTAACTCTCCCTTTTTGTATCCGTGCTCAGCTGGTTGATGTGTGGCTTACATGCCGTCTTGACTCTCGGGAAGTCAAATGTGATAAGTCGACTGTAGCAGTCGAGAAGCTCGTCTGCGAACAGAACGGTGACCTTCTCGTCAGGCATGTATTGTAAGCCGTTGTCCTTTCTCTTGTCCAGGAACATACGCATATAGGTCAACACCGGGTCTTCACCTCTTTTGCCGGCCCTGAAGAGGTCCGCCATGACGGTCAGTCCGTGTCGCATGCTCCAGTACTCCAGCACGTAAGGACTGGTGTAAATATTCTCGCCGGCGAGGAACGGCAGGTACGTGTGCTTCCTGAAGAACTGCCAATGATAGTTCTCATCCTTTACCCATTCCGGGTTGACGTTCCACAGCATCCATTGTGATGTCATCTCGAAGATTCCTCCTCCTCCCCAGCATTCGCCGGCGCCGTCAGCCATTATCTGGCTTTGGAACGAGTGTCCTATCTCATGAGCTATGCAGTTGAGTTTCTTGTCCTGCACACGGTTCGGTGCTATCCATAGTGCGCCTATCGTGCCGTCGTAGTCACCTCCGTACGCAGTGCCATCAAGTGAGTAGTTGAGCATGGCCATCATCTTGTATTTCTCAGACTTGCTGCCTGGAAGCACGAAGCGCATGCTGTCCTTGTAGAAGGCGTAGAAAGACTCCAGCTTGTCGATGAGGTTGTCGAGGTCCACCCGCATGTCATGTCCCTCCAGCTGTGGCGCCTTGCTCATGTCGTCACCGAATCCCTTGTCCCAAAAGATGACAAAATTGTCACTTGTCCTCATGCGGCGGTAACTCCATTTCGAACTGTTGTCGTTGAAGTCGTTTGAGCGCAGGTCCTCAGGAATGTAAATCTCCTTTTTATGTGCCGTCGTTGTTTTCTGTGCCGTCGTTGCCACGTTCGTTCCTGTCAGTGCGAGCGCAAGAACGAGAATCCTCATTGTCGTCTGTTTTTTCATGTTTTTGTGTTTAGTTAAATGTAAATCCCGTGACGGGGAAATGTTTTGTCATGTATATCCGCGAATATAGGAAAGATATCCCAAATGGGGAAAGGTCTTTGCAAAGAACAAATGGCAATCTTTCGTTTTATGCGTGATAATAAGTGAAGAGACGTTCTTTTTTCCCGTGTATGACAGAAAAATATGTTCGTATTATTGCCTGAAATAAAATAAAGGGGTAACTTTGCATGAGGATAAGGAAATACAATATAACATATATATATAAATCTAAAATTTTACATTATGGCATTCTTAACAGACGAGAAACTCGTTATCGTAGGAGCTGGTGGTATGATTGGCTCTAACATGGTTCAGTCAGTGCTTATGCTTGGTCTCACACCAAACATTTGCCTTTATGATATTTTTGAGCCAGGTGTTCATGGTGTGGCTGATGAGATGGCTCACTGCGCATTCCCAGGTGCAAACATCACATGGACAGTTGACCCTAAGGTGGCTTTCACTGGTGCTAAGTACATCATTTCTTCAGGCGGTGCTCCACGTAAGGAGGGTATGACTCGTGAGGATCTTCTCAAGGGTAACTGCCAGATCGCCGCTCAGTTCGGTGACTATATCAAGGAGTATTGCCCAGACGTTAAGCACGTGGTGGTTATCTTCAACCCAGCTGACGTTACAGCGCTCACAGCTCTTATCCACTCAGGTCTGAAGTCAAACCAGTTGACTTCTCTCGCAGCTCTCGACTCTACTCGTCTGCAGCAGCAGCTCGCTATGGAGTTCGGCGTTCAGCAGGACAAAGTTACTGGCGCTCACACTTACGGTGGTCACGGAGAGCAGATGGCTGTCTTCGCTTCTAAGGTTAAGGTTGACGGCAAGCCTCTCGCTGAGCTTCCACTCACTGCAGAGCGTTGGGCAGAAATCAAGCACAACACGATCCAGGGTGGCTCTAACATCATCAAGCTCCGAGGACGCTCTTCTTTCCAGAGCCCTGCTTACCAGGCTGTCAAGATGATCGAGGGCGCTATGGGTGGTGAGCCTTTCACTCTCCCTGCAGGCTGCTACGTTAACTGTGACAAGTGTGGTTACAAGAACGTGATGATGGCTATGCCTACTGTTATCGACAAGGATGGTGTTCACTTCACTGCTCCTGAGGGAACAGCTGATGAGATGGCTGCTCTTCAGGCTTCTTACGAGCACTTGCAGAAGATGCGTGACGAACTCGTTACTCTCGGCATCATTCCTGCTATCAAGGATTGGGGTACTCTTAACCCAAATCTCTAATTCTGATATAGATTTTCTATATTATAGGACAAGCCTCGACGCATACTGCGCCGAGGCTTTTTGTGTGACATCAATGCCGGCAGTCTGTTGACGAGTGATAATACGGG
>FLNY01003140.1_pt1 | contig 32003 bp, 32 predicted proteins | sample 1140381 | NCBI WGS metagenome assembly FLNY01 (sample SAMEA3878172, study PRJEB12797) | bioreactor metagenome | biome: Moose rumen | place: Sweden | collected 2011-10 | reverse complement strand
CTGGTTTTGCTCTGCAAAACTCTTCGATTTCCCATTTCGCGCTATTGCACTTTTTTGTACCTTTCAATTTTGGGTGTATCGTGTTTCTATCTGTGTTTCAGTTACTTGCAAAAGCCTAAAACACTTCCACATGAACGATTTCGGCATCAAGGGGCTCAGAAGCGATGACGGTTTCACGATGAAAGCCCTAAACAGCCTGGCGACGCTGAAATATGCTTCAAGCGCCGCTCATATCACCGGAAAGCAATTGGTGTCGAGCGAATCGCTGACATGGCTCACCGAGCATTTCCGTTCAAGTCTCTCGCAGATGAAGCGCGAGCTTGACCAGCTGTTTCTGGCGGGCGTCAACCACGTCATGTTCCACGGCACGACCTATTCGCCTTCCACGGCTGTCTGGCCGGGCTGGAAGTTCTATGCCTCGGTTGACATGAGCCCTACGAATTCCATTTGGCGCGACGCTCCGGAGTTAATGAAGTATATCGAGCGCGTGCAAAGTTTCATGCAGATGGGTCAGCCTGACAACGATCTGCTCGTTTATGCCCCCTTTGTCAATGTGATGCATAAGAATGCGGGAAGCTTCCAGAACCGCCTTCTGCTCTTTGACATTAACACGCTGGACACGAAAATGTCTGACCTGAAGAAATGTGTCGGTGCCCTTTTGGCTGCAGGTTATGACTGCGACTACACCAGTGACCGCTACCTGCTGACCACAACCTATGAGGGTGGCAGGCTGAGGACTGCTTCCGGCACATGCTACAAAGCGCTCGTCGTGCCTGTCCTACCAGTCTATCAGATGGATATTGCCAATTCCGGAATCGTCGAACTTTCTGCAACCGATGCAGACGGCCATCCTTATTCGGCTCTTGACATTGACCTTCAGCCGGATGGTTCGGCATTGTTGGCAATGTAGACTTCAGTGCTGGAAGACTTGATTATGACGGCCGTTGATGTAGAGGGTGAGAAGCATTTCACGACGTTGCCTGCCTATGGTGCTTATGAAAGGATAATGAACATCGACTTCACGGCTGAAGAAGAACCTGGCGGAGGTTGGCAGAAACTCTCGTCAAAGGGACAGCTGAGCGGATTCGGCGACACAACCGTCGACAGTTGGTATAGAAGCAAACTCAACGGACGTGAAGTGACTGGCCTTTACGAAGGGTTGACTTTCAGCAGTACGGCTTCCAACTATTACTTCTATTATCCGGGCTTCGGCATGAATGCCAATAACGACTTTAAGGTTTCTATGGTAGCAGATGATGGCACTGTGGCTCAACTGAGCTACATGGTGGGTGAGGGGAGTACCCTTTACGATTCGGCCGATTCGCTTTGCATCTTCCGGCAGTGTGAATTCGGTGAAGGCTCCATTGTGCTCGACATGCCAGGCAATAAGCAATATAGTGTCTATCGTATGCTGTCAGTTTATCGACCTTTGTCAACGCCCAGTCGCGTTGAACATATCGGAATCAAACCCAAATCTTCCCTCTACTATTCATTGCAAGGTGTGTCCATGTCGAAGCCCCGAAAGGGTATCTACATTCGAGAAGGTAAGAAAGTGGTAGTGAAATAAACGAAGCCACCGCCGATGAAACAATACATACATCGGCGGTGTGCTATAATAATGTTTATTTGATCAGGTCGACGGAGCGCTTAAGGAACTTGTCGAGTGCAGCGCCTTTAAGCATGCCGTTCTGAAGCAGGGCAAGGTCGATAAGCTGATGGATGATGTCGTTCTTAGCGGCAAAGTCGCTGAGCACACTTTCCTTTTTAGCTTTCTGCTCGTCGATGGTTTTCTGAGTGTTGGCCTTGTCGTCTTTCTCTTCCTGAGTGATTTCCTCGGGTTTCTTTTTCTCCGTCTGTTGGTACAGGGCAGCCAGACGGGCCTCCTGTCCCTTGATTTCGCTTTCTATAGGCTTCAATGTCTCGGAAAGTTCCGTGATGGCGCTATTCAACACTTCCTTCACCAGACGATGGTCGCTGTTGAGCACCATGTTGAACGAGTCGGGCATCTGGCCGTAGAAGCTCATGCCGCTCTGATAGCGGCTCATCTCCTTCATGCGGCGCATCCATTCGTTTTGTGTGATGATGACAGGACGGGCTTCCTCTCCGAGGGCATCAATCTCAACAATGAATTTCTGCTTATCCATCTTTGGCACCTGAGACTGGAATAAGGCTGACAGATTGTCACGCTCCATGTCAGTCAGTGCTGACTTGCGGGCGTCTTCCTTGACGATGAGGCGGTCGATGATGTCGGCATCCACACGTGTGAAGCGGCTCTTTTCAAACTTCTGCTCGAATGTCTGAATGGCCGGCACGTCGAGCTGGCCGTCGAACAGCAGCACCGAGTAGCCCTTTTCCTTGGCGGCTTCAATGTAGCTATACTGTTCCTCCTTGTCAGTGGCATAGAGGTAGACGAGCGTGTCGTCCTTGTCCTTTTGTGAGAGTTCGATGAGCTTGCGATATTCATCGAATGTGAAATACTTGCCCTCCGTGTCCTTGAACAGCGAGAAGTCCTTGGCGCGGTCGTAGAAGTCCTGCTCAGAGAGAATGCCGTAGTTGATAAATAGCTTCAGGTCGTCCCACTTCTCCTCGTAAGCCTTGCGGTCCTCGTTGAAGATAGCCTTCAGACGGTCGCTGACTTTCTTGGTAATATACGTAGAAATTTTCTTCACCTCGCGGTCGCTCTGCAGATAAGAGCGACTGACGTTCAGTGGGATATCGGGCGAGTCAATCACACCGTGAAGCAGCGTCAGGAACTCTGGCACGATACCCTCCACTTGATCGGTGACGAAGACCTGATTGCAATAGAGCTGGACCTTGTTTCGGGTGATATCGATGTTCGACTTGATGCGCGGGAAATAGAGGATACCAGTCAGATTAAAGGGGTAGTCGACGTTCAGGTGGATCCAGAATAGCGGTTCGTCCTGCATGGGGTAGAGGTTGCGATAGAAGGTCTTGTAATCCTCGTCTTTCAGCGTCGACGGCGTCTTCGTCCAAAGGGGCTCCACATTATTTATAATATTGTCATCCTGCGTGTCAACCATCTTCTTCTCCTCACTCGACCATTTCTGCTTCTTACCGAAAGCGATGGGCACAGGCAGGAACTTGCAGTATTTTTGCAGCAGACCTTCAATCTTCTGTTGGTCAAGGAATTCCTTACAGTCATCGTCGATGTATAGGATGATGTCCGAGCCGCGGTCATCGCGTTCGGCGTCGTCAATTTCGTAAGCGGGTGAACCGTCGCATGCCCACTTCACAGCCTTGGAGCTCTCCTTGTAGGAATGGGTGATAATCTCCACCTTCTTCGACACCATGAACGACGAATAGAAACCGAGACCGAAGTGGCCGATGATGTTGTTGGCGTTGTCCTTATACTTTTCAAGGAAGTCGCTCACGCCAGAGAAGGCAATCTGGTTAATGTATTTGTCGATTTCTTCCTCGGTCATACCGATACCATGGTCGCTGATTGTGATGGTGCCACGGTCGGCATCGAGAGCGATGCGGACGGTCAAGTCGCCCAGTTCACCTTTGAATTCGCCCTTCTCGGCGAGGGTCTTCATCTTCTGCGTGGCATCGACAGCGTTTGAGACCATCTCGCGCAGGAAAATTTCTTGATCACTATAGAGAAACTTTTTTATGACGGGGAAAATGTTCTCGGTTGTAACCCCAATGTTTCCTTTTTGCATATCGCTATTCTATTTATTTTTAATAATGTTCTGCTGACAAGTTTGCAAAATCCGTGCCAAAGTATCCCAATACCACTTATCTTTATCCTGCACGTCATGGAACGCTGGTGCCCTCCCCGCACCGATGCGTATGCGGGCAGGGGGACGTCAGCGCTCCCTTCAGATTTTGCAAAAGAATCAGCGCTTTTGTAAATATAATTCCGAATTGATTATAAAACTTTTGCAACTATCTGCTATTCAGCCAATTATTTGATGAATAAATAAGAAATGGTGCTTTTCGATGAAAAAAGGGCAGCTTTTCAAGTCGAGAAGCGGCCCTTCTCGGTCTAAAAAGCACCGTTTCTCTTGATAAGATTAACAAATTGTCAGCTATTTTCATAATCAATCGTATAGCTAATACATCTTTTTAGATAAACGAATCCCCGCACAATTGCTGATGCAATGTGCGGGGATTGTTCATTTTGAAAGTCGGCTGGAGCCGATGGGTGGGGGATTAGTCCTCGTCCTTCATCTCCTCCTCGTGCTGCTTGATCAGTGCCTGCTGGATGTCGTTCGGCACAAGCTCGTAGCTAGAAAACTTGGTGGAGAACGATGCGCGGCCGCCGGTCAGCGAGCTCAGAGCAATCGAGTAGCTGGAGAGTTCCTTGAGAGGAATCTTGGCCGAAAGCTTCTGATAGCCAGCCTCAGAGTCCATACCCATGATGATAGCGCGGCGGCCCTGCAGGTCGCTCATCACGTCGCCCATGTAGTCAGCGGGTACGAGCACCTCAAGATCGTAGATGGGCTCCAGCACCTTCGGACCAGCCTCGCGGAAGGCTGCCGAGAAGGCATTACGTGCGGCGAGCATGAACGAAAGCTCGTTCGAATCAACCGGGTGCATCTTACCGTCGTAGACGATGACGCGTACGTCGCGAGCATACGATCCAGTCAGTGGGCCCTGCTCCATGCGCTGCATGACACCCTTCAGGATAGCGGGCATGAAGCGCAGGTCAATGGCACCACCCACCACAGAGTTGATGAATACCAGCTTGCCACCCCATTCGAGGTCGATTTCTTCCTTGCCCTTGATGTTCATCTTGAACTCCTGACCGTTGATCGTGAAGCTCACGGGATCCTCCATACCATCGGTGTAGGGCTCGATGATGAGATGTACCTCACCGAACTGACCCGAGCCGCCCGACTGCTTCTTGTGGCGATAGTCGGCACGAGCCATCTTCGAGATGGTCTCACGATAAGGAATCTTAGGCTCCTGATATTCAATCTGGATCTTCTCGTTGTTCTCCATGCGCCATTTTAGCGTGCGCAGGTGGAACTCACCCTGTCCGTGGACAATAATCTGGCGGAGCTCCTTCGACTGCTCGACTACCCATGTGGGATCCTCCTGACGCATCTTGTTTAGGGCGGCCATCATCTTCTCCGTCTCGCTTTCGTTGATAGCCTTGATGGCACGCGAGTACTTCGAGTTAGGATATTGGATGAAGTCGAAGCGCCAATCGGCATTGTCCTTGCTGTTCAGGGTGTTGTCTGTTTTGACGTCCTTCAGTTTCACGGTGCAGCCGATGTCGCCTGCATTCAGTTGGTCGACCATCACGCGGTTGGTGCCTGCACAGGCATAGAGTGTGCCGATGCGCTCCTTCGAGCCACGGTCGGCATTTGTCAGGTCGTCGCCGCTCTTGACGGTGCCGCTCATCACCTTGAAGTAGCTCACCTCACCGATGTGGGGCTCCACGCCAGTCTTAAAGAAGAAGAGCGAAGCGGGTGCGGCTGCATCAGGAGCAACCTCGTTGCCGGCAGCATTCTTCACGTTGGGCATTTCGTTGACGAAAGGCACCACGTTGCTGATGAACTCCATCATGCGGCCAACGCCCATGTTCTTGACGGCGCTGACGCAAACGACGGGGAAGATTGAGCGCGTGGCCAGACCCTTGCGGATGCCCTCGCGAATCTCATCCTGGCTCAGCTCCATCGTCTCGAAGAACTTCTCCATCAGGGCATCATCGTTTCCAGCGGCAGCCTCGACAAGAGCGTCGTGCAGTTCCTGAGCCTTGTCAGCCTGGTCAGCGGGGATGTCCTCAACGGTGGCAGCACCGCCCTCGGCCTTCCAAGTGAGCTTCTTCATGAGCAACACATCGATGACTGAATCGAAACCGACACCCGTGGCAACGGGATACTGGACGGTCACGCACTTCGAACCGAAGACCTCCTGCAGCTGGTGCAGCACGCGGTCGTAGTCGCAGTTGTCACGATCCACCTGGTTGACAGCAAAAATAACAGGCTTCTGCAGTTTCTCTGTGTTGCGGAAAGCATTCATCGAACCTACTTCGGGGCCGTAAAGACCGTTAATGACAATCACGGCCTGATCGGTGACGCTGAGAGCTGTGATGGCACCGCCTACGAAGTCGTCCGAACCTGGACAATCGATGAAGTTGATCTTCTTGCCGTTGCATTCGCCGTGTAATACGGTTGAGAATACTGAGTAACCATACTCCTGCTCAACGGGGAAGTAGTCGCTGACGGTGTTTTTACCTTCAACGGTACCGCGACGCTTGATAATACCAGCTTCGAAAAGCATGGCTTCGGCAAGAGTTGTCTTGCCGCTACCCGCACTGCCAATGAGTGCAATGTTCTTGATCTCGTTTGTCTGATAGACTTTCATTTTTTGTTGTATTTTTAGGTTTATTAATGGTTGCTTTTCGCAAATCGGGCTCTAAGTTACGCATTTTTTCGGAATTGGCCAAGAAAACATTCGGTTTATTAAAATAAATTAGTATTTTTGCACCCGATTATGGCTGGAATCTATGTACATATCCCATTTTGCAAGAGCCGTTGCGTCTATTGCGGCTTTTATTCGACGACCCGTCTTGAGAGCCGTCAGCGCTACGTTGATGCCCTATGTCGGGAGTGGCAGATGAGGTGCTCAGAAATAACAGAAAACGTACGTACTATATATATAGGTGGGGGCACGCCTTCGCAACTCTCAATTCCTCAGTTGGCTCAGCTTTTCGATTCGCTTGGAACGGCAGAGGAGTTCACTCTGGAATGCAATCCTGACGATGTAACTGAGGATTTCGCACTTTTCTTGGCTGATTCGCCTGTCAATCGCGTCAGCATGGGGGCCCAGACCTTCAGCGATGAGCGCCTGCGTTTTCTCCGTCGCCGTCATACGGCTGTTCAAATCGGCTTAGCCATGGAGCATCTCCGTAAGGCTGGTATCGGCAATATCAGCCTCGACCTCATCTATGGCTTCCCTGGTGAGACACTGACCGACTGGCTCTGTGACGTCAGCGATGTCCTAAGCCTCAGTCCGGAACACTTGTCGGCCTATGCTCTCAGCTATGAGGAGGGGACACCGCTTCACGGTATGCTGCAGCGGGGAGAAGTCAGCGAAATCGATGAAGAACTAAGTCGTACGATGTATTATTACCTCATAGACCGCCTTGCTACGGAGGGGTTTGAACACTATGAAATCAGCAATTTTGCACGCAAAGGCCGTCGTTCGCTTCACAACAGCAACTATTGGAACCACACGCCCTATGTTGGCCTCGGCGCAGCGGCTCATTCTTACGATGGGAATCGCTGCCGACGGTGGAATATAAGCGATGTTGAAGCCTATATCGAGGCTATTGAGGCTGGAGAATTGCTCACCGGCCAGGAAATATTCGACGATGCTAGCTTCTACAACGACCTCCTGATGACCTCGTTGCGCACTGCTGAGGGGTTATCCTTACGTATTCTTCAACCGGCTCAGCGAGCCTATTGTCTCGCTGCTTCTCGTTCATTTATTGCTGATGGGCTACTTCTTCAATCTACTGATTCATTGCGACTTACGAGACGTGGGCTCTTTGTCAGTGATATGATTATCGCTGAGTTGATGATGGTCTGAAAACTACATTGTTCTTTTACACGTGCTCAGAACATCACAAACTTGAATTCGAGGTGTCAGAAGGGGAAACTTCCGTCGCCTAGAGGAGGCAGGGGAGCATCATTGAAGGGGGAGAAGCCGTCGTCGAGCCCTGCAGGAGCATTTCCGTTGATTTTTGAGCCGAGAATCTCGCCACCGGTCTGGGGAGGTCGGTTTCCGAGACGGTTGTCTTCCGGGTTCTCAAAACGGGTGTATTCACCGCGGAAGGTGAGCAGCACGTCGCCTGTAGAGCCCTTACGGTGCTTGGCAATGATAATCTGAGCCATGCCGTGAAGGTCGCGGCCGTTGTCGTCCTGATAAATGTGATAGTATTCGGGGCGATGGACGAAGAGCACCATGTCTGCGTCTTGCTCAATGGCACCCGATTCGCGCAGATCGCTCAGCTGCGGGCGCTTGCCCTCTAAGCCGTCACGCGACTCCACACCACGGTTCAGCTGACTCAGTGCCAGAATGGGGATGTCGAGGTCTTTGGCGAGTCCCTTCAACGATCGCGAGATGGTGCTGACCTCTTCCTGTCGCGACGAGAATCGCATGCCGTTGGCGTTCATCAGCTGTAGATAGTCAATCATGATGATTTTTACGCCGTGTTCACGAACCAGACGACGGGCCTTCGTGCGGAGTTCGAAGACTGAGAGACCGGGCGTGTCGTCGACATAGAGTGGAGCGCCAAGCAGGGTGTTGACACGCTTGTCGAGCCGCTCCCATTCGTCCTGCTGCAACTGTCCGTTGAGGATTTTCTTACCCTCAATCTCGCAGACGTTTGAGAGCAGACGGTTGACAAGCTGCTGATTAGACATTTCAAGCGAGAAGAAGGCGATGGGAATCTTGTAGTCGACGGCGATGTTTTTGGCCAGCGAAAGTGCGAACGACGTCTTACCCATGGCGGGACGTCCGGCAATGATGACAAGGTCGGATGATTGCCAGCCGCTGGTCTTGTCGTCGAGCGCATGATAGCCCGTTGGGATGCCTGTGAGTCCGTCGGTGTTTTTTGATGTCTCCTGAATCACCTTTACAGCCTGAGCTACGACGGGGTCAATCTGCGTGTAGTCCTTCTTCATGTTTTTCTGTGAGAGCTCGAAGAGTGCGCCCTCGGCGTGCTGCATGAGGTCGTCGACGTCGATGGTTTCATCGAAGGCCTTGGTCTCGATGTCACCTGCAAACTGGATGAGTTGGCGGGCCAGAAACTTCTGAGCGACGATGCGGGCATGAAAGTCCACGTGGGCACTCGTGGCTACTCGACTGGAAATCTCCGCAATGTAGGCAGGGCCGCCTGCCTCCTCAAGTGTGCCGTTCTGTGCCAGTTGCTCAGTAACTGTGAGCACGTCGACGGGATGCTCTTTCAGACTGAGCTCGCGGATGGCACTATAGATGAGCTGATTGCGAGGCTCATAAAAACTCTCAGGGACGAGTATTTCGCAGACGACGGCATAGGCGTCCTTATCTACAAGCAAGGCGCCAAGAACTGCACGCTCTACATCGAGAGCTTGTGGCTGGAGGTGAGCGTAAGTGTTGTCTATCGGTTGAGCCGTCTTTCTCGTAGTCCGGCGGCTGCTGTTTTGTTGTTCGGGCATATCTTTTTTTTAGGCTTTGAGTCTACAAAGTTACGGATTAGTCGGCTAACTACCAAAAAAAAATCACTTTTTTCGTGAAAATAGGAGGTAGTGTCGGAAAAAATATGTAAGTTTGCAACATGATTACATATCCCATTGCAAAGATCAATCTCGGGCTCAACGTTGTGGAGCGCAGGTCCGATGGCTATCATAATCTCGAGACGGTGTTCTATCCTGTGCCCCTCTGCGATGCACTTGAGGTACAACTGATGGAAGAGGGTTTCCCATCAGCAGATGATTGCGACTTAAAGGTGACGAACATCATGATTGAAGGTGACGAACGGCGCAATCTTGTCGTACGTGCCTATCAGTTACTCAAACAGGAATTTTCCGATTTGCCGCGCGTTCATGCTCATCTTTTCAAGCAGATTCCCACACAGGCCGGCATGGGTGGTGGCTCAAGTGATGGTGCAGCCATGATGACGCTTCTAAACGAGATGTTTGGTTTGGGATTGACGCCTGGACAAATGGTGGAGCGCGTGGTGAAGCTTGGGGCTGATTGTCCATTCTTCGTTGAAAGCCGTCCTGCTTATGCCGAGGGTATTGGTGAGCAGCTGGAGCCTATCGGTCTTTCGTTGCGGGGCTGGCATCTGGCGGTAGTGCGACCGGATATTCCCGTTCCGACCAAAGAAGCCTTCTCGCTGATTCGTCCTAAACGTCCTATGAAGAATTGTCGTACGATTGTCAGTCAGCCCATTGAGACTTGGCGCGACGAACTCGTTAACGACTTCGAGCAGAGTGTCTTCACGCTTCATCCCGAGATTGGCCACATCAAAGAGAAACTCTATGAGCTTGGGGCCACCTATGCAGCCTTGAGCGGCAGCGGCAGCGCTGTCTTCGGTCTGTTCAGGAAAAAGATTTCCCTTAATGGATTGTTTTCTACCGAGGGATGCTTCACCAAAATGCTGACACTATCTGTCTAATCTCTCTCTTCTTAAGCGATGATTCCAGCTTCGAGCCATTTGCCGATGAGGGCTTCTGCGTCGGCACGTGCCGTTGCTTCACTAACCTCATATTCATCGAGCAAGAGCCCGACAAGCGTGTCGGCTGTAAATTCCTTGTCCTTGACATTGTTCCAAAGATAGGCGGCTGATTCGTTCATGCTGATGATGCGGCTGAAGTCGATGTTCTCGATGCCTTCACCCACAATAACGTTCTCGCCACAGATGTTGCGGAGTTTGAATCCTTTCTTGGTTTTCATTTTTTTTTCAGTTTTTTTAGTTTGTTCGGAATGTGCGGATGGAATGCAAACAACAGGTAGCGACGTACGGGCAGTAGCTTCATCCACACCCATGAATAGAGACGCCATTTGAGACCGTCAGTTTTGTCAGGTTTCTGCCGTCCCTTGCGATAGAATGCTACGGCAAGAGCACGGATGTCGCTGATTGTGCATTGCTCGGTAGCAAGATTGCCATCGCCGCGCAAGGTTAGTTGCGTACCATTGACGGCCACGATGCGATGCAAAACGTAGTGTCCCTTGCTGATCTCGGCCAAAATGGGGTCGCCGATGCGCGGCTCGCGGTTCATCTGGACAAGCATGGCCTTGTCACGTCCATCCTCCAAGAAGGGACGCATGCTTCGGCCTCGTAGAGGCAGGGTGACGCTGTGCCCCTCGTGAATCATGCGGGTCACCTCTGGCAACAGTACGGCGTTGGCCATCTGGAGTGTTTTTATCTGGTTGTCAGTGTCTTGTGGCATAGGCGTGCAGCACCCTCATCGGGCAGGCAATGGAGAATGTAGATTGGGGTTGTCTCAATGATGCGCGTCACGGTATCGCAGAGATTGTTGTAAATCTCGGAATCCCACTTCATCGATGAGCAGGCGGGAAGCAATGTCGCAAAGGCCTGAACAGGACCTAAACGATCGATGCTGTTTTGAGAGGCGCGGTCAATCTGAGTGATGGCTCCCAAACGGGCACATATGTTGCGATAGCAGGGAGTCTTGCCGCTCCAAGGAGAACCATAGATATAAGGTTGCCCATCGATGAGACGGATAATGGGATTGTCGTCGTTCATCAGTTCAGCTCCCTCGATGTGCTTCATCCATAGCGACGAATGTGTTGATTTGCCCGTGCCGCTCTTGGCGGTGAAAGGATAGCCGTAGTCGCCCAAACGGATGGTAGAGGCATGTATAAGCAGCGTCTCCTGAAAGGAACCTCGGAAAGCGTAGATGAGCATCAGGGCGTCGTTGAGTCCGAAGGAGCGCATTGTCCAGTCACCGTTCAGTGCACACCGACACTCGGTGAAGTCTTTGTTGCTCAAAAGCAGGCAGCAGTCGCGGTCGTAAATGTCGCGGATTAAGTATTGATAGCCGCCGTCGCTGAGTTGATAGACAAGTGTGTCGCCGTTGCCGGTGTCAAACTTGCGCACCAGCTGCTTATCCTCCTTTTTGGCTGGTCGCAACGTGTCATCTACAGTCAATGTGAAGAACAGGTCAACGTTTGGTTCCGCAGCGAAAGCTCGGAACGATGGTAATAATTGCATTGAATTGGCCTCAGATTCGGCAAAATGGATACAAACCCGATGGTCGGCAATGCTGAAGTAATGGCTATTCACTCTTTTCACGCTTGTTTCCCTTTTTGCCCTTCTTCTCGGCTTTCTGCTGTTTCTTCTTAGCTTTCAATTCTTTCTTCTGCGATTCCATCTCAGCTTCCTGCTCCTCCTCCAAGGCAATCTCGTCGCTCAGGTCAATAACTTCGAAACGGAAATCATCCGACGTGATGCTTCTCACGTCAAATTTCTGGCGGCCAGGCTTAGGGTTAGTGTAGAGCCGCTTGATTTTATCGTACTTCTTTAGAAGTTTCTGAAGTTTCTCGTTGTAGAAGACGATGCACGTGCGGCGGGGCATCTGAAGCTTCTGACCTAGATGCTCGCGTAATTGATAGGAATAGGTGTCGCGACTTTGCAAGAAGTGGGTCTTGGAGTCAACCCAGGCATTTTCAAGCGTCTGAATGTCAGTGAAGTAAACAATGCTGTCGTTGAACGAGGCAGCCAGGCCAAAAGCGTAGACCTTAGATATGGATACACGCTTGGCTGAAGCCTGCGAGAGGGGTAAGACGGCCATGATGAGTGTGGCCAAAAGTACTTGATATTTAAAATGTTTCATTGTCCTAAATATGATTTCAACAGCCGGTTTGTTGACTTGTTACGCAACCTCCGAATGGCTTTTTCCTTAATCTGACGGACACGTTCGCGGGTGAGGCCGTACTTCTGTCCAATCTCATCGAGTGTCAGTTCGGGGGTGCCAATACCATAGAAAGACTCGATGATGTAGCGCTCACGCTCATTCAATGTGTTGAGTGCCAACTGAATCTCTGCCCTCAATGATTCCTGCACCAGCTGGCGGTCAGCACGTGGGGAATTCTCGTTCTCCATCACGTCGAGAAGTGAATTGTCATCACTCTCGGCAAAGGGTGCATCAACTGACACGTGGCGCGTGTTGGCACTCAGAGCTTCCTCAATCTTTTCGTTTGGGAGGTCGACGTTCTCTGATATCTCGTCAATTGACGGCCTACGCTCGTTCTCTTGCTCAAACTTGTTCAGTACTCGGTTGATCTTGCTCACAGCTCCTGCCTGATTGAGGGGTACGCGCACGATGCGGCTTTGGTCGGCAATGGCTTGAAGAATCGACTGGCGTATCCACCAGACTGCATAGGAGATGAACTTAAAGCCGCGCGTCTCATCGAAGCGCTCTGCGGCCTTGATAAGCCCCAAGTTGCCTTCGTTGATAAGGTCGGGCAATGAAAGACCCTGATTCTGATATTGTTTGGCAACCGAGACGACAAACCGCAGATTGGCTTTTGTCAGCCGCTCGAGTGCCTTGCGGTCGCCTTTCTTGATGCGCTGAGCGAGCTCCACTTCTTCCTCGATGCTGATCATTTCCTCGCGGCCAATCTCTTGCAAATACTTATCAAGAGATTCGCTCTCCCGATTCGTGATTGACTTTGTGATTTTCAGTTGCCTCATCTTTGGTATAGGTTTTAAAGTCGTAATGCAAAGGTAATAAAGAGTTAGGAGTTAAGCGTAGAGTGTCGTGTTTTTTTTTCTTCTCCTTAAAGATTTTTAACAACCGGTAAAGTTTAAATGGCTTAAACCGAAAATACTGTAGAAGCGCCGCATCTCTTAGCAAGAAGCGCCGCATCTCTTAGCAAGAAGGGCCGCTTCTTTGAATGAGAAGGGCCGCTTCTTCGGATTAATCCGTCTATATGAAAGGGCTGTGCCATGTAGTATCAATTTGGTATATCGGTCGTATACCAATGAAATTCGACCGATATACCAATTTAGAAATACTTTTGGCACAGCCCTTATGATGTCTTATAAGACTTTACTCCTCATCGTTGAGATAGACAACGAACCCACCGCGCTTGCCTGTTGGATAGATGCCGCGGATGACGAGCATCTGCTCCTTTGATGAGTTGGCCTCCTTCACGGCTTCCTGCAAATCGTCGAACGTGCGCATCGGCTCGTCGTTGACGCGCAGGATAATAAAGCCTTTGGGCACGCCAGCGTCCTTCATCTTGCCGCCACTCACCTTGATGACCTCGAGGCCATAGTTGATGTCATGCTGCTCTTTCTGGGCTTTTGTCACCTCACGGAAATCGGCTCCAAGCACGTCAGTGTCGGCATTCTTTACAACCTTTGTGTTGCCTTGCTCGTTCTTCAGGGTCAGCGTGGCTGTCTGCTTTTTCTTGTCACGCAGATAGGTCAGTGTCACCTTGTCGCCCGGGCGCTTCTGGGCTATCAAACCAGAAAGTTCACCGAACTTCGTAACCTTCTTGCCGTCGATGTGGGTGATTACGTCGCCCTTCTTTAAACCGGCATCTTCGGCAGCACCGTCCTCAACAACTTCTGCCACGTAGATACCTTCCATCGTGCCGAGGTCAACCTCGTTGCCTTTGTCCTTCTCAGAGTCAACGTAGCGGCTTACGTCGCTGCCCTGAATGCCAATCATGGCACGCTGTACTGTACCGTATTGCTTCAGGTCGTCAACCACCTTATTCATAATAGAAGTGGGGATGGCAAAACCGTAGCCGATGTTGGAACCTGTAGGCGACGACAGCATAGCATTGATACCCACCAGTTCGCCGCGCGTGTTGACGAGTGCACCGCCTGAGTTGCCCTGATTGATGGCTGCATCTGTCTGGATGAACGACTCCACGCCGTTGGCACCGAGTGTGCGGGCCTTTGCTGAGATAATGCCAGCAGTTACCGTGTTGTTCAATCCTAAAGGATTACCCACGGCCAGCACCCATTCGCCAACCTTCACGTCATCAGAGTTGGCTATGACAATAGCCGGCAGTTGCTTGCCGTCAATCTTGATGAGAGCCAAGTCGGTGGTCTTGTCGGCTCCGATGATACGAGCCGAATATTCCTTGTTGTCGTTGAGTGTCACCAGCAGTTCGTCAGCACCATCGACTACGTGGTTATTGGTCACGATGTACCCATCGGAAGAGATAATCACACCCGAACCAGCCGACTGGCGCTTTGGGGTCTGCACCTGACGCTGACGCTTCTGTCCCTGACCCTGACCGCGGCCGAAGAATCCTCCAAAGGGGTCGCTGAAGAAATCTTCAAATGGATCACTGTATTCAACAGTCTGGGTCTTCGAATTCTGAGTGTTCTTAATATAAACTACGGCAGGCAGCGCCTTTTCTGCCGCATAGGTCAGATCGACAGGCTGAGCGGCAGGCAAAGATGTCGTACCCTCAGGTGATGTCACCATCTGTGCTGATGCGTTGGCTGCATTTGTCTTGTTAAACGCTGCTACCGAGAAAACAATGGCCACCAGGCTCAAGGCTGGAACCAGATAATTTGCAATCTTTTTCATATTCGCTTTTGTTTTGTTAAATACTCTTTTTTGTCATATTCGGACGTTGCAAATATAAGGTCATTTTTTCGGAAACTGCCAAATTGTCGGTTACTTTTCTTGCATTTTAACATTTCAAAATCGGGCTTTAAACCTTGTTTGCGCCTCGAAGCCTTAAATTTACATTCGTTTAAAGACTTAACTGAGGTTAAACGGGATGGCTTCAAACAATAGAAAAAGCAACATCCATCATGCGGGTGAAAGATGTCTGGCGCTCCTCAGGGGTGGTTTCATCGCCGGTAATGATATGGTCGGAGATAGTGCATATGGTCAGTGCACGGCTGCCAGCACGTGCAGCATTCATGTAGAGGGCCGGAGCTTCCATCTCGACGGCGAGCACACCCATATTGATCCACTTGTCGTAGTGAGAGTTTTCGCTATAGAACACGTCGGACGAGTAGACGTTGCCGACGCGATAGTTATAGCCACGTTCATCGCAAACACCAGCTGCACGGCACAGGAGATGGAAATCGGCGATTGGAGCATAGTTGCCAGGCAATTCGTATTGCGCCGCGTAGTTGCTGTTAGTGCATGCGCCCATAGCCAGCACGAGGTCACCGAGGTTCAGTTCCTTAGTCAGTGAACCTGCCGAGCCAACGCGGATAATGGTCTTGACATCGTAGAAATTAAAGAGTTCATAGCTGTAGATTCCGATTGAGGGTATGCCCATGCCGTGGCCCATAACGCTGACGCGCTTGCCTTCGTGCATACCTGTGAAGCCAAGCATGCCGCGGACGTTGTTGAACAGCTGAGGATTGTCAAGAAAATGCTCGGCCATAAACTTTGCGCGCAGGGGGTCGCCTGCCATGATGACACGCTCGGCAATTTCGCCCTTCTTAGCGCTGATGTGTGGGGTGCTCATAGTCAATTATGCATTAGTTCTTCAAATTCTTCTTTGGTGAGTCCGAGGGCTTTAGCGGTCATGGTGAAATACATGCGTTCAGACATGGTGACGTCGGTCTCGTCAGCCTGTGCCACTTGGAGCATCGCGCAGATGGCTTTGCGGGCTTCATCGGCATCTGAGGCAAGGATATCGTAGTCGACGTCGTAGCTGAAATCGCTTTGGTGTCCTTCTGCGGTGCCTATGTTGCCGAGAATCTCGAGTTTCTCGTCGGAGTCGAGATCTGATTTTGCCACTTGGCGCTCAATGATATCGTATTTCTGCTGGCTGACCGCCCCGCTCATGTTGGCTATGTTGACCATCAGCTGAATTGTGGCCCGCTGGCGGTCCTCGGGGTGCGACTGGCTCTGCTCAGCCTTCTGGAACGAGGTTTTGATGTTATCGTATTCAAGCGCTTTGATGTCGCCGTCAGTGAAATGCATCTTCTGTGTTTTCAGGCGTTTCTGCAAGCGGCGGGCACCTTGTGTAAAGGTGAAGAGTGTAAGACTGCCAGAGAAAATACCGCCAGCTACGGGTATGAACTTACCAAGGCCTTTGGCAAAACCTTCGCGGGTGAACTTCATGCCGGCAATCTGAGCAATCTTGCTGGCCACAGGATAGACGGCAGTCTTCGTTATGGCCACGCGCGGCAGACGGCCGACGGTTTGTTGAGCCATGCCTTTTGCAATTTCATTGATGCCTTGGTCGGCCACCTTAACGCCCATCATGGACCCCATGAAGATGGTGAGCAGGTCGCTGGCCGTTTCGCTCAGTTCGCCTTCTTCGTTGCAGAAGTCGGGGAAACCATACAGATAGGCCAGTTTCTGCGAGAGAACGACGACGTGAAAATAATATTGAGTGATGTCGCCGGGAATGGTGGCGACCATAGCCAATCCGCCAGGAAGTCCTGCAATGGTCGAGGCGGTGGTTGCGAGTGCGGTGTGGCGGTTGATGACAGCCTTGGCCACGCGGTCAATGACTTTGTCAGGCACAATGGCGTATGGTCTCACGTTGTTGAGCAGGTCGAGCTTTGAGTCGTTGCAATAGTCTCTGAGGGCTTTGCGCAGAAAATCGGTGCGTTCCACTTTTACGCCTGGCATACGGAGCACGGCTGCCAGGATGCGGTTCCATGTGAGTGGTTCTTTCATATATTATGCTATCGATATTATTTTTGTTGTCGTTTCAGAATGCTGTATGCATCGTAAAGTCCTAATTCTCCGGCTTTACCTAAGTCTTGAATGGCGGCCTCACGATGGTCGAGGTGGAGGTGGCAGAGCCCTCGGTTGTAGTAGGCTTCTGCCAGTGACGGGTCGATTCGGATAGCCTTGGTAAAGTCGACAATAGCTTGCACGAAGTCGCCACGTTGGGCATAGAGAGTTCCTCGGTTGTAGATGAGGTACGGATTTTGCGGAGTGAGCGCGAGGGCGTGATTCAAGTCGCCAAGCACATTGGCTGTCTTCAAATCAATATTAGTGCCTTCGGAAGCCAGGAATTCGTTGATGCACGATTGGCAGACTGCACGTTGCCACAGGGCAATCGATGAAACTGAGTCGATTTGCAGGTAAGTAGAGAGATCATCGATAGCTCCCTCGAAGTTCTGGATGACGGAGTTGGCTACGGCACGCTGAATCAATAAGACTGATGCCTCTTTTGTTGAGTGTGAGGCATCGATGGTTTGTGAGAGTGAGTCGATATAATCAAAATAGGTGTCTGAGTCATCGCAGGAAAGTGTGAAGCGACGGCTACTGATATGGATTATCCGTCCGTTTGTCAGTCGGTTGAGTTCGTCAACCTGATGGTCAAAAGCCTTGGTGGCGTGAAGTTCTTCCTCAACATGTTCGAAGGTAAGGCCGAACATAGGTAGAAGATCATCATGTACGCGTCGGTTTTGCACACGTCCGCGATAGTCGTTCTGGTATTCATGGTCGGGCTCCTGCTCATCCTCGACGACCAGTTGGTTGTACTTCTCCAAGTCTTCATCACTGCGTTTACGCATCTGATTGGGATTTAGACGTGGCTGAGTACCGAAAAGGTGTTTGTAGAGTTGCGCCTTGTAGACGGTGAACTCGTCCTGTTCAGCCTGCTTGTTCATGCCAAGACGCCTATAGCAGGCAGCACGAAACTGAAGGCCAGTCCAGAAATTGGGAAACTCGTCGATGACTTTCGAATAGTCGCGAATAGCTGCTTGTAGATCGCCAGTTTTGTCGAGCAGCACGGCACGGTTGAACAGGGCAAGCATATTGGCGGGTTCCAGTCGCAGCACAAAGTCGAAGTCGGTGATGGCCCGATTGTCGTCGCCTACTTGAGCGCGCAAGAGCCCTCGGTTGTAATGTCCGAGGAAGTTGTTTGGCTCCAGGTCGAGTGCCGTGTCGTAGTCGGCCATAGCCCCTCGCAGGTTGTTTTGATTGAATCGGGCCATAGCACGATTGATGTGGCAACTGGCGTTCTTTGGCATAAGGTGAATGGCGTGGTCAAGCTGATCCTCTGCCTCAGACCATTCTTCGCGAGATAAAGAAATGATGGAGCGAGCTGCCCATGTGTGACCGTCGTAAGGGTCGAGATCGAGGCTATGCTGAAGTGCGTCGATGGCGGCTGTGGTATCGGCCTTTTGCATGTAGGCATCGGCACGCATGGCATAACCTTGCGCATACTGGCTCCAACGGGTGAGCATCGTGTCGAGTTCGGTCAGTGCGGCATCGGGCTCCTTGGCTTGCAGGTGACAGAGCACACGGTTGTGCCAAAGGCTGCGGTTCTCAGGAGCATACTTCAACGCGTGGGTGTAGTCGGCAACTGCCAGGTCATACTTCTTTTGCTGAATACGCGATAGACCTCTTAGCTCATAGATGTTGACCACGTATGGGTTGCGTCTCAGGGCTTCGGTGCAATCGCTCTCTGTGCCGACGTAATCGTCAAGGTAATACTTGGCCACGCCGCGGAAGAACCATGGCTCATAGAGGTAAGGTTTTGCCGTAATGGCTTGATTAAAGTATTGGATAGAGAGAACGTAATCCTCGTAATAAAGCGCAGACCTCCCGATTGTGATGAGCCGGTCGGTGTTGAGTTGGGCGTGCAGGGTGAGGGGAAAGATCAGGAAAAAGGCCCAACGCCAACCCTTCAAGGGAGAAACCCACTTCCAACCCCTCCCCAAGGGCGGGGCGTTTAGATAGTTTTTACGGTTGAAATGGATCTTCATTCTCATAAACAGACTACATAAACTCCCCTCCATTGGGGAGGGGTTGGGGGTAGGCTTCTTTTATCTCCTAACCGGTTTCGTCCTATAGCCGCAATGATAACGACCTTGGGTCAAAGCCTTGAGTTTGCTCCTGATGAGCTGGCGGCGGAGTGGGGAGATATGGTCGATGAACATATGGCCTTCGAGATGGTCGAATTCATGTTGCATGACACGTGCAAGATAGCCCTCAACCCATTCGTCATGCTGGTTGAAGTCTTCATCCTGCCATTGTACGTGAATACGTGTAGGACGCGTCACTTTTTCATGGATGGCAGGCAGTGACAGACATCCCTCCTCGCTGACGTCGGTGTTTGTCTCGTCGTGCTCGATAATGTGTGGATTAATGAACACTTGACGGAAACCATTATATTCAGGCATATCCTCACTGATAACGTCAAGGTCAATGACGACGAGGCGGATGGAGCGCCCTATCTGTGGGGCGGCAAGTCCGATACCTTCAGATTCTGCCAGTGTCTCCCACATGTCTGCTATGAGTTGCTTAAGTTCCGAGTACTCGGGGGTGATATCTTCAGCCACTTTTCTCAGAACAGGCTGGCCATATATATAAATAGGTAATATCATTTTCAGTTACATTCTTTTTTCATTTCCTGCTTCGCATATAGTCTTGCAGGATGATGGTGGCACTTATTTCGTCGACAAGCGCCTTGTTTTGGCGGGCTTTCTTTTTCAGTCCACCGTCAATCATCGCCTGATGAGCCAGCACCGAGGTGAACCGTTCGTCGTAGTAGTCGATGGGGACACTGGGAACGTGACGGCGCCAGCGGTTGACAAATTCTTGCACGCGGGCCAGATTTTCGCTTGGCTGGCCATTCGGCTGGCGTGGTTCTCCTATGATGATGCGCTCCACTGGCTCACGGGCAATGTAGTTGTTGAGCCAGTCGTAGAGTTCAGATGTAGCAACAGTCGCCAGCCCTCCAGCTATAAGCTGCAGAGGGTCGGTGACTGCCAATCCGGTTCGCTTGCGACCGTAGTCAATGGAAATAATTCGGGCCAAGCGCGATGGTGCTTTAGCGGGCGTTATAGAGCAACCATGCGTCGGGATAGGTAGCGCGGAGCTGGTCGCGGCTCTGAACAGCGTCGGCCTTTGAGTCGTAGGTCGATGCTACAACGCGATACATATTGCGGTCTTCGTTCTTCACAATCTGTGCGCTGTAGCCGGCATTCTTCAAACGCTGCTGCAGGCCTTCTGCGTTTGCGATGACCGAGAAAGAACCCACCACGACGCTGTAGTTGCGCAACCCGACACCATTAACGACAGATACGCGCTCCTGACGAACTGAAACGTTGTCGACATTGTCAACGACGCGGGTCTCATTAGAGGGGCGGGTTTGCACGGGGGTCACGACAGGCGTTTCAGTAACTTGCTGGACGGGAGCGTCACTTTGCTGAGCTGCTTGAGCCTGAGCCTTTTCGTAGGCTTTCTTGTAGGCACTCTCACTTGATTTGCAACTTGTGAATGACATGGCAAGGCAGAGGCCTGCGCAGATAATGATGTACTTTTTCATAAAATCGAATTAAATGTTATACTTGTTCATATTTGTGTGCGAAATTACAAATAAATGATGAAAAATGGGTAAAAATGGGGCCTAAACTTTGTTAATATCGCCGAAAAGGTGTGTTTTTAACAAAAAATGACAGGAAATGTGTGCCGAATCTCGATGATTATTCGTACTTTTGTACTCAGAAAGTTTTAATATCAACTCTTTTAAATTTTGAAGATTATGAAGACATTTGGTTACATTGGCGCATTCTTGGGCGGCGCAATCGCCGGTGGAGTGCTGGGTCTTTTGCTGGCTCCTGAGACGGGTAGCGACACCCGCCAGAAAATTACGGATACTGTTGAAGATTTCCTGAAGAAGCACGACATTAAGCTGACTCGCAAGGACGTGGGCGATCTTGTTGATGACATTCAGGACATCGCTGAGTAATATTGTTCTCTGATGCTTTCGAGCGACAAGAATGTTGAGACGCTGGCTCAGTTGATTGAGCAGATGAAGGATTATGCCGGGCTTCAGAAGGAATACGTGAAGCTTGACGTGATTGAGAAGGTGGTTCGCCTGCTCACAGCTGCTGCATTAGCTATCATCCTGTTTCTTATCGGCGTGGCCGTCATGCTGTTTGTGGCCCTCGGGCTCGCCAGCTGGCTGAGCGGATGGATGGGATGGACGGCGGCTTTCTTCTTGGTGGCGGGTATTCACCTGCTGCTACTCCTGATTGTTGTTGTGTTCCGTCGGGCTTGGATTGAACGCCCGTTGGTCAGTTTTCTGGCAAACCTGTTAATGGAGTGAAGCTATGGCATACAGGACACTTGAGGAGATTCAGCTTCGCAAGGATCAGCTCCGCGAGGCGATTGACCGCGAGAGCAAGCAGATTTCAACAACTTGGAGTTCATTGTCTGCTCGCAAGGAGTCGTCCACCCGTGGTGAATATGTCGCAAATCTGGTAAGCTATGGGGTGACGGCCTTTGATGCTTTAATGACTATGCGCAAGTTGAAGCGTAACTATGGCGGTATCATGGGCTTGCTCGGACGTAATGCCAAGAGCAGGAAGCGTTAGTCGACTATCTACCATCATTCAAAATTTTGTTACCCCGGCAATACACGATGTATTTTCGGGGTATACTTTATTACGCTTTTCGGGAAGCCTGTTGACGCGTAACATCATTACTCTTCGATGTCGGTCAGCGAGCGGGCAAACGACGACAGCAAATTGCTGACGCTCTCCGACGGGTAGTAACGGAAATAGCGTGCCGAACGGCGTGCTTGCCATAGCATGGCGCGTGAGTTGCTGGTATGAACGAATATGTCGTTGCCCTGAGTGAAGCGTAGCTGTCCCGTATGTGGGTGATTTTGACTAAAGAGGTCGTCAGCAAGCGATTCGATTTTTGTGTTGAGCGGCATCGGGACAAAGGGTAGCGACTCGGGCTCCATCTCAAAGAACATCACAATGAGCGAGGCCTCCAGCTGGGCAATATGATCCATGTGCAGCGCATGAAGCCATTCATTAAGTTTTTCACGGTCGAAGCGTCGGTTGTTCGGGCGGAGCAAAAGTGACAATTGGACAAGCGGTCTGAGATAGAACCCATCGTCTAAGATGTGGCGCGTAGTGATAAGCATGGCTTTCAGCACGGCAAGGGTGGGGGAATCAGCCGGTTCAGCTTCGATGATACTACGAAGTTTTTTCTCATTTTGCCGGTTACTCAGTCGCAAGGCAGATTCATCATCAGGAACGACGGGAAGAGCAATCGTCTTGCGCCACGTTTCCATCTGGTTATCGGGAATCTGCAGGAAAAACTGGTCGGCAAGTTGCTGAATGCCGCGATAGACAAGTCGGGCCACACCCTGCTCATAAGCCACCTCATAGACGCGGCGCCACTTCCAAGCTGACATAGGTTCAATTTTTTCGTCGTGGTCGAAGGCCCCTGCACGCAGCAGGCGCAGAAAGTTGCGTGTAGTGATAATCATGAGTTGACTATGAGTAGCGTTTGGGATAGCGTAAGATTATAGCAGCGATGGCGGCGATGCCGATGGCTACTGGATAGTAGAGGTGAGGCAAGAGGCTTATAGGGTTGATGCTTGCCAATCCTGCGGCCATGAGTATTTGTGCACCGTAAGGGATGAGTCCTTGCACAGTGCAAGAGAATGTGTCGAGCAGAGATGCACACTTTCGCGGGTCGAGGCCATATTTCACTCCAATCTCATGAGCGATGCCGCCCACAGTGATAATCGAAACCGTATTATTGGCTGTGCAGAGATTGACGATGCCCACAAGTCCTCCAATGGCAAACTCGGCCCCGCGTTTTCCGTGAATGTGACGGGTCAGCCGAGTGATGATGTAATCGATACCGCCATTGTGCTTAATTACGGTCAACAAGCCGCCAGCCATCATCGTGATGATGATGAGTTCACCCATAGAGATGATTCCGTCGCCCATTGCGCCAAACCATCCATATACGTCGAATGATCCCGTTGCGAGTCCGATGATGCCTGTCAGGCAGATGCCGATTGTCAACACTGCCATAACGTTAAGGCCGAAAATGGCGGTCACAAGTACGATGAGATAGGGCAGTACCTTGCTTGCCTCTATCGCAGGAATCGATGCCGGTTCTGCAACATCTTGACCAAGGTAGACGTAGATGCCCAGGATTATGAGCGCGGCTGGCAGGACAATAAACGAGTTGACCTTGAACTTGTCGCTTGCCTTGCAGCCTTGCGTCTGGGTGGCAATGATTGTCGTATCTGAAATAAAAGACAAATTGTCGCCGAAAAAGGAACCGCCGACAACGACGGCCGTGACCATCGCAACTGAAGCTCCTGTCTGTGCGGCCACACCGGCAGCAATGGGGGTCAGGGCAACAATTGTGCCAACACTTGTGCCTATGCTGAGCGAGATGAAGCATGCAGCAAGGAAAAGACCTGCCAGCAGCATCTGCGAAGGCAGCAAAGAGAGCGTCAGGTTGACAGTCGCGTCAATCGACCCCATCACTTTTGCGGAGTTTGCAAAGGCTCCTGCCAAAACGAAAATCCAAACCATGAGCATCATCTGCTTGTCGCCGGCGCCCTGACTGAACACATCAAGGCGTTGTCTCAAGGGGCCTGGCGTGATGAGCACAGAATAGATGCTGGCAGCCAGAAAGGCCACCGTGATAGGGACTTTGTAGAAGTCGCGTGCTACAACGCTCGTCACAAGATAGAGGACGATGAACACCAGCAACGGACTTAATGCAAGGAAGCCTTTCTTCATTGGCTTTGGTTGGGTTAGAGGGTAACGCCGTTCTTGAAGATGGAAATCTCGCGGTAGTCGTTCTCTTCGTTGCGTGCCTTCTCGCCGCTGGCAACTGCGAGCACTTTATCAATGAATTCAGGCACCAGTTCCTTCATAGTGCGCCCCTCGATGAGCTGGCCAGCATTAAAGTCGACCCAGCCTGGCTTACGAGCAGCCAGCGTGGGGTTGGTGCTGATCTTCATGGTTGGGACGAAAGTGCCGAACGGTGTGCCGCGACCAGTGGTGAACAGCACCAGGTGGCAGCCGCAAGATGCCAGGGCTGTGGCAGCTACGAGGTCGTTGCCTGGAGCTGAAAGGAGATTGAGTCCGTTATGCTGAAGGCGATCGCCATATTCCATGACGCCGCTCACAGGAGCGCGTCCGCATTTCTGAGTGCAGCCGAGAGCTTTGTCCTCGAGAGTTGAGATGCCGCCGGCCTTGTTGCCTGGGCTTGGATTCTCACCGACAGGTTCGCCATGACTCAGGAAGTATTCCTTGAAGTTGTTGATCATTGAGACGGTTTGCTTGAAAAGCTCAGGTGTTTCGCAGCGGTTCATGAGGATGGTTTCGGCACCAAACATCTCGGGTACTTCCGTGAGCACGCTCGTGCCGCCTTGCGCAACGAGCCAGTCGCTGAACTCTCCCACCAATGGGTTAGCCGTAATGCCGCTGAATCCGTCGCTGCCGCCGCACTTCAATCCAACACGCAGACGTCTGACGGACACCTCGGTACGGCGGTCCTCGCGTACCTTATTATATAGTTCCCGTAGGATTTCCATACCGGCTACAACCTCGTCACCGTCAACCTTTTGTGTGACCAGCAGGCGAATGCGGTCGCGGTCGTAGTTGCCCAACGTCTCCATAAAGGCGTCCGGCTGATTGTTTTCGCAACCGAGGCCCAGCACAAGCACGGCGCCAGCATTGGGATGGAGCACGATGTCGCGAAGCACTTTACGCGTGTTTTCATGGTCACCCGAGAGCTGTGAGCAACCGTAATTGTGATGCCAGCAATAAATGGCGTCTATGTCCTTGCATCCAGTTTCCTCGCGCAGTTGTCGTGCCAACCGTTCGCCGATACCATTGACGCACCCCACGGTGGGCACAATCCATATCTCGTTGCGCACACCGACATCGCCGTTCTTGCGCTCATATCCTTTGAAGGTACGGTTTTCGATGGGAATGTTAAGTTTTTTATTTACAGGTTTATATGTGTATTCGAGCGTTCCTTTTAGATTGGTCTTTAGGTTGTCCTCGTTCACCCAGTCGCCAGCCTTCAAGTCTTGCCGTGCATGACCGATGGGATAGCCGTACTTAATGATGTTCTCGCCTTCGCTGACGTCGCGGATTAGAACTTTATGACCGGCGGGAGTGTCCTGATTGATGATAACTATCTGGCCGTTAACTTCCACAACGTCGCCCTTCTTTTTGGGTTGAAGGCATACGAACACGGAGTCGGCCGGATTGATTTTCAGAAAAGTTGCTTGTTCCATGAGTAGATATTGAGTTTGTTTTTATTTTGTTTAGACAGTCATTTGATGGCGGTAGAAGTCGATGTTCTCCTTCGTCAGCAGTTCGATGGGCATATAGTTGACGGGTGTCACCTCTTTTTTTAAGACGATAGCTTGGAATAGCGTCTCGATGCTGTCGTGCCCTTGCATGAAAGCGTGTTGGGCAATGAGGAACGAGATACTGCCTTGTCTGACACACTCAGCGTTCTTAGGCACCATATCGTAACCCATAATCTGGACGTTGCGGCGATTCGTTCGCAGCAGGAACTGACCAACCAGATGGGCTTTCGAATTGAATGTGATGCCGTGATGGATTTGCGGATGCTCGCGGAAGAACGTCTCAAGAGCCAGGTTGTATTGTTCGCGCGTCTCCCCCTTCGGCAAATTGATTTCTGTAATGCGGATGTGAGGGAAGTGGTCGTGCATGTAGTGACGGAAGCCCGTCTCGCGGTTCGATTGCTGTTTGGAGCCTATATGACCGTCCTTGAGGTGCTTCATCAAGAATATCTCCTTTTCCTTCGAGGCAATGAGCATGAGCATGCGGGCGGCGAAATAGCCGCTTTGGAAAGAATCCTGACCATAGAACGAGAGTGGTTTCAGATCGGGCAGGTAGGAATCGAGCAAGATGAAGGGGATGTTCTTTTCGTGCATCTCATCAGCAAAAGCCTGCGTCAGCTCCAGTTTGGCCGGTACGAGGATGACACCGTCAGGTTGGGCATTAAAGCAGGCTTGAGTTGCTGCGACAAATGAATTATGATTGAAGCGCTCGTAGTGGATCAGCTTCAGCGACACGTGAAAGTCGCGCCGTCTTAGTGTGGCCATCTGCAAGCCCTGTTCGATTTCCTCCCAGTAGGCCTCACTCGAATGTTGCGGCAGAATGCAGACAAAGGTATAATTCTTGTTATAGGCAAGGGCCGACGCGTAGGCGTTGGGTTGGTAATCCATCTCCTTGAGAGCCTTCTCGACTTTCTCGCGAGCGGATTTCGAAACGTTGGGGCGCTCGTGGAGCACACGGTCGACTGTGCCCACAGATACGCCTGCCCGCTCGGCAATATCCTTGATTCTGATTTTATCTGATGCCATAACCTAAAGTTTTCTCCGTGCAAAGGTAGTGGAAATCGGGGGAATAACAAAATTATTGACCATTTATTTTTGAGAAAAGAGGTGTGCCGTGTTTGGGAAAGCGGTCCTTCTTTGCTCGAGAAGCGGTCCTTCTTTGCAGGAGTTATGTTTCCATTTGTGTCAAAGTCGTTAATTTTCATAGGAAAAAAAGGCGGGTTCGCTGATTTTTCTTTGTTGTATCGGGAAAAATGTTTATCTTTGCATCCGATAAAGCAATTGCGCTAAATGGAAGAACTGCTCAGACAGATGGCCCCCATCACACTCGCCGAAATGGAATCGGTGAAACTGATGAATCGCACCGACACAAAGTTCGTGACGACAATGCCTCGGCTGCTCCAGCTTTTGGAGATGGCACATGACGACTATTTCGTGCAGGTTATCAACGACGAGCGCAATATGCTCTACGACACTACCTACTTTGACACCCCACGGTTCGACATGTATTGTCAGCACATGCACGGCCATACGAACAGACAGAAGATACGCTTCCGCACGTATGTCAGTTCAGACCTTCAGTTCATGGAGGTAAAGACAAAGAACAATCACGGACGGACCAAGAAGAAGCGCATAGCCGTCAGCGACATGGATTTGGGCGACCCCGCCAAACTCAATTTCCTCAGTCAGCACCTGTATTACGATGCCGATGTGCTGAAGCCACACATGCACAACTACTTCCGCCGCGTCACGCTGGTCAATCGGGCAAAGACCGAAAGGCTGACTATCGACACGCAGTTGCAGTTCGGCAATTGTCAGACGGGGCTGCAGATGGATATGGGGCCGTTGGTCATCATCGAACTTAAGCGTGACGGCTTGGTTTTTTCGCCTGTCCTCGAGATGTTGCGCCAGTTGCGCATACATCCTCATGGCTTCAGTAAATATTGCATGGGTGCCGCTCTGACTAACGCCGCCCTGCCACGCAACCGGTTTAAGCCGAAGCTGCGCGATGTGGAGAGAATTCTAAATAATATAAGGTATAAATAAGAAAGCTCAGAATTATGGATGCAATTTTGAATATATTCATGGGTGAGTTTGGGAATGCTTTGCTGCGGTTCCTGCTCTGTATAGTGGTCAACTGGATTATCATTGACCGACTCTATTTCCGCAAGTGCCACCGGCGCGACTTCTATTTCACTTTCATGCTCATCTCGGTGGCCATCTTCTTCCTGGTCTATTTCATGATGGGCATGGACCGTGGCAAGGCCACGATGGGCGTCGGCCTGGGTCTGTTCGGCATTTTCTCAATCATGCGCTACCGAACGGACACTATGCCCGTCCGCGAGATGACCTACCTATTTATTATAGTATGTCTCTCAGTAGTCCACGCCATGGTCAATATCGAGAACTTGACCCTCGATCATGTGGCCGATTATGCAAAGCTGGTTATCATCGACCTGATTGTCATCCTGGCAATAACGCTCTGCGAGAAGAATCTTAAGATACAGAGCACGAAGCTCATACAATACGACCGGCCGGAGCTTGTCAAGCCCGAGCGGCGCGAGGAGCTCATTGCCGACATAGAGGAGCGCACGGGCCTGAAGGTGCTGAAGGTTGAGGTGGGTGGCATCGATTTCCTCAAGGATGCCGTGGTGCTGCGCGTGACCTACGACGGCGAAGGCCGCAATGAAGTTGACGGACAATTCAGAGTAAGAAAATCACAATGGGCAAACATCGACTGATACTGCTTGCGGCAGCTGTTTCCCTGTCGGCTTCCGTCCTCGCTCAGAGTGAGGGCGGACTGCTGCTTGGTGCCGAGGCGGAGAAGAAAATCAACCGGCAACTGAGTGTCAGCTTAGAAGCTGACTTTCGTTCACGCAACGATTTCAAGACCCTCGACCGATGGGGCATCGGCGTCGGCGCGTCGTATAAACTTACGAAGGGCCTCAAGGCCGACGTCAGCTATAAGCTGCTCGACTATAACTACCGCGAAAAAGTGGAGAGCTACACATCGGCCAAGGGCAACGACAAGATTAAGTGGCGCCCCAGCTACTACGGTTTGAAGCATCGTTTCTCGGCTTCGGTTACCGGTAGCCGCAAGCTGGTGGACGATTTCAAGGTTTCGCTGCGCGAGCGCTGGCAGTACACCTACCGTCCTGAGACGTCGCCCGAGCGCTATAAGCTGAGCCTCAAAGACCAGACCATGAAGCTCGATGACAACTATGTACGCGATGCCAAGGGCAAGCATCAGCTGCGCTCCCGCTTGCAGGTGGAGTACGACCGCAAGCGTGCGCTGCTGACACCATATGCCAATGCCGAGTTCTACAACAGTTGGGCTCTCGAGAAGGTTCGCTACTGTGTGGGCACCGAGATCCGGATAGACAGGCAACATTCGCTCGACATCTACTATCGTTTTCAGGATATGCACAACGTCGACGCCGACGAGTATGACCCCGACATGCACTTCGTCGGCGTAGGCTATAAGTTTAAGTTCTAAATGGTTAAGCATCAAATGAACAAGTCACTGCCCTACCTCCTGCTGACGGCTATGACGTTGCTTTTCGCCGCCTCGTGCGAGAATGACGACACCGACTTCAGCACCTATGCGCTCGTCACAACTGATGATGAAGATGAAGACGACGAGATTCTCGATACCACCGATACCATCTATGTGGTCTATAATGCTGCCAGTGCCAGCGTGGCAGGCGACACCGGCGGGAAGGTGAGCGTCAGCGGCGCTGACGTCACCGTCACTGATACCGCGACGACCCGTGGCCTGGTGCTCGTGCTCAGCGGCTCCACCGACGACGGCTCGCTGCTTGTCTATCGCTCCAGGAAATACACCATCGTGCTCAACGGTGTCAGTATCACCAACCCCGACGGAGCGGCCATCAATAACCAATGCTCAAAGTCGCTCTACATCGTATGTCCTGAAAAAACGGTCAACGCGCTCGCCGATGGTACTACCTATGCCGAGCAGACCTACGACCAGAAGGGCACGCTTTTCAGCGAAGGGCAGCTATACCTCAGCGGAGCAGGCACGCTCAATGTCAATGCTCATTGCAAGAACGGCATAGTCAGCGACGATTACATCACGATTGACGACGACGTGGTCGTCACAATCAATTCAGCGACCACCGCCACCAACGGCATGAAGGCAAACGACGGCATGTTCATCAATGGCGGTAATCTCAACATCAATGTGACAGCCGATGGCGCCCGCGGCATCAAATGCGATGCAAAAACGCTCGTCACTGGCGGAACGGTCAGCATCACAACCACTGGCGGATGTCTGATCGAGACAGTAGACGGCGTGGCGGTTGACACCACCTCGGCCGCCTGCATCAGGTGCGACAGTCTGTTTTCAATAAGCGGCGGCACCATGACATTGTTGAGCATGGGCGACGGCGGCAAGGGCATACGTTGCAACGAGAACATCGAACTTAGCGGCGGATCGCTGTACGTCACCACGACAGGCGGCAACGAACAGGGTAAGCCGAAAGCCCTGAAGAGCGACACGGGCATCATTGTCAGTGGCGGCTATCTCAATGCTTCGGTCGAGAAAAGTTGGGCCTGCGACAACGGTACAGACAGCGAAGCCCCGGCCGACCACCTCACTGTCAAAGGTACGCCAACGGTGAAGAATATCGAGAAGAAGCAGGTCGAAGTGAGTTATTATGACACCAAGCAAGACAAATAGCCGGATTATGAAAAAGTTCATGATGATTATCGTGTCGCTGCTGATGGCAATAGCCGCCAATGCCCAGAGTGCCGATAAATTGTACGATGAGGGTAAAGCTCTATATGACAAAAAAGACTATGCTGCTGCCTTCCCCAAACTGAAGGCCGCCGCCGAGAAGGGCCACCGCAAGGCGCAGTATCGCCTCGGTCGTTGCTATGACAAGGGTAACGGCGTTGAGGAAAACAATAAGCTGGCCTTCGGCTGGTATCAGAAATCGGCCGCTCAGGACTATGCCAAGGCGCAGTATCAGTTGGGCAAGTGCTATAAGAACGGCGAAGGCGTCGAAAAAGACCGCAAGAAAGCTGTGGAATGGTTTGCCAAGGCTGCCCGCCAAGATAATGCCGACGCACAACTGGCCCTCGGCAAGAGCTACATGAAAGGGAAGGGCATAGCAGCTGACCCAAAGAAAGCCAAGCAGTGGCTGTCGAAAGCAGTCAGTAATCCTAAGGGCGGCAGTGAAATTCTGGTCGACCTGCGCAAGGAAGCAGCCGACGGCGACGAGGATGCCAAGGCTATTTTGGCGCTTATAGGCAAGTAGGACAGGTTGTGTTTTGTTAAAGGATGTTAGAAAGCTGAAGTTTTTCGCATAGAAATAACGTTGTTTCGCGAAAAGTTTGTACCTTTGCATCCGCAAACGGAAAAAGACCCGAAAAGGTGCGTTAGTTCAGTAGGTTAGAATGCCTGCCTGTCACGCAGGAGGTCACGAGTTCGAATCTCGTACGCACCGCGCAAGGTCTTCAATCCTGAGCAAAACAAATATAGGACTGGTGCGTTAGTTCAGTAGGTTAGAATGCCTGCCTGTCACGCAGGAGGTCACGAGTTCGAATCTCGTACGCACCGCAAACAAACCGAGCTCATTGATTCAATGTAATCGATGGGCTCTTTAACTATCTAACAAGGCAATGAAGATGAAAAGATTTTTTATATTGGCTCTTGCTCTGCTGATGTCAGTGATTATAGTTGCTCAGAAGCGTACCACTCAGTCTACACTCTATCGCAATTTCAAGCCCTCGGTTATCACACTGAACGACGGTCGTAAACTCAACCAGCAGTTCACCAACATCTTCCTGAAGAACAGCTCGCTGCTTTATATGAAGGGCGAATATGCGATGGAAGCCAACATGGACAATATCATAGGTGTAGACTTCGATGATCGTTCCTATACTAAAATCGGACAGCAACTTGCATATGTGATTGACACTGTCAAAAACTGCGGACTCTACTGTGTAGAGCTCTTCGATCAAGACAGCTACGAGCGCAATCTTAAGAACAATGTTAATATTTCGAGCCTTGATCTGGGCGATCAGATCAGTTATTCGTCGGTCGACCTGAACAACGAGGACGACTACAAGTTGCCTGTATTCCGCCATTTCTATTTTTTTCTGAACGGCGAATACATCAAAGTACATGAGCGCGAGCTTGGACGAAAGATTACAAAGGAGCAACGCACTATGATGAAGCGCATCATTGGAATGCCTGACTTCAGTTGGCAAGACGAAGAAAGCCTCAAGACATTGCTTAAGGCTCTGGCGCAGAAATAACGATTAAGCCCAAATCGGTCGTTAGACAGAATTTGAGTCGTTTCTAATGGCCGCCATTAGAAAGTGGCCTTTGTATTTGGTTGTTATTCAATTATTTATTAACTTTGCCACGGATTAAGAGCCATTGTTATGATAAAAGACCTGGAGATAGCCTTCACGGCAAAAGAGATTACAGCCTT
>FLNY01001597.1_pt1 | contig 32165 bp, 29 predicted proteins | sample 1140381 | NCBI WGS metagenome assembly FLNY01 (sample SAMEA3878172, study PRJEB12797) | bioreactor metagenome | biome: Moose rumen | place: Sweden | collected 2011-10 | reverse complement strand
GTCGAAATATAATCCGCGTACCGTTGAAGAGAAATGGTATGAGTTTTGGTTGGAGAAGAAACTGTTTCGTTCCGAGCCTGATTCTCGTCGCCCTTACGTAGTTGTGATTCCGCCACCTAATGTGACGGGTGTACTTCATATGGGTCACATGCTGAATAATACCATTCAGGATGTTTTGGTACGTCGTGCACGTATGATGGGACGTAATGCCTGTTGGGTACCCGGTACAGACCATGCTAGTATTTCGACTGAGGCGAAAGTTGTGAAAATGCTGGCAGACCGTGGAATAGACAAACGCAGTCTGACACGTGACGAGTATCTGAATTATGCATGGGAGTGGAAAGAAAAATACGGCGGTATAATATTGAAGCAGTTACGTAAGCTTGGTGCTTCGTGCGACTGGGACCGCACTGCTTTCACGATGGATGACATAAGATATGAGAGTGTTATCCGTGTCTTTGTAGACCTATACAATAAAGGTTTGATATACAAGGGTGTGAGGATGGTGAATTGGGATCCGAAAGCGTTGACTGCTGTAAGCGATGAGGAGGTCATATACAAGGAAAGTAATTCTAAACTGTTTTATCTACGTTATTATGTGGAAGATGAAGACAGTTATATTGTTGTCGCCACTACGCGTCCAGAGACTATATTAGGTGATACGGCCGTGTGTGTGCATCCGGAAGACGAGCGTTACAGTTGGCTCAGGGGCAAGCGTGTTGTAGTGCCCGGAGTGGGTCGTGTAGTGCCTATCATTATGGACGAGTATGTTGATCGTGAATTCGGTACGGGTGCCTTGAAGATTACACCGGCTCATGATATCAACGACTATAATCTCGGAATGAAATATGGTTTGGAAAGTATCGATATCTTCAACGACAACGGCACTCTGAACGAAAAGGGTGGCAAATATGCAGGTATGGATCGTTTTGCATGCCGCAAAGCCATTATGAAAGACCTGGAAGAAGCTGGTATGGTGGAGAAAGTGGAGGATTATGTCAACAAGGTCGGTCATTCAGAGCGAACCGATGCTGTCATCGAACCTAAACTCAGTTCACAGTGGTTTATGAAGATGGAATCCATAGCCAAAAAAGCGTTAGAGGTGGTCGAGAACGGAACTATCCAGTTCCATCCCGAGAAATTCAAAAACACCTATCGCCATTGGTTGGAAAATATTAAGGACTGGTGTATTAGTCGCCAGTTGTGGTGGGGGCATCGGATTCCCGCTTGGTATGTTGAAGTAGACGGTAAGGTTGAGACTATTGTGGCTGTAAACGAGGAAGAGGCGTTTGTTTTAGCAAAGCAGAGGTATGGAGTTGTCGACCAATCGCAACTGCGACAGGATGAAGATGTGTTAGACACATGGTTCAGCAGTTGGTTATGGCCTATAAGTCTCTTTGACGGAATCCGCAATCCAGACAATGAAGAAATAAAGTATTATTATCCTACGGATGATTTGATTACGGCTCCAGACATTATCTTCTTCTGGGTGGCTCGAATGATTATGGCTGGCGAAGAGTTCCGCTCCGAGATACCGTTCCGTCATGTTTATTTCACCGGTATTGTCCGTGATAAGCTGGGACGGAAGATGTCGAAGTCTTTGGGCAACTCGCCTGATCCAATTGAGCTAATAGAGAAATATGGAGCAGACGGAGTCCGTATGGGAATGCTTCTTACTGCGCCGGCAGGTAATGACTTGCCTTTCGATGAGAGTATGTGTGAACAAGGTCGCAATTTTGCCAACAAAATATGGAATGCGTTGCGACTGGTGAAGAGCTGGCAAGTAGACAAGGAGTTGCAGCAATTGTCCGAGAGTGCGTTGAGTGTAGAGTGGATGGAACAACGTATGGCGTGTGTGCTGGCTGAGATTGAACATGATTTTGACCAATATCGTCTGAGTGAGGCTTTGATGAATACTTATAAACTCATCTGGGATGATTTCTGTTCGTGGTATTTAGAGATGGTGAAACCAGCATACGGCACTCCCATTGACAGTGAGACTTATCAAGCCACCGTCGGTATTTTCGAGCGTCTTATGTGCATGTTGCATCCGTTTATGCCATTTGTCACTGAAGAAATATGGCATTTGCTTCAGGATGACGGTGGCAATAAGGCTAAAGCTGATTTGATTGCCAACAGTAGCATTATGGTTCAGCATGCTCCTGTCAGTGTCTTTTTCGATCAGCGCATACTTGACGACTGCAATACGGCTCGTGAAATAATCGGTGGGATTCGCAACATCCGTAACAGCAAGGGACTTTCGCCCAAAGAACAATTGGATCTTTGCATCGTGTGTGGCGACGGTGTCAGAATGAACCGAAGGTTTGACGGTATAATTCGCAAACTCGGCAATGTCGGTCAGATTAGCTATGCTGAAGAGAAGCTGCAGGGTGCAGTCAGTTTCATGATTGGTACTACAGAGTGTTTTGTTCCGTTAAAGCTGGAAATTGACGTGGATGCCGAACGTGCCAAGCTAGAAGAAGAACTCAGATATGCACAGGGTTTCTTGGCGAGTGTCATGAAGAAATTGGAAAATGAAAAGTTTGTGAATGGAGCTCCTGCCGCTGTTGTGGATAAGGAGCGTAACAAACGGAGTGATGCCGAGCAGAAGATAGCCTCGCTGAAGGAGCAGATTGCCAAACTTGGTTAGTTGAAGAATTTCCAGATTACGCCCCAGTAGAGTCCGAAACCTTCCATAGGATAGTGTGGCAGGCTGAAATAGTGGGGTGTGATTTGCATCAGTTCTTCTAGGGGAGCGTTGAAATGACAGGCCTTCAGGTAGATGCTGGCACGTTTTACCTGTATATTTATCCAAAAGTCTGTTACTAGAAAGTTTCCAATTTCTACGTCGTCCTGTCGGTAGAAGGCTCCGATAACGGGGTTCCATGCATCGGCTTTATAGCGTGTATGGTAACGCAGGTCGATACCAGTTTGAAGACGCAGTGCATGATGGAAAAGATGCATATCGGCGTAGATGCTGTTTTTAGTTGCAAACAACGGTACTCGAATTACCTCGTTATCTGTGCAGTGTTGTAACATTTGCTGCATGTTGATGTTGAACCATCCAAAACGTAGGTGAGTACTGAGAGAAACTTGAGTGAGTAGTCCGCTTGTGGCGTTCTGAGTGGGTGTCATGTTTGAGTCGAGCCAGATGTTGTTGTCGATTAGCATTGTTGAAAGCTTTACATCTAGCGTGCGCAGAAATCCGTACAAGGAGTCCGGTTGCATAAAGTGGTAGTTGGCTGCTACTTGTTGGTGTTTTATTTTTTTTAGGTGGTTGATGTCCCAACTGTAAATTCCGTAGTAGTGTGAGAATATGAAATCCGCTGTTTGAGAATTGCTGAGCGTTGCCAGTCTGAAGTTACCCCAATCGACGGCGGCACTTACGGTATAATCACCTCGGTTGAATCCTCCATTTGTTTTTTCTGCATCTACAGTAATGCTGAATTTTCCGGAATTGTAATGAATATTGGTAAAGGTATTTAAGTTCAGGTATTTGTATTTGCTGTTTGTTAGAGAAGCATAATTAATCACATTGTATTCCGGTCTTATACCGAGTGTAAGTATAAGCGGGTTATTCCAACGGTGTTGCATGTATGAGTCATTGGTCCAGAAGAATTCGCCCCATATTTTTTGATGAGATGTAGAGTCATACCAAAATGTTGTGTCGAGAGTGGCGTTATTGTAGAACCAACTATCGGGTCGGTTGTCTGAGAATATCCTTCGTCTACGAGTGTAGTTGAGGTCGATGGCAAAGACTCCAGTATTAATAATTTGGGGTTTGTGTGGAAATATTGTATCGTAGCCTATTATGGAGTCTCGCAATAATGAATCGTTCGGAGAGTAAATCAAGGGCTTAACTGTGTAGAATTGTCGAACGGTGTTGAAGCTCTGATGGATGTTGATTTTGAAATCGCGCCATTGGTTTTGTGCAGCATACATGTTGACTGGTATGCCTGATTCGCGAGGATAGTCCCAGCAAGTGGTATCGTCGATTACGCCTCCATTTTCTTGTTGCCTTATACGATTGAAAGTCAGTGAGGCTTGTAGCTGGTAGCGTGCGTCTTCAGAATAGTAGTTTGTGGTCGCGTCCATGATATGGTTGGTGACTTCGCTGTTGGTGTAAAGTCCGTCGCGGCTCACTAGGTTATATAGGAAAGCGACATTCCATCGTGGTTGAATGTTTTGTGTGTGTACGATGCTAATTTGATAGTCTTTGTTTATCGAGCTCCCGTAACCCAGCAAGGTGTAAGGCTTTTGAGTCTGAAAGAGATTAGAGTTGTGAAGGTTTCTGTAAGCAGGATATACATCGGGCTGGAAGTTCAAAGAGATTGCTTGTAGTGTCGTTTTGCTACGGGAAAGCATGTGCAGAGTAATATCGTCGTAAGGGAATAGGCTTTTGTGTGCTTGTCCCAATGCGCCGAGGTCGGAATAGAAGTGCCCGTCGATGCGGTGGGCAATGTTTAGCATTTGTACCCCAGTGGGGTCAAGCAGAGGGTTATCCACTTTTCGTATTTTCACATCCCTCAGTGTCGGTTCAAAGATGAAAACATAGCCAGAAAGCAAAGAGTCTGCTTCTTCGCCAGTGTCAAAGATGATGCCTTCCGGCTCGGTGGTTGTAGTAGTATCGCTCTGTGCGTGCAAACCACAGCATATTCCGGCAATGAGGAAAATCAAAATGACAAAGTGTTTTGTCATCGGAGAGTAGGTTGGATTTATTGATGCAGGAATCGTTCGACGTCGATACCTGCGACACATCCTTTAGCAGCTGCTACACATGCTTGGCGATAGTTGGGATCGCAAACGTCACCGGCGGCGAATACGCCCGGAATATTGGTGGCACTACTGGGGTTGTTGACTTTGATATAGCCGGCCTCGTCCAATTCTATTTGTCCGTTGAGGAAAGCGGTATTGGGCTGGTGTCCGATAGCGACGAAGAAACCTGCGATATCAATACGTTCTATTTCACCTGTTTTTACATTTTTGATATCAGCACCGATTACGCCGTCCATATCGTTGCCGATGATTTCCTGTGTCACGCTGTTCCAAAGTACTTCGATTTTAGGGTTGTTAAGTACGCGATGCTGCATGGCCTTTGAAGCGCGCAGTTCGTCACGGCGGACTATTTGATACACTTTGTGGCAAAGGGTTGCGAGATAAGCAGCTTCTTCGCATGCGGTATCGCCGCCTCCAACGACAGCAACATCGAGGTTTTTGTAGAAGAATCCGTCACAGGTGGCGCATGCCGACACTCCTTGTCCGTAGAATTTCTTCTCGCTTTCCAGACCCAGCCAGCGGGCAGAAGCGCCTGTTGCTATCACTACGGTTTCAGCTTCTATTTCGTTGCCTTTGTCGTCAATGGCTATAAATGGTCGTTTAGAAAGGTCGATTTTCTCGATAGTACCCTTATGAATTTCAGTTCCGAAGCGTTCAGCTTGTCGGCGTAGGTCGGCCATCATATCTGTTCCTGAGATTCCGTCGGGATAGCCTGGGAAATTCTCTATTTCGGTTGTGATTGTAAGTTGACCACCCGGCTGTATTCCTTCATAGAGAAGAGGTTTTAGGTCTGCGCGTCCAGTATAGATGCCTGCTGTATAGCCAGCTGGGCCGGAGCCGATTATTAAGCAACGTGTATGTATCATAATTGTTGATGTTTATATGTTTAAAAGATTGGTCTAAAGATATTATATATTCAAGAAAATAAATAATCTATAGAATTTGGAGAAACATGATTAATATTTAGAAGTCCAGGGTTATTCCGGCGGTTAGGAGTCTGTTGAACTGTCCTTTGTTGGAGCGGAAAATGCGGTAAGTGCCAGATGCGTTTTCTTTAGCGGTGTTGAGTAGTGAGTTGTACCATCGGAAGTCAATGCCTAAATGTTTGTTGAATGAGTATCTGGCACTGATGCAGATGGGTAGAGCGTCAATGCGTTTGTAATTTTTTGATTGGTCGTTATCGAAGACGTTGTCGGTGGTAACTTTGGAATGAGCAAGGATAGCGGGTGCCAGTCCAGCACCAACACGCAGGTTTGCCTGTTCTAAAAAGTCGTATGCAATCAGGAGAGGCACTTCAACGTATATAATGGAAATGATGCGGTTCATATCACTGTTAGTGATATGCGAACCTTTCTGAGTGACACCGATTTCGACTAGGAAGCGCCAGCGGCCGTCATCACTGACAGGTAGGGATGTGTTCACGGCACCGTGGAATCCTATTTTGTTATAGTTTCCTGAGCCGTCGCCGTCAATTTGGCAAAAATTCAGTCCTCCTCGTAATTCGAAGTCGAATTCCGTTGTGTTGTTTTTCTTTTTTTTCTGTGCAGATACAGTGGGGACAAGCAACAGAAAGGAGATAGCCAAGATGATGATTTTTTTCATTTATTCATTTTGTTTATCAGGTTGGTGGTTGATTCGCCAGGAACTAGTTCAATCAGTTCTACTCGGCCTCCGTGTGATTCGACAAAGTCGGCACCGACTACGTTTTGTCGGTTGTAGTCGGCTCCTTTAACGAGTATATTTGGAGTTATAGTTTTGATAAGATTCAGTGGGGTGTCGTCGTCGAAAAGTATTACATAGTCGACAAAAGAGAAAGCAGCAAGCACCATGGCGCGGCTGTTTTGGTTAGAAACAGGTCGGGTTGCACCTTTGAGACGTCTTACAGAGTTGTCGCTGTTGAGCCCCACAATTAGCATATCACCGAGGTCACGAGCCTTGCTAAGGTATTCAACATGGCCACGGTGTACCAAGTCAAAGCAGCCGTTGGTGAATACAATGGATTTTGAACCACGCTTGGCTAGGATGTCGGCCAACTGTGTGGTTGAAATTATTTTTGATTGTATTTGTTCGAGGAGTTTGATGGGAAGAGAAATTTAATGATAACGTAAGGTATGGATTAACGGGATAGAAAGATTGGTTTGGTAGAGGTGGCTATAGTTTTTTTTTCAGAAGAGAGAAGTAAACGAGGTAGGCTAGTCCGAATATGATGACTACTGCTTGCTGTGCGCCCCAGAGAATCCATCCGCAGGCGAGTCCAGTCGCTTCGCTGATGCCATACAGTTCCAAGGCTTTCCATACGAGGACGGGGTAGGCGCCGAGTCCGCCTTGTGAAATCATCATACCGAGAGAACCGAAAAGGTAGATTACGAATGCCGTGGTTAATCCAAGATAAGAAGTTTCGTCGAAAGCTTCTAGGATAAGCCAACCACCGACGATGTATAGGGAGTATATGCAGATGCTGTATAGGATGAAGAGTATTGTTGCCTTTGGTCCGAGGTGTAAAATGCTTTTAATACCGTCGATGCATCCTTTGATGATGTTGGCCAATTTTTGGTATATTTTCAGTTTGATTAGCTGTTTATGGAAGATGCGGTAAAGTAGATAAAGTATAGCCAGTAGTATGATGGTGACCATTGCGATGCCGGCAAGAGATGGCAAAGAATTGAATTTCTGTGAAAGAGAGTTGTAGATAAAGTCTTTCACACTGTTGAACATCAACAGAAACCCAAGGAGGACTATAAGCAAAAACATTAGAGTATCGACCAGTCGTTCGGTTACTACGGTGCCGACAGATTTCTCTATAGGGATGCGGTCGCTGGTACGTAACATGGCGCAGCGCATCACTTCTCCGAGTCGTGGGAAAGCGAGGTTGGCCAGGTACATGACCAGTACAGCGCCGAAGGTGTTATTGACAGATGGGTGATAGTCGAGAGGTTTGAATAGTAGTTGCCAACGCAGGGCACGAATAAAATGGGCTAACAATCCGGACAACATAACCGCAGCCACCCAAATCCATTTTGCAGAGAGAAAAGATTGCCAAATGGCCGCTTTTTGTTCGGCATCGAGTTTAAGCAGGAACCAGTAAACAAAAAAAATCCCAATGCCGAGAAAGATCACGAATTTGAGTATGTCGCCGATCTTCTTTTTCATTGTATATGATTGTTGACTGGGAAGATGACGCTGGGGTGCCAGGATTTGGCTTCGTCGAAGTCCATAGAAGCATAGGAGGCAATAATGAGCAAGTCTCCGACGTTGGCTTTATGTGCGGCAGCTCCGTTGATGCCTATAGTTCCGCTACCGGCTTCACCCTTGATGGCGTAGGTTGTCAGTCGTTCACCGTTAGTGATGTTATATATGTCGACTTTTTCGTTTTCTATCAAGCCGGCAGCTTGCATAAGGTCAGCGTCGATAGTGATGCTTCCGATGTAGTCGAGGTTGGCTTCTGTAACCGTAACTCTATGTATTTTAGACTTTAAAACTTCAATAAACATAGAAAAAATTTTTGCAAATATACATAAATTTATAGAAAAGAGAAGTTTGATTAGTTTTATGGAGTTTCGGTGTTAAAAAAATATAAAGATGAGGAGTATGCAGACAAGGAGAGTGTAAACAATTATTTTTCCAGCAGGTATGGGCTTGAAGCGTTCCATGTCATCTTCTTCGAAACGTCGTTTGATGCGACGTGATGCCAATGTTTCGGTCGATATAGGTGCTGATTCCTTGAGGTTGCCGTCTTCGTCGAAGCGAGATGTGTAGTGAAATTGAGGGACTTCTCGTTTGCGGAAAAGATCGGAAAGGGAGAGTTTGTTCTTTTCTTCTCTTTCTTTGCGTTGAATCTCTTTTAGCCGTCTTTGGAAATATTCCAAGTCGGCATTGTCTTGCTGACTGTTGTTGGTTTGCCTGTCATTTTCGATTTTCTTTAAGTATTCTTCATCGTCAAGAGGCAAAGCGTGTTCGAGTCTGTATTTGGATTTGAGTTTCTCCCATTCTTCTTTTTCGGGGTTGTAGAGGCGAGGAGTATAGTGAAACTGACGGGGTTTAGGGGTATAAAACATTGGCATTTGAGGATGGCATTTTAGGATTATGTTTTTAAAAAATAACTTAAAAAGTTATTTTATATTATGTGACGAGTAAAATAATGTAATTCCGAAAGACATTACTATTGGCGGAAATTTGGCCTGTTGAAAACTTTTTAAAAGAATATATTAGAAGAAGGGTAAGATTTTTGTATTTTTGCTTTTCCAAAAACGATAAGAAAAATGCATTTGACATTTATTAATATTTGAAAATCAAAAAATAAAACATAATGGATATTACAGGAAAACTTATAGAGATTCTGCCAACTGAGAGTGGTGAGTCTGCACGTGGTCCGTGGATTAGAGGCGGCTTTGTTATAGAAACCGATGAGATGTATCCTAAAAAAGTGGCGTTCAATATGTTCGGAGAAGACCGTGTCGCAATGACAAATGGAATAGCATTGAATACGCCTGTCACAGTGACATTTGCGCCTGAGTCAAGAAACTATGTTGACAAGAATGGGAAACCCCGTTGGTCCACAGACCTGCGTTGCATACGTGTTATCCCAGCTATGATGCAGGCTGCCGCTCCTGTTGCTCCAGCCCCTGTTCAAGCTGCAACTCCTGCAGTTGAGGCAACTCCGTTTGCATCGCAGCCTCCTGCATCGGATGATGATTTGCCGTTTTGAGAGGTGAGTGTGGATAAAAATGAGCTTCGCAGAAAAGTACGCGAAGCAAAGAGTCATTTTACCTCAGACGAAAAAATCAGGATGTCGGAGCCGATAATGGCGGCAGTGGAGAGACTACCGTCGTTCTTGTCTGCATCGATAGTTCTGTCTTATTGGTCAATGTCTGACGAAGTCTATACTCATGATTTCGTTGAGCGTTGGTATCGTGAGAAGATTGTTCTTCTGCCCTGTGTCATAGGTGACGACTTGGTGTTACGTCAATACAGAGGGATGTCAAGTATGCATGCCGGTCCACAGTTCGGCATTCCAGAACCAACGGGTCCGCTGTTTTCTGATACTGCTTCGATAGAAATGATTGTAGTGCCGGGAATGGCTTTCGACCGAAATGGAAACCGTATGGGACGCGGGCGTGGGTTCTACGATCGTCTGCTCAAGACCACGCCACATGCTGTAAAAGTCGGAGTGGCATTTCCGTTCCAGATGTTCGATCAGATACCTATCGATAACTTTGACGTACCTATGGATGTGGTAATCAGCGTTTAGAAATTCTGCTAAAGTAGATGAGCAACCCTGTTGTAAGAAGAGCCATACTTCCCAATATAATCCAGAACGCTGTAGTGTCAGCAATGAATGGGAAATCGACATTCATTCCAAAAAGGCTTGCAACAACAGTCAGTGGAAGCATAACAGTGCTGAAGTATGTAAGAATTCGCATGATGTCATTGGTGCGGTTGGTCTGTAACGAGTCGAAGGTTTTAGAAAGACCTTCGATGAGTTCGCCATAATCCTCGACGAGGTCATACATTTTTTGATATTGGTCAAGGATATCACCCCAGTAGTCTTCCATATTTACTGTGTCGGGGTTGACAAAGCCTTTCACGCCACCGCTTTCAAACATGTGAAGTACCCTTAGTTGAGGTTTGAAAGTTGTGTTGAGGAGGATGATATTTCGTCGGGTTATTGAGATAAGTTCGATTATGCTACGTGCTTTTTTGTTAAAGATGTCGTAGTTGATGAGGTCTACTTCCGAACCGATGCGCAGAATCAGCTGATAGGTTTCCAACATGAGTCGGTCAAGGATAGTGTATAGGAGTAGGTCGCTACAGGAGAGTGCTTTGAGTGTGTCTTCGTCTTCCTCGGCAAGGTCTTCTTTAATTTCGTCGAAAAGTTTTTTTACTACCCAATGAGATTTGCCGATGGTGATGATGAAGTCGACACCCCAGAAAATCTTTACTTCACGGATGCGGACATTCTTGTTGCCTTTGTCGAAGTAGGGGAAATGGAGTATAAGGAAATAATAGTCATCGTACTCGTCTATTTTGGGTCGTTGATTAGTTCCTCTACAGTCCTCGATATCGAGAGGATGGAAGTGGAATTCGTCGAGCAGATAACGAAAGTCGTCCTCGCTAGGATTGGTGATGTGATGCCATTTTAAAGACTTGTGTTGTATAGTCTCAATCATGGGTTGCTCCTTTCTTTTAATAAATCAAGACCAAAGACGTATGGTGCTATGACCTGTGTTTTAGTGAACTACATTCCTTATGTTTATTTTTTTTGCAACTGCAAAGATAAAAAAATAAATTTAATATATTTTTTTTGGTTACTGTATTTTAGAAGTTAGGTATTTTTCTTTGTGTGACCAGTGTTTGTTCCAGTCTTCCAGATTGCGTTTGAGGAGTGATGGGATATCGAGGGAGTAGGGGCATCGTTCCTTACAAACTCCGCATTCGACACAGTCCTCTATCTGGTGCATCTTTTGGTTGAATTCTTCGGTAAGGTAGACGGAATAAGGGGCTCGTCTGAGAAAGAGATACATTCGGTTGCAACTTTCAATTTCTATGCCGACAGTGCAGGGTTGGCAATATCCGCAGCCTCTACAGAAGTCGCCGGTCAGTTGTCGCCGGTCGTTTTCGATACGTACTCTCATTTGGTCGGTGAGAGAGGGCGGATTGTCTTGGAATGAGATGAATTCATCGAGTTCGCTTTCGCGTTGTATGCCCCAAATCGGTTCGACATTAGGGAATTGTGAGAGGTAAGCATAGGCTGTAGCAGCGTGAGTGATAAGTCCTCCGCTAAGTGCTTTCATGGCGATGAAGCCAATATTGTGTTGCTCACATTGCTGGACGATAGAGAGTTCCTTCTCTGAGGCGATGTAGGAAAATGGGAATTGCAGAGTTTCGTATAGGTTGCTATCAATGGCTTTCTGGGCTATAGCGAGTCGGTGGTTTGTGATGCCGATATGCAATATTTTTCCTTGCTGTTGAGCTTCGAGCATTGCTTCGTACAGCCCGCTACCGTCGTCCGGCATAGGGCAGAAATCTGGATTGTGAAACTGGTAGAGGTCTATATAATCCGTTTTGAGGAGTGAAAGCGATGTGTGAAGGTCATTCCAAAAGTCTTGTGGATTTGTTGCTCCGGTTTTAGTACTGATGATTACTTCGTTGCGGTGGTCGTGGAGTGCTTTACCCAGTTTCGATTCGCTGTCGGTGTAGAAACGTGCGGTGTCGAAATAATACATCCCATGGTCGACAGCTTTAAGGATAATGCGCAGGGCTTCGGCATTAGAGATGCGTTGTATGGGGAGTGCTCCAAATCCGTTTTTTGGTACGACGAGACCTGAACGGCCGAGGGTAACTGTTTGCATTGGAGATTGAATTTATAAATGTTCCGGTTTGAGTGATGATAATAAATAGTGTAACAAAGTCTATGACCTTTTACTGAATAATGTCGGATATACCTAGGGTGATGCAATCAAGGATTTCGTTTTCGACGGCGTTTGTGTAGGCAGTGTCGGTCAGAAACTCACTATTTTCCTTTTCTATTTTGTCTAGGCAAGCATCTATTGCATCCAGATTTTCAAGTTTATAGCATTCGCAGGCGGCTTTGCCGGCTGCGACTCCATGCTTGTGTGGATCACCGCTGCTACAAGCAGCGAGAAATAATAAGTTGACAAAAAAGAGAACAACTAATACGGTTTGGATTTTTGTTTTTTGATACATTTGGATTGTGGGATTTTATGGATTGTTTTCATATAACTTAAAAATGGATATTATATTATATGTTAAAGGAAAATAAAATTGATTAACGTAGATATTTTAGAGAATCTATAAAATCCCAAATACCTTCGCTGATTGTGTTTTCTTTTTTCATTTTCGTTAGAAATAAAGTTTTTGTATATTTGCATTTTTATAGGAGTCATCATTTGTGATGTAAAACTTTAAATTATAAAATATTAAAAGGAATCTAATATAAAAAATGGCTAGTTTTTTAAGCAAACTATTCGGAAACAAGTCACAGCGCGACCTAAAGGAAGTAAGGCCTTTTGTTGATGCGGCACTAAAAATCTATCCTTCCATCAAAGAACTCGATAATGACGCTTTACGTGCGAAAACAATAGAATTCAAACAACGTATACAGGCAGAAATTAAAGAAGAAGAGGAAGAGCTGGCAACACTACGACACCGTATTGAGGATGAGTATGATATGGAAGTCGATGAGAAAGAGCGACTTTATAAACGTATTGACGAATTAGAAAAGTCATCTTACGACAAAACACAGAGTGTGTTAAATGATATACTTCCAGAGGCTTTTGCTGTGGTAAAAGAGACTGCACGTCGTTTTGCAGAGAATGATGAGGTGGTGGTGACCGCTTCGAACCATGACCGTGACCTCTCGGCCACTCGTGACAATGTGAATATAGACGACGCTGGAAAAGCTCACTATAAGAACAGCTGGATGGCTGGCGGAAATATGATAACATGGGATATGGTGCATTATGATGTGCAGCTGATAGGTGGTGTTGTTCTGCACAGCGGCAAGATAGCTGAAATGGCCACGGGTGAGGGTAAGACATTGGTAGCGACGTTGCCTGTCTATCTCAATGCACTGCCAGGCAAGGGTGTACATGTGGTCACTGTCAACGACTATCTTGCCAAGCGTGACTCTGAGTGGATGGGTATGCTTTTTGAATTCCACGGTCTCACTGTGGACTGCATAGATAAGCACGAACCACATAGTGACGAGCGCAAGGCTGCATACAATGCAGATATCACGTATGGTACGAACAATGAATTCGGTTTTGACTATCTGCGCGACAATATGAGCCGTAATCCTAACGAGTTGGTGCAACGTGGTCACAACTACGCCATTGTTGACGAGGTTGACTCGGTATTGATAGACGATGCCCGTACCCCTCTTATTATCAGCGGACCTACGGCTAAGGGAGACGACCAAGAGTTTGACCGTTTCAAACCCGTCATTGAAAAACTATACAATACTCAACGAATGTTGGTGACCACAATCTTAGCCGACGCCAAGCGTGAACTCGGAAGCAATATAGACCAGAAACCCGACCAAGCTGGAGCAATGGCATTGTTGAGAGCCTATCGAGGACTACCGAAAAACAAGGCCCTTATCAAATTCCTTAGCGAGACAGGTGTGAAGACTTTGTTACAGAAGACAGAAAACTTCTACATGCAAGAGCAGAATAAGTATATGCATATAATCGATGATGAACTGTATTTCGTGGTCGATGAAAAGCAGCGTTCTGTGGAACTGACCGACAAGGGAATGGATTATTTAGCCCAAATGGGTGAAGACCCGCGATTCTACCAGTTGCCCGATGTGGGTGCCGAGATAGCCGAGTTGGAAAAGAGTGGTCTAACAACCGAGGAGAAGGCTCAGAAGAAAGAAGAAATTTACAGTAATTTTGCAGTGCAGAGCGACCGAGTACACACAGTAGATCAGTTGCTTAAGGCTTATACTTTGTTCGAGAAAGATGTTGACTATGTGTTGACTGAGGACCGTCAGGTGAAAATTGTTGACGAGCAGACCGGGCGTATCATGGAAGGGCGTCGTTGGAGCGATGGTTTGCATCAGGCGGTAGAGGCAAAAGAGAACGCCAAGGTGGAAGCTGCCACGCAGACTTATGCCACAATCACGTTACAGAACTATTTCCGTATGTACAAGAAATTGGCGGGTATGACAGGTACTGCTGAAACCGAAGCCGGTGAGTTCTGGAACATATATAAACTTGATGTTGTAGTGATACCGACCAACCGTCCCATTGCACGTGTGGATATGGACGATGTTATCTATAAAACCAAGCGTGAGAAATTCAAAGCCGTTATTGCTGAGATTGAGCGTTTGCGTGGTGAGGGACGGCCTGTACTAGTCGGTACAACCAGTGTAGAGACTTCCGAGCTTCTCAGTAAGATGTTGACGATGAAAGGTATCAAACACAATGTGCTGAATGCTAAGTTGCACAAAAAAGAGGCGGACATTGTTGCAGAGGCAGGTGAACCTGGGCGAGTGACCATAGCTACTAATATGGCTGGTCGTGGTACCGACATAAAACTTAAGGGTGATGTTCGTGAGCGTGGAGGGTTGGCTATTATTGGTACTGAACGTCACGAAAGCCGTCGTGTTGACCGACAGTTGCGTGGACGTGCAGGACGACAGGGAGACCCTGGTAGTTCGCTATTCTTTGTTTCGTTGGAAGACGACCTCATGCGTATTTTCGGTTCCGAACGTATAGCATCAATCATGGACCGTATGGGGTTGCAAGAGGGTGAAATGATACAACACTCTATGATTACGAAGCAGATAGAACGTGCACAGAAAAAAGTTGAAGAAAACAACTTCGGTATGCGTAAACGTCTGCTTGAATATGACGATGTAATGAATAATCAACGTACTGTCATATACAACAAGCGCCGCAATGCCCTGTACGGAGACCGTCTCTCGATAGATATTTCGAACATGTTTTACGATACTTGTGAGCTAATATACAACGATGCAGAGCAAGCCCACGATTATGAGGGTTTCAAAGTAGAGATGATACGTGTCTTTGCTATGGATATCCCATTCGACGAGAAGGAACTGTTCAATGCACGAGGCGGTGAAATGATACAGAAACTGTATGATATCACCTACAATTCTTATCGCCAGCGTATGCAGCGTCTTGCTGAAACAGCCTACCCTTTCATCAAAAACATACATGACAACACACGTTACGAAAATGTGGTATTTCCCATTACCGATGGTGTAAAGACCATGAATGTCATTTGTCCTGTGAAAAAATCGTATGAGAACGGTGGCCGTGAGGTTCAGCTTTCTATAGAAAAGAATATCACACTTGCCATTATCGATGACATGTGGAAAGAACATTTGCGTGAGTTGGATGATTTGAAGACATCAGTGCAGAACGCGTCGTATGAACAGAAAGATCCATTACTGATATACAAGTTCGAGTCGTTCAACCTTTTCGAGAAGATGCTGCTTGACATTAACCGTCAGATAGCTTCATTTCTCAGTCGTGCGTCGCTTCCTGTCAAGCAGGAGAGTGAGATGAAAGAAGCTTCGCAGCCTACAAGCAACCGCAAGGGACTGCGTACCAGTCGTAGCGATGCTCCCGAAGCACAACGCACTGCCCCGAGAGAAAAGCCACAACCAGTCCATGTAGAGAAAAAAGTAGGTCGTAACGATCCCTGTCCTTGTGGAAGCGGGAAGAAATATAAGAATTGTCATGGATTAATGAATAGCGAGATTTAACTTTAACCTTTAACAATCACCCATTATGAAAAAAACTTTTATTGCAATTGCCCTTTTGATGGTGTCTACGCTACTGCCAGTTCGGGCGCAGTTCATGCAGATGGGGTTGAAACTCCAGTATGCCGGTACGTCAGTAGACGAAATAGTGAGCGATGTCTCCTATCAGGTGTCAGACTTTTCCACAGACTTTCTCAAAGGCTGTGAGTTGGGATTGTTTTTACGATTTAATGTCGGTCGTTGGATTTCCATCCAGCCTGAAGCTAACTTTTCTATGGGGTCTGTATGGGACGAAGTCGAACAAGCCGACAACTTTATCGACAAAGTTGTCACTGCGTTTAACAATGTACAGACCATCAATTTGTCGGTACCGGTACTGGCGTCGTTGCACTTGATTGAAATCGAGAAACTGATAGGCATACGTGCATTCGTAGGTCCTGAGTTTTACACTTCAATCAAAGGTGCATCCGATGAGGGAGTTGATTTTGGTACCTTCTCTATTGTTGGAGGTGTGTCTGTCGACCTGTTGGGATTTCTCAATGTCGATGGTCGTCTTGTACATAACAAAGGGGGCAACACTTTCTATAAAGTGGGTGTCGGATTACTGTTTTGAAAAAGTTTCCGATTCTTTTCTTCATCATTCTCACACCGTTTATTGCATTTTCGCAAGGTGTTGTGGGGAAAGTGTATGATGCAGCCTCAGGAGAGACACTGCCAGGAGCCAGAATTCTATGGCGAGGTACGACACAAGGTGTTTTAGCCGATAGCACAGGACACTTTCTGTTGCAACGTCATCCTTCATCACACATACTGATAGTCACAAGTCTCGGTTACCATACTGATTCTCTGATAATACATTCAGATACAACAGTAGATGTCCGACTTTCGCCGTTGTCTACCAATTTGCGTAAAGTCTCTGTTCGTGCACGTAAGCGTGCCAACTACAGCAAAGTCAGTTCGATAGAGCAAACAGAAGTTATTACGACTGAAGGTTTGCGGGCTCTTGCCTGCTGCAACCTTGGTGAGAGTTTTCAGAATTCAGCCACAGTTGATGTCAATTATTCCGATGCTGTATCAGGCAGCAAACAAATCCAACTGTTGGGATTAGGTGGAATCTATTCACAGATGCTATTGGAAAATCTTCCTTTTCTCAGAGGTTTGGCAGCTCCTTTCGGATTGGGATATGTCCCCGGACAGTGGCTGGAAGGCATATCGGTAAGCAAAGGAGTAGCTACTGTGAAAAATGGATTTGAAGCCATCACTGGTACTATCAATCTAGAATATGAAAAGCCGCATAATGGTGACAGATTTTCTTTGAATTTATATGAAAACTCTGATTTGAGATCTGAGCTGACTGCAAAAGCCAACCATCGTTTTAACGAGCGTCTCTCTACAGGAATTTATCTTTATGCGACAGCCGACACAAGAACTACAGATCATCTGGGTCACGATGGTTTTTCTGACTATCCCGTCGGTCGACAGATTAATGTGCTTAACCGTTGGCATTACCGGAACGACAAAGGCTTCATCTCACAGACTCTTATCAACTATCTGCACGAAGAGCGACTCGGTGGCGACATCAGATACAGCTTAGCGATGCGAGGCAACGACAGCATCTACGGATTCGGTGGCAATAGCGATCGCCTTTATTTCTTCAGCAAGAATGGTTTTCCTATTAGTAATACCGCCACCTTTGGAGCTCAACTCAGCGGAAGTCTTTTCCGTCAAGAAGCATGGTATGGGATGTCTACCTATCAGAGCGATGAAAAAGAATTGTATGTCAACTTACTGGTGAATGTAGAAGTATCGGGGGGACATATACTAGACTATGGACTCTCGTTGCATTATGATTACAGTAGAGAACAACTCAATTACCTTCCTTGGCAAGGATATTGCTATAATTACAATCAGCCTGAGACTCAAGTAGTCCCTGGTTTTTTTGTACAATACACGTTCCGTTATGGCGACCGTTTCAATGTTACCGGAGGATTGCGAGTAGACCGCCTTACGTTGATTGACGAGAGCAGTCAGTGGTTGCTCACACCTCGTATACACTTCCGATGGAACATTGGTCATGATTGGATAATGCGTGGTTCGGTCGGTCGGGGATTTCGCACAGTTAATATCATTGCCGAAAACATGGGCATCTTGGCATCCAACCGTCGAATAATCATCAATAGCCCCCTCCATAAAGAAGATGCATGGAATGGTGGTTTGAACATAACAAAAAAAATAACTATTGCAACAGATAGGCAAATTACATTTTCAGCTGATTTCTACCATACCGAATTTGTCAACCAAGCTGTATTGGACTTTGATGTTGACCCCTATCAAGTAGTTATCGGTGATTTGCAGGGGCGTAGTTTCTCTAATGTATTGCAAGTTGATTTCAGTATAGAGCCGATAGAAGGACTTAGTCTATCGTTGGCCGGCAAGATAAATGATGTGCGTTGTAACTATCACGGAGTACTTATGCGAAAGCCTTATACTTCGTTCTGGAAAGGGTTAACCGTTATCAGTTATCATACCCGTTTTGATAAGTGGCGTTTCGACCTCACAACACAGCTATGCGGTCCGCAACGTTTGCCGCTCAATAAAGGTACCTTACAAGGTAACAGTTCCGCCTATATATATATGTTGGGTCAATTGACGCGTCGTTTTAAGAGATTCGAAGTCTATGGCGGAGTCGAGAATCTGACCGACCATGTCCAAGACAATCCAATTATCGCGTACGACCGTCCCTTCTCAGAAGTATTCGATGCCTCGGTGGTTTATGCTCCCCTCATGGGAAGATTGTTCTATATTGGCATTAGAGTAAATCTGTTGTGATACAAATCACTGCTCACTCATTACTATTTTACTCAAAAAATATAATTTTTTTGTATTAGTAACGTTAATGGGAAGAAAACAAAATCTGATATTATCATGAAAAGAACGTTGATTTTTATGCTACTTTTCTTTGTCTGTATGTCGGGCAATGCGCAGGAAAAGAATACGAAAACGAAAACCTCGGAGGCAATAATATCGATTCCTGGGTATTGCTGTAAGGGTTTAAACGCTACTATAGAGAGAACCTTGGCATATGAACGTGGTGTGATTGACTGGCAACTTGACCAGCCTCATAAGACTGTTAAAGTTACTTATAAGGAAGGCAAGACCAATGCTGACAAGATAGAGAAGGCACTTGCTGAAAATGGAGTGCGTACAGCGAATTATAGACCGAATTCCAGAGCTATCGAGAAATTGCCACCCTGCTGCCAGCCTTCGGCACGAGGTGAAGCTACCTGCAAACAGATGTGAGATGAATATTGTCGATAGAATACGTGAAACCCACGATATCAGTCGGACCCAGTTGGAGTCGATACTTTCGACTGATAACGATGCCGACATCGAATATCTTCGCCGTAATGCAAGAGAAGTGGCCGACAGCGTTTATGGGAACAGGATATTCATACGGGGTCTTATCGAACTTACGAGCCATTGTAAAAACGACTGCCTATACTGTGGACTGCGACGCAGCAATGCAACGGCTGTTCGTTACCGACTGACCGATGATGAGATTTACGATTGCTGTGATACCGGGTACGATCTCGGATTCAGGACATTTGTGCTGCAAGGTGGTGAGGATGGGTGGTTTGATGATAGACGTATGTGCCGCATTGTCTCCACCATCCGGCAGCGGTTTCCGGATTGTGCAATAACCCTTTCGCTCGGAGAACGCAGTCGGGATAGTTACCAAGCTCTCTATGATGCAGGTGCCAACCGATATTTGTTGCGTCACGAGACGGCGTCGAAGCACCACTACGAACAACTGCATCCAAAGGAAATGTTTTGGCAGAATCGCATGGACTGTCTCAAGGTGCTCAAGGAGATTGGTTATCAGGTGGGGTGCGGCTTCATGGTGGGATCTCCGTTCCAAACAATTGACACTTTGTATGCTGACCTGATGTTTATCAAAGAATTCCAACCTCATATGGTGGGCATAGGTCCATTTATACCCGCACATGACACGCCGTTTGCGGGTTATCCCCATGGTAAGGTTAGCGATACGGTCCGTTTGCTTGCAATCATTCGTCTGCTGCATCCTCGAGTGCTTCTTCCTGCTACAACTGCATTGGGTACTTTACATCCTCAGGGACGCGAATTGGGCATCCGGTTTGGGGCAAATGTGATAATGCCTAATCTCTCGCCGCGTGAGCATCGTAAGGACTACTCTATATACGACAATAAGTTGTGTACAGGAGAGGAATCTGCTCAATGTCGTGCTTGCGTAGAGCAGCGTATGCGGAAGATAGGGTTTGAGACAGTGGTCGATCGGGGAGATATGATGCAGGCTGTTTGAAGTTACAGTTTTTTTAGTTTGGTGAATACTGCTTCCGGGACATCTCTGTCGTAATGGTAGTTGCAAGTTGTTTTTGAATAGTTGGGATCGAGGTAGATACTCCCTTTTATGCTATCGTTCGGATGCAGGATGCGATCCGCACCATACACAACGACGACATTCTTACAGTTTTTCCCTTCTTGTGTAATGTAGTCGCCACCTATTGTGTCGGGACTCATGAGGGATACGGCATATCCCATTTCGAAAGCCCCCTGACAGAATTCGTAGTCGACGACTACGCCTGTAAAATCGAAATCGTCGTGATGTACGCAGGAAACAAGAAGGAAAAGTGTTATGTATGTTGTGAAGTGTGATCTGTGAAATGTGAATTTTGGCATTTGAATTGTGGACTATGATTATTGATTACTGACCAATTATTAGAGATAAGTCTCTACCACTATACGGCAACATTAAAATCGCGGAGGGCGGCGTTGAGTGAAGTTTTTTTATCGGTGCTTTCTTTGCGTTGTCCAATAATGAGAGCGCAATTTACACCATAGTCGCCGGCAGGGAAGTGTTTGGTATATGTGCCCGGAATGACTACGCTTCGAGGTGGCACATAGCCTTGATAGTAAGCGGGTTCTTTGCCGCTGACATCTATTATTTTGGTACTTCCGGTAATGACAGTATTGGCACCCAGTACCGTTTCGGCACCCAGGTGTACTCCTTCGACGATTATGCTTCGCGAACCGATGAAACAGTTGTCTTCAACAATGACGGGAGAAGCCTGAAGAGGCTCAAGGACTCCACCGATTCCCACGCCACCGCTGAGGTGGACATTTTTGCCTATTTGGGCGCAACTGCCGACGGTGGCCCAAGTGTCAACCATGGTGCCACTGTCGACGTAGGCCCCAATATTGACATAAGAAGGCATCATTACAACACCAGGTGCCAGATAAGCACCATAGCGTGCGACAGCAGGGGGAACTACCCGAACCCCCTTGGCGAGATAGCCTGTCTTGAGTGGTATTTTGTCGTTATATTCGAAAGGATGTAGAGGACAAGGCTGAATTTGCTGAATGGCGAAGTAGAGCAGGATGGCTTTCTTAACCCATTCGTTCATCTGCCAACCGTTGTCCGCTTGTGGAGGGTCAACAACCCGTATGATGCCAGCGTCGAGTTGTTCGATGGTGTCGATGATGGCTTTACGCACTTTGTCGTCGTTCAGTGCGGAACTGTTTTCAAAAGCATGTTCGATGAGGTGGCGCATGATGTGTTTTCCGGTAAAAAATATTTTGTAGTGGGACAATAAAAATAAAAGAATGTAGTTTGATTGTAAATAACCTTGATTAAATCAATGAAACGTTATTTGTATTTAATTATTGCATGGGTGTGCCTTTTTATTCTCTCGACGTCTGAATTACGTGCGCAGAACAAGGAGTTGTTGAGTAATTACCAAAGCAAAATGCAGCAACTGCTATCAAAAGTGACTGGTGCACCAACCGACAACGAGCGATATAATGCCAATGAGTTGCTTGTGCAGCTTTTTGACGAGGCACTACAAACAGATGGTTCGTTCCATTGGAAGTGGAATTTGGGAATGCAGGTGTCAGTTCTCACATCGTCTGACCGCCAATTCCGCATCATTACTTGGCCCGTAGTCCGCGATAATGGTGAATATGAGTGTTTCGGCTTTGTCCAGTCGTACAATCCGAAAACTGAGCAATACGATGTCTATGTGCTTAATGACAAATCGGAAGAACTTATTTCTACGAGCGAGATGGTTTTAGGACCGGAGAACTGGCTTGGAAGCGTGTATCAGGAGCTGATAGAGACAAAACATGAGGGTCGTAACTACTATACCCTGATAGGTTGGACGGGCGTGAACAATATGGTGCAGCGTAAAGTGATAGAACCTATCTGTTTCCGCAGCAACAGTTCAGCACCGCAGTTTGGCCAGTCACTGTTTCGCCGTGAGAAAAACACGCGTCGTGTTGTTCTGGAATATTCGCGTAACGCAATGGTTAATGTCCGTTTCGACGAGCAAACGGTGACAACTTACGAGAACAAAAAAGTGAAAAAGAAGGGACGTATATATAATATTCAGGTGCCTCATGAGGAGAAGATTAAGATGATTCTTTTTGACGAGATAGCACCTATTGTTCCAGGTATGGACGGTTTGCCACAATATTATGCTGCCACTGGTACGGAAATGGCATATATTTTTGTCAATGGTCGATGGGAGTTGCGCGACAATGCACAGGGACGCCAGTCAGACCAGAAACTTAACAAGGATTTCTCGCCGCTATCCAAAAGTCAGCCAGCGTATCAAATGAAGTAACGAATCTGTTTCTGTTTCTGTTTCAAAATCTTAACATTCACTGAATTGTCTGGAGTTATTTTAGAAAATATTAATGCGCCTGAGGATTTAAGAAAGCTGCCACAAAATGACTTGCAGCAACTAATCTTAGAGTTGCGGCAATATATAGTTGATACACTTGCAACGCATCCAGGTCATCTCGCCAGTTCGTTGGGTACGGTTGAGCTGACAGTGGCGTTGCACTATGTATTCAATACGCCTGATGACAAGATTGTGTGGGATGTGGGGCACCAGGCCTATTCGCACAAGATTCTCACAGGTCGTCGGGATCAGTTCCCGACTATACGCACATACGGCGGCATTAGTGGATTTCCAAAAATAGACGAAAGTGAGTATGATGCTTTTGGTACAGGTCATTCTTCGACATCGATTTCCGCTGCATTGGGAATGGCTACAGCTTCGAAACTGCAGGGGAATACCCGTCGTCAGCATATTGCCGTTATAGGAGATGGAGCGATGACCGGTGGGGAGGCTTTTGAAGCTATCAATAATGCGGCAGTGTCGAAAGCCAATATACTTGTCATACTCAACGATAACGGGATTTCGATTGATAAAGCCGTAGGGGGGCTGAATCGTTATCTACTTAAAATTACTGCATCGCCACGCTATAACCGCCTAAAGGAACATTTATGGCAAAAGGCAGGCGGCGACAAGAGGGATTCGCGGAGTAAGAATTTCTTTTCGAGGTTTCTTTTCTCATTGAAGTCGGCTCTTTTCAAGGGATCCAATTTTTTTGAGTCGATGGGTTTCCGCTATTTTGGCCCCATTGACGGACATGATGTGAACCATTTGATAGAAATACTATCACAACTGAAAGACCTGAAAGGGCCAAAACTGCTTCATATCATCACGAAGAAAGGGAAGGGGATGAGGCGAGCCGAACGAAATCCTGTAACCTATCACTCTCCTGGGAAATACAACGCTGAAACAGGTGAACAGATTGAGAACAGAACATCGAAACAACCTTTGAAATATCAAGATGTTTTTGGACATACCATTATAGAGCTGGCTGAGAAAAATCCTGCCATAATAGGTATCACCCCGGCAATGGCCACAGGGTGTTCTCTGAATATGATGATGGAGCAGATGCCCTCACGGACGTTTGATGTGGGTATTGCAGAGCAACATGCAGTGACGTTTGCAGCAGGGATGGCTGTTCAAGGGATGATACCATTCTGTAATATTTATTCTTCGTTCATGCAGAGGGCATTCGACCAGGTAGTCCACGATGTTGCTTTGCAGAAATTGCATGTCATAATGTGTTTAGACAGGGCGGGACTGGTTGGTGACGACGGACCCACTCATCATGGTGCTTTCGACTTGGCTTTTTTCCGCCCGATACCCAATCTCACCATTTGCGCCCCTATGGATGAACACCAACTAAGAGATATTATGTATACAGCCCAAGCGTCAGACACAGGGCCGATAGTTATACGTTATCCGCGTGGAGCTTCGGTACACTCTGACTGGAAGAACAAGATGCAACTTATGCCAATTGGCAAAGGACGTACGTTACATGAGGGTATTGATGTGGCCATATTGACAATCGGACATATAGGTAATGAGGCAGAGAAGGCTGCGGATATGCTTCGACAAGAAGGATATAATCCAGGATTGTATGACATGCGTTTCGTAAAACCCATTGATAAAAAGCTGCTCGACGAGATTGCCGGTCGATACAGGGCTGTTGTTACGGTTGAAGACGGATGTATCGAAGGTGGATTCGGATCGGCAGTGGTTGAGTATTACAATGAATGTAAAGGGAAGGGTACATTGCAGTCTATACCCATAGTGAAATGTCTTGGAATTCCAGACAAATTCATTCCCCACGGTCCAGTGGCGAAATTGCGTTCGTTGTGTGGATTTGATGCAGAGTCAATTTCACAATGTGTGAGAAACCTATAAAAAAAATTTGCCAGTCTTTATTTTTATAGTATCTTTGTAAAGTACAATTTTTTTTTACTTTACTGTGCTTTAATTGTTTAAATATAAAAAGCGCCAATTTTTTTTGAAATTTTTTAAAAAAGTATTAAATAATAAAAATAAAATGACACCTTCGCACATAGAACACATTGGCATCGCGGTGACAAACCTTGACGAGGCCATCCGTTACTGGGAAGATGTAATGGGACTCAAATGCTATGCTATTGAGGAAGTTACGGACCAGAAAGTTAAAACAGCTTTTTTTAAGATAGGGGATGTTAAAATAGAACTCCTTGAACCTACATGCCCTGAAAGCACAATCGCCTCTTTTATTGAAAAGAATGGAGGGAAAGGCGGTATGCATCATCTCGCCTTTGCAGTCGATAATACTGATGCCGCTCTTAATGAATGCAAGGACAAGGGTGTGCGTCTGATAGACCAGCAGTCACGTCCTGGTGCCGAAGGTCTCCATATTGGATTCCTTCATCCCAAAAGCACTTTGGGAGTTTTGACAGAACTGTGCTGTAAGTAAAAGTTTAAGTTTAAAGACCTTTTGAATAATGAGACGATTACGCAATGTCTCACTGGAATATACTGAGAATTAATAATAAAATATAAATTATGGCATTTGAACAAAAAATAAAGGAACTTCTGGATAAAAGAAGTGAAGCCAAAATCGGAGGCGGCCAAAAGCGTATTGACAAGCAGCATGAACAGGGTAAGTTGACTGCCCGTGAACGCATTGCCCTTCTCTTAGACGAAGGCTCATTCGAGGAATTCGACATGTTTGTCACTCATCGTTGTACAAATTTCGATATGCAGAAACAGTCGTTTTTGGGTGATGGAGTGGTTACCGGTTACGGTACTATCGACGGTCGTCAAGTGTACGTATTTGCACAAGATTTTACTGTTTTTGGCGGTTCTCTTAGCGAAACGATGGCGCTGAAGATTTGCAAGGTTATGGACCAAGCGATGAAGGTTGGTGCTCCTGTCATAGGACTTAACGACTCGGGTGGAGCCCGCATACAGGAGGGCTGCAATGCATTGGCAGGTTATGCTGAGATTTTTGAGCGTAATATTCTTGCATCTGGTGTTGTCCCACAAATTAGTGCCATTTTCGGTCCTTGCGCAGGTGGTTCGGTCTATTCGCCTGCACTTACAGACTTCATCCTTATGTCTAAAGAGAACAGTTATATGTTCCTGACCGGTCCTAAGGTCGTTAAAACCGTCACTGGCGAGGACGTCACTACTGAAAAACTGGGTGGAGCAATGGTACATGCCACCAAGAGTGGCGTAGCTCACTTTGTAGGTGAAACGGAGGAATCCACATTGCAACTGATTCGTGACATCATAAGTTACATTCCCTCCAACAATTTCGAGGATGCTCCTTTTGTCCCGACCGAAGATCCCATCGACCGTTTGGAAGATAGTCTCAACACCATCATACCCGAGAACCCTAATTCGGCATACGATGTCAAGGAAATTATCCATGCTATTGTTGATGATGGCAAGTTCCTTGAAGTGCATGAGAAATTCGCTCCGAACTTGGTTGTCGGTTTTGCTCGTTTTGGAGGTGTGTCGGTAGGCGTTGTGGCCAACCAGCCTAAGTCGATGGCTGGTGTGCTCGATTGTAACAGCAGTCGTAAGGGTGCCCGTTTTGTCCGTTTCTGCGATGCATTCAACATTCCATTGGTAACGCTTGTTGATGTTCCAGGATTCCTTCCCGGTACAGGTCAGGAATATGCCGGTGTTATAACACACGGAGCTAAGTTCTTGTTTGCATACGGTGAAGCTACAGTACCCAAGGTTACAGTCACTTTGCGCAAGAGTTACGGTGGAGCTCATATCGTTATGAGTTGCAAACAACTGCGCAGCGATATCAACTATGCATGGCCTACTGCACAGATTGCCGTTATGGGAGCGAGCGGTGCTACAGAGGTTCTTCAGGGACGTGCCCTTAAAGAAATCACCGATGCTGAAGAAAAGGCCCGTTTCATGGCAGAAAAAGAGAAAGAGTATAACGATCAATTTGCCAATCCGTACAATGCAGCCAAATATGGCTATATTGATGACGTGATTGAACCACGTAACACTCGTTTCCGTGTAATCCGTGCACTGCAGGCTTTGGCTACTAAGAAAGACTCGCTGCCATTGAAGAAACACTGCAATATTCCACTGTAGTACACAAAGATTTTTTTTAATTAACCCTTATAATAATTTAATTTAACAATGAAAAAATCATTAATGACCGGATTCTTAGGAATTGTTTTCGCTTTTGCAATGGTTGCATGTAATGGCAATGCCACTACTGAAGACACTGCTGCTATCGACACTACGGGTGCTACCGAGATGTCGGAAGAACATTGCATGCATCACTGCCAAATGACCTGCCCCGACAGCAATTGTCTTGCAGCTAACTGCGAGAACTGCGCTTGTCCAGACAGCAGTGCCTGCAAGCAGAAACCTCACTGCATGAAAGCTGAAGGCGAAGGTTGCTGCAAAAAAGACGCTGAAGGCTGCAAAAAAGCTGAAGGCGAAGGTTGCTGCAAGAACAAACAGAACGGTGAATGTAAGAAAGAATGTGAGAAACAGAAATAACTGTCTCACACCTGTTGACTGGTGGACAGTGTGAACGCACAGTCCACCAATCGACAGTCACCGTTTTAGGTCATAGTTTTTCAATTCACAAGATGAATATTAATATGAATATATATAAACACATAAAGATAGCATGTCTCTTTATCGTTGCTCTTGGGGTCACACCTGTGTGGGCTCAAACAATGGATCAAGAGATCATGGACACCGTTTTGACTCATTGTGAACAAAACAATCCTCAAAGCGGCTATGCCGTCGATGTCACGAATTTTGTGTCGATACCAGCCTGTTATGTTGGAGGACACAATATGTTTGTGGTTATCGACAGTATTGATAATTCGGTGGATATTATCATGCGTCCGGGAATGGACACCGTACGCTATTTCACCGATGTTGCCGTAGGACGTCACGATTTGGGCAATATACTTCGTCCTAAGAGCGTAGGATTTTATGACGGCTATGCGATAATTCTGGCTTCCGCAAAGAAAGACTCTTCTTTTTTGGCGGTTTTTGATATTGCATCAGATAGCGTCGTTTGCCGTGTGGATTTCAATTGCTGTTCGTATGCATTCCAGATTTTTCCCGATGAGATTATCCTCGTAGGTCGTAATCAGTTAGGTTACGACATTAACATTCTTGACATGCAGAATGGTATCGCCAATCTTTCGACCGAAGCGTCACATTGTCAGCGTTACCATTATCATAAGCCCAAACAAGCCGACCGCATCCGCGAATCCGACCCCATAGGAATCGGATTGACAGTTACAGCTGTTGCTGTGGTTTTTCTCGCTCTGTTGTGTATTTCACTTATTCTTAAGGGTTATGGAAAATTAATCGTGAAAACACAAGATCGCAAGGCTCAGAGATCTAATGCTAAAGAAGGTCAAAGAGAAGGATTTATTACGTCGGCATCGGAAACCTCAGGTGAAATATATGCCGCTATTGCTGCAGCTATATACATGTACGATGAAGAATTGCATGATGAAGAGGATACGGTAATTACCATTCAGAAGGTGGAACGTGCATGGACTCCATGGAACGCCAAGTATTATAATATGAATCATTATTTTAATAATAAGAAATAAAATGAAAAATTTTAAGTTCAAAATAAATGGCACAGAATACTCTGTTGATATCAACGAAGTAGAAGGTCAGGAAATAAAATTGGATGTTAACGGCACACCGTATAATGTCACTGTCGACAAAGAAATGAAACAGAAACAGGTGGTCGTGAAGACCAGCACAGCCTCGAAAATCAGTGCCGCATCAAGTGGTACAGTACAAAAATCGAGCGCAGCATCTGCAGGTTCTAAGGTGACAACACCGCTACCGGGTACAATCCTTGACGTGTTCGTCAATGTGGGAGATAAGGTGAAAGCAGGACAGACTGTTGTTCTTCTCGAGGCAATGAAAATGGAGAACAACATCGAGGCCGATGTAGAAGGAACCATCACCGAAGTACGCGTACGTAAAGGCGATTCAGTCCTTGAAGGTGACGTAATGGTAGTTATAGGATAAAAGTATTTTCATCATTCAACATTCAAATCAAATTAGCTATGCTTACTCTTGCATCTAGTGGTTTCATGGACTTTATGTCAACGCAGCTTGTGCAGTTTCTACATTATACAGGCTTTGCGAACGTAGAATGGGGCCACATAATAATGATAATTATAGGTCTTATTTTCATCTATTTGGGTATCAAGAAGGAATTTGAACCTCTCCTTTTGGTTCCAATCGGATTTGGAATGATAGTAGGAAATATCCCTTTCTATCCCGGTTTGAAAATAGGCATATACGAAGACGGCTCGGTACTTCATATCCTATATCATGGTGTGCAGAACGGTTGGTATCCGCCGCTTATCTTCCTCGGTATTGGTGCAATGACCGATTTTTCGGCAATGCTCAGTAATCCAAAGCTGATGCTCATTGGTGCTGCAGCACAGGTTGGTATTTTTGCTGCTTATATGGGAGCATTGGCCTTAGGATTCGCGCCCAACGAAGCGGGTGCCATCGGTATCATTGGAGGTGCCGACGGTCCTACAGCTATCTTCCTTTCTTCTCAGTTAGCTCCTGACTTGATGGGTGCAATTGCAGTGTCGGCATATTCCTATATGGCTTTGGTGCCGGTCATTCAGCCGCCAATCATGCGATTGCTCACCACCAAGAAAGAACGTACCATTCGTATGAAACCCCCTCGTCAAGTGACTAAGCTTGAGAAAATAACATTCCCCATTTTGGGTCTTATTTTCTGTGCGTTCATAGTTCCATCCGGTTTGCCTCTTTTAGGTATGTTGTTTTTTGGCAACTTACTGAAAGAGTGTGGTGTGACTAAACGTCTTTCAGAGGTCGCCAGCAATGCGATTGTCAATGTATGCACATTGCTTATCGGTATTACCGTTGGAGCGTCAACACAGGCCACCACATTCCTAACAGGCCGTTCGATTCTTATTTTCGCTCTTGGAGCCGGTTCCTTCATTGTAGCCACTTTCTTTGGTGTGCTCTTTGTCAAATTTATGAACCTGTTCCTTAAAGAGGGTAATAAAATCAATCCACTTATCGGCAACTCCGGGGTTTCTGCTGTTCCCGATGCTGCTCGTGTATCGAACAATGTTGGACTGGAATACGACAAAACAAATTATCTGTTGCAACATGCTATGGGACCCAATGTCTCGGGTGTTGTAGGCTCTGCTGTGGCAGCTGGTATCTTGTTGGCCTTCCTGCATTAAAATTCATTGTTTGCATTAACTTATTAATACAATAACCGATATGATAGCAAAAGAATTACTTAATCCGCGCAGTATTGTCATCTGCGGTGCATCAGGAGATATTCATAAACCAGGTGGCAAGTCGTTAAAGAACCTACTGGAGAGTCCATTTAAAGGTCAGATTTATACTGTTAATCCCAAAGAGTCTGAAGTACAAGGAGTGAAATGTTTTTCCAAAGTTGAAGATCTTCCTCAGGTGGATTGCGCAATATTATGTATTGCAGCCAAGTTCTGCGCCCATACAGTCGACGTATTGGCACAAGAAAAAGGGTGCAAAGGCTTTATAATTATCAGTGCAGGATTTTCGGAAGAAAATGCTGAAGGTGCTGTCATCGAGAAACATATAGTCGATACCATCAATAGTGTTGGAGGGTCTCTTATAGGTCCAAACTGTACAGGATTCCTAAATGTTAATTATGCCGGCTGTTTTGACACTCCTATTCCGCCTCTCGACCCTAAAGGTGTAGATTTTATTACAGGTTCTGGAGCCACTGCTGTGTTTATCAAAGAATACGGTATGAGCAACGGACTTAAGTTCAATAGTGTATGGGCTGTTGGAAATAGTGCCCAGTTGGGCATCGAAGATGTTCTTGAACATCTCGACGAGACCTTCGATCCAGAAAAGTCATCGCATGTCATTATGCTCTATATGGAGAAGATTGGAGATCCTCAGCGTCTATTGAAACACAGTCGTAGTCTCATCAACAAGGGATGTCATATCGCTGCCATCAAGAGTGGTGGTAGTGCTGCAGGTAGCCGCGCAGCATCTTCGCATACAGGTGCTCTCGCCACTAACGACGCAGCAGTCGATGCGTTGTTCCGTAAAGCGGGTATTGTCCGTTGCCAAAACCGACAGGAATTGACTACGGTATGTGCTGTATTCATGTATCCTGAGTTGAAAGGCAAACGTTGTGCAGTTATCACACATGCAGGCGGTCCTGCGGTGATGCTTACCGATGTCCTTAGCAATGGAGGCATGGAAGTACCCTCATTAAAAGACCATCCCGCAAGCCCGGCATTGCTTGCAAAACTCTTTGCGGGAAGCTCTGTAGGCAATCCCATCGATATGTTGGCTACAGGTACTGCTGAACAACTGGGCGAAATCCTCGATACCGTCGAAAATGAATACTCTGACATCGACTTCTCTGTTGTTATTTTCGGCAGTCCTGGACTCTTCAGTAACCGTGAGGTCTACAATCTTCTCCATGACAAGATGCGTACTTGCAAGAAACCTATCTTCCCAGTTCTACCAAGCATCATCAATGTCAAAGAGGAAATCGAAGAATTTATTGCTAAAGGCAACATCAATTTCCCAGAAGAATGCGTGCTGGGCAATGCAATCTGCAAAGTATACAATACACCGAAACCGCAACCAGAGCATGTCGAACTGCCTATAATAGACGTTGCTCGAATACGTAAGACCATCGATCGCTGCAAAGACGGCTATATGGAAATTGCCGACTACAACGAACTCTTAGATGCTGCCGGTATCAGCCGTAAGAAGAGTGTAGAAGTGAGTAAGAAAGAAGATGCTCTTGCTTTTGCCAAAGAGGTTGGTTGCTCAAAGGATGTTCCTCTGGTAATGAAAGTTGTTGGACCGCTCCATAAGAGTGATGTAGGCGGTGTTACGTTAGGAGTGAAAGACCTAGATACAGTGGCTAGAGAATTCGATCGTCTTATTGTCATTCCTGAAACCTACGCTGTCGAGATGTATCCTATGCTTGACGGTACTGATGTCTACATCGGAGCCATTAAGGATCCTAAATTCGGACATCAGGTTTTCTTCGGATTGGGTGGTATTTTCATAGAGGTACTTAAAGATGTCCAAAGTGCGTTGGCACCCATAACTGCCGCTGAAGCTAAAGAGATGTTGAAACAACTGAAAGGTTATAAGATTCTTGAAGGTGTACGTGGACAAGAGGGTGTCAATATTGACCTTTATGCCGAACAGGTTGCACGCGTAAGTGCTCTTGTTTTGGCCGCACCCGAGATAGCTGAAATGGACCTCAACCCGTTACTTGGCAATCCGCGCTACGTAACGGCTGTCGATGCACGCATACGACTCGAAAAATAAGAGTCTAGCTCAAAACAGTATAAAACAAGCCGCCCAATGGCGGCTTGTTTTATAATATTCAACTCACAGGTAACATT
>FLNY01004571.1_pt1 | contig 32180 bp, 34 predicted proteins | sample 1140381 | NCBI WGS metagenome assembly FLNY01 (sample SAMEA3878172, study PRJEB12797) | bioreactor metagenome | biome: Moose rumen | place: Sweden | collected 2011-10 | reverse complement strand
AAAATAAAAAAAGCCGCTGCATTTTCGCAACGACTGAAAATTTTTTATAGGTAAATTATTTTTTCTTAGATTTAGAATCGTCGGAAAAACTTTCAACTTCCTTAGCTTTAAGTACATTTTTGGGAACTTCCAATTTAGATTTAGCGGCAGGATTCAAATAAGTTGTATAAGCTTTAAATTCGCTGTAAAAAGCCAAAGTTTCAAAAACTTCTCTCAATTCTGCGGGAAGAGATTCAGTAGAGGGATCATTGAGCGCGGCACTTGCAATATTTTGAACTAAACCCGAAAGATTAAAACTCATTGTATCAGTTTGCCACGTGGTTTTATTTACTCTCCAAGTGTACCAAACGTCAGCAGATCTAAAGCCCTGTTCCATGATATTAAGGAAAGAATTTGCCATTGGATTATCAGCTTGTTTTTGTACTTCCGGATCCTTAGCCATTTCAGCTTTTATTTCGTCAATAAATTTTCCGCAGTCCAATTTTACCAACAAAGTGCGATATTTGTCATTTTCGTACAATACATTGACATCTTTTACAAACGCCATCATTTTTTCAAGTTCTTGTGAATTGGGAGTTGCAACCATGTCAACAAAATTTTTGGCTGCAACCGGCGAAGTCATTTTCTTCCATTTTTTATCGTCTTTAAAGTAAAGCACCATATTTTTTGAATCTTGAACAAGGTAAAACGGGTATTCGGTATGGGTGTCTTTGCCGTTATCATCAACTGCCCAAAATTCAAGCTCGCCCGTCGCTTTTAAAGAATCTTTTTCAACAGCTCCAAGAAAATCCAATTCGCCGGTAAAGCGCGGCACTACAAAGAAAATATCTTGATGAAAAGCTCTGTTGTCGAATTTTGAAGTTTGTATTACAGTTTCACGGAAAATTTCCATAGCCTTTTCGTCAATTACTTCAATTTCCCCCATATCTTCGACAACTTGTACTTCATCATCGTCTAAAGTTGCAATACGTATTTCAGCAGACGCCTTGCCGCCAATAAAAATTATCCCGCACAAAAATATTACAGTTACAAAAATTTTTGCGGCGTTAAAAATTTTGTTCATTATATTCGCCTCCTACTTAATTAATTTTGCCAAATCTTGAAAGAATGAATGACAAATTCGCCCGTACATTCCGTCTTGAGCCTCTTTGTCTTCACGGTCTCTCACGTCTGAACGCCCAAAAACCATTTTTCCGGTATGTGTATCATAGACTTCAAATTCAACCGCAATTTTTGAAACGTCTACGCGATACGGCGGATGAGTTACGGGAACTGTTACATAGTAAGATTCTTCATATTTGTTGCCGTTGCGATCCCTAACCGTGCGATACATTTTTTTCTGTTCCCACGTCGTACGCTCCGGCACAATGTAATAATCGTTGCTCCAATCCTTAATGTCGCACTGAATGTACAAATCTGCAACTCTGTCAAAATTGCGTGGATCCGAAGAGCCCGCCATTCTGCGCGCCTCCTCTTCAGTGATAGTTTCGCATTTTAACTGGCGGGCGTTATCGTAATAACCATTGCGCAATTTCTGAACAAAAATATTTCCATAGCGTCTGAAGTCAATATTCGATGAAACGTCCAACAAAACTACACTGCGAACTCCGCGAAAATTGTAATAGCTGTCCTTGTAGTCTTTCTTTTCGGCTGAAACTGTTTGCGGCAAGATAAGACACGCCAACAGAAACATTACGCCGAAAATTTTTTGAATACTGTACATTGTAATTCCCCCCTTTTATTTTATTAAAATTTATTCAACAGATATTTTTTCTGCCGAAAATTTTTACTTTTTTAAATCAGCAATAGTTTTTTCAAGCTGCTGAATTCTTTTCATAAGATCCGGAATTTTTTTTATAGCAACTTGAGAACGTAACCATTCATTGTGCGGTTGCACAGGAAAACCGGAGCAAAAAACGCCTTCAGGCATATTTTTGGTAATTCCGGAGCGCGCCGCGTAAACCGAATTTCCGCCAATTTTTATATGACCGACAGTTCCGGTTTGCCCGCCAAAAGTTACGTTATCGCCAACAATCGTACTGCCTGAAATTCCGGTTTGTGCAACGATTAAACAATTTGCTCCAATTTGGCAGTTATGTCCCACGTGTACAAGATTATCAATTTTTGTACCGTGTCCAATTACCGTTGAACCCATAGCCGCCCTGTCAATTCCAACATGTGCGCCAATTTCTACATCATCTTCAACAATGACATTTCCAATTTGCGGGACTTTCGTATGAACGCCCTTTGAAGTTGTAAAGCCGAACCCGTCCGCGCCAATAACCGTCGAAGAATGAATTACACAACGTGCGCCAATTTCGCAATATTCACGAACTGTAACGCTTGAATAAATAATCGTACCCGCGCCGATTTTTGCATTTTGTCCAATATAAGTATGTGGATAAATAATTGCGCCGTCTGAAATTTCGGCGTTATCGTCAATGTAAGCAAACGCCATAATTTTTGCAGTTGGAGAAATTTTAGCATTCTTGCCAATAAAAGCTTTTTCGCTGATACCGTCCGGAATATTAATTTGCGGCTTGAAAATTTCCATCAGTTTTGCAAAGGCAAATTTTGGCGCGTCAACTTTAATTACATTTTTTTGAATTTCGCCGGTAAAATCTTTTGGAATGATAACGGCGGACGCGGCAGAATTTTTCGCCTCTGCAATGTGTTTTTCATCTGCAAAAGTCAATTCGCCTGCTCGCGCAGTTTCAATGCTGTTTAAGCCGGTAATTTTTATTTTACCGTCGCCGATTAATTCACCGCCCACAATTTCGGCAATTTCCTTTAAAGTTTTTTGCATAGTTTTACCTCACTGCAATTTTTGCAAAGTTTCATTTGTTACATCTATTCCGCCGTGCAAAATAATTGGTTGCGCCTCTGAACTGTCAACTACAACATCAAGATTTTTTTCCTGCGCTATTGCTGAAAGTGCCTCGTCAAGTTTATGCTGTACTTGCGTTGAATACGCTTGTTGAATCCCCATAAATTTTCTTTGAATTTCGCCAAGTGCGTTATTGCGTTCCTCTTCGCTCAATTCTGAATTTTCATCAAGCGTTGTTGCCGCCTCTTGTTGAATTTCTTCAGCCTTTTTTTGTCCTTCTTCGATAATCGATTTAATTTGCGGAGCCTCCTGCATAATTTTATTATAGTCAACGTAACCGATATTCGCTTGACTTCCGCAACCTGTCACAAAAAATGACGCCACTAAAAGCGCGGCAATTTTTATTTTCTTTGATAAATTCAATTTCTAATCACTCCAAAAAATTAAAATTTTAAAATATATTCGCCGTCAATGAATTGTTTTGAGTAAATCCGGCGTTAAATCTTTCGTATCTGCGCCTTCAAAAATCATTACGCCCGGCGATTTTTTTGTTGTCAACTTAAAATTTATGTCAGCGTTTTGGGATAATTTTTCTTCAAAATAAGGTCTTTCGTGTTTGATTAAAACCATTTGAAGTTTGTACATTGCGCCGAGTTTGCCCGCCTCATTTGCGATTGAATCTAAAATGGCGTCTTCGATTTTGACACGTTCCTTTGAAGTCTGCAAAAGTTCGTCTAAAATTTCACGGCGGCGCGTTTGACGATATGCCATTTCCTGCATTGCCGCCTCCATTAAAGCTTTATTGCGCGCTTGCGTGTCACGAATTTTTTGCATTGCCTCTTCACTGTATTTTTCTTTCAGCGCGTCAGATTCACGTTGAATACGCGCTAATTCGTCTGCAACTTGTGATTCAGCATAAGCTTTAATTTCCGCCGCCCATTCTTCCAAAAGTTCTCGCTGTTTTTTGTTTCTTTCAACTGTAAGTTCGTCAAGGCGTTTTTCAAATTCTTGAATCTGTTCCTGCGTCAAGTGCAAGCGTTCTGCATTTTCAAGTTTTAACGTGATATTGAACGCCTCATTCATATATAAATCACGATTTTCATTGCGCCGTTTGATATAATTTTCTTCGTTTTTTTCTCGGTATTCTTCGGCAATTCTTTTTTGGTGCGCTCTAACTTCGGCAAGTTGACTTATTAAATTTTGCATATTTCTTTTTCGCGCAGATTCTTCAAAAGGCGTCATATCAATTTCCGGAAGTTTTGGCGGCGAAACGGGGCGCATCATTTCATTAAGTTCAAGTTTCAGGCGAATTTCCTTGCCAATTAATTCTTTGAGTTTTTCGCCGTCAGAATGTTTAAGCAGGACTTGTTCAAAATCAATGAATCCAAAACCGTGAATGGGATTTTCTTGCTCAACTTTTTGGGGGCGTTCAACTTTTTCGGTTTTTGGCGGCGAATATAAAAACAGCCCGCCGCCAATTAAAACCGTTATAATCGCCGCCGCCGTCAACCTATAATTTGACATTGCCGCACTTCCTCGCACATACAAAAAAATGACCAGTGATCAATAAAATTTCTGATCACTGATCACTGAAGGCTGACAGATATTATTACTTACTAAGTTTTGAAATAACATCTTGAGTAATATCAGTTCCACCATAAACAACGGCTGAATTATCAATTACTACGCTTAATCCCTTTGAATCTGCAACTTTTTTAATAGTATCCATAACTGATTTTTCGATTGGATCAAGAAGTTCATTTTGTTTTTGTGCGAGTCTTTGTTGACATTGGCGATAATAATCTGCTTTTTCTTGATCTGTCATACCGGCTGATTTTTCTTCAAAATCTTTCTGAACTTCAGCAATAGCGGCGTTCATTTGCGCCTGTATATCTTTAAGGCTGGGATGCTGTGCCAAAATTTGTTCTCTGTCAACTTTGCCAACATTAACTGAACTTGCCGCCGACGCAATACCGCTGCCGGTTTGTGTCAACGCCAACGCAACAACACTTCCCATAAATACCAACGCAATAATAATGCTGATAATTTTAACTTGCTTTTTTTCCAATTTTAGCATTCGACAAAATCTCCTTCGTTTTTTCATAACAAGCCACATTATAACAAACTGGTTTTTTCATTGCAAGATTTTTTTCAGAAACTTACATTCGCCACATTCCACTAATCAACATAAAACCTAGAGCCAAAAAAATTAAGCAACCAATAAATAAAAATAACCAATCCGGCGCGTAACGCCAAATTAAATCATAGCTAAGTTTTTCCAATGGCAAATTTGAATCGTTGTGTGCTATTGGCAAATAAATTATTGCGCCCAAAACAATCCCAAATAATACAAGACAAATAAAACCTATAATGACGTCGAGTGGCAGTGGCAAAAAATCAAGCTCTATCATTAAATCACCTCCGAATAATACGTTGATTTTTGGAGCCACGAAATTCCAATTCTAAATCCCGCAACTCTTCGATATATTCGCCATCAACAATTACATCGACAAATTTTAAAAGTTCAGCGGCAGCAGCCGGAATTTCCTCAAATTTATAACCGGTATAAAGCCAAACATCAAGCCCTAAATTTTTTGCAGTTTTGGCAAGTTCCAACGCGGGCTCAATTTGTAAAAGCGGTTCGCCGCCGGTTAAAGTAATTCCTGTAAGCAGGGGATTTTTTTTTATAGCGGCGATAATTTCTGCAGTATCAAGATTTTTCCCGCCGTCTAATGCATGAGTTTCTGGATTATGACAGCCGGGACAATTTCTCAAACAACCCTGCATAAAAATTGCAAATCTTATCCCTTCGCCGTCAACGTAAGACTCCGGCACAATTCCGGCAACCCTAATTTTCAAATTTTTTCACCGCCTTTTAAAGTATAATCGACAGAAAAAATTTTTCAAGCGTCAAAAAAAATTTTTTTAATTATTAATATCGTCGTCAACATACAAAGTTTTTTGATTAGTAAAAATAACAAAGCCAGGTTTTGCGCCGCTAGGTTTTTTGACAAATTTACAGTGCGTGTAGTCAACTGGAACTTTTGAGGAGCCGGCAGCCTTTGAAAATTTGGCGGCAAGTTTAGCGGCGAATAATAAAGTTTCAGCTGAAGGTTCAACGCCGCCGCAACGAATGATAACGTGCGAGCCTGTAATTTCTTTTGTGTGCAACCAAATATCATCGGGCGCGGCGATTTTAAAAGTTAGCCTGTCATTTTGCGCGTTGTTTTTTCCAATTAAAATTTCTGTACCGTCCGGCGCGTTAAATTTGAAAGGTTCCGGTTTTTTGCTTGAGGCAGTTTTTTTCTTTTCAGCTTTAAGATAACCGCCGCTTGTCAATTCTGCGCGAATTTCATCAATATCAACAAGAGTAAGTGCGGTTGTCAGCGAATGTTCAACACTTTCAAGGTAGGAAATTTCAGCGCGGCACTTTTGAATTTGTTCGATAATGTGCGCGGTTGAACGTTTAAGTTTATCGTACTTTTTGTAAAAAGTTTGAACGTTATCTGCTATTGTCAATTTTCTGTCGAGTTGAATTTGAATTTCTTCGCCGTTTTCGCTGTAAATATTTTTGACAGAAATAATTTCGTCGGCGTGATCTTTGAAATTGTAGCGATAGGTTAAAAGGTTATCAGCTTTAATTCGCCAATCGTCGGCATTTTCGGCGGCGTCAAGTTCATTTTCGAGCACGGAAATTTTATTTGTTGCGCGTTTTAATTCGTTGTGAACGAGTTTAGAAAATTTTTCCTTATCCGGCGGCGTGTAACTTCCCAACATTTCATCTGCAACTTCAAGCATTTCAGAAATTGTTTCAAAAATTTTAACTTGTCCCTGCGAAAAATAATTCAGCTTAACGGCGGAAATTGCCAAAATTTTTCCGTTATCTTCGACGATACAGGGCGTGGGATTTTCGGCGGAAGTTTTAATTTCAATCAAAGAATTTTTCAAACTTGCAAAATCTGCGCTGTCAAGTTCAGAAATTTTAATATCGTAAGGCAAGCCGGCTGAAAAAATAGTTTCCTTGACAGTTTGCGGACCGAATCCTTGACAAAAATTCATAATCGATTTATCAAGGCGCAAATTTTCTTCAGATTTAATTTTTTCGACAATTTCTGCCACTTCGCAAGAAAAAATATCAAGTTTATTTTGCGCGGGAGGCATTTGATAAATTTGGTTAGGCAAAACAGTACGAACGCGGCTTGAATTTGTACCAATTTTTTTTAGTGCGTCAATAATTTTTCCTTCAGAAATTAAAATAATATTGCTGTACTTACCGATTAATTCAACTGCAAGCGTCAATGTTTGAATTTTTCCGCCCGCGCCGATTGTGTCAATGTCAATGAAAATTATTCTGTCAAGTTCAAATTGGCGAATATCAGCAATTCTGCCGCCCTCAAGATTTTTCCTTAACACCATGCAAAAAGTTGGAGGCTCAGGCAGATTTTCCGGCGATTTTTTAATAATATGCATTGAAGGATTTTGAGGAGCAACAGAAATGCGCAACAAATGACTTTGCCCAAAATTTCTAATTGTGATAGTGAAATTAGCTTTATTTTGCTGAGTAATTTTATCGACGCGCCCGCCAATTAATAAATTTGCAAGTTCGATAGTTAGGGGGCGCATTGAAAAGCCGTCCAAGTTCAAAATTTTTACCGCCTTTCGTAATTTTTTTTCGCCGTGCTGAAAATTTTTTAGTGAAATGTAATTTTTTTTCGCCGTGCTGAAAATTTTTTAGTGAAATAAAAAAAGTCGGCGAATTCCGCCAACTTACCGCCGCTTAATTTTTAATTTAAATTTTAATCCCTAGATTTACGCCGCAACATTTGTTGAACAAGTAGAATTGCGCCGCGCCCCAAGCCGGTTTCACGTGCAATTTCTTCAACCGTCATACCGTCAAGCAACATTTCACGAACTGCCGCTGAATCTCCGGAAATACCTGCGCCGTCTTGTTCTGAATCATCTGCCATTGCAAGTTGTTCCGAGCGTTTAGGCGGTGGATTTTCTGTTAGTGAACTTTCCAAAACTTGAGCGAAATTTTGCGTTGGAGGCTGTGAAGGTTGCGGGGTTATCAACATTGGCGGCGGGGGCATTGGACTTTTGGTAGGCTGTCGCGCAGATTTTGAGTTAACTTTTTGTTCAGCTAAATTAGCTTGTCTTTGCATTGTTTCAAAATTTTCAACTGCATAATCCAGCCGCGCCAATAAATCTTTTACTTCAGCTGACGCGCTGTCGATTTTTTTTAGCAACTTTTTTAATTCGGCAATACGCCCTTCAATTTGAGTGCGACTGTGCTCTGAATCGTTAAAAAGTTTTTCCAAATGCGCCGCTTGAGTTTCCATACGCCCTATAATTTCATTGGCGGTTTTTTCTAAGTCTTGTTTAAATTTTTCAGTGGATTCTTCGGCGTCCTTGCGATCTTCATCGTCGTGTTTTCTTTTGCGGGCACTTGTCCACGCTACAAAAATAATTATCGCTCCGACGACGATTAAAATTATCATAAGTTCAGTTATCATTTAACTTGCAACTTTCTCAAAGCGAAATATCCAAAAGGCGTCCCTTTCTGTAGTCAACCGATAAATTATCTTCAGTTTCTTCTTCCTGCTGATTTCTTTTTGAACTGCGATAATAATAACCGCCGCCACGACTTCTGCGGTCGGGATCATCTTTAATTGTTCCGCCTTCAGCGTCATTTTTATTTTGAACTTGCGTTTGTTTTAATTCGGATTCTTTTTCTTGCCGCGCAGTCTCAAAGCCCTGTTGAAGTGCTGCCTCGTGATTAAGATTGTGTTGGACTTGACTGGCGTTAGCGGCATTTGCATAAGTCATTTGTACACCAACCGGCGCAATATCCATTTTTTACACCCCCTAATATTGTCCAAGTACAATTTGTCCATCTTCCAAAAGCATTGTGCAATGATGATATTCTTCCTGAACGCTTTTTACAACTGAATTTATTGAAAGTCTGACGCCGGGATAAAGAACATCATCAACACGTACCCTGCCATGTTTCATATCGCCTAATTGCGCCTCAAGTTCCAAAATCCTTTTTTCGTCTCGTTTAAGTTGACCGGCTATTGGAAATTGTGAACGGGTAAGCGCGTTAAGCTGATTCAATCTTTCTTGCGGGATTTTGCTCATATCGATTTTTGATAAAGTATTCAAAGTTTGAGTAATGTGCAAAAGTTTTTTCTTGCCTTCCTTGTAACTTTTGCAAACATTATGATATTCACGTTGCAAATTTGGATCTACGCCGACTGAAACGCGGGTAATAACGTAAGCCTCATTTCCGATAATTTTTGCTTGAACTTCTTCGCCGGAAACTGCCAAGCCACCCATAATTTGCCCGTGCTTGCCCTCAACAACAATTCTTTTACCTGCGCGAAGTGTCGAATGAAGGGCAACATCAGCAACATAAATATCTTTTCCCGCCTCAATAACGGCATTTTCAGCGAATGCAACGCGAACATCGCCAACAGCTTGAACTTTACAACGATTAGCACCTGTAACGCCGCCGCTGATAATTATATTGCGCCCTTCAACTTCGCCGCCGTTGACACTGCCTTTAATTTCAACGTCTCCGGTTGCCTTTACTGAAAAGCCTTGCTTAACATCGCCGTTAATTGTCACGCCGCCGTCAAATTCGATATTTCCGGTTTTAACTCCAACTGAACTTTTAATCAAAAGTTGCGGGTCGACGCTGATTTTTGTACCTGTATCAACAATTTGCCCTGCAATAGCCGCTATAAGCTGATTTTCGCCCAAAACGACTGTATTTTTGCCGTTAGGCATTGGAATTGGTCTGCCGTTTTGCGCGGGGACAATTTCGCCGTAAATGTCCTTACCGGGCGTGCCTTTAGTTTGCGGGATTCTAATTGCAAGCGTGTCATTTGCTTTAACAAGTACGAAAAGATTCAAATTTTTATAATCGACGCGGTCATATTCGTCCATAACCGGACGCCCTTTAACGCCGAGATTAAATTTTCTGTCAATGTAAGCATTTTCACCGGGAACGGCAGGATCCCCTTCAGCCGCAACGAAAATTGAAAAATGTTTAACGCCTTCTTCAATCGCCTCTTCGTCAATTCCGTAAACAATACCTTTTTCTTTTAAGGCGTCCATAACCATATCAACAGTTGGAAGTTTTGCGCCGTGTTTAGTGTCAAATTTGACTGACGCACGCATTTTATCGCGGCTAACCTCAACAACAATGGTTGCATATTCTTCAAGTTCATCGCTGACAAGCGGCGCGGAAGTTTGATTAAATTTTTCAATTTGTTCTGCAGTAACTTCGACAGGTGCCGCAATTTTTTGGGGTTGTCCTGACGCCTCACGCACTGTACGCGCCAACAATGCAACATCATAATCTAAAACGCCATAATCCCTCAAAATTTGGCGCATATCTGAAAGTTCAAAAAGAAGTTCATCTTCAACCGGATAAATTGTCAAGTAAACTCCGTCCGGTCGAAATTCATATTTATACCCGGCGTCAATACCACCAAGCGACGGGTAATTTGCATCTGCCACTATTGCATCACCTCACAAAATAGGGGCTAGGTGTTAAAAAAAATTTCCTAAAACCTAAAAAATCGATTTATTTCTAGCTAGATAATTTCTCATTTTTAAAACAGCCTTTGTATGCAGTTGAGAAATTCTAGCCTCACTCAAATGCAAAATCAAGCTGATTTCTTTCAAAGTAAGCTCTTCATAGTAATAAAGAGAAATAACTGTGCGTTCTTTTTCCGCCAATTTGTCAATCGCCTTTGCAAGCATATCTTTGAGTTCCAAAAATTCCATAGCATCGGCGGGATTGTTATCTACGGTTTCCGCGCTGTCAGTTTGTAAATATTCTTCAAGCGGAATAACTGTAGCGGCGTTACATTGTCCAACTAAAACTTGTAATTCGTCAACAGAAATTTCTAACGCCGCTGCAATTTCTTTATCGGTTGCACTGCGTCCGAGTTCATTTTCTAAGCGGTAAACAGTTTGTTCATACTTGCGAATTTTTTGGCGCATTGTAACCGGAATCCAATCTTTAGAGCGCAGATAATCAATCATTGCGCCGCGAATACGAACGCCTGCATAAGTTTCAAATTTTATATTTCTGGAAACGTCGAAACGATCTATCGCGTCCAAAAGTCCAAAAAAGCCGCTACTCAAAAGGTCGTCTCTGTCCAAATGTGGCGGCAAACTTATTGCAAGCCGCCCGCCTACAATTCGCACCAAAGGCAAATAATGTTCGGCGAGTTGGTTACGTACTTCAACAGTTTTATTTTCCTTGTATTGCTGCCACAGTGCGTTTACATCAATTTTTTCTGTATTACTTCCCATAAGTTTGTTCACCACCTATTGTAGTAAAATTTTAAAATAAAATTTTTTCAACGCCTTTGAATTTTTCGCTAAAATTTTTTCAGCGGCTTGTTAAAATTTTAAAGTCAAGCGTCAGTAAATTTTTCAACGCCTTTGAATTTTTCGCTAAAATTTTTTCAGCAGCTTGTTAAAATTTTTAAAGTCAAGCGCAGTAAATTTTTCAACGCCTTTGAATTTTTAGCTAAAATTATTTCAGCGGCTTGTTAAAATTTATTTTCCAATGTTGGGCAAATTATTTGCATTCAGCGGTTGAAAACCTTCAGCTGGTGGCGGTTGTGTGGTTGAATCTTCGGCGGGCGTTTCTTCAATAATTTCTTCGACGTCTTTTTTTAATTTTTTAATTTGCATTTCGTCATAATAATCGAAAAGCATCATAATGAAATAAGTTGCCGCGCTTGTCATAGCAAGTGCAAAAAAACTTCTAATTGCAAGCGTGACAATTCCTACGACGCCGCTTGCTATACCTGAAATAAAGACAATTACCATTGAGACAATTCCCAATGTTAATGCAGTTGCTAAAAAGTTCACGGTGAATCACCCTTTAGATTTTAGGGAAAAATCCCCAGTAATTAATCCTTAGTCCCTAAAAACTAAATATCTTTTTCGCCGCGGTCGATAGTTTTCACTTTGTAGACGCCGGTACTTAAATCAATTTGGACAGTACGCCCATAATTTCCGCCGGTATCTTCAGCGATAACTTTAATACCATTACGGCGCAGAATGTTTTTCACAGCCTCAGCATTTCGGTTGCCGACGCGCATAATATCAGTAGCGTTGGCGAAGGCGAACATTTGCGCGCCGCCCGCCAATTTTGCAACGAGGCGACTTTTAGATGCGCCCAATGCCAAAACGTCATTTAACATTAAAGGTATTCCTGTATCTGCGAATTTTGCGGGGTTATCGCTGGCGCGGGCTTGAGTGCTGTCTGGCAGCATAATATGTAACAGCCCGCCTATTTTTGTTTGAGGATCGTACAGCGAAACGCCAATACACGACCCCAGCCCATAGCTGATAAGAGTGGACGGACCGCGCCCGACCTTGTAGTCAGCCATGCCGACTTTTATAAGGGCTGCCATATCATTCAACTCCTACTGCTTTTATTAACGTTCCAAGCGAGCCTGGATCCGGCACTAAGAAAAAGTGTCCGTTAATTCCTTCTTCTTCTGATAAAAATTCTGTTTCGATAACCATAGCCTTATCGCCCATTTGTCCGAGCTGTACAAGTACAACATTCAAAATTGCGCCCGCCATATCCATTGCCATTGCCGGGATTGAAGGCAACATTGAAATGTGAGTGAAATTGAAAAAGGCGTTAAGATACGCGCCGGAAAGGATATTTCCAATTTCCTTTAAAGCGGATTCATCCATACCATCAAGATTTTGAGTAGTTCCTTTGGGTTTTCCCATCAAAGTATCAACCAAATAAAACGCGCTTTTTTGCGGCATAAGAAACAGAATATTACTGGGGGCTTTACCATAGACGCGCAGAAAAATTCCTACAACGATAACATCGGGACCGCCCACCAATTCCGGCACGTCCTCAATAGGAACAAATGCAACTTTTGGAACATTCATATCAATTTTTTTATTGATAATTTGTGAAAGTGCTGTTGCAGAATTTCCCGCGCCTATATTTCCAATCTCCCTTAAAGCGTCCAGCTGCAATGGGGAAAGGTCAAATTCATCCTTCATTAAAAAATCTCCCTTCGGTCGATTTTAAGAATTAAGGACTAAGGATTAAGGACTAGGGAATTTTTATTTTCCTTAGCCCTTAGCCCTTACCCCTTAGCCCTTATCATCCGGGTAAGCCGACAATTTCTTCCAAGTTCAGCATAATTACAAGGCGACCGTCCATATTGCCAATACCGCTCAAAAATTTTCCAATATCTTTATCGTTAATAGCTTTTTTAGTATCGACAAGTTTTGAACGAATAGTTAAAACTTCAGTAACAGAATCAACAAGCATACCAACGGGCAAATCGCCAACTTTAACAGTAACAATGCGCGTTTTATCAGTGTAAGGCGTAGGTTCAAGCCCGAGCCGCTTTTTCAAATCTATAACCGGCAAAACACTACCACGCAAATTGATAACGCCTTTAATGTAACTGGCAGAAAAAGGAACGCGGGTAATATCTACGAGGTTGCGAATTTCCTGCACTTGGAAAATATTTACGCCGTATTCTTCATCACGCAATTTGAAGGCAACAATTTGAATACCTTCGCCCATGCTTATATCTTCGCCTAAATCGTTAGTTAAAACTTCTTGCTTAGCCATAATTATTCACTCCCTTAAATCACGCGGCTTTTATTGTAAGATTGTGGCTACGTCCAAAATTAAAGCAATTCTGCCATCGCCCATAACAGTTGCGCCGGAGAACATTTTCAAGCCTTGGAATAAATTACCGAGCGTCTTAATAACTATTTCTTGCTGTCCAATAAGTCTATCGACAACTAATCCGGCTTTTGCCTCGCCCGCGTGTACAACCACAACAAAAATTTCATCTGAATCTTTGACGTGCGGAACCAAAAGATTTTGTTCCATTCTTATAATAGGAATAATTTCGCCGCGCAAAACTATAACTTCACGATTTTGAACGGTTTTAATATCGTCGACTTGAATATTAATAGTGCTGTCAATGGAGCCGAGCGGAATTGCGTACATTTCGTCTTGAACTCTAACCATCATTGCTTGAATAATAGCCAAAGTCAAAGGCAATTTAATTTTGAAAACAGAGCCTTCATTTATGTGCGTTTCTACGTCAACGTGTCCTGAAAGTGATTCAATTTTACTTCTAACAACGTCCATACCGACGCCGCGTCCGGAAATATCTGAAATTTTTTCGGCGGTTGAAAAGCCCGGCAAGAAAATAATTCTTACGGCGTCCGCGTCGTCCATTTTGTCTACTTCTTCTTGAGTATATAAGCCTTTTTCAACGGCTTTTTTACGAATTTTATCAGCATCAATACCTGCGCCGTCGTCAGTAACCATGATAACAACATTGTTACCTTCGTGGCGGGCGATAAGTCCAACTTCTCCAACACGCGGCTTGCCTTTTGCAACGCGTTCATCCGGCATTTCTACGCCGTGGTCAAGTGAATTTCTCAATAAGTGCATAATAGGATCGCCAATTTCATCAATAACGGTACGATCCAATTCAGTTTCTTCACCTTCGATAGATAAATTAATTTCTTTGTTAAGTTCTTTTGTAATATCACGAACCATACGCGGGAAACGGTTAAAAACTTGGCTAACAGGAACCATGCGAACCTTCATAACGATATTTTGTAAATCCGTTGTAACGCGGTCCATTTGTTCCAAAGTTTCGGTAAGTTCAGCGATTCTATGAGTTTGTCCAATTTGTTCAATACGAACTTTATTAATAACAAGCTCGCCCATTAAGTTCATCAATATATCAAGTTTATCAATATCGACGCGGACAGATTGACTGGCGTGGCTCTTTTTCTGTCCGGCTGCTCCACCGCCACCGGCTGCAGGAGCTGAATTTGCCGGCGGTTTAGGCGCGGCAGGTTTAGGCGCAGGCGCGGGAGCATTTGCAGGGGCTGCAGGAGCCGCCGCCGAAGGGGCAGGAGCGGGCGCAGTAGCCGCAGGCGCAGGAGCTGCCGCTTTTGGAGCATCGGGATCTATAATTTCAACTTCAGCTTTTTCTACTTCTGAAACATTTGTAACTGCCTCTTTAATTGCGTTTTCTTCAGCATCGGAAACCATAATTACTTCAAAAGAATTTTCAAAGTGTTCCTGTTCTAATTCTTCCGCGCCAGGAATGGAACGCAAAACTTCGCCGACTTCATCAAGGGCATTCATTACCATATATGAACGCGCAGATTTAAGCAGACAAGTACTTGAAAGGGTAACAGTGATATGAAAACCGCGTAAACCGCCGGCAATAGCTTGACGAATGACAGATTTTTCAGTTTCAGTTAAATCATCAAGAATATCTGATGCAGAAACCGCCGCCGGTGCCGGAGCTGCAGGAGCCGCCGCCGGTGCCGGAGCTGCCGCAGGGGCAGGAGCTGCCGCGCCGCCTGCATTGCCCTTTAAGATTGAAGACAATTTAGAAACTAATTCTGAAACGTCAACCAAATCTTCAGGGTCGCCGTTGCCTACGTTGTCAATCATTTGTTCCAATGAATCAAGGCATTTAAAAAGCGTATCAATAATATCTTCAGTAACTTTGAGTTGTTCTTTGCGGAGGGCGTCAAGTACGTCTTCCATTTCGTGTGTTAATTCGGCGATTTTATTATATCCCATTGTTGCCGACATACCTTTAAGCGTATGAGCATTACGGAATATTTCATTGAGAATTGATAAATCTTCGGCGTTATCCTCTAAGCCGAGTAAACCGTCATTAAGTGATTGTAAATGTTCATGCGATTCATCCAGAAACATTTCCATGTATTGATTAGTTTCCATTCATATTCCTCCTGTTTAGGTTATAGGCTACAGGCATAGGTTACAGAAATTTCGTGCGCTGTAACCTAAGACCTAAAACTATTTTTAACGTCGAACAGTTTCAACGATAGTTTTAGCAATTATTTTTAGCTGTCAAGATTTAGATTTTAACCAACGGGATTTTTCATTAATCCCCAGCCTTAATTTAGCGTTTAACAGCCTCAACAATAGCTTCAGCAATTTTGGTGAGCGGTTTAATTTCGTCAGCCAGACCGGCGTCAACAACAGCTTTTGGCATTCCATAAACAACACAGCTTGTTTCGTCTTGGGCGATAGAATAGCCGCCATTTGCTTTTATTTTTTTCATACCTTCGCAACCGTCGCAACCCATCCCAGTCATAATTACGGAAACTAAATTTTTACCTATTCCCGCTACAGAATCGAACATAACATTTACGGCGGGGCGATGATTACCGACAGGCGGTTCTTGACTTAAAGCGATTTTTCTTACGCCGCCAATACCTTCTACAACGCGCAAATGGAAATTTCCCGGCGCAATATAAACTTGTCCGGCTTTTATAATTTCGTCGTTTTCGGCTTCCTTGACGGAAATTTCGCTGATTGAATCTAATCTGTCGGCAAGGGATTTAGTAAAACCTGCGGGCATATGTTGAACTACAACCACGCCGCAAGGTAAATTTCCGGGCAGACGAGTTATAACAGTTTGCAATGCTTGAGGTCCTCCGGTTGAAGTGCCGATAGCTACTAATTTTTTATTACTTAAACTGTTCGATGTCGAAATTGGAGTTGGCTTTATAGGAGGCGATGTTGTAGCAGTTGGAATTTTTGTAATTGTAGGTTTATGTCCCGGTATAAAGCCTGTAGTTCTGCGTTTAAATTCTATTTTTCTAATGGCGGGAGGATCCGGCTCTCTTTCAATTTTTGGTGTAAAAGTCAAAGGCTTAGAATCTGCAGGAGAAGTTCTAATTTTTGAAACGTGAGCTTGAGCCGCATCTCTGCATTTTTCTAACAGTTCAGCTTGAATTGGTTCAATTTTAGAAATTGGTCCGCCCGCTTTGCTTACAAAATCGACTGCGCCCAATGAAAGCGCACGAATTGTAGCATCTGTGCCGGCTTGCGTCATACTGCTTACCATTATTACCGGCAAGGGGCATTCATCCATAATTATTGCCAATGCTTCAAGTCCGTCCATTACCGGCATTTGCACATCGAGCGTCAATAAATCCGGCTTTAATTTTTTTACTTTCTCAATAGTATCTTTACCATTGACTGCTGTACCTGCAACTTGAAAATCACTTTGCCCGTTGAATAAATCAGACAAGACTTTTCGCATAAACGCCGAATCGTCAGCAATCAATACACGAATCATCAGCGTCACTCCTTCTCTTAACGCTCGCAACAATATTTCTAAACAATTATTAGTACTTATTCGCCCGACTTGCGAAAGTTCCTTCATTAATCAAAAAAATTTAGAAACTGGGGCAAAGTAAAAATTGAAAATTTTTTACTCCCTAATCCCTAGAAATTTTTTATAAAGTTTTAAAAATTAACAAGTCGGCATTTCTTTCTTTAAAAGACGAAGTGCGGCGGCTTTTTCAATTTCACCAAAATAGACAGTGGATTTTCAATTCTTTTCAAAAAATTTAAGCGCGTCAATCATACTGGGATAAATCCCCGCGCAAATTTTTCTAATTTCGTCATTCGGTTGCACAGTATCCGGAATCATAATTGGGGCGCAACCCGCCGCGTACGCGCCACGAATTCCATTAAAACTATCTTCAAAAACGTAACAATCAGTAGCAGGCAAATTTATTTTTTCTGCCGCCTTCAAAAAAATATCCGGCGCAGGTTTTCCGTTTTCCACGTCATCGCCGCTAACCACTGCATCAAAATATTTTTCTATATTGGCGCGTTCAATGTTTCTGTTGATAACCTCAATGCTTGACGAACTTGCTATTGCCATTTTTACGCCATTTTCTTTGAAAAATTTTAAAATTTCCGGAACACCCGGCATCATCGGTACACCATTTTTAAAAACTTCAACCGCAGTATTTACAACCTGCATAAAAAATTTATCTACGTCAACCTCCGGATAAAACTCGTGAATAAGTCTGCGGCAATTCGCCTCACTGGAGCCGCTAACTTTGGCGGCAAGTTCCACGCCGTTATTTTTGCCGTGACTTTCTGCCGTTGCTATCCACGATTTTTGGTAAATTTTTTCGCTGTCAAAAAGCGTTCCGTCCATATCGAATATTGCGCCTTTCTTCATTTTGTCAATCCTTTCATAAAAATTTTTCAAAAATATTATTCGGATTTAAAATCAGCAAGCCGATTAAAATAATTTGCAGAAAAAGCAAAATTGGTACGCCGAATTTAAATTTTTTATGTAAAGTTTTATGGTGGCAAATTTCCATAGCCGCGCCCGCGCCTAAACTGCCGCCAATCGCCGCCCAAATTAAAAGCGTACTTTCTCGAACGCGCCATTTGTCATGTTGTGCGCAGTATTTATCATAGGCGAAAAGTGCGAAAGTTATCACGTTGACTGCGGCAAGATAAGCAGCCGCAATAAAAATTTTTTCCTGCATAAATTTTCTCCATATGTTGAATTTAAAAATATTATTAAATTTAAGGCGTCTGTTTTGCATTTTAATATAATTTCTTGCAAAAATTTTTAAACGTGCGCCTGCGTCGATTTTAGGGGCTGTTTTGGGCATTTTTTAAATATGCTTTAAAATTTTTTCTAGAGTATGTTTACAAAGAAAGAAGTTGGCGCGTTATACGCCCGCCGCACTTCGTTTTTGCTTGGGAATTTAAATTGCGGTAACGTGAGAAAACGCGGCGGTTACTTTAAATTTCTTTTTGCTTGACGCGAAAAACGCAGGCGGGCGGCAAAAAAAGCACTTTTTCTTTGGTACTTGCGCGGCAAGGCGTGCTCTTTAGTACTTTTTTTGCTTTGGAAAAAAGAAAGTACATTTAAAAATTATAAAAGAAAAGCCGAATTGTTATATCTTAAAAATTTGTAAACACTCTCTAGTGATTCAGCAGAAATTTTCCCTTGCCGCAAAATTTTTAAATCGCCCGTCGAAATGTCAACAATCGTTGAAGAAATTCCAACTTCACATTTGCCGCCGTCCAAAATTATTTCAACTTTGCCGTTCAAATTTTCAAAAACTTCCTGCGCGGTTGTCGGTGGATTTTTACCGGAAATATTTGCACTGGGCGCGGCTATTGGACAACCTGCAATTTTGATAAAATTCTGCGCGACGGGATTATTTGGAAAACGCACTCCAACACTTTTTGAATTGCAAGTTACAAAATCCGGCACAATAATTTTTTTGGGCAAAATAATTGTCAACGGTCCCGGCAAAAAATTTTCAATGAGTTTTTCAGCCGCCAAAGAAATTTCAGCAATTTGTTCAATCATTTCAAAATCTGCAACGTGCAAAGTTAAAGGTTTATCGGCGGGTCTTTCTTTAGCCGCGTAAATTTTTTTACAAGCGTCAACATTAAAAGCATTTGCGCCGAGTCCGTACACAGTTTCAGTTGGAAAGGCTACAATTTCGCCGCGTTGAATTAATTTGCCTGCGCGAAAAATATTTTCGGCTGTAGGCTTTAAAATTTCTGTAAGCATTTAATTTTTCCACGCCGCAATTACACGTTCAATGCCGGCTAAATCTTTCCACACTTGAATATAATTGAAATTACCATTTTCCTTGAGTAATTTTTGAACAGAATGGGATTGATTAAAGCCAATTTCCATAGCCAAAAAGCCGTCGTCAGCTAAAAATTTGGGCGCAGTTTCAATAATTTTTCTGTAGAAATTTAAACCGTCCGCGCCGCCGTCAAGTGCAAGTTTCGGCTCAGTTTCAATTTCCGGTTGAAGATTTTCAAAATCTTCTGTTGTAACGTAAGGCGGATTTGAAACTATAACATCAAAAATTTTCCCTTCAAGCGGCTCAAATAAATTTCCTGCGTAAAAATTAATCCTGTCATCAACGTTAAATTTTTGTGCGTTGAACTGTGCAATTTCAATAGCTTTTTGAGAAATATCAACTGCCTCTGCCGTGACATTTTCAACAAATTTTAAAATTGAAATGCAAATTGCGCCACTGCCAACTCCTAAATCTGCGATTTTTAAATTTTCCCTGTTAAATTCGTGAAGGTGTTCGATAACGCCCTGCGCCAAAACTTCAGTATCAGGGCGCGGAATTAAAACATCAGGTGTTACGGCAAAATTCAAGCCCATAAATTCTTTGTGTCCTGTAAGATAAGCAACCGGAATTCTTTCAAGGCGGCGTTTAATTAAATTGTGGTAACGTGTAATTTGTTCTTCTTCCAAAACTTTTGCAACGTGAACATAAAGCGCAAGGCGGCGCGTGTTCAAAACATAAGCAAGCAAAACTTCAGCATCAAGCCGCGCATTTTCAATCCCCGCGGCTTTAAGTTTTTCAGTTGCAATACTCAACTGTTTAGCAATAGTATTTTCTTTCAAAATTTTCCCCTCCCATTTATCTAAAAAATCTAATCCCTAACCACTATTAACTATTTCCTAATCTCTGCGCTTGATCTGCAGTTATCAGCGCGGAAATTAATTCGTCAAGATCGCCGTTTAAAACGCTGTCCAATTTGTAAAGCGTTAAATTAATTCTATGGTCGGTAACTCTGCCCTGTGGAAAATTATAAGTGCGGATTCTTTCGCTACGATCACCGCTGCCAACTTGATTTTTTCTGTCGGCTGCAATGGCGGCGTTTTGTTCTCTAACAGCCAAATCTTTAACCCTTGCACGAAGGACGCGCATTGCTTTTTCTTTATTTTTGAGTTGGGATTTTTCATCTTGACATTGAACAACAATTCCTGTCGGCAAATGTGTAATTCTAATTGCAGTTTCAGTGCGGTTGACATATTGCCCGCCCGCGCCGCTCGCGCAGTATGTATCAATTCTTAAATCTGTAGGATTAATTTCAACTTCAACTTCTTCAGCCTCCGGCAAAACTGCAACGGTTACCGCGCTTGTATGAATTCTGCCGCCGGATTCTGTAACGGGAACGCGCTGAACTCTATGAGTACCGCTTTCATATTTCATTTTACTGAACGCCGCCGCGCCGTCAATCGTAAAAGAAATTTCCTTAAAGCCGCCAATGGTTGTAGCATTTGAATCGACAATATCAACTTTCCAGCCCTGCCGCTCGGCGTAGCGCGTGTACATTCTGAATAAATCGCCGGCGAAAAGTGCCGCCTCTTCGCCGCCAACTCCGCCGCGTATTTCCACGATAACATTTTTTTCATCATTTGGATCTTTCGGCAAAAGTAAAATTGGAAGTTCCTTATCCATTTCGGCTTTACTTTTTTTGAGTTCGGCTAATTCTTCGGTTGCTAAATTTTTTAAATCTTCATCTTCGGCAGTTTCGACTAAATTTTTATCTTCGTCAATCTGTGCGAGGATTTTTTTGTAGTCACGAATTTTTTTTACGATAGGTTCAAGGGTTGCAAGTTCCCGCGTCAACTTTGTAAATCTTTCAACTTCAGAAATAATTGCGGGGTTGCCCAGTTGCGATTCAATTTCTCTAAATCTGTCTTCGACTTTTTCTAATTTCTCAAGCAATAAAATCATCTCTTCTAAATTTTTTAGGATATATTGTATACTTTTGACGGCGATTAAGCAATTAGAAAATATTTCTTGAAATATATTTTCAGTAGAATTATAATCAAAGCGGTATATCTTAAAGTTTTGTATGTTTTTTAATTTTGAAAGTGAGGCTAATTCATTGGAAAGATATTTTCAGGAAGAAATTGAATGTGCGCCGCGTGAAAAAATTTTGGCTATTCAAAATGAAAAACTCGTCGCTCAGGTTAAACACGTTTGGGATAATGTCCCCTACTATCGCCAAAAAATGCAAGAAAAAAATTTGACGCCCGACGATATTAAATCAGTTGACGATTTACACAAATTGCCCATGCTCTCAAAGGCAGATTTAAAGGCGGCTTATCCTTACGGCTTGCTTGCTTGCCCGTTGAAAGACTGCGTGCGCATTCAATCAACCAGCGGCACAACCGGTAAGCGCGTTGTTGCTTTTTACACTTTGAAAGATATTGATATTTGGGAAGAATGCTGCGCGCGGGCGATTGTAGCGGCAGGCGGCACAAATGAAGACGTTTGCCAAGTTTCTTATGGTTACGGCTTATTTACAGGTGGTCCCGGCTTAAACGGCGGCTCTCACAAAGTAGGCTGTCTTACAATCCCTGCAAGTTCCGGCAACACCGAGCGTCAAATTATGTTCATAATGGATTTAAGCGCAACTATTCTTTGTTGTACTCCAAGTTACGCCGCCTATTTGGGTGAAAGTATGAAAGAAATGGGCTTGACGCCCGAGCAAATTCCTTTGAAGGCTGGAATTTTCGGCGCGGAGGCGTGGTCTGAAGAAATGCGCCGTGATATTGAAAAAACTTTGGGAATTAAAGCTTACGATATTTACGGCTTAACCGAAATTTCCGGACCCGGCGTTTCCTTTGAATGTTCAGCTCAAACGGGTATGCACATTAACGAAGATCATTTCATTGCAGAAATTATCAATCCAGATACCGGCGAAGTTTTGCCTGAAGGTACACAAGGCGAATTGGTTTTCACTTCACTTGACAAGGAGGCTTTTCCGCTCCTGCGCTATCGTACCCGTGATATTTGCACTTTGACTCGTGAAAAATGTTCCTGCGGTAGAACTCATGTAAAAATGACCAAACCTAAAGGGCGTTCAGATGATATGTTGATTATTCGTGGCGTCAACGTCTTCCCGAGTCAAATTGAAACTGTACTTTTGAAAAACGGCTACGCGGCTAATTATCAAATTATTGTTGACAGGGTTAATAATACAGATACTTTTGATATTAATGTTGAAATGACGCCGGATATGTTCACTGATAATGTTGGCGAAGTTCAAACGCGCAAGAAAATTCTTGAGGACGGCTTAAAGTCTATGCTCGGAATTAAAGCAAAAGTTAATCTTGTTGCGCCAAAAACTATCACGCGCAGTGAAGGTAAAGCCGTCCGCGTCATCGATAAGCGTAAGATTTAGGCAAAAGGCAGTAGGCAAGAGTTAAGAGGCAAAAGTGAAAAAACTACTGCTTACTGCCTGAAAATCAAACGAAGGGAGATTTTTAAATGAGCGTCAATCAAGTTTCAGTTTTTCTGGAAAATAAACCAGGTACTTTAAACCAAATGACAGAAGTTTTGGCAAAAGGCGGAATAAATATCCGCGCGCTGTCTTTGGCTGACACAAACGATTTTGGAATTGCAAGAATGATTGTAAATGACGTGTACGAGGCTACAAACGTTTTGAAGGAAAATAATTTTGTGGCAACCTTTACGCCGGTTTTAGTTTATGCAATTTCTGACGAAACGGGCGGCTTGAACAAACTTTTGAAAAATTTTACAGCGGCAAATGTCAACGTCGAATATATGTACGCCTTCGCAGGCAAAAAAAATGCCTACATGATTTTCCGCGTCAAAGATACGAAAAAATCAGAGGCTCTTTTGGCTGAAAAAGGTTTAAAGTCTTTATCACAGGAACAAATTGCTGAAGTTTAGGCAGAAGGCAGTAGGCAGTAGGCAGTAGGCAATAGGCAGTAGTTTTTCAATTCCCTATTGCCTCTTTACTATTGCCTATTGCCTAGAAAAAGCGACCGAAGGAAGCTTTTTCCGCTTGTACGGTAGTTGGCGGCGTGTGTCCTGAAAGTAAAATTGTTTCATCGGGCAAAGTAAAAATCTTTGACTTGATATTATCAAACAAAGTTTCAGTATCGCCGCCCGGTAAATCCGTGCGCCCGTAACTTCCCAAAAAAATTGTATCGCCGACAAATGCAACGCCGTCTTTTTCGCTGTAATAAATTGCGCCGTCTGTAGTATGCCCCGCGCAAGGAATTATTTTCAGTTTAAAATTTTTGTTGCTATTCAAAATAATTTCGCTGTAGTCTTCAAGGTAAGTTACATTTTTCAAAATAATTTCATTGCCAAAGGCGGCGGACATATTCCACGCGGGATTTTCGGCGTAAATTTTGCCGTTTTTCTGCATACAAATTGGAATGTTTAAAGCTTGTTGAATTTCGGCGGCGGCTCCAATGTGGTCGTAGTGCCCGTGCGTAATTAAAATTTTTTCTATAATAATTTTGCGCTCGTTTATAATGTGTAAAAGTCTTTGCGCCTCTGCGCCCGCGTCTATCAAAAAGCCGTGCCGTGTTTCATCGTCAATGTAAAAATAAGCATTCGTGGCGATTATATTTCCAACTTCATATTGAAGAATCATATTGTTTCACTCCAATTTTAAAATTTTCTCGGAATTGCCACCGAGAATTTTATTTTTTTCAACGTCAGAAATTGGCAAATTTTTTATGAAGTCAATCGAAGTTTTGGGCGAACTCCACGGGCTGTCCGTACCAAATAAAATTTTATCCGCGCCAAAAATTTTATAAAGTTTCATAAATTCTTCAACGTCCAAAAGTTTTAAATCTTCGTCCTTCCAAACAAAATCACTTCGCGCAGGAATTGTACCGGTTGAAAAGGCAGTGTCCATAAAAATATTTTTGCCCGCCAATTCAACTGCAACTTCGTCCCAATTTTTCCAGCCGCCCATATGCGCCAAAATAAATTTAAAATCGCCAATTTCTTCAATGACGCGGCGTACCATTTGCGGCGAACAATTTACAACGCCAGGAAATCCAATATCTAAGCCGGCGTGCGTTATTACAATTAAATCTAATTCGGCGGCGCGGTACAAAATCCTCAAAAATTTTTTATCGTCAAGATTTACGCCTTGATAAATTGGGTGGATTTTAATTCCTTTCAAGCCCAAATTTTTGACGCGGCTTAATTCTGCGCGAAAATTTTCAAAATCAGGATGAATGCAACCAAAATAAATTATCCCCTGTGCGACAAATTTTTCATTCATTGCGGCGGCGTAGGAATTAATTTTTTCAACCTGCGAAGTTTTAGTTGCAACCGGCAAAACTACAGATTTATCAACGCCGAATTTCTTCATTGAATCTAAAAGCCCGTTCAAAGTTCCGTCAGAAAAATATTTTGCGCGGCTTTTCTTGCTCAAATTTTCTATAACTTCAGCGGCGATTTTGTCGGGGAAAATGTGAGTATGAATATCAATTACCAAAAATATCACTCCAAAAATTTTGTATACATTTTGATTATAATTTTTGGAATGATATAATTTTTTGTCAATAAAATCAAATTTTTTTGGAAAGGAAATTTTTATGCTAAAAAAATTTTTAACAATGGTAATTCTAAGCGCGTTTTTGTTTGCAGGAAATAGTTTTTGTAGCGCGTCAATGCCACGAAATGAAATGTTTTTGGGCGGCTTAACTTTTGGCTCTCCAACTGCCCAAATATTGAGAATGTACGGCGCGCCGGATAAAACCGAAGGCGGAATTGAACATTTGTATTCTTGCAGATACGGCGATAGCGTCAAACTTAGCTACAATGCCCACATCAATAAAATTTTTGAAATAATTGTTACAGAAAATAACGGCTGGAAAACGCCCGCCGGTCTTTCAGTTGGTATGACTTTTGATAAAGCCGTTGAACTTTACGGCGACGCAGATTTTGCAAAATTCGGCAACGATAAAACAGTTTACATTTATTTTCATTCCAACGGGAATGTAAAGGATTTTGGATTTATTGTAGTTGTTGATAACGCCACTGAAAAAATTTTGCGAATGGAAATTACCGGCAATAATACAATGGCACTTTTTGAAGATTTTTTTGAAAATAGAATAGATACTCTGCTTGAAACTCAAGAATAATTTTAGAAAGGAATTTTTATGTTGAAAAAAATTTTAACGGCAATAATTTTAAGTGCGTTTGTACTTTTCGGCAACAATTTTTGTAGTGCATCAATGCCACGAAATGAAATGTTTTTGGGCGGCTTAACTTTCGGCAGTACAAGCGATTATATGATTGAAATTTACGGCTTGCCGGATACGAATGAACGCGGCGTAGAATATCTTTCAACCTGCAAATACGGGAGCGGCGTTGAAATTGGTTATCTTTCAGACCAACACAAAATTTTTACAATAATTGTTAGGGAAAATAACGGCTGGACAACGCCCGCCGGTCTTTCAGTTGGTATGACTTTTGATAAAGCCGTTGAACTTTACGGCGACGCAGATTTTGAAAAAGTTGGAGACGAAAAAACCGCGTACGCTTATTTTTACTATCGCTACAACAAAGAAATTCAAAATTATGAGCGTGAGGCTGGATTTATAATTTTGGTTGATAATGCAACGGGAAAAATTTTAGAAATGCGAATTGAAACAGATAATCCAATGGTAGGCTTTGAAGATTTTTTTGAGCCGTCGGTAAATTATCTGTTAGGAATTGAAAACGAATAAATAGGGACTAGGGGTTAAGGACTAGGGATTAGGGATTAGAAAATTTTCCTTAATTTCTAAAATCAAATTAAAACTTGGAGGAAACTTAAAAAAATGAAAATTGCTTTACTGATTGTATATTTTGCCGTGTTAATCGGAATTGGTTTATATTGCAGGCGGCACGCAACGGACGTTGACGGCTTTGTATTGGGCGGGCGCAGTGTCGGTCCGTGGCTTACTGCGTTTGCTTACGGCACAAGTTATTTTTCTGCGGTTGTATTTGTAGGCTACGCGGGGCAATTCGGCTGGAAATATGGAATTGCGGCAACGTGGGCTGGAATTGGCAACGCTTTAATCGGCTCGCTTATGGCATGGTTTATTTTGGGCAGACGTACAAGAATAATGAGTCAACATTTAGATTCGGCAACAATGCCGCAATTTTTCGGCAAGCGTTTTGGTTCAAAGGCTTTAAAAATCGGCGCGTCGATTATAATTTTTATTTTTATGATACCGTACACTGCCTCGCTTTATAATGGCTTGTCAAGACTTTTCGGAATGGCGTTTGACATTGATTATACAATTTGTATTACGTTAATGGCGATTCTTACTGCAATTTACGTTGTTGCGGGCGGCTACATGGCAACGGCGATTAACGATTTTATTCAAGGAATGGTAATGCTTGTCGGAATAAGCGCGGTTATCTACGCGGTACTTGAATCAAAGGGCGGCTTTATTAACGCGCTGGACGGATTGGCAAGAATCACTGATGAAACTGTTACAACAACGCCGGGAATTTTTTCTTCATTCTTTGGACCCGACCCAATAAATTTGTTGTTCGTGGTAATTTTAACTTCGCTCGGTACGTGGGGACTTCCTCAAATGGTACAGAAATTTTACGCTATAAAAAATGAACAGGCAATTCAAAAAGGTACAATTATTTCAACAATGTTTGCATTTGTAGTGGCGGGCGGCTGTTACTTTTTGGGCGGATTCGGCAGATTGTTTTCAGACCAAGTTGACATTAAAGCAAACGGCTTTGATTCAATTATACCTACAATGTTATCGGGACTTTCTGAAAGTATGATTGCGCTTGTTGTAATTTTGGTTTTATCTGCGTCAATGTCAACGCTTTCTTCGCTGGTTATCGCCTCAAGTTCAACTTTGACAATCGACTTAATCAAGGATAACATTGTTAAAAATATGAGTCAATCTGCGCAGGTTTTATATATGCGCGGCTTGATTGTTGTATTTATTGCAATTTCGGCGGTACTTGCGCTGATTCAGTACACAAGCTCTGTAACATTCATTGCGCAGTTAATGGGCGTCAGTTGGGGCGCAATGGCGGGCGCGTTTCTTGCGCCGTTTATGTATTCGCTGTACTCAAAAAAAGTTACAACTGCATCTTGTTGGGCGTGCTTTTTATTCGGTACAATTTTAATGACGGCTAATATGTTAATTCGTCCTGAATTTCCGGCAATTCTTCAATCGCCTATTAATGCGGGCGCGTTTGCAATGCTTGCAGGTTTAATTATCGTACCGGTTGTCAGCGCGGTTACTCCTGCGCCTGATAAAAATCTTGTCGATAGTGCCTTTACCTGCTACGACAAAGAAACTACTGTACCTATCAGCGTTGCACTCGGCAAGGAAGGTAAATAGGCAAGAGGCAAGAGTGAAAAAACTACTGCCTACTGCCTTTTGCCTTCTGCCTTAATTTCGACTGAAAGGAGCGAATTAAATTGCCCGCTTTAAATTGGCTCGGCAAAGATAAAATTATTACTTATCATCAAAAAGTTCCCTTTCATTTCCTAGACAAAAAATTTTCAATCGGCAATTCAGACAACGCAATTATTCACGGCGATAATTTGCTTGCGCTGAAATCTTTGCTGCCAAAATTTCAAAACAAAATCAAATGCATTTACATTGACCCGCCTTATAACACCGGCAACGAAAATTGGATTTACAACGATAACGTTTCAGACCCGCGCTTGCAAAAATGGTTAGGGCAGGTTGTAGGCAAGGAGGGCGAAGATTTAACGCGGCACGATAAATGGCTCTGTATGATGTACCCGCGCCTTAGACTTTTGCAAAAACTTTTGGCTAATGACGGCGCAATTTTTATCAGCATCGACGATAACGAACAGGCTAACTTAAAATTAATCTGCGACGAAATTTTTGGCGCGTCTAATTTTGTGGCTGAATGTATCGTTCAATCCAATTCGGCTAAAAACAACGCAAAATTTATTTCCGTAACGCACGAATACTTGATTATTTACGCAAAAAATATTGACAAGTTGCCGACAAATTGGCGCGTGAAAAAAAATAATATTGACGAATTTAAAAAGCGTTGCTTGCGAATGGTTAAGGACGGATTCACTACTGAAGAAATTCACGCCGAACTTTTAACTTTGACGAAATATCCGCGCTTTTTTGAATTGGATCATTACACATATTCGGACAAAAAAGGACCATTCCGAGCAAGCGATTTAACCGCGCCCAAAAGTCAAAATTTTTATGACATTCTGCACCCAATTACAAAACGCCCTTGCAAAACAAGCACGCGCGGCTGGGCTTATTCACAATCTGAAATGCAAAGATTAATTTCGGAAGGCAGAATTTTATTTGGCGAAGATGAAACTGTTATACCGCGAATGAAAAATTATTTGTATGAAGATGATACTTCCATTGCAAGGTCGGTTTTATTTTTTGACACGCAAGCAAGCACAAAGTGGATAAAAGCCAACAACTTTAATTTTGATTTTCCAAAGCCGGTTGAATTGTTAGAATATGTTTTGCAAATTGGAGCGGATAAAAATTCAATCGTACTGGACGCGTTTGCAGGGAGCGGGACAACTGCGCACGCCGTTATAAATCTTAACAAACAAGACGGCGGCTCGCGCAGATTTATTTTGATTGAACTTAATGACTACGCCGAAAATATCACGGCAGAAAGAGTTAAGCGTGTCGGCGGCGAATTTAATTTTTACGAAATAGGCGAAACGCTTTTTGACGCGGAAGGCTTTTTAAATGAAAATTTGCCACGTGAAAAAATTTTTGAGTACGTGTACTTCAGTGAAACGGGCAAAAATTTTGTACCCTGCGCAGAAAAAAATTTGTTGGGCGTCGATAATGACACGGCGTACTATTTTTTCAACGGCGAAAGTTTGAATCATACAACGCTTGCAAAAATTAAAACTCATGCAAGGAATTATACAATTTATGCTGAAAATTGTAATTTGAGCGAGGCTGAACTTGCCGAAAAAAATATCACGTTCAAACAAATTCCTTTTGATATAATTCCTGCTTGAGGGGGAAATTTTATGGAGCTTAAAAATTATCAGCAAGCCGTTTTGGCAGATTTAAAAAGTTACCTTGACATTTTGGCAGACAAAAAAAATCTTGAGGCGGCGTGGCTTGAATATCACGGCGAAGAATTGCCGCGTTATCGTGACAGAATCAAGGGCGTACCGAATGTTTGTTTAAAAATTCCTACCGGCGGCGGCAAAACTTTTTTGGCTTGCGCGTCTTTGAAAGAAATTTTTGACGCCCTGCCGCGTGAAAATAAATTTGTAGTTTGGCTTGTACCGAATGACGCAATTTTAACTCAAACAATCGCCGCGCTTGAAAATATCGAGCATCCCTACCGCCAAAAAATTAACGCAGATTTTAAAAACCGCGTCGAATTTTATACTAAGGAAGATTTATTGCAGGCGCAGAATTTTTCGCCGTCAAGCGTTTCTGAAAATCTTTCAATCTGCGTTTTGAGTTACGCCTCAATCAGAATCGACAGCAAGAAAAAAGATGTGCGCAAAGTCTACAATGAAAACGGCGCACTTGAAACTTTGGCAGATTATTTGGGCGTTGAAGATCCAACGCTGATAAATATTTTGCGGGCATTGAATCCGGTTGTTGTCGTCGATGAAAGCCACAATACAAAATCTGATTTAAGCGTTGAAATGTTGCAGATTTTAAATCCTAGTTTTATTTTGGAACTTACGGCAACGCCCAAAAGTTTCAGCAATATTATTTCAGTGGTAAGTTCACAAACGCTGAATGACGCCGAAATGATAAAGTTGCCCGTCATTGTTTACAATCCCTTTGACAAAGATACATTGATTGAATCCGTGATAAATTTCAGAAAAAATCTTGAAAAATTGGCGGCGGCTGAAGAAAAATATATTCGCCCCATTGCACTTTTTCAAGCCGCGCCCGACACTAAGGACGACGCCGATACTTTCGACAAAATCAAAGAAAGTTTAATTCGCGCAGGAATACCGAAAGACGAAATTAAAATTAAAACCGCAAAACTTGACGAATTGGGCGATACAGATTTACTTGACGAAAGTTGCGCCGTTCGCTACATAATCACGATTAACGCGCTTAAGGAAGGCTGGGATTGTCCTTTTGCTTACGTTTTGGCGTCGCTTGCCAATAAACAATCACAAACTGACGTTGAACAACTTGTAGGGCGAATTTTGCGCCAACCTTATACAAAAAAATGTTCCAATAAATATTTAAATTCGGCGTACGTTTTTACTTGCTCGGCAAATTTTGGAAATACCGTAGATAAAATTGTTAAAACTTTGAACAATGAAGGCTTTGAAGAAAAAGACGTTAAAGCCGTTCAATCTTCCAATGTTGAGCAAGATTTATTTGAAGAGGCTGAAGAAAAAATTGACAATCACAACGCCGAAAATCAAAATAATTCAAGCGGCAGTACCGGCAGGAGTGAAACTGTGAAAACTTACCATGTTAAAAAAGATTTTCAAGCTGAAGTTGAAAATTTGGCAATTCCGCAATTCTTCCAAGAAGTCCCGCGCAGTGAATTAACCGAATTTAATTTGTTTGAAACGGGCGGAACTGTGGAAAGACTTTTGACGCCGGAAAATCTTTCTGAAGGTTTTAATTTGAATGAGCAGGATAAAAAAATTTCCTTCGATATAAGAATTGATGAAATTGACATTGACAGCAATAAATTTGCGGCAAGTACTTTGAGTTTAGGAAGGGCGAAAGAATATCAAGACTTGCTCGACGCCAAAACGCCCGCCGAAAAAGCCGCCTTTTACACGAATGAAATTTTTAACGAATTGCGCCGTTGGAAACGTGCAAGATTTTACAAACTGAAAGATTTAAAAAAATATATCGCCGAAATTGTAGGAAATATGAGCGCGGACGAATTTGAAAATTTGAATTTGCAAACTTTACCCGCGTACATTCAGCAGATTAAAGAAAAAATTTCCGCGCTTGACGATACGTACCGCAAAAATCATTTCGACGAACTTTTCAAGGCAAAAAAAATTTTCTGCAAGGCACATTACAAATTGAAAAAATCCATTACGCTTGACGCGCCCGGAAAAAATATAAAAAAATCTTTGTACGAGGCTGAAGGCGATATGAATAATTTTGAATCAGATTTAATTTCGCAAATTGCGGGCTTGCCAAATGTTTTGTGGTGGCATAGAAACACGCCGCAGGAATTTAATTTGAACGGCTTTATAAATCATTACCCCGATTTTATAGTTAAGACTGTTTCCGGCAAAATTATTTTGGTTGAAACAAAGGGCAGTCATTTGGATGGCGCAGACAGCCACGAAAAATTGAAACTTAGCGAAGATTGGATTTCTCGCGCAGGTGAAGATTATAATTATTTTATGGTTTTTGACAACGCGGCGATTCAAGACAGAAATGCTTTTACTGTCAACAAATTTATTGAAACTGTAAGTACAATGTAAAAAATTTTCGCTTTACAAAAAATTCCGGCAAAATTATTTTGGTTGAAACTAAAGGCAGTCATTTGGATGGCGCAGACAGCCACGAAAAATTGAAACTTAGTGAAGATTGGATTTCTCGCGCAGGTGAAGATTATAATTATTTTATGGTTTTCGACAACGCGGCGATTCAAGACAGAAATGCTTTTACTGTCAACAAATTTATTGAAACTGTCAGCACAATGTAAAAAAATTTCACTTTACAAAAAATTCCGGCAAAATTATTTTGGTTGAAACAAAGGGTAGTCATTTGGACGGCGCAGACAGCCACGAAAAATTGAAACTTAGCGAAGATTGAATTTCTCGCGCAGGTGAAGATTATAATTATTTTATGGTTTTTGACAACGCGGCGATTCAAGACAGAAATGCTTTTACTGTCAACAAATTTATTGAAACTGTAAGTACAATGTAAAAAATTTT
>FLNY01005010.1_pt1 | contig 32183 bp, 29 predicted proteins | sample 1140381 | NCBI WGS metagenome assembly FLNY01 (sample SAMEA3878172, study PRJEB12797) | bioreactor metagenome | biome: Moose rumen | place: Sweden | collected 2011-10 | reverse complement strand
GCAACAGCCGCAACAGCCACCACAGCCGCCCCTGCCGCCACTGCCGCCCCTGCCGCCCCTGCCGACTCTCCCCGCCTCCACGACTCTCCCCGCCTCCAAGGCGGGGCAAAAGACAAAATAGAGGAAACCGCCGGCCCTGCAACAGCCGCAACGAGCGACACAGCCGCAACGACCGCAACAGCCGCAACAGCCACCACTGCAGACACTCCCCGCCTCTACGACTCTCCCCGCCTCCAAGGCGGGGCAAAAGACAAAACAGAGGAAACCGCCGACCCCGCAACAGCCACCACGACCGCAACGACCGCAACAGCCACCACAGCCGCCCCTGCCGCCCCTGCCGACACTCCCCGCCTCCACGACTCTCCCCGCCTCCAAGGCGGGGCAAAAGACAAAATAGAGGAAACCGCCGGCCCTGCAACAGCCGGCCCCGCAACAGCCGGCCTCCTCGCCTGGATAGAAAGCTTATCACAAGCAGGAGCAGGAGCGACAGCGACAGGAGCGACAGCGGCAGGAGCGACTCCAGTGCGTCCTTCTCTTTCGTCGATTGCAGCGGCTTGGAGCCGCGAAGAGAACCCGCTGCGTGCCCTTCTGGGGCGAGATGCCTATTACAGCCTCGATGCCATCTTCACCGAGGTGCCCTTCATCCGACCGCTGTCGCGGCGCGGACAGCTGCAGACGATGATTCAGTACGTGCGACTGAACCCGCAGCGCTTGGCGACCAAGCGGCTGCTGCCCGGGTTCTTCAGAGTGCAGGAGGGCATTCGCATCGCCGGGAGATCCTACTCCGGTGTCGGCAATGCCGCTCTGCTGCAGGCAGAGCGCTACGCGCCCGTCCACGTGCGCCGCGTCATGCTCGAGGCCGCAGACCACGGCGACCCTCAGCCGTTGCGCTCCTATATGAACGGCTGCGTCCTCGCCGCCCGTCGCGGGACCGTGATGGTCTCCCCCTTCATCTCCCCTCGCGAAAAGGACATCCAAGATGTCCTCCTGCGCGAAGAGCGCCCCTTTATCCTTCTGGCCGACAACGGCTTCAAGGACTACTACAAGCCCCCGACGCTCCTTTTCGATGCCGTTGCCGAAGGCCGCGTCCTCATCCTCAGTCCGTGGGACTACGATGCCGGCAAGCGCCACATCAGCCGTGCCGACTGCAATGCCCTCAATGCGATGGCCGAAGAAATCGCCTCCATGAATTAATTCCTTTCTTCACTTTCACGACCTCCGTCGCCAGCCCATTCCACACTATTCACTCCCCGCTTTCACGACCTCCGTCGCCGGCTCATTCCACACTATTCACTCCCCGCTTTCACGACCTCTGTCTCCTGCCCATTCCACACTATTCACTCTCCGCTTTCATGGGCGAGAAACGTTCTTTGTCTCCACCAAAGGGCAAAGGCGATGATTCCAAGATAGGCAATGCACATCTCTGGCAGGGAAGGAGACCATTCCAAGCGTCCGCCCAGGAGCAAATGTTCTCCCTGCACCGAGAGTCCGGCAATCCCGGAGATCCAGGCGGTGAAGCCGTTGACAAGGGGCGACACCCAAGGGCCGAGGGCGGGGATGACGAGCAGGAGAAGCAGGGCTCCCACATAAAAGGGCAGCAGGGGAACAACCACGAACCCCTGGAGAATACCCAACAGGGGAAGATGACCGAAGACATGGGCCACAAGGGGAAGCGTGGCCAACTGCGCCGAGACGGTGAGCCAGAAGAGTCCACGCAGTCGGGACCACAGCCACGACTCGTCACGTGAAGCCTGCATCGCCGGCAGAAAGGCCATGATGCCGGCAGTGGCGAGAAAAGAGAGCTGAAAACCGAGATCCCACAGCCACCAGGGTTTCCACAAGAGAAGCAGAAAAGCCGCCACCGTCAAGTTGTGCCACCCCCAGGGACTGCTGTGGTTGAACCAACTGAGCGTAGCTACCGTTGCCATGAGAGCCGCACGGCAGGCCGAGGCCGGCATCCCGATAAGCACGATGTAGGCCCAAAGGAACACGAGCGAAAGAAGCAGTCGGAGCCACTCCTTCCCTATCCACCGCAAGGGCATCAGAAGGACGAGGATGACGCCGAAGAGAATGCCCACATGGAGACCCGAAACGGCCAGAATATGGCTCATGCCGGCTTCACGCATTCCGTCGCGAAGGTCCGCATCGACCGCCCGCCTGTCGCCGAAGAGGATACCCCGAGCCAACGAGAGAGACACCGTATCAAGTCCTGCCGCCGTCAGACGTTCGCAGCAGGCCTCGCGCACAGGCAGAGAACGGGCCATCGCCCGGGACAGTTCTTCCTGTTGGAGTGCACGCACACGCCGGGAAGCTTCCCCGGTATGCATGGGCAAAGTGGGCGACATGAGTTGCATAAGAATATAACCGACCCAGACACACACAACCACCGGGGTCCATCCCCATCCCGGTCGGCGCAGCAGGAACCACGTAGCCGCTGTCAGGCTTAGGACACCCAACACCGCAAACGCAGCCATCGCCGGCAGTTCTGCAAGAAGAATGCCGACGATGATGGCAAGGGTGAGGGGCAGCAACGGACTCATTTGCCGAGGAATTTGCGGTCGAGATACTGTTGGAAAGCCTCGCGGTAGCTTTCGCCCACAGGAAATTGGGACTCTCCGTCGATAGAGACAACGTTCTTATCGACCTCGGTGATGCGCCGCAGGTTGATGATGTAACTGCGGTGGATACGCATGAAATAAGAAGGCAGGCGTTCGTCGAGTTTTTTCATCGAAAGCAGCACGACGACGGGATTTTTCTGTCCCTCCAACCAGATGCGAATGTATTCGCTCCACGCCTCCACATAACGGATGCGCGGAATATCGACCCGGATGATTTTGGAATCTGTGCGGAAGAAGAGAATGTCGTCCTGGGGGTCGGTCCCGGAAGCCGGAGAAAGTTCGGCCCGGTGGAGGAGGTCGTATTTCTCTTTGGCACGTTGGGCCGAGAGGCGCAAGTCGTCGGCCGAGAAAGGTTTGAGAAGATAATCGACGGCATTGACACGGAAGCCTTCGACCGCATATTCGCTATAGGCTGTCGTGAAGATGACCATCGGGGCATCTTCGCCCAGCGACCGCACGAAATCCATCCCGTTCAGGTCGGGCATGTTGATGTCGCAGAAGATGAGATCGACCGGCTCGGTCTCGAGTACGCGACGTGCCTCGACGGCACTGCCGCAGGCAGCCGTCAATTCGAGAAAACCGACCTGACGGATATAACTTTGGATCTGGCGAAGCGCAAGGGGTTCGTCGTCAATGGCGAGACAAGTCATACCTTTTTAAATATATAAGGGAAAAGGGCAAGGATGCCTTCAAAAATTATACTTTGAAAAGGAGGTTCACTTCGTAGCGTTCGGGCGTTTCCCGGATATCGAGCGTATATGCCTCGCCGAAGATGAGGTCGAGACGCTGACGGGCGTTGGCAATGCCGAGGCCGCCGTGACTTTGGCGAGCGGAGCTCTCCGAAGTAGCCGGATGACGCGAGTTGACACAGGAGAAATGGAGTTCCTCGTCGTAGAGCCGCAGCGACACTTCGACGTATGAGGGACGGCTGTAGCTGACACCATGTTTGAACGCATTCTCCACAAAATTGATGAACAACATGGGAGGTATGGAGACATCGGGCAAATCCTCGGGCACAGAGACCGTGATGCGCACGTTGGACGTGTAACGTATCTTCATGAGGGCGATGTAGCTGCGTATAAATTCGATGTCGTGGCTGAGGGGCACACGTTCGTTGTCGCTCTCATAAAGCACATAACGCATGAGACGCGAAAGCTGAATAATGGTGGTCTTGGCCTCGGCAGTATCGATATCGACCAAAGCATGAATGTTGTTGAGCGTATTCATGAAGAAATGGGGCGAAATCTGATACTTGAGGTAGGCCAGTTGTTGGCGAAGATGTTCCTGCTGCGCCTGCATGGCCTCACGTTCGCGTCGCGCATTGCGGAAGAGCTGTTTGACGAAAAGGTTCATACCCAGCATCAGAACGGCAATGGAGACGGCGAGGAAGAGCCGGAAATCCTGATTGAAGAACAGGTCTGTCCCGAGATGTTCATCGTGAGGCGGTTCGTGGTCGGGCAGGCGGTCGGGAACGTCGGGACGGTGTCCGGGCTCCTGCCCCACCGAACGGAATCCTTCGCGGGGCACGGGGCTGTCGGGACGGAACGCTGCGTCCGTCTCCCGGTGTCTATCACCTCGGGGCTCGCCTCTCCGTCCGTCGTCGGAGGGCGGTATTGCATGGATTGCCGGAAGCTCTTTCTGCGAAGCCGAGAAGGTGCACTGAGCCACCGTAAAGAGACCCACAAGAGCCAACATGAGGCTCAGGTAGAGCCAGAATTTTCCTTTGTCCAACCAAAGGGGAGCCACCACGTGGTTGTGGACCACGAAGAGGAGAAAGAAAGGCAGCAGCACCTGCGTCCAAATCTTCAGCACCTGGTCCCAATCGTAGAGCGTGTTGCCGTCAACCTGCCGCAGATGGAAAAATACGACAGGCGACAGGAAAAAGATGAACCACACCGAATAGTAGATGAGGTTCTCCTGAACACGCGGAGAATGTAGAAATCTTTTCATCAGCAACTAAGTTTTGGTGCAAAGATAGCCCGAAACACGGAAAGGTGCAAGAGAAATTCAGCGAACCGCCCCAATCATTCAGTCAACGGCGACACTCCGACAAATGCCGAAGGCTGCTCAGGGAGGGAACCCTGCGGCCAACCTTCGGCATAGGAGAGGAAACGGAAAGGGGGGACTACTTCTTGGCCTCGACCGCCGCCTGCTCGATGGGGAGACAATCCACATAGCGGCTGATGTAGGTATTGAAGCCTGCGACATCCTGAGGCGAAGGATCGACCGTCGTGCCGGTATTGCCGGCAAAGACGTTGGCATCGAGCCAATCGGCCAGCGTCTGTCCTTCGGCGTTGTTGACCACGTAGGAAGCCAGAAGCGCTATACCCCATGCGCCACCTTCGCCGGCTGTCTCCATGACGGAGATGGGCGAACCGAGGGCTGCGGCCAACATACGCTGACCCACACCGGGCGTCTTGAAGTAGCCGCCGTGGCCCGTGATACGATCGACCTGAACCTGTTCGTCGCGGAAGAGGATGTCGTTGCCCACCTTGAGCACACCGATGGCACCGTAGAGCTGGGCACGCATGAAGTTGGCCAGGTTGAACTTGTCGCCTGCGGAACGCACGAAAAGCGGACGTCCGTCGGAGAATCCGGTGACGGGTTCGCCCGAAACGTAGTTGTAGGCCATCAGACCTCCGCAGTCGGCATCGCCCTGAAGGGCTTTGTTGAAGAGATGGGTGTAGAGCTGGTTCATATCGACCGCAATGCCCATCAGCTCCTCAAACTCACGGAAGATATTGACCCAGGCGTTGATTTCGGACGTGCAGTTGTTGCAGTGGACCATTGCCACGAGCGAACCGTCGGGCGTGGTGACCATGTCTATCTTCTCGTAGGGACGGGAAAGTTCCTTGTCGAGCACAATCATCGAGAACGACGAGGTGCCGGCAGAAACATTGCCCGTGCGAACCCTCACGGAGTTGGTGGCAGCCATGCCTGTGCCGGCATCGCCCTCGGGAGGACAGAGCGGCACACCGGCTTCGAGCTGACCCGAGATGTCGAGTTTGCGGGCTCCTTCGGCTGTCAGCGTACCGGCATCCTGTCCGGCCACAAGCACGCGGGGGAAGATGTCGCGCAAGCGCCAGCTGTAACCCTTGGGGGCGATGAGTTTGTCAAACTTATCGACCATCGTCTGGTCGTAGTCTTTGGTAGCCGGATTGACGGGTATCATGCCCGATGCGTCGCCCACACCGATGACACGCTGCCCGGTGAGTTGCCAGTGGATATAGCCTGCCAGAGTGGTCTGGAAGTCAATGTCGCGCACGTGCTGGTCGCCGTCGAGAATGCACTGGTAGAGATGGGAGATGCTCCAACGGAGGGGAATGTTGTAATGGAACAGCTCGGACAGCTCGGCGGCAGCCTGCGCCGTGTTGGTGTTGCGCCAAGTGCGGAACGGCACGAGAATCTGCTGGTTCTTGTCGAAGGCCATATAGCCGTGCATCATGGCCGAGATACCGATGGCGGCCAGGCGGGTAATGCCCACGCCGTACTGTTCGTGTACATTCTTGAGCAGGTCGGCATAACAGTCCTGGAGACCCTTCCAAATCAGGTCGATGCTATAGGTCCACAGACCGTCGAGGAGCTGATTCTCCCATGTGAAGTCGCCTTGTGCGATGGGCTTGTTCTCACCGTCGATGAGAACCGCTTTGATACGGGTAGAGCCAAACTCGATACCGAGAATGGCTTTACCCTCCTGTATGGTTTCGCGGGGTGTAATCATCACTTCAGAGCTTTATTGAGCATGTAGTAAACCTCGTTGTTGCGAAGCGTCTGCTTGAAATCGGCGATGCGGGTCTCCTTGTTGATGCGGACATACTCGATGCCGAGGATTTCGGCGAAGTCCTCCCAGTACTCCTCGCTGATGTCGTAGGAGAAAGCGCTGTGGTGCGTTCCGCCTGCCAAAATCCAGGCACCTGCTCCGATTTCGAACGTGGGCTGGGGCACCCAAAGGGCACTGGCCACGGGCAGGTTGGGCATGGGCTTGGGTTCGATGCACTCCACCTCCTGAGAAATCAGACGGAAGCGGTTGCCGAGGTCCACAACGGTAGCCTTGATGCCGGGTCCTGTCTTCGAAGTGAAGACGAGGCGGGCGGTCTGTTGCTTGCGGATGCCGATGCCGAGGAAATGCACTTCAAGAGTAGGCTTGTCAACGGCGATGAGCGGCGTGACCTCGAGCATGTGGCTCTGGAGACAGCTGGAACGGTCGCCCGCGAAGTTGAGCGTGTAGTCCTCAAGGAACGAGCAACCCTTGGTGAGGCCCTGCTGCATGACCCACAGCGTGCGGAAGAGGCAGGCCGTCTTCCAGTCGCCCTCGGCACCGAAGCCGATACCCTCGGCCATGAGGCGCTGCGAGGCGAGACCGGGAATCTGGTCGAAGCCCACGAAATCGGGCTGGTTGATGTCGGCATCGCCCAAGTCGTCGAAGTTGGTGGTGAAGGCCGTGGCACCCTCGTCAGCCAACACGCGGCGGATGGCTATCTCGGCCTTGGCTGCATTCTTCACCTTCTCCCAATAGACCTCCTCGCCGCTCTCGTCAATCTTGATGACGTATTGCTTCTTGTACTCCTCGACGAGGCCGTTGACATCGGCATCGGTCACGTTCTTCCAATATTCCATGAGCGAGCTGACGGGATAGTAATCGACATGGTAGCCCAGACGCTGCTCGAATTCCACACGGTCGCCGTCGGTCACGGCCACGTTGTTCATGTTCATGCCGAACATCAGGCAACGCACCTGCTTGGCATCAGCCACACCGGCACAGACGCGTGTCCATACGGCAATCTGCTTCTGTACGGCCTCATCCTTCCAGTAGCCGCACACCACCTTGCGCGGCACGCGCATACGGGTGCAGATGTGCCCGAACTCGATGTCGCCGTGGGCACTCTGGTTCAGGTTCATGAAGTCCATGTCCATCGTCTCCCAGGGGATCTCGGCATTGTACTGCGTGTGGAAGTGCAACAGAGGCTTCTGGAGGTCCTGCAGACCCTTGATCCACATCTTGGCGGGCGAGAAGGTGTGCATCCACGTGATGATGCCGGCGCACCGGTCATCGTTGTTGGCAGCCTTCATGACAGCCTCGACCTCCTTCGAACTGTTGGCCGTGCCCTTATAAACAACCTTGACAGGAATGATGCCTCCGGCATTGAGACCTTCCACCATTTCCTTGGAGTGTGCATCCACTGCTACAACGGCATCTCCGCCGTACAGGAGTTGTGCGCCTGTCACCCACCAAATCTCTAAATTTTCAAATGCTGACATAACAAATTGTTTTTTGATTGTGAATATTGCTTTTCTTTTTTCCGGACATCTGCCCGAAGTTTGGATGTTACTTCTTTTTCTGGCCGTAGTAAGCGTTCGGTCCGTGTTTGCGCATATAATGCTTCTCCACCAGAAGAGAATTCATCGTGGTCCCGGGATTGACGGCGTAGGATACAAAGGCCATCTTGGCACACTGTTCCATCACTTTGGCGTTATAGACCGCATTGTCGGGCGAAGTGCCCCACGAGAACGGACCGTGATTCTTGACCAGCACGGCGGGCGTGTGGTCGGGATTGATGTCGCGCGTCTTGAAGGTATCGACGATGACGTTGCCGGTCTCGAGCTCGTACTCGCCCTTCACCTCGGGCTCCGTCATGTCACGCGTGCAGGGGATGTCCTTGTAGAAATAGTCGGCATGCGTGGTGCCGATGTTCGGAATGTCCTTGCCGGCCTGCGCCCATGCAGTGGCATAGGTGGAATGGGTGTGGACGATGCCTTTGATGTTGGGGAACGAACGGTAGAGCACAAGGTGGGTGGGAGTGTCGGACGAGGGATTCAGGTCTCCTTCGACCACTTTGCCCGTCTGGAGGTCAACGACAACCATATCGGACGCTTTCATCACGTCGTAGCCTACTCCCGAAGGCTTGATGACTACGAGACCTTTCTCGCGGTCGATACCGGAGACATTGCCCCAGGTAAAAATCACGAGACCCTGCTTTACAAGGTCCAAATTGGCCTTGAAGACTTTTTCTTTCAATTCTTCTAACATACAAAAAAGAGAATTTAGGATTATGTATATATGATTCTGTGGAATTCAAAGGGACTTCCGTTGTTCAACGGCTGTTTTGACTGTCGGACCGTCCGACTTCATTGACGGCGCAATTGCCTCATCAACGTTTCGTCCTCCCACTCGTAGCGATTGCCTTCGTCATCCACCGTGGTGAGTGCCCAAATGCCGGACTGGCTGATTCGGAAGAGTGTTTGGCAGGGATCGGTCACCGTCTCTCCGTTGACGGCTATGACGCGCTGGGCGACACGGATGCCTTTCTCGTATGCCGCCGACATACGCCAAACGATGCCGGCTTCCAACCCCTTGTTGGAAGGAACAATGGTGACATCCTGCATCTTGGGAGCCGACGAGATGGTCTCGAAGGGCTGGAAATAATAGTTGCGGTTGCGATAGTCGAGCGTCAGGGTTCCCAATTCGAGCAAAGCCCCGCCGAGATAGGAATTGCGGTCGTCAATGAGTTGGGCTTCGGTGTCGCGAACGGAAATATTGCCGAACTTGAAATTGGGGAACCCGAATTTGCGGCGAAGCTCCTGACGGTCGTAGCTCAGGAGGGTGAGGCGGGCCTGGCCGCCGTCGGACACATCGCGCACCGCCCGTCCGAAGATGTTCTTCTGCGCCTGATAATGACGCTGCGAGAGCAGATAGAATTCCCCCGAACCGGTGTCCAGACCGACACTCTGGTCGAGGCGGGGCATCGGCGAAACACGCAGCACGGGCATGCCGCCGTTGGTAATCTCGAACGATGTCTTGAGACTCTTGTTCTCGGCTTTGACAACGGTATTGTCGTCGGAGACAATGCAGATACCCTTCCTCACGTCAAACTTGACACAAAGGTCGCGAAGCACCGAGTAGCCTATCACGCCGTCGATGCCCTGACATCGTATGGACTGGAAGTCCTGGGCCGACAGATAGACGTTGTGGAACTCATGTTTCCCTATTTTCAGACGGTCCAGTTTGCCGGCCGTTATGCGGGAGGTGTTGCCGTTTTCACCCGTGAGGGTCACCGTAAAAATATCGGTCAGAACGCTGTTGATGTCAGGCGAGAACGAAGCACAGACGGAACTGCCCGTATCTATGAGGAACTGATAGCCCAAGCCGTTGATTTGCACTTCGATGACCGGCAGATGATTGTTGTAGGTCAGAAGAAGGGTGTCTGTCACATGACGTGTCACCTTCTTGGGCTTCGGCAATTCGGTTTGGGCCGCAACGGTCGCCGGGGCAACGGGAGACAAAAGGAGAAGCAACAATGCGCTTCGTATCAGTACGGATATTTTTTTCAACATGATTTCCCAAATTTTTAAAGAGGTTGGTCGAAAACAGAGTTTTCAGTAGGCAAAGATAGGTTTATTTTGCGACATAATCAAGAAAAAAGGGAAAAATATGCAGTATTTTTATTCTTTTTGGCTATTTTCTTTTGATAATCAAAGTTTTTTCATTAACTTTGCACACTGAATAATGAGTTTTTATGTCAAACGAAACAGAAAACAGCAAAAAAAAGTCCGGCCTCAAAAGCGGCTTCAAAATTATAGGTGTCCACGTATTGCTCATCATCGGTGTCGGGTTGCTTATGCTCTTCGGGCTTTCTTCGTGGCTCGACCATTACACCCATCACGGCGAGTCGGTCAAGGTGCCCAATGTGATAGGTCAATATGCTGACGCAGCCATCGACAATATCGAACAAAGCGGTCTCCACGCGATGGTCATCGATTCGGTCTATACGGAGGCAGTGCCCCGGGGCGCCGTCATCGAACAGCTGCCCGAGGGCAACCTTCCGGTCAAATACGGCCGTAACGTCTATCTCACCGTCAACGCCAAAAGCGTCCGCATGATTCAAATGACAGACATCTACGAATTCAGTTCGCGGCAGGCCCGTTCGCGTCTGGTTGAGAAAGGATTCATCGTGGACTCCATACACTACGTCCCCAACGAATTTGACGACCTCGTGCTCAAGACCACCCTTTCCGGACATCCCCTCGACAGCGATGCCATGTTGGCCGGCGAGGAATTTCCCTGGCACACGCATGTGATTCTCCATGTGGGCTCAACGCGTCTCGCCATCGAAGAGGAAAACGAATCGGAGACCGAAGGCACGTTCTTTGAATAATCCCTGTCCCGCGAATGCAAGACCTGACGGACATCCGGACACCGCTCCCCGTTGAAGATGAACTCCTTGGGGAGGAAGAGGACGACCTCATCGTCAACGCCGGCAACGGCGAGGTGAGCGAGAACGGACTCTACGAGCATTTCCGCTTCACGGCCGACGCAGGGCAACATCCCGAGCGTATCGACAAGTGGATTGTCGATCGCATTGTGGGCACCTCGCGTTCCCGCGTCCAGAAAGCGTCCGATGCAGGCTACATCTTCGTGAACGGCAAGTCCGAGAAGTCCTCCTACAAAATCAAGCCGGGCGATGTGGTCACCATCATGATGGACCGTCCCCGCCACCAGCTCGAGATACTGCCCGAAGACATTCCGCTCGACATCGTCTGGGAGGACAACGACCTCCTCGTTGTCAACAAACCTGCCGGATTGGTGGTTCATCCGGGATTCGGCAATTTCCACGGGACGCTGGTCAATGCTCTCGCCTTCCACCTCAAAGACCAACCCTTGGAGGAAGGATGGGACCAAGTGCGCATGGGACTCGTCCACCGCATCGACAAGGACACCTCCGGACTCCTTGTGGTGGCCAAGACCGAAAAGGCCCGAAGCGACCTTTCGATGCAATTCTTCCGCAAGACCACGCGAAGGAAGTACCTCGCCCTCGTCTGGGGACATTTCGACGAGGACAGCGGACGCATTGAAGGCAATATCGGACGCGACCCCCGGGACCGTATCCTCATGACTGTATTCCCGCCCGGAAGCGAAGAGGGAAAACCGGCGGTGACCCATTGGCGGGTGGTCGAACGCCTCGGATATGTCACCCTCGTGGAATGTGTGCTCGAAACCGGACGCACCCATCAGATACGCGTCCACATGAAGAGCATAGGCCACACGCTCTTCAACGACGCCCACTACGGCGGCGACACCATTCTCAAGGGAACCACCTTCCCCAAGTACCGGCAGTTCGTCCGCAACTGTTTCGACCTCTGTCCCCGACAGGCGCTCCACGCCCGCACCCTCGGGTTCCGCCATCCCGTCACGGGACAGGAGATGGACTTCGAGGCTCCCCTTCCACCCGACATGCAGGCTCTCTTGGCCAAATGGCGCGAATATGTGGCCAACCGTATTATAGAATAATGTATTAAACAGTATAAAGCAACGTCTTTTCTTGACAAAATGTTGAAAATTGCAATCGTCGCCGGAGGTGATTCCAGCGAATACGAAGTTTCCCTGCGCAGTGCCCAAGGCATTTGGAGTTTCATCGACCACTCCAAGTTCGACGCTTCCGTCATCCTCATCAAAGGCTCCGACTGGAAGATGGTCGCCTACGACGGTCAGAACTACGATTTCTCCCGCTCTTGGCCTGTCGATAAAAACGACTTCTCGGTGGTTCGCGACGGAGAACGCATCCGCTTCGACTTTGCCTACATCATCGTCCACGGAACGCCCGGCGAGAACGGTCGTCTGCAAGGTTATTTCGATATGTTGGGCATGCCCTACAGTTGCTGTGGCGTACTGGCCGCTGCGCTCACGTGCAGCAAGTACCACTGCAACCGCTACCTCGCCGGCTTCGGCATCCCCTGTGCCAAGAGTGTGCTCCTCACCCGCCGTGACGCCGTTGAGCCCGAAAAGATTGTGGCCGAACTCGGTCTGCCCGTCTTCGTCAAGCCCAACACCGGAGGCTCGTCGTTCGCCACGACCAAAGTGAAACGCATCGAAGACCTTCGTCCCGCCGTCGAACTGGCTTTCGGCGAACAGCCCGAAGTCATCATCGAGAGTTTCATGCAGGGCACAGAAGTCACCTCCGGATGCTACCGCACCCGCGACGGACAGCTCCGCACGCTCCCGCTCACCGAAGTGGTCCCCGCCGACGAATTTTTCGACTACGATGCAAAATACAACGGCAAGGTGCAGGAAATCACGCCTGCCCGCATCTCGCCCGAACTGACGGCGCAGATACAGGACACGACGACGAAAATCTACAATTACGTGGGGGCCAAAGGTATCATCCGCGTCGATTACATCATCATCGGCAACATACCCCACATCCTCGAGGTGAATACCACGCCCGGCATGACGGCCACCTCCTTCATTCCACAGGAAGTGAAGGCCGCCGGGCTAAACATCTCCGACGTTATGGACGATGTCATTCTCGGCAATCTGTAACGCTATTCTTTTACAATTTTTATTACCGATTAAATTTTTTCTTATGGCTACTCTTTCTGATTTTGATGACATCCGTTGTTATACCGACGAAGAGGTCAACTCCGTGCTCACGCGCTTGGCCGAAGAACCCGGCATCGAGAAATTCCTGCGCGGCGCCTTTCCCGACATCGACATGGAAGATGTGAAACGCCGGATGCGCAGTTTCCACACCATCCGCGATTTCCACCTCAACATGGTGGGTGTCCTGCTGTTCAAGATGTCCGAGAAAATCACAGAGTTTATCCGTCTTGACGGTGCCGAACGCATCCCCCGAGACCATGCCTCCGTCTTTATCACCAACCACCGCGACATCGTGCTCGACTCGGCCTATCTCGACATCCTCATGCTCAATGCCGGCTATCCCGACTTCGAGATAGCCATCGGCGACAACCTCCTCATCTATCCCTGGATCAAAGACCTCGTGCGCGCCAACAAGAGTTTCATCGTGCGCCGCGATTTGCCGGGCAAGGAATTGTTGCTTGCCTCCAAACATCTGTCGCAATACATCCACTATACAGTGAACGAGAAAAAGACTTCCATCTGGATAGCCCAGCGCGAGGGACGCTCCAAAGACTGCTCCGACATCACCCAGCCCGCCGTTATCAAGATGCTGGCGATGGGCGGTTCTTCGCGTGACCTGCTCACCAACATCAAGGCACTCCATCTCCAGCCCTGCTCCCTCAGCTACGAGTACGACCCCTGCGACTATCTCAAGGCCCAGGAGTTCCAGTGCAAACGCGACGACCCCAACTGGCACAAGTCCAAACAGGACGACCTCTTCTCGATGGCCAACGGCATGTTGGGCTACAAGGGACGCGTGATTTTCACCGTCGCTCCCGAACTCAATCCCGAACTCGACAAGTTCCCCGCTGAACTCACCGACAAGGGGGCGCAGGCAACCGCCGTATGCGAGTCCGTCGATAGGGTGCTCCACGACAATATGTATCTCTTCGAAATCAACTACGTGGCATACGACCTCCTCAATGAGACCGACAAATACGCCGACCGCTACACGCTGGAGCAGAAGAACAAAGCCATCGCCTATCTCAACTCGCGTCTCGAAAAAATAGAGATTCCCAACAAGGACGAAGAGTACCTCTGGCACTGTCTCCTCACCCAGTATGCCAACCCCGTGGCCAACAAAGAACGTCTCACCGAACGTCCCGTCACGAACTTTGTTCCCCTCACCTGATTGTAAATCCGAACGTAAACTTCCCGACCTATGAAAATGGATGAAACCATCGTGAACCGTCTCATCGACGACCTCCTCACCCTCTCCTTTGCCGAAGACATCGGCGACGGCGACCACACTACCCTGTGTTGCATCCCCGCAGATGCCATTGGACGCCAGCAGCTCCTCGTCAAGGAGGAAGGCATTCTCGCCGGTGTGGAAATTGCCCGCATGGTGTTCCGCAAATTCGACCCCGAACTCCGGATGGAAGTGTTTATCGAAGACGGCACCCGTGTCAAGCCCGGCGATGTGGCTTTTGTCGTCACCGGCAAAGAACAGAGCCTGCTCCAGACCGAACGTCTCATGCTCAACATCATGCAGCGAATGAGCGGTATAGCCACGATGACACGCCGATATGTCGATGCCCTTGAGGGAACCGGCACCAAGGTGCTCGACACCCGCAAGACCACACCCGGCATGCGCATTCTCGAAAAGATGGCTGTCAAAATAGGCGGAGGTGAAAACCACCGCATCGGTCTCTTCGACATGATACTCCTCAAGGACAATCACGTCGATTTCGCCGGAGGCATCCACAACGCCGTTTCCCGTGCCAAAGCCTACTGCAAGGAGAAAGGCAAAGACCTCCGCATCGAAGTCGAAGTACGCAACTTCAAAGAACTCGAAGAAGCCCTCGCCGAGAATCCCGACCGCATCATGTTCGACAACTTCTCCCCCGCCGACACCGAGCGAGCCGTGAAGATTGTCAACCACCGCTGCGAGACCGAATCGTCCGGCGGCATCACCTTCGACACCATGTTACCCTATGCCCGTGCCGGCGTCGATTTCATCTCCTTCGGCGCACTTACCCACAGCGTCAAGGGACTCGACCTCAGCTTCAAGGCCGTCAAATAATCGGCTCCCACTCTCTAAACACACACCCCGCAAGTCCTATGACCTGCGGGGTGTTTTTTCCCGGACAAATAAAGGGAAGACCTGTTAATTCCAATTTTTATCAAGAATTGGAGAATTGGAGAATTTTCTCTTTCCGCTCGGTCGGATTTGCAATCCGACTTGAAACCTGAATCTTGTACCTTGAAACCAAGCGGCCTGTAAGGCCGATGATAACCCAGCCCGAGGCAACGCCCTGGGTATAGATGTTTCCCCAAGAACCAGCCCTGTAAGGGCGAAAGAGCTTTTTATGCCGCCCTTACAGGGCGACGGCGGGTACATCCCGTTAACACAGGGGCAAGCCCCTGTGCTGGGTTCTTTCGCCCCTACGGGGCTTGTTGTCAGCATGTTCATTACCCGGCGAAAGTTGACTAAAACAGGGATTCAAAACTCTTTGTAAATATATTCTTCCCAGTTGGTGGTAGCCGTGAACGAGAAATTTCCCACAGCCGAGAATATCGGCCCGGTGAAACGGTTGACACCTCCGCGTTTGAAGGAAAATGACCCGAGGTCATAGCCCCGAAGAACCGTTTTGTTGGAATCAAGAATATCAAACGACACATTAATGTCCGCGGGCGTAGTGGGAATCAGGAACGACTTGTCGAAGACGAAATAACCGTCGTCGTTCGTAAAATTGGAAACGGAACAAGGAATCACGATGTCTCCGTTTGGTGAAGTGTTGATGGAATTCCCTGTGTAGGGGTCGAACTCTTTCCCGCTTCCCGCAGAGAGATGTATCCTGACGTATGCTGCATCTTCTGTCGGCAAATCGGTCGAGGTGAGCACGATTTGCGTAACGGCCAATACAAGATCCAAATTCTTTTTAACGCTGCCCGCCGTTGAAGCTGTGATGGCTTCCGTTGCCGACCACGCATCAATGAAAGGCTGGGGAAGGGTCACATGACTGGGGCTGTTCAGCGTGATTGGGGTATCCTCCGACTCATAGCCCACCGATACCAGTGTATAGTTGCCTTCGGGCAAATCGGTCGTAAAGATGCCGAAGGCTCCGGGGTTGGACGTGAAATTCTTGCGGTATTGCGTCTCGTTGAAAACCAGCGTGTTTTCATTTTCGTAGATGCATACCGTGAGGGCTTTCAGTTTGGCCGCCGATACGTCGGTGAGGGCTGCACGGGTCTCGCCGCCGTAGTCTTCCTGATAGAAATTGAAGGCGTTGTGGCGGAGGGTGACTTCACAGAGGGTCGGGGAGGGTTCTTCGGGCACATCCTCTTCAGCGCTGTAACATGAGGTAAGTGTGGAGGCTACGGCAATGGCGAGCACAGCGAGCAGAGCTTTTTCGGGTTTCATTGGGATTATTTTTATAGGTGTAAAAAAGATTCCTGAGATTCACAAGTCATAATATCCGTTGAAGGTCCAGGTATCGTCGGTGTAGAAGGTGCCGTTCGTCTCATGCTGGGAGGCTGCCCCTGTGAAGAACGTTCCCTCATAGACGGTGATTTTGTTCTGAGCCACCGGAACACTTTCGAGCACCTTTTCGCCGACCGTCTCTCCTGCGGCATTGAGAGCCGAGATGGTGAGTTTCAGTCCGGAGCTGTCACTGCGCGGGAAGGTATATATCTCGTAGATGCCGTCACTGTTCAGGGGGCGTTTTTCCGTCTGGCGCGAAGCCACACATCCCAGACCCGTAGTGGCATCCAGCGTCGAGGAACCTCCCGTGTAGTAAAATTGGAATTGTTCCGTATCTGGAAACGATTCGTCGGTCATCAGCAGACGAACCATCGCGACACAGCGCTTCATCTCCATGTTGTAGGCTTCCGCACTCTCTACCGAGATTTCCTTGTGATACACAAAAGTGTCGGTCACCTTGTTGCTGTCAAAGGTGATTTTGGAGGGTGATGTGAGGGTCGCTTTCTTCTCTCCGTTGTGGGCCACCGCAACGACGGTATAGTCACCCTCGGACAACCGGACAGAGACGGTTCCGAAATCCGTGGAGGGGGCCACCTGCGTGATGTTTTTGACGCGCGTTCCGTCGGCATCGAACACCGCGAAATCCAATCGGGAGGCATATTGCCCGATAACAATCGCACGGGTTTCGAAGGGAACTTGTTCATACTCAGCACATCGGAAGGTCACTCGAAAGCCTTCCTCTTCTGTCTCCCCGTCTTTGAGGGTTGACGAAAAACAGGCCACACATAGCGGACCTGCCAACAAGCAGAGGCTTGGAATAAAAAAACGTTTCATAATGAATTTAAACACAAAAAATCAAGCCTATCCATACAGAACATTAAAACTGGCTGGGCGGTCCTTGCGTGTTGCTGTAAGGTTCTGGTCGGTTTTAGGGTATCTGTCAAGGCATCGCAAATATAAAGGTTATTTCGGAATAAACAAACAAAATGGTTCAAAAATTCACAAAATTTCCCTCATTTTCCGTTTGAAGGTTCTTTTTCACTCATTTTACGCGCGTTTTTTCACCTTTTTGCGTCACTTTTGCGTCACTTTTCTTCCGTTTTTCAATGGCTTTTCCGTTTTCAGCGTCTGTCCCGCTTTCAACGGCTCTGCGGTTGGAGATTTTTGATTTTCCAGCCGAGGGCGGCGACAGCGAGGGTGGTGACGGGGCTGAGCCAATTGAAGAAACAATAGGGCAGGTAACTGAGCGTCGCCACTCCGAGTACGGTGCTTTGGGTCATGCCGCAGGTATTCCAGGGAATCAGGACGGAGGTGACGGTGGCCGCATCTTCGGTGGTGCGGCTTAGGAGACGCGACTCCAGACCCTTGCGCCGATAGGCATCCTTGTACATGTCTGCGGCAAGGACAATGGATATGAACTGGTCGCCCGTGGTCACATTCAGGAAGAGACAGGAACCCACGGTGGAGGCCACGAGAGAGAAGACGCCCCGTGCCACCCGGAGAATGACCAGTGTGATGCTCTCTATCATACGGCTGGCCACCATCGCGGCTCCGAAACACATCGAACAGATGATGAGCCAGACGGTGGGGAGCATGCCCGCCATACCGCGTGTGGAAACAAGGGCGTCGAGGGCAGCACTGCCCGTGGGAACAGCCGTTGAACCGAACCAGGTGACGGCAAGACCGCGCGTCAACAGCGGGAGGGTGGCCTCTGTGCCGGGCAAGGGTGCCGTGTCGGAGGCGATGGCGCACAGGATGTGGGGTTGCAGCACAGGGGCGGTGATGCCGGCCAGCACGGACGACAGGAAAAGCACGATGAGCGACGGCACACGACGGGCAATGAGAATCCCCGTGAGCAGGGGGACGAGGAGTGTCCAAAGGGAAATGTGGAAGGTGCGTTCCAATCCCGCTGTGTATTCGCTCACTTGGACCACAGCCGCCTGTTCGCCCGTAAGTCCGGCCACAAAGAAAATGATGAGCGTAACGAGAAACGTGGGGGCGGTGGTGAACATCATATAACGGATGTGGGTGAAAAGGTCGGTGCCCGTAGCCGACGATGCCAGGATGGTGGTGTCGCTGAGCGGCGACATCTTATCCCCGAAATAGGCTCCCGAAATGATGGCTCCTGCTGTCCATGCCTCGTCGATGCCCAGCGCACGTCCGATGCCTATCAGTGCGACTCCGATGGTCGCAATGGTGGTCCATGAACTGCCCGAGAGCAGGGACACAAGGGCACAGATGATGCAGGTGGACACCAGGAAGAAGCGGGGCGACATGATTTGAACGCCGTAATAGATAATGGTAGGCACCACACCGCTCACCATCCACGAGCCGGCTATCATACCCACGGCCAGCAGGATGAGCAACGTGATGGAGACATCGCCCAAGGTCTGTCGTATCTGGCTCTCGAAGGCTCTCCACGGAACGCGATAGACGGTCATCGACACACAGACACACACGGCCATGCCGAGCAGCAGAGCCAACTGGCTGCCGCCTGAGAGCGAATCGCTGCCAAACAGGGTGATGACGACAGCGAGCAACGCTATCAGGGTCACGAGGGGAACAGCAGCGACAAGGGGATGGGGTAAACGGGTGTTGGTCATTATCTTCAGCGGGCTATGGAGGGAGAGAGAAACAGCCCGGAGCATGTTGTCCCGGGCTGTCGGTTTATTGTCTGTGAATCTCAGTCATCAGTACTGGCATTCGGTCTCCAGGATACGCTTGATAACGGTCTGGGCCGAAATCTCGCGATTGGCGGCCTCGGGTATGACGAGCGAACGGGGTCCCTCTATCACATCGTCGGTCACAATCATGTTGCGGCGCACGGGAAGACAGTGCATGAAATGGGCATCGTGGGTAACGGCCATCTGACGGGCAGACACCGTCCACGAACGGTCGGTGCAGATGTTCTGTCCGTAGTAGGGGTCGCGATAGGCCGACCAGTTCTTGGCATAGACGAAATCGGCGCCCTCGAAGGCTTTCATCTGGTCGTACTCGATGGTGGCACCTGCCGTGAAACGTTCGTCCAACTCATAACCCTGAGGCTGGGTAATCACAACGTCGTAACCGGCGGCCACAGCAAACTGGGCGAACGAATTGGGCACAGCCTGCGGGAGACAACGGGGATGGGGAGCCCACGTCATGACGACCTTGGGACGAGCCACCGTCTTGTGCTCCTCGATGGTGATGATGTCGGCAAAGGCCTGAAGGGGATGGCCTGTGGCCACCTCCATCGAGAAGACGGGACGACCCGAATGCTGGATGAACTGCTGGAGAATCTTCTCCTCGTAGTCATCGCGCTTGTTCTCAAAGCGGGCAAAACTGCGCACTCCGATGATGTCGCAATAGCAACCCATCACGGGCACGGCCTCAAGGAGATGTTCGGGCTTGTCGCCGTCCATGATGACCCCGCGTTCGGTCTCCAGCTTCCAGGCTCCCTGATTGACATCGAGCACAATGGTGTTCATGCCGAGGTTCATGGCGGCTTTCTGGGTGGAAAGACGCGTACGGAGCGAGGAATTGAAGAAAATCATCAGCAAGGTCTTGTTCTTCCCCAGGTGCTGATAGTCGAACCTGTGGGCTTTGACCTCCAAAGCCTCCCGGATGGCAGCCTGCAGGTCGCCGAGATCTTCGACAGATGTGTAATATCTCATTTATTTGTACTGCTTAAAGATGACCGTTGCGTTGTGGCCTCCGAAACCGAAAGTGTTGGAGAGCACTGCTCGCAACTCGCGCTTCTGAGCTTGGTTGAATGTGAAGTTGAGGTTGTAGTCGATATCGGGATCGTCGTCGCCCTCCGCATGGTTGATGGTGGGGGGAACAATGCCGTTCTCAAGCGCCTTGATGCAAATCAGAGCCTCCACAGCACCGGCAGCGCCGAGCAGGTGACCCGTCATCGACTTGGTCGAAGAGATGTTGAGCTTGTAGGCCCAGTCGCCGAAGACATCCTTGATGGCGAGCGCCTCACCGAGGTCGCCCACATGGGTCGATGTACCGTGCACATTGATATAGTCGATATCCTCGGGCTGCATGCCTGCGTCTTCAAGGGCGGCACGCATGGTGAGCTTGGCACCGAGACCCTCGGGATGGGTGGCAGTGAGGTGATAGGCATCGGCCGACATGCCGCCGCCGGCTACCTCGGCATAGATGTGGGCACCGCGGGCTTTGGCATGCTCCAGTTCCTCCAGGATGAGGCATCCGGAACCTTCGCCCATCACGAATCCGTCGCGCGAAGCGGAGAACGGACGCGAAGCCTTCTCGGGTTCGTCGTTGCGCGTGGAAAGGGCTTTCATGGAGTTGAAACCGCCCACACCGGCGGCACAGATGGCAGCTTCGGCGCCTCCGGCCACAATGATGTTGGCCTTGCCGAGACGCAGCAGGTTGAAGGCGTCTATCATGCCGTGATTGGACGAAGCACAGGCCGATACGGTACCGTAGTTGGGGCCGTGGAAGCCGTATGTGATGGAAATCTGACCGGCAGCAATGTCAGCTATCATCTTGGGGATGAAGAAGGGGTTGAAGTGAGGACCGCCCTCCTCGGTGTAGCCGCCCACCTCCTCCTGGAAGGTCTGGATACCGCCGATGCCGGCGCTGAAGATGACACCCACGCGGTTCTTGTCCTCTGTCTCAAGGTCTATCTTGGCATCCTCTATGGCCTGCTGTGCAGCCACCATTGCGAACTGGGCATAGCGATCCAGTTTGCGGGCTTCCTTGCGGTCGAAATGTTCGTTGGGGTCAAAGCCTTTTACCTCACAGGCAAAATGGGTTTTGAACTTCTCTGCGTTGAACAGGGTGATGGGGGCACAGCCGCTCTTGCCGGCTGCAATATTTTTCCAGGTATCCTCAACGTTGTTGCCGAGGGGTGTGATGGCACCGAGACCGGTGACTACGACTCTTTTGAGTTCCATAATGTTCAAAGGGGTTAATCAGAAACAAAATATCCCGAGCGAGGTCGCAGGGGGACAATCCCATCTACGACTCAACGTAGCCTGCGTATTCGCCCGGAATAAAATCCGCTCCCGCGCGTCCCTTATATTATAAATAAGGAGTGCGGAACGGGAATGGGATTTTCTTACTTGTTGTTCTCGATGTAAGCTACAGCGTCGCCTACAGTGGCAATCTTCTCAGCCTGGTCATCGGGAATGGTGATGCCGAATTCCTTCTCAAACTCCATGATGAGCTCTACGGTGTCGAGGGAGTCAGCGCCAAGGTCGTTGGTGAAAGAAGCTTCAAGAGTAACTTCAGACTCTTCAACACCTAACTTTTCAACGATAATCTCTTTTACTTTGGTTTCGATTTCTGACATAATTCTAAAAATTTTATGGGTTAATATTGATGTTCTCTGTAAAATATGCGGCGAAATTCGTCCTTTTTCGCGATTTTTCTCCGAATTTGGCCGCCAAATTGAAAAATTTCTTTTACCTTTGCGGCGCAAAAAACGAAGATTTTGTGTCCGAATCAGACCGATTTTCTCGATTTCACGCTGCAAAGTAACATAAAATTCCTCACGTGAGAGAACTTTTTGAGGAAAAAATTCAGTTTTTTGCACAAAATAATTCAAAATGAGCAAATTTAGTCCAATTTTTATGAAAAAAATAGCCATTTTTGCGTCCGGTTCGGGCACAAATGCCGAGAACATCGTGAAATTTTTCCGGGGAAGTTCCGAAGTGGAAATCGCTCTTATCGTCGGCAACAAACCCGACGCTTACGTTTTCGAGCGGGCGAGGCTGTTGGGGGTGCCCTCGGTATTGCTCTCTAAAGAAGACATGGCCGACGAGGCCAAGGTGATGAAGCTGCTCCGTGACTACGGCATCGGATTCATCGTCTTGGCGGGTTACCTGGTACGCATCCCCTCCTATCTCATTGAGGCCTTCCCCAAGGCCATTGTCAATATCCATCCCTCCTTGCTCCCCCTCCACGGCGGAAAAGGAATGTACGGCGACAGGGTGCACGAGGATGTGCTCCGCTGCGGCGAACAGGAGAGCGGCATCACTGTCCATTATGTCAACGAGCAGCTCGACGCAGGCACTGTCATCTTCCAGGCGAAGTGTCCCGTGTTGCCGGACGACGATGCCCACTCGCTTGCTGCCCGCGTTCATGCGTTGGAGTACGAACACTATCCCCGCGTGATAGCCGAAACGATTGCAAAGTTGTAAAATTGCAATCCGGGGAGACAATTTCTGCATAAAATTCTCATAATAATGTCGGATTTTGCCTCTTTTTACAAAAAATATGTAATTTTTCCGTCTATTCCTTCTGTATTTTGCAAAAAAGCTGTATCTTTGCAACACTTTTTCGAAACTTAAACAAACAATGAAAAGTAAAAAAGAGAGAATTGCCCACATACGCGAGGTGATTCAGAACAGCAAAATCGACAGCCAGGAGGAGCTGCTCAAAGCCCTGTTTGCACGAGGCATCAAAGTGACGCAGGCCACCCTCAGCCGCGACCTCAAACAGATGCAGATTGTGAAGGTGGCCACCCGTGACGGCGGCTACATCTACATGATGCCCGAAGATGCAGCCAGCGGAAACGAGAAGCCGGGCAGTCTCCTCATCCCCAAGATACCGCACATCCTCAGCATCGAAAACTCGAGCGTGATGATTGTGATACGCACCACGACGGGCTACGCCTCGGGTGTGGCTGCCGACTTGGATGCTGCTGCCCTGTCGAGCGTGATGGCCACGTTGGCCGGCGACGACACGGTGCTCGTCATTCCGCGCGGCGGATATGCGATGGCACAGGTGGTCGATGAACTGGTCGAAGAACTCACGTTGCTCAACGAGCAGCAGAACAAATACGGGTTCCGCCGGTGAGCAGGAGTCTCTCTTGTAAGAAACAATTTTATCTCTAAAGCAAGACTTTTTAAACATCATCATGGATTCAGAAGTTGAAAAGAAACCGGAGATTAAAATCTATATCGCCGGCAAGCAACATATCCACTATGTCCAGGAGATTCTGGATGTCATTGAAGAATCCTCGAAAGCTCGCGGCACGGGCATTGCCCGCCGGTCGCCCGACTATGTGGCTCAGAAGATGCTGGAGGGCAAAGCCATCATCGCCCTCTGCGGCACGGATTTTGCCGGCTTCTGCTACATCGAGTCGTGGAGCAACAAACAGTTCGTCGTCAATTCCGGTCTGATTGTGAAGCCCAAATACAGGGGGCTCGGTCTCGCCTCAAGAATCAAACGGTTCTCGTTCTGCTACTCCCGACGCATCTTCCCCGAAGCCAAACTCTTCGGCATCACATCGGGAGCCGCCGTCCTCAAAATCAACAACGAGCTGGGCTACCGTCCCGTCACATTCGAGGAACTCACCGACGACATGGCCTTCTGGCGCGGATGCCAGAGCTGCGTCAACTACGACGTCCTCACCCGTACGAACTTCAAGCGTTGCATCTGCACCGCCATGCTCTACGACCCCAAAGAACATCCCAACGAAAAACTCGACGATTTAGATAAAATTTAAGTTATGGCCAAAAAAGTAGTTGTCGCCTACAGTGGCGGCTTGGATACAAGTTATACGGTAATGTACCTCGCCAAAGAAAAGGGGTACGAAGTACACGCTGCCTGCGCCAATACGGGCGGATTCAGTGCCGAACAACTGAAGCAGAACGAGGAGAACGCCTACAAACTGGGCGCCACCAAGTACGTGACGCTCGACGTCACGCAGGAATACTATGCCAAGAGTCTCAAATACATGATTTTCGGCAATGTGCTTCGCAATAACTGCTACCCCATCTCGGTTTCGAGCGAACGCATCTTCCAGGCGATAGCCATCGCACGCTATGCCCGCGAAATCGGAGCCGATGCCATCGCCCACGGTTCGACGGGCGCAGGCAACGACCAGATACGTTTCGACATGACCTTCCTGGTGATGGCTCCCGGTGTGGAAATCATCACGCTCACCCGCGACAAATCCCTTTCGCGCAAAGAGGAGGTCGATTACCTCAACGCCCACGGCTACTACGCAGACTTCACCAAGCTCAAGTATTCCTACAACGTGGGCATCTGGGGCACGTCCATCTGCGGCGGCGAATTGCTCGACCCCACGCAGGGTCTGCCCGAGGAGGCTTACCTCAAACATGTCACCGCCAAAGAACCCACAGCCGAACTCAAAATCAAATTCGAGAAGGGCGAGATAGTCGAGGTGAACGGCGTGCACTATGACGACAAGATTGCCGCTATCCAGAAGATAGAGGAAATCGGTGCCGCCTACGCCATCGGACGCGATTGCAACGTGGGTGACACCATCATCGGCATCAAGGGACGTGTGGGCTTCGAGGCCGCCGCCCCCAAACTCATCATCGAGGCCCATCGTCTGCTCGAGAAATCCACACTCTCCAAGTGGCAGCAGTACTGGAAGGACCAAGTGGCCAACTGGTACGGCATGTTCCTCCACGAGAGCCAGTATCTCGAACCCGTCATGCCCGACATCGAGGCAATGCTCACGTCCTCACAGCGCAATGTGAACGGCACAGCCATCCTCCAGCTCCGTCCCTACGGATTCCAGACCGTAGGCGTGGACAGCGACGACGACCTCACCAAGTCGAAGCTCGGCGAATACGGCGAGATGCAGCGCGGTTGGACTGCCGACGAGGCCAAAGGCTTCATCAAGGTGTCCTCCACCCCCCTGCGCGTTTATTATGGTACTCACCCCAATGAAGAAAGATAATCATGGAAAAGAAATTCTACCTTTCGAACACCGACAAGAAGTTGGCCGGTGTGTGCGGCGGCATCGCAGAGTATTTCGGCATTGACTCTCTGTTGGTGAGAGTGATATTCCTCATCCTGTTTTTCGGAATGGGAACGGGACTTCTCGCCTACGTTTTGCTCTGGCTTCTCGCACCCAAAAAGAGTTGATTAAAAAGAGTTGGTTATGATTAAAGTCGGAATCATCGGCGGCGCAGGATACACGGCGGGCGAACTGCTGCGCATCCTTGTCAACCACCCCGAAGCGGAGATTGCGTTTGTCAACTCCCAGTCCAATGCGGGCAATCCCGTCTGGCAGGTCCACAGCGGCCTCATCGGAGACACCGACCTGGTGTTCACCGACCGGTTGCCCTTCCGGGATGTGGACGTGCTCTTCTTCTGCACGGCCCACGGCGACAGCCTCAAGTTCATGGAGGCCCACGGAAGCGAGATTCCCGAGAATTGCCGCATCGTCGATTTGGCCCAGGATTTCCGTTTGGCCGGAAGCCACGACTTCATCTACGGCCTCCCCGAGTTCCAGCGCCATCGCATCGCGGGTGCCTACCATGTGGCCAATCCCGGCTGCTTCGCCACCTGCATCCAGCTGGCCCTGCTTCCCGCCTTTGCCAACGGTCTTGTGTCGGACGATGTGCACATCAACGGCATCACAGGTTCCACAGGTGCCGGCGTGAAGCCCTCGGCCACAACCCACTTCTCGTGGAGAGCCAACAACATCTCCATCTACAAGACTTTCCGCCATCAGCATCTGCTCGAAATCGGAGAGACCGTCCACAAACTCGAGACCGACTACACGGGACGTCTCCTCTTTGTGCCCCAGCGCGGATGCTTCACACGCGGCATCTTCGTGACGGCCTACACCCGCTGTGACGCTCCCCTCGAGGAGGTGCAGGAGATTTACAGCAACTACTACTCCGACGCTGTCTTCACCCATGTCGTTGCGGCTTCGCCCGACATGAAACAAATCGTCGGCACCAACAAGGCGCTCGTCTGGGTCGATAAGTTCGAAGACCAACTTCTCATGGTTTCCACCATCGACAACCTGCTCAAGGGTGCTGCCGGACAAGCCGTCCAGAACATGAACCTCATGTTCGGTCTGCCCGAAGATACCGGCCTCCGCCTCAAACCCATTGGATTCTGATTTTGACAATGAAACTTTTCGACGTATATCCTCTTTTCGACATCACGGTGGAGCGTGGTCAAGGCACACGCGTGTTCGACCAAAAGGGCACCGAATATCTCGACTTCTACGGAGGTCATGCCGTCATTTCCATCGGCCATTCCCACCCGCGCTACCTTCAGGCCATGCAGGAGCAGGCCTCAAAGCTCGTTTTCTACAGCAACTCCGTCAAGAACCCCCTGCAGGTGCGTCTGGCCGAGAAACTGGGCAAAATTTCCGGCTACGACGACTATCAGCTCTTCCTGATTAACTCGGGAGCCGAGGCCAACGAGAACGCCCTCAAACTGGCATCCTTCGCCACGGGCAAGAAGAAAGTGATAGCTTTCTCGCACGCCTTCCACGGACGCACTTCGGGGGCTGTGCGTGTCACCGACAATCCCAAGATTCAGGCTCCCTTCAACCTCTCGACTCCGGTCGCTTTCCTCCCCCTCAACGACATTGAGGCCGTCAGGCGCGAACTCGCCGGCGGCGATGTGGCTGCCGTCATCATCGAGGGCATTTCGGGTGTGGGAGGCATCCATATTCCCGAGACCAAGTTCATGCAGCAGCTGCAGGAAGAAACCCGCAAAGCCGGCGCCAAACTCATCCTCGACGAGATTCAGTCGGGCTACGGACGCAGCGGCAAGTTCTTTGCCCATCAGCACTACGGCATACGCCCCGACCTCATCACCGTCGCCAAAGGCATCGCCAACGGATACCCCTTCGCCGGAGTGCTCATCTCGCCCGATTTCCAGCCCGTCTATGGACAGTTGGGAACCACCTTCGGAGGCAATCACCTGGGCTGCGCTCTCGCCTGCACCGTGCTCGATGTCATCAGCGACGAACACCTCGTGGAGAATGCCGCCCGCCTGGGTGACTATCTCATGGAGGGACTTCGCAACATGAAGATTCCCGGGCTCAAAGAACTGCGCGGACGCGGCCTCATGATAGGCATCGAGTTCGAGGGTTCGATGAAGGAAATCCGCCAGCGGCTGCTCTACGAACAGCATGTCTTCACCGGCGCTGCCGGCACATCGACACTGAGGCTCCTTCCCCCGCTCTGCCTCTCGCAAGCCGACTGCGACCTCTTCCTCGACCGTTTCCACAAGGCCTTGCACTCATAAGCAGGGCCTTGTTGGTTCACTTATTTGGTCTAAAGTCTAAGGTCTAAGGTCGGTTCTCGGTTAACGGTCTAAGGTCTAAGGTCTAAGGTCGGTTAACGGTTCAGGGTTCATGGTTCACGGTTCATGGTTCACGGTTCAAGGTTCCAAGTTCAAGGCTGACCTTTGACCTTAGACCTTTGACCTTAGACCTTTGACCGAAGTTCTTGACCGTCCTTTAGGACGTAGAGCGCCTTTGACCTTTGACCTTTGACCGGTCTCTTCGGACCTTTGACCTTTGACTTTTCAACATTGTTCCCATGCATCGCCAAATTCTCCGGCTGGCAATTCCGGCCATTCTCACCAACATCACGGTACCCCTCCTCGGCATCGTCGATCTCGCCATCGCGGGTCATGCACCCTCTGCCGGCGGTGCGGCGGTCGTGCTGGGAGCCGTCAGCGTGGGTGGCCTCATCTTCAACATGGTCTATTGGGTTTTCAACTTCCTGCGCATCTCGTCCTCCGGGCTCACGGCCCAGGCATACGGGAGCAACGACCCCGAGACCCAACGTCAGGTGTTGCATCTCGGGGCGAAGATAGGTCTGGTGGCCGGTGTGGCCATTCTGCTGCTCCAGTGGCCCATTCTGCAGGCAGCACACGTGCTCATTGCGCCCACCGACGAAGTGTGGCGTCTCGCTTCCTCCTATTATAATATACGCGTGTGGGGAGCGCCCGCCGTACTCTGTCTCTTTGCCGTCAACGGCTGGCTCATCGGCATGCAGAATGCCCTCTATCCCATGTGGCTCGCCGTCTTCCAGAATCTCACCAACATCCTCCTCTCCGCCGTCTTTGTCTTCGGTGCCGGCATGGGCATTGAGGGCATTGCGCTCGGCACGCTGCTCTCCCAGTGGGCGGGGCTGCTCTTCGTCGGTGGGCTGATGTGGCGCAAGTACCGCTTCGTCTTCCGTCCGTCTGCCTCCGCTTCGGCTCCCCGCATCCCCCTCTCCCGCTATTTCCGCACCAACCTCGACATCTTCTTCCGCATGCTGCTGATGATTGTGGTCACCTGTTCCGTCACCGCTATCGGGGCACGCTTGGGCGATACGCTGCTGGCTGTCAACACGCTCCTCATGCAGCTCTTCACCCTCTTCAGCTATTTCTCCGACGGCTTTGCATCGGCAGGCGAGGCGCTCACGGGACGTTTCTACGGAGCCCGCAACCGGACCTTGCTCCTGCGTGCCGTACGCCAACTCTTCCTCTGGGCTTTCATCATCACGGTGCTCTTCACCGCTCTCTATGCCTCGGGCGGAATGTCCCTCCTGGGCCTGCTCACCGACGACACCTCCCTCCTTCCCTCTGTCGAGGCCTACCTCCCTTGGGGCATCGCCATTCCGCTGGCTTCTTTTGCCACCTTTGCGTGGGACGGCATCTACATCGGCCTGACGGCCACGCGCCAGATGCTGTGGTCCATCGTGTGGGCCACCATCCTCTTCTTTGCGGTCTTTTTCCTGCTGCCCGTCGGGGACACCAACCACCGTCTCTGGCTCGCCTTCATCGTCTATCTCGCGGTGCGCAGCATCGCCCAGACCGTTATGGCTCCCCGTCTGCTCAGGCTGGAGTGAATAACTGTTTGCCCCGTAAACGACAAAGGCGGCCGGATTCTGTTCCGGTCGCCTTCTTGATTATATATATTGAAAGAACTTACTTCACTTCCTCGAAGGGTACATCTTCCACACCGCCGTCCTTGGTGTTGCTGCCTGCGCCGGCATTGGCGCCTGCGTTGGCACCGGCATTGGAGCCTGCGCCGGGTTGGCCGTACATGTTCTGGGCGGCCTGACCCATGAGAGCGGTCAGTTCGGACTTGGCGGCATCGATGCCTGCGATGTCCTTGGCGTCCTTGGCGGTCTTGAGTTTGGCAACGATGGCCTCAATCTGCGACTTCTGGTCGGCGGGAATCTTGTCGCCCATCTCCTTCATCTGTTTCTCAACCTGGAAGATGAGAGAGTCGGCTTCGTTGATTTTGTCCACCTTCTCACGCTCGGCCTTGTCGGCGGCTTCGTTGGCGGCAGCCTCGGCCTTCATGCGCTCGATTTCTTCCTTCGAGAGACCGGAGGAGGCTTCGATGCGGATGCTCTGTTCCTTGCCGGTACCCTTGTCCTTGGCGCTGACATTGAGGATGCCGTTGGCGTCGATGTCGAAGGTTACCTCAATCTGCGGAACGCCACGGGGTGCCATCGGGATGCCGTCGAGGTTGAAGATGCCGATGGTCTTGTTGTCCTTGGCAAACTGACGCTCGCCCTGAAGTACGTGAATCTGTACCGAAGGCTGGTTGTCGGCTGCGGTCGAGAAGACTTCGCTCTTCTTCGTGGGTATCGTGGTGTTGGCGTCGATGAGCTTCGTCATCACACCGCCCAGCGTCTCGATACCGAGCGAGAGAGGAGTAACGTCGAGCAGAAGGATGTCCTTGCCGCCGCCTACGTTCTCACCGGCCAGAATGCCGCCCTGTACGGCAGCGCCCATCGCTACCACTTCGTCGGGATTGACGCCCTTGGAGGGAGCTTTGCCGAAGAACTTCTGCACCTCTTCCTGTACGGCGGGGATGCGTGAAGAACCGCCCACGAGGATGACCTGATTGATTTCCGAAGCCGAGAGTTTGGCGTTCTGGAGTGCACGCTGGCAGGGGGCTATCGTGGCCTTGATGAGGTCGTCGCAGAGCGCTTCGAACTTGGCACGGGTGAGCGTCTTGACCAGATGCTTCGGCACACCGTTCACGGGGAAGATATAGGGAAGGTTGATTTCGGTCGTCGTGGAGGACGAAAGCTCTATCTTGGCCTTCTCGGCAGCTTCCTTCAGGCGCTGCAGGGCCATGGGGTCCTGACGGAGATCCACGCCTTCGTCGGCCTTGAACTCGTCGGCCAACCAGTCGATAATCTTGTTGTCGAAGTCATCGCCTCCGAGGTGGGTGTTGCCGTCGGTGGAAAGCACCTCGAACACGCCGTCGGCCAAATCGAGGATGGAGATGTCGAACGTACCGCCGCCGAGGTCGAACACGGCTATCTTCTCTTCCTTCGAGAGGTTGCCCAGACCGTAGGCAAGGGCTGCTGCCGTAGGCTCGTTCACAATACGCTTCACCTTCAGACCGGCTATCTCGCCGGCTTCCTTGGTGGCCTGACGCTGTGAGTCGTTGAAATAGGCAGGCACCGTGATGACAGCCTCGTCAACCGTCTGTCCGAGGTAATCTTCTGCCGTCTTCTTCATCTTCTGAAGAATCATGGCCGAGATTTCCTGAGGGGTGTATTGACGGCCGTCAATCTCCACACGGGGCTGATTCGAACCGTTGTTTACCACCTTGTAAGGTACGCGCTCGATTTCTTTGGCGCACTGGTTCATGTCGCAACCCATGAAACGCTTGATGGAATAGACCGTGCGCGTGGGGTTGGTCACTGCCTGACGCTTGGCGGGCTCGCCCACTTTGCGTTCGCCGCCGTCAACGAAACCTACAATCGAAGGGGTCGTGTTGCGGCCTTCGGAATTTGAAATTACAGTGGGAGTATTGCCCTCCATCACTGCGACACAGGAATTGGTGGTTCCCAAGTCAATACCAATTACTTTTCCCATAATATTTATTCTTTTTTTTGTTTGTTAATAATTCAACGTTAATACCTCTGTTCCGACCTTTCCTGCTCCCTTCCCTTCAGAGGGGGCTGGGGAGAGGTGGGTCGCCCTCAAATCTGCAAAAAGCGTGCCAAACTCCGACACCCCTCTTTTGCGTGCCGTCGAGTTGTCAAAATGGCAGACATTGTGCATTTTTCTGTCCTTTTTGGCAAAAAAATGGGGCTCATTGCCCCCTTTTTCGGAAATTTTGTCTATCTTTGCCCTATGAAAATACGTGTAGGATTCGGCTACGACGTCCATCGGTTGGTGGAAGGTCGTGCACTTTGGTTAGGCGGCATCAAGATTGAGCATACCCTCGGTCTCCTGGGTCACTCCGATGCCGATGTGTTGATTCATGCCCTCTGCGACGCCATTCTCGGTGCCGCAAATATGCGCGACATCGGGTACCACTTCCCCGACACCGCCGGCGAGTTTCTCAATATCGACTCCAAAATCTTGCTCCGCAAGACAATGGCGCTCGTGCGCGAAAAAGGATGGGAACTCGGCAACGCCGACATCACCGTTGCCGCCGAGAAGCCCAAACTCAATCCCCACATTCCCGCCATGAAACAGTGTCTCGCACAAGTGATGGCCACCGACGAAGAAAATATCTCCATCAAAGCCACCACCACCGAGAAACTCGGCTTCACCGGCCGCCAGGAAGGCATCGCCGCCTACGCGACCGTCCTCATCCAGAAGGCATGAGCCCATCGTCATCAAATGACCCCGACGGGGTCAAATAACCCAGCACTCTTCTGTTAATCAAGAATTTGAGAATTTAAGAATTGCTGCAACCATTCCGATGTCGATATTCTTAACGTGTAAAAGAAAGACAATTCTCCAATTCTCCAATTCTTGATAATTTGAACCTTGAACCCTGAACCTTGAACCTTGAAACCTGAAACTTGAACCCTGAAACCTGAACCCACTTTCGGTTCATGGTTAATGGTTCACGGTTAATGGTTCACGGTTCTCGGCTGACCTTTGACCTTTGACCGTCCTTCAGGATGAGTGGCCTTTGACCTTTGACCTTAGACCTTAGACCGTCCTTCAGGACGAGTGGCCTTTGACCTTTGACCTTTGACCGTCCTTCAGGACGAGTGGCCTT
>FLNY01004843.1_pt1 | contig 32292 bp, 37 predicted proteins | sample 1140381 | NCBI WGS metagenome assembly FLNY01 (sample SAMEA3878172, study PRJEB12797) | bioreactor metagenome | biome: Moose rumen | place: Sweden | collected 2011-10 | reverse complement strand
CCACTAAGAATTGAGGAAATTTGCAGTGCGGTTGATTAAGAATATTTTTCGTTCAGGGCTTTGACCATCGTAAGAACTGCATTCAAGTCTGAATCAGAAAATCGCCTCAATTTGTTTTCGATTTCTGAAATCTTAGAATTCAGCGGATTTTTTGAATTTTGATTTTCATCTTCGCACATATCCAAAAGATAATCGAGGGAAACGCCTAAAAAGCGGGAAACTTTGAGAGCGGTGTCGGCGGCGGGAATGCTGTTCCGCTTGATTCCGAAACTGATGTTTGCGGCGTCAAACCCGATTGCATTTGCCAGCTCCTTCCGAGTCTTTCCTAAATAAATAAGTTCAGAATCAACCTTTTTCCAAAAATTCATAATTTGAAAATATGACAAAAGATAATTTTAAACTTGATTAAAATATCAATAGATTTTAGAATGATAAAATAAATATCTTTTGATATTTTTAAATCTAACGAATTGAGTGGAGTTAATTTATTAGACAAAATTCAATTTAAAAATTTGATTTTCAAAAGGAGATGAAAAATGAAAATCTTTAAAAAAATTGCCCTTGCCATTGTGTTTGCAACTGTTTCAATTGGTGCAACTTTTGCCGCAGAAGGGAAAAAAACTTCTCAAGAAGGACTTGGAAAGTATGCAAAACTTACTCTTGGTTATTCAAAAGGAGGTGCTGACACTGAATGGGATTTTGGAAGTGGAGTCAAATATAGTACAATTCTTTATTACAAGGGATTTGAAGTTGTGCCGACTTTTGGCCTGGAAATACCAGTTTCAGGATTAGAAAAGAAAAATCTAAGCCTTGCACTGGAAGGCTCTCTTGGACTTACTTTTGGAAGTGATTCTGACGGACTTTGGGAGAGCAGCACAAAAGTTATTGCACCAGGTGTAATGGGAATTTTAAACTATCACTTTGATGCTCTTCCAAAATTGACTCCGTATGCAGGGCTTGGATTTTCAGTTCCGATACAGTTGGTTAATGTCAAATATAAGTACACAACGGTAGATACAAGTGGAAATTTTTCTACGAATCCTAATTATGGAAAAACAACATCAAAAACTTACGAAACCGACAGCACTGTAGTGGGATTTAAAATCAATACATCTATTGGTGCAAAATATGCTTTTACTGATAAATTCAGTGCATTAGGTGAATTCGGGATGGGAATATTCGGAGTATTCTCATGGTCAATTCGTGCAGGTGCAATTTATCATTTCTAAGGAAAGTTTCACTTTTTCTCAACGGATCTGCTTGCGTTTTGCAGGCAGATTTTTTTTAGAACATTCAAATATAACAAAAATTTATCTAATTTCATTGCCGAAAATGCACTTTCTTTGCAAATAAATAGATGTATGAAAAGAAAAATCTTTCGTACAGAAATTTATCTGCGAGGTGCAAAAATGCCGACTTTAAGTTCTTTTTTCGGTGTAACTATCAAAATGTACAGCGAGCCGAATTCCAAACACAAACTCCCACATTTACACGCAGAATATCAAGACGAGCAGGCTGTTTATGATTTCTTCGGAAATGTTATTGAAGGAGAGATTCAATCAAACAAACATAAACTTGTAGTCGCATGGATTGAAATTCACAGAGAAGAATTGATTTCAAATTGGGATTTGTTGCAAAATGGAAAAAAGTATTTTAAAATTACACCGTTGAGGTGATTCATGCTTTATCCAATCCCGATTGCCGTAAAACCAATTGAAGATTTTCAGCTTCTTGTGACTTTTGAAGGAGGCGAAAAACGCATTTATGACGCAAAACCTCTGATAAAAGGAGATTGGTTCGGTCAGCTTCGCGACATCTCAAAATTCAATACGGCAAAAATCGTCTCGAATACAGTGGAATGGGCAGACGGTCAGGACATTGCCCCCGATGAATTGTATTTTGCGAGCCGACCTGTGTTTGTGCTAAAATGATAAAAGACAAGGAAGTCAGAGATTTCTTCAATTTTTTAGTTTCAAACAAGTCCGACGGGCAGATTTCTGTGTCATTCGACATGTGTATTTTGACAAAATTTATATTATTGTAGTATACTGTAGTTGGAGGTAGTAAATATGACTACAATATCTGCAAAAATTGAGAACGAAGACAAGAAGTTGTTTGAAAGCATTATTAATTCAATTGGATTGAATGTTACTACCGCGATAACTGCTTTCGTAAAGGCAACAATTCGTGAAAATGGAATTCCCTTCTCTTTGAAAGCCGCAGACGACCCCTATATTTACTCAGAAGAAAATATGAAATTTCTGAGACAAAGTATTGCCCAAATTGAAGCTGGAAACGGTCAGATTCATAAACTGAAGGAAAATCTGTAATGCTAAAAGTTTGGGCAGATGTTGCATGGGATGACTACTGTAAATTTTTCGAACTGAATCAGAAAATTCATCCTATAAGGTTGATAAAGAAAGTTTCATAAATAATTACAAATCTGACTTTGTTGATTTGTACAATTCAGTACAGTAACATTTTTCCCGTCCGTTTGAGACGGGATTTTTTTGGGCTAGGGTATGGAGCCCCGAAGTAGCCGCAGGCTATGAGCGTGAGCGAAGGGCGGAACACCCGACCTGCCGGCAGGCAGGTAGCCCCCTCTTTCTATTTTTCCTCTTTTTCCTCAACCTTGTTTCTTTTTACAAAATCAACTATAATTAAACGCTCTAAAAGTCTTTTTATGTCTTTTACCCACAAATATAAATCTTTATTTTACAAGGAAATAATAAATGACTGCTAATTACTCAGCGGGAAGTATTCAGGTTTTAAAAGGTCTTGAGGCTGTCCGAAAAAGACCTGGTATGTATATCGGTTCAACCGGTCCGAAAGGTCTTCATCATCTTGTTTATGAGACTGTAGATAACTGTATCGACGAGGCTATGGCTGGCTTCTGTGACACAATCGTCGTTGCCCTGGAAAAGGATGACATTGTGCGTGTTGAGGATAACGGCCGAGGAATTCCTGTTGACATTCATCCGACAGAAAAGGTGAGCGCTCTTGAGCTTGTTTTGACACGCTTGCACGCCGGAGGTAAGTTCGACAAAAACGCTTACAAAGTTTCGGGCGGTTTGCATGGTGTCGGCGTTTCCTGCGTAAACGCCCTTTCTGACTGGCTTGAAGCAACAATTAAGCGAGACGGTCACATTTATCATCAGAAATACGAACGGGGAATTCCTGTCACAAAGGTTGAAGTTATTGGTGACTCAGACGAGCACGGAACTACAATCCGATGGAAGGCCGACAAAACTATTTTCACAGAAACAACCACTTACGATTTTGACATTCTCTTGCAGCGTCTCAAAGAGCTGGCTTTCTTGAACAGCGGAATCGTAATTACTTTCCGTGACGAGCGACTTGAAACTCCAAAAGAGCTTGTTTTGAAGTACGAAGGCGGAATCGTCCACTATGTAAAAGAAATCAACGCCAACAAAAAAAGCAAGTTCTACTATCCAGAAGAGCCGATTTACATTACGGGCGAAAAGGACAATGTAATCACTGAACTTGCCTTCCAGTACAACGACAGCTACTCGGAAGACATTCACACTTATGTAAACGACATCAACACTCGCGACGGCGGAACTCACCTTGACGGTTTCAGAACTGCTTTGCTTTGGGTCTTGAACAAGGCTCTTGACGGCAACGAAAAAATGAAGAAAAAGATGCCTGACCGTGACGGCAAATTCGAGCCGGGCGAGGACAAAAAAGAAAAGCTCACCGGCGAGGATGTGCGCGCGGGATTGGCCGCCGTTCTTTCAATGAAAGTTCCGGAGCCTGAATTCGTCGGTCAGACAAAAGACAAGCTTGGAAACACCGAAGTCCGCTCAATCGTAGATTCCCTCGTAAAAGAAAAACTGACTATTTTCTTTGAGCTGAATCCGACCGTGCTTGAAAAAGTGCTTGAAAAGGCTGTGGGTGAAGCCGCTGCACGAGTAGCCGCACGAAAAGCAAAGGAAGCCACCCGCAAAAAGACTGTCGGTGCCGGTTTCCAGAAGCCTGAAAAACTTTCTGACTGCTCAATCAAGGATAATCCTGAAATCTGCGAAGTTTACATAGTCGAGGGTGATTCGGCAGGCGGTTCGGCAAAAAAAGGCCGTGACTCAAAGACTCAGGCAATCCTTCCTTTGTGGGGAAAAATGCTCAATGTCGAAAAAGTCAGCCCTGAAAAAGTCATGGGCAACGACAAGCTTGACCCTGTTATCAAAACACTTGGAACAGGATTCGGAAAAGATTTCAACATCGAAAAACTCCGCTATCATAAAATCATCATTATGGCCGATGCCGATGTCGACGGAAGCCACATCCGAACCCTTCTGCTCACATTCTTCTTCCGCTATATGCCGCAGCTGATTGAGCACGGATATGTTTATCTTGCAATGCCTCCGCTTTTCAAAGTTCAACTTGGCAAAAAAGAGCCTGTTTACTGCTACTCTGATCAGGAACGAGATGATGCTTTGGCCGCTTTGGGTGACCAGAGGGACAAGGCCGATGTCCAGCGATACAAAGGTCTTGGTGAGATGGACGGCGAGCAGCTTTGGGAAACCACAATGGATCCAGCCCACCGAAAAATGCGGGTAGTAACAATCCCGGACGCCGAGGCCGCCGACAAGATTTTCAGCGTCTGCATGGGCGAGGAAGTAGAGCCGCGCCGTGAGTTCATCGAAAGCAACTCCAGCTACGCGAATCTGGATATTTAAGGCAGAAAATAGGAACTCAGAATCAGACAGAAATGGATAAAAATCTTCTCGTTGTGACCTCAATACAAGGTTATGAGGAAAATCATCATATTTCTGAATCTGAGGCATTTGACAAGTTTTCTATGCATAATATCCAGAACTTGATACGAGAACAATACGATGCTCTTCATACCCAATCTTTGGAAGAAACCATTGATTTTGCGGAAGATGTGATGAAACGCTGTGAGGATGTCTAAATGCCGAAATATATGTGGAACAATCAGGACATTACGCTAGACATTCTAATGAAGATAGAACAGGTTGTCCGTATTTTATCGGAAAAATTAAAAAAGCCTTTTGATGAAGAATTGAAGGATTTCTATAAATCAAGAACCTTCCGGGCTTTGAAAAACACACAGTCAGAAATGTGGGCAGAAAGTGCGGAATTCATCGCGGATGAGTTTGAGAGAGAAATAGTTTAGGTGCAATTCAATAGGTTTATTTTTGATAATTATCTCGCAACCGAAGAAGGTAAAAAAGCTCTTTCGTTTTTCAAGGATTTTGAGAATGTTTTTTGTCAGAAAAAGTCGGAAGAATATTTTGACTTATAATAGGAATGAATAAAAAATAACAGTTTTCACTATATTAGGATAGAATTATGTCAAAGAAAGTATGGTTTAGCAAATGTCTTGAAAAAGACTGGGAAATTTTTAATAAGCAAAAGAATATATTTTTAAAATCTCCTGATGTGCAAAAACAATACGGAAATAATTTTAAAGACGACTATGTTTTTAATTATTTGGCGAATTTACCGCAGATTCGACCTAACCCTTCTAATTCAGAAAGAATAATACAAACTAACAGAATTGCATTATTAAAGCTTGACTATGATAAAAAAGTAAAACACATTTTTTTCAAGGATAAAGAACTCAGGGATTATCTTCAAGATATGCCTTTGCCAGATTTGCAGGGGATAAAACAATATATAAAAGATAATGGGGATTTTAAACTTTTACCAAATTTAAGAGATAAGAAAAAAATACAAAGTGATATCTTTGGTTTGTGTTTGCATATTCCTTATGAAAAATCTGGATATTCTTATTATTTTCAAGTTGCTGATAAGTTGGCAATGACTTGTGAATACAAAGATGAGCCGTTGTGTTTTGCAATGACGGATGAAAGATATGAGTCCTTAAATAGCTCAAATTCAAAAACAAAAGAAGATGAAAATGATTTGAAAGCATTTCGTTTGGCTGTAAATACAATTGCTTATATGAATTGTTTTCCGAATTGTGTTATAGACGGAGTCCCAAAAGAATTAAAAGAAATAGTATATTCGGATTTTAATTTTTGTCTTGAAAAGTCAGATAAAATTATTGAAATTGAAAAAATAAAGAACTCTGGAGTTGGAAAAACTGTAACCCCTCATTTCAGAAATTATTGTTTCAAATTATTAAAATCAGATAGATTCACGCATAAGAAAGGTCAAATTATTTTTGTAAATGCGACTATGGTAAAAGGAAACGCAAAAACTATTTTAACAGATGAATCTATTGAATTGAAAAAAGAAATAATAAAGCCTGATAGCGAGGTTATTAAAAATTGTAAAAGTGAAGATGAAAAAATTATTTCAGAATTAAGAAATGAGACAAAAGGGTTGATTGAGAAATACGAGTATGAGGTTCATCCTGTTAAAATTGAGGAGTTAGAAAAAAACGATATTCCAAGAAAAGTTTTTAGTAGAAATCGACAAGTAACTATAAATGCTCTTGCAAGAGCAAAATATCGTTGTGAGTATAATCCAAATCATGAAGTATTCATTAGAAAACATTCTGATAAAGGTTATACGGAAGCTCATCACTTGATTCCAATGGAATATCAAGAAAGTTTTTTACCATATTCGCTTGATATTGAAGCAAATATAGTTTCATTGTGTAGCAATTGTCATAATCAAATTCATTATGGCAAAGATGCAGATAAAATTATAAAAAAATTATATGCTCAAAGACGGAGAGAATTAGAATCTTCTGAATTAAATATAGATTTAGAAGATTTATTGAAAATATACCACTAGTGCAAGGGATTGTAGTGGCGGCGTTAGCCGTTCCAGAGCGTAGCGGCGGAATGGAGTGCGAAGGCACGGAACCACGAAAAGCCCGACCCGAAGGGAGCGTAAGCGACCGTAGGGGTGCACCCATAAAAAATACAAGATTTTCAAGCAGGCTTATATCGACTATTAGCTTTCAAAAATAACTTTGATTGACCAAACGCAAGCGAAAACATAAACTTGACACTATGGACGATTCTAAACTTTCTCTCATTCAGGAGAAAATCTGTTACAAGTTTAAAAATCCTATGCTTCTCAGGCAGGCTTTCGTTTCACCATCGCTTACAGATGCGAGTCAAAACAGGATTCAGAATTATCAGCTTTTGGAATTTGTTGGCGATGCTGTTTTAGGGTTGTCGGTTGTCAAAAATCTTGTTTCAGAATTTTGTCATATTGATGAAAAAGGACAGTTTGTTTCTTTGGCTATTATGACTGCGTTATTTCCCTTCCCCTTGTAGACGAAGTTTTTGCAGGAAACGGAAAATCTCCTGAAGAAGCACAAAATATGGCAGCAGAGATGGCGTAGCAAAACAAGCGGCGGCTCAGGCAATGTTAAAGCTGCTCGAAAATTCTGTAAGCATAGAGAATGTGCAAGGAGTAGGATTGTTAAAGCGGGCGATGATGATAAACACATTTTTACATTGATGGCAAAGGAAAGCAGATTTCACTTTTTCGCAATTTCGTGCTACAATCTTTTTATGGAATTACCAGAAATCATGCGGCAGAATGTGTTTGCAGTGGCGGGCGACACTCTGAACGAAGAAAAATATGCCTATAAAATCAAGCACGGGCTTTTGGAACACGGCTACACGGTTCATTCGGTGGGGAAGGAACTTAAAAGCTTTAATAATGTTCCGGGCGAAATTGACATAATCGACTTATGCATAAATCCAGTAAAGGGCTTAAATCTCATAAAAGAGTGCAAAAAGCCCTTCAAATGCATCGTGATTCAGCCAGGAGCTGAAAGCGAAGAACTGCTTGCCTATCTTGATGAGCAGAAAATGCCGTATATTCAAGGCTGCCTACTTGTGGGTTTAAGCCTGTACGCAAAGGATAAGAAATAAAATCATTTTTTTGAGCAGCTTTTACTGGTAACAGGAAATTCCAGAAAGGAATCCGCCTTTTTTCAAAACTTTCAGACTCCGACCAAACGACATTCATCCGCCTCATGGAAGCTCTTTTGAAAAAGTGATTCCTATGCTATAATTTTTGTATGAGCAATCGTTTTCTGCCCATCGGCATTCAGGATTTTGAGGATTTACGCAATCGTGGCTCTGTTTATGTAGACAAGACCCATCTTGTCTATAAACTTGCAACTGAGGGGAAGCCCTATTTTTTAAGCCGTCCCCGCCGATTCGGAAAAAGCCTCTTGCTTTCCACTCTTGAAGCCTACTTTTTGGGCAAAAAAGATTTGTTCAAGGGGCTTGCCATCGAAAAGCTGGAAAAGGACTGGGTGCAGTACCCTGTCATAAAAATCAGTTTTGGCGCGAACAGCTACGCGACACACGACAAACTTCTCAATGTCCTCGATGACATGCTGAATGATTTGGAGGCAAAATTCGGATTTTCAAAAAAATCGGAAGATTCTGCAATACGGCTAAAAAATTTAATTCATTCCGTTACCAAAAAAACCGGCAAACAGGTGGTCATCTTAATCGATGAATACGACAAGCCAATTTTAGACGCCCTTTACACCCAGTACGAGGAGCAGAACCGTCAGGAGTTGCGCAGCTTCTACAGCCCGCTGAAGGACTGCGACCAGTACATCCGCTTTTTGTTCCTCACGGGAATCACGAAGGTGAGCCATGTGAACATCTTCTCCGGCCTCAACCAGCTCAACGACATCAGCCTTGATAAAAAATACTCATCGATTTGCGGCGTTTCAGAATCGGAGCTGGGCGAATACTTTATGCCTGAGATTGAAGCCCTTGCCGAAGAACAGGAAATGAGCCTTGAAGAAACGAAGGCAAAATTAGCCCAGATGTACGACGGCTACCACTTCACCCACGATGTTGAGGGAGTTTACAATCCCTTCTGCCTCTTAAAGTGTTTTTCAGCAAATGATTTCGGCTCATACTGGTTTGAGAGCGGAACTCCGTCGCTTCTTGTTAAGACATTGCAGAACCAGCCGATTGAGCTTACCAACATCGTAAACGGCAGGCTGGCGAACGAAAACCAGTTCAAGAACTACGACCCGGACTCCAAGAACATGCTCCCGGTCATTTACCAGAGCGGCTACCTTACGATTAAGGATTTTGAAAAGGAAACCCGCCTCTACAAGCTGGACTTTCCCAATAAGGAAGTGGAAGAAGGCTTTCTTGATGTCCTGCTCAAAAAATTCATCACCGTGCCCTATGACGACATCGGCCTTGAAATAAACAATCTGCGAGTCGCCCTGCGTGACAAAAACCTCGACCGTGCCATGAACATCATCAAGTCCGCTATAGCAGACCTTCCCACCGTGGTCAAAAAGGACATGTGCGAAAATTACTACGAGTCCGTCACGCATTTGATGTTCCGCATGACAGGCTGGCGCGTGGTCTCGGAGTTGCAGAATGTCTGTGGCCGGAGCGATGTCGTTGTTGCCTCAAAGGACAGCGTTTTCATCTTTGAGCTTAAAATGGATAAGGGACGGCCATTCGAGCAGGTCGCGGAAGAAGCCCTGACCCAGATTGACGAAAACGGTTATTCACAACGATTCGCCGTCAGCGGAAAGAAAATGTACAAAGTCGCCCTAATTTTCTCCAGCGAGGGAAAGGGCCTTTTGGGCTGGAAGGTAAAGGAATAACGCCCGCTGGCACAAGGAATGCTGAAACAATGTAGCCGACACATTTCTGGAAGACCGCAAATCAGGCGGCAGCTTCCAGATTAAGGCTGATTTATGATGCCATTTTTGCTGTGTTATTTTTTCTTCAATTCGGCAAGGGCTTCATTGACTTCTGCAATCCGCTCGTTGATGGGGGCTTCCCATACCGTGCCTGCATAGGTTGCTTGAAGTTTTTCCAGACAGCCTAACTCAAGTTTGCTCACAAGTTCAGGATACCATGTTTCCCATTCTTCTTTAGTTTTTGGAAAACCCACGACCAGGTTTCCCGGTGTGTTTCTTAATTCCTCAATACTTTCCCAAGACCACATATTAGTTTTCATAATTGAATGGCAGCCCATAAAGTACAGAGGCTTGTCTGTCGGAACAGTTACATTAAATTCATCGTTCTCTCCTGAATAGACCGTCAGATAGTCATCCGTCACTATTCTATTTCCGTACTGAACCACACCTGGAGCATTTTTTACCCAGTTTGAATCCTTCAGCACTAATTTTGCGCCTTTGTGAGCGGGCGGAAGGGCAAATTCGCGGTCGTCCGTATCAATAAGTGCTTGCCAGCCGTTCGCTTCATCAACATACATCAGTTTTATGCCGGGCTCTGATGTATACCCATATACAATCACCGAATTTTCCGGCGTGGCATTTTCAATCATACCGTTAGTGTAGAGCGGTTCTTTCAGCGGTGTGGATGCGCATGAAATCATCAGCACCGATACCAGCAACGCCGCAATCGTCGCGGCAGACTTCAAAAATTTTTTCATTTCGTTTACTCCTCGTGCGCCTTTCTCATCGCACTTTTTGTAATATAAAAAAGCCCTTACCGACCGTGCGGATATAACACCGCAAGATGGCAAGGGCGTTTTTTTGAGAAAATAAGTTGTGTTTTCGGGATTTATGCTAGTCGATTTTTGCAGAGTTCGCTCTGAACGAATCTGCGAATTATATGGGCGGATTCTCTCGTGTCAAGTGATTTTGAGGGGAAATATACACTTTTTTCATTGTGGGGGCTGTTGTTGCTCCCGAATTTGTTCCGCATAGTTGTATTATAGCACATCGTTCAATGCTTCTTTAGCATCATAATAATTCAGAAAAGCATATTCAATCCATTATAACTGATTAATTTGTCCGGTCAACCTGCAACATAAGATCTTTGCACTGGCAGCTAGCGTTACCACAATTTCCTGGCGTATTTTTTTTCAAAAGTTATTGACAATAAACTTTAATTAGCATAAACTAACAATGAAAGTTAGATATACCTAACTCTTTTAGTACCTCTTCGGCGGGGCAAAGTATTTTGACTGTTTCTTACTTTACCCCGCTATTTTTTTTGGAGCGAAAATGGGTTTCGATGAGACTATAATTCACTGCTGTGCACCATCCCTTTGTGGAATCAAGCCCGCCTGCCTATTTTCAATGAACAGTCAGAATTTCAAATCTGGAACACAAAAGCTTCACGAATGGCAGGGCGATTTTTCCAAAGAAAAAAAATTCTTCGTTCCACTAAAAAAATCAGAAAATCGCTTTCTTTTTTTTGTTTACGATAAAAATCTTTTAGAAAAAGTCTGCCAAAAATCAGAAAATTTTGAATATCTTGCATCAAAAGGCTACACTCCCGAAAAAGGCCTGTCTTCTGTTCTTGCAGAGCTTTTACATCGCCTTGCAGTGAACACGGACTTTCCCCACGAAGTCGGGCTTTTTTTAGGCTATCCTCTCGAAGATGTAATTGGCTTTGAGCGATACGGGGCATCAAATTTCAAATACTCTGGCTATTGGAAAGTCTATGGTGACAAGGAAAAAGCCATCAGACAAATGAATTTGTACAAAACATGCTCAGGAATGTGCATGAAATGGCTTGCGAGCGGACTTTCTGTTCCGCTGGCAGCTAAAAAATATATGGGGCTTGCAAAACTTGCCCCAAATTCTCTTATGGAGGCGTAAAATGAAAGTAGCAATTGTCTACGCAAGTACAACAGGAAACACAGAAGCTTTGGCAAATGCAGTAAACGAAGCAGCTAAGGCAGCCGGAAACGATGTTTCTCTCACAACTGCAGACTCAGCAGATTCTTCTGACACACTCGCAGCAGATTTAATTCTTCTCGGAAGCCCTGCAATGGGTGCAGAACAGCTCGAAGATTCAATGGAAACCTTCTTCTCTGGAATCGAAGGCTCTCTTTCTGGCAAAAAAGTCGGTTTATTCGGCTCTTATGACTGGGGCGAAGGTCAGTGGATTTCTGACTGGAGCGATCGAGTTACAGGAGCAGGTGCAACGCTCGTTGGCGCCGTAAAAGCTCACCTTTCTCCAGAAGATGCAGACCTCGACGCAGTAAAAGCACTCGTTAAATAAATTTTTGGGCGGTACCTGCCTTACGGCAGGTCGCTATGTCCACCCTTCGCTAACGCTCATTCTTCGACACTTTGTGTCTCGAACTTCGGGGTTTCCAGCGCTACCGCAAATTCACTTTCCAATCACCTTTCCTAGAATATTCTTTTCAGATACAAATCCATAAGTTCTGGAATCAACAGAAACTTCATAATTGTCGCCAATCGCCAGAATATAACCAGCGGGCACAAAATCAGAATTTTTTAGATTTAAATATTGAAGAGTCGTCAAAGGTATTTTTTGATTTTTTACCGTAAGGCAATAATTTCTTTCATCATCCAGTGAAAATTCTAGCCTGTCGCCACTAACTGCGACGCATCTTTTTACGACAATTTTATTATCATAAAGATAGATAACGATTTCCCCGCATTTTGGGGTTTTCCACTGGCATAAAAGAGAATCTGAATACGGCTTCACAATTCCATACGAAAGCTTTGAAACAAAAAGCTTTTCGCCGTTTGAAATCACCGGCATCATAGAATCTCCGGACACCGTCAGAATTTCAAAAACGAAAAGCTTAAGCAAAAGTCCTAGCAAAAGACCAATGCAGATTATAAAAACGAATATTTTATTTTGATGCGAAAATTGAATATGATTTTCCGTCATAAATCAATTATGCGCCCATACCGCCGTCAACGCCAATCACCTGAGCCGTAACATAGGTTGAAAGGTCGCTTGCAAGATAAAGTGCCGTGTTTGCAATGTCTTCTGGTGTACCGGCTCTTTTTAAGAGAGTTCGGTCAATCATCATTTTCTGCAAGTCTTCTTTGAGAACGCCTGTCATATCCGTAGCGATGAAGCCTGGAGCAATAACATTTACACGAACGCCTCGTCCGCCGACTTCCGCAGCCAAAGATTTTGAATAAGCGATAAGTCCGCCTTTAGAAGCGGCATAGTTTACCTGACCGCCGTTTCCGTGAATTCCAACGATTGAAGACATATTGATGATTGAGCCAGTGCGTTTTCGAATCATATCGTTTGAAACAACCTGGCAAATCAAGAATGCAGATGTAAGGTTTACTCGAAGAACATCGTCCCAGTCTTCTTTTTTCATTCGGAAAGAAAGTCCGTCACGAGTGATTCCCGCATTGTTTACAAGAACATCAAATCCGCCTGCTTCTGCCAAAGCGGCTTTTACAACCTCAGTGACTTGCTCAGCATTTCCCACATCAGCATAAATTTCGTGGAATTTAACTCCCTTTTCAGAAGCAAGCTTTTCCAATTCATCTTTAGCAGCAGAAGGCTTTGAGCAAAGTCCCCAAACCTCAGCACCATTCTTCAAAAAGGCTTCGACAATTCCGCGTCCAATACCACGGCTCGAACCCGTAACAAGTGCTTTTTTATTCTTCAACAACATAAATTTCTCCTTTTTTTTCGACGCAGATAAACGCAGATGAACACGGATTATATTTGTTTTTATCTGCGTCTATCCGCGTGCATTCGCGTCTAATTTTTACAACGCGTTAATTCCTTCGGCGGTGTTGACTGGCGTACATGCGAGTGTCGCGCCGAGTTCTGTCTGTCCCCACAAGCCCGAAAGAACTTTTCCAGGGCCAACTTCAAGAACTACCCATTCATTGTCTTTGTCGCTCTGAATCATATCAGCGAGAACTTTTTCTTCGTCTGTCCAGCGAACCGGGTGAGTAAGGTGGTCAACTGCGCTTGATTTTGCAGGAGCACCCTCAGTGACTTTTTTGCCGGTTACATTTGAGAACAAAGTGATTTTCGGGTCACAGAATGTGTAAGGCTCAAGGGCAACTTTAAAATTATCTGCCGCTCTCTGCATAAGCGGACAATGGAAAGGTCCTGCAACAGCCAATCGGACTGTTCGGCGAGCGCCAGCTGCCTTTGCGGCTTCCTCAGCCTTTGTAAGACCGTCTGCAGTGCCCGAAATTACGGTCTGTTTTACGCTGTTAAGGTTTGCGGCATAAGCGCCTTCGATTCCATTGGCAATTTCCTCAACCTTTTCTGGCGGAAGACCGAGAATCGCACTCATTCCTGGAGCATTTCCTGCGTTTTCTTCTGCAATCTGCTCGCAGACTTTCTGCATAATCGTTCCCCGCTGAACGACTACCTTTACGACATCCTCGAAAGAAAGGATTCCTGCCGCATAAAGAGCCGGGAATTCACCCAAGCTGAAGCCCATTGCGGCACTTGGCTCGATTCCCTTAGATTTTAAGGCCGCCATTACCGCAAGACTTGCCGCAGTAATCGCAAGCTGGCTGTTATCACTTCTATTTAATTCTGTCTGCTCGGTTTCCCAGAGCAATTTCGGAATATCTTTTCCAGTTACTTTGGAAATATCATCAATGACTTTGCGAGCCTCAGGAAAGCTTTCACAAACATCTTTAATCATTCCCTGAGCCTGAGCTCCCTGACCCGGGAACAAAAATGCATACTTTTTAGCCATCTTTTTCTCCTATGTCAACACTCCGCCATTCTGAGCAAAGCGAAGAATCTCTTTATTATGACAAAATTTCAAAAAATGTCATTTTGAATAAGTTCATATTATATGAATGAAAGAAATTGTTCAAGTCGTAAATGCTCCAGGCTATGAAGCCCAAAACTTTCATTTGCTAAATTTCAAGTTCACCATTATAATTGTATTTATAGAGGATTTAATAAAGATAGGTAAAAATCAGGAGATATAAATGTACGAATCTGGTGAAGATTACCTCGAAGCAATTTTAAGATTACAGCTCGAAAACGGTTTTGTCCGCTCAGTTGATGTCGCAAATAAGCTTGCCGTTTCACGACCGAGCGTTAGTCGAGCAATGAGCTTGCTTGAAAAAGACGGTTACATAGAATTCGGTATGGGAAATATGCTGAAGCTCACTGAAAAAGGCAAAGCAAAGGCTGAAGATGTCTATGGACGACACAAATTGCTTACTGCATTTTTACGAAAAATCACTGGTCTTCCAGAAGATCAATGTGAAGAAAATGCCTGTCGCGTTGAGCACCAAGTCGATGCCGATGTTGTCGCCGGCATCCAGAAATGGCTCTTAGAAAATCAATAATTAACGAACGGTAGTTTTATATATCTATTTATGAAATACAAAAATCCAATCATTCTTTGTGATTATTCAGACCCCGATGTTTGTCGCATCGGGGATGATTTTTATATGGTCGCTTCAAGCTTTAATTTTGTTCCAGGGCTTCCAATCCTTCATTCTACAGATTTAGTGAACTGGCAGCTCGTTAACTATGCTTGCAAAACAATTCCTCTTCCTGGCTATGAAAAGGTTCAAAACGCCAGAGGAATTTGGGCACCTTCTATCAGATTTCACGATGGAAAATTCTTTATTTTTGTCGGACTTCCAGATGAAGGCATTTATTTCACTCAAGCCACTAATCCTTTGGAAGACTGGAGCGAGCTAAAATGCGTTTGGAGTGGAAAAGGCTTTATTGACCCTTGCCCTCTTTGGGAAAAAGACGAAAATAATAACGAACGATTGTTTGTTGTTCACGGATACGCAAAAAGCAGAATTGGATTTAATTCAAAGCTCGGACTTTTAGAAGTCAACCCGTCAAATTTTAACGCAATTTCAGACGATAAAATCATTTTTGACGGAAGAAAAACACAACCGACTATCGAAGGGCCGAAATTTTACAAGCGAAACGGATATTACTATATTTTCGCTCCTGCCGGAGGAGTCACAAATGGCTGGCAGACGGTATTGCGCTCAAAAAAAATTGATTGTGAATACGAAGAAAAAATCGTTCTAGCTCAAGGAAAATCAAAAATAAACGGCCCCCATCAAGGCGCATGGGTAGAAACAAGAGCCGGAGAAGATTGGTTCATTCATTTTCAGGATGCTGGTATTTACGGCAGAATTACACATTTGCAGCCAATGAGATGGGTAAACGACTGGCCTGTAATGGGAAACACTGTCTCTTTGCCAGACGAAAAAGCTCTTTCTGTTGTTGGCGAGCCTGTAAAAAAATGGAAAGCACCGGCCAGTCGTTCTGAGCGCAAACAAAGGCAACAACGAGAACATTTAATCGAAGATGCTTTTCAGAACAGTGCCAATCCTTCTAAAAATACTTTTTGCACAAACGAGGCTTCTCTTTGGCACAGTCCAGCTGTCTGCACGAAAAAAATTGATACAAAAGAATTTACTTACGAACGAAAGTTTGTTTTATCTGAAAAAGCGTGGAGAACTGGAGAACGAAGGGGAATTATCTTCTTAGGAAATGAATATGCTGCTCTTCAAATAACGAAAACTAACGAAGGTTCTTTTTTACTTGCATATTTAGAATCTACGGGAAGCGAAAATGGTGACGATGAACGACAAGAAAAGATACTCTGGTCAAAAGAAATTTTCACAAATGTAACAGAAGAAGCAAATAATCAGCCTGAATTCGTTTCAGAATCCATTCTTCCAGAGTGTGCGACTGGCGGGAATCTTAGTCTTGTGCAAAAATCTAACTATCGTAAGTTAGACAATCAAATTTCAGTAAGCTTAAGAATGAAATTCCATCCTGACAAAGACGGCCGAAGCGGAATCGTTCAGTTTTTCGTAAAAGATAAAATCAGTGGCAAAAAACTAGCTTTTAAATCAAAGCCATTTAAAACAATAAACGCCCACTGGGTTGGCGGGCGTTACGGCTGGTTTTAAGGTTGATGTCACTAACAGATTTTTCATTTACTGATACAAATACATACACTCGCCAGCAGTTTTTCCAAGCAAATCGTAGACACTTGCTTTTGGATTTTTTACAAAACTTGCGACTCCTGACAAAAGCGAAAGCCAATCTTCTTCATACTGATATTTGTACTCAATAAATTTTATTTCTTCGCTCTTTTTTGCGTCTTCATCTCGCAAATAGTCGGCTATATCTTCTTTTGCCGCTTCATAAGAACAAACTTCGTCAATAAGTCCGTTTTCTTTTGCCTGCTTTGCCGTATAAATGCGACCGTCTGCCAATTCCTTTACTTTAGAAATGTCCATATCTCTTGCTTTTGACACAATTTCTGTGAACTGCTCGTAAGCTTCGTCTGCCACAGATTGTAAAATTGCACGCTGCTCTTCCGTTAAAACGGAATTGTAATTTCCCATATTTTTGTTTCTTCCGGCGGTAATTGTCGTCATTTTGATTCCGAGTTTTTCCATAAGAGCAGTTGCGTCTATAGACTGACCTGCAATTACACCTATTGAGCCTGTCAGACAATTTCGGTTTGCAAAAATTACATCTGCAGCACTGCCAATGTAATATCCGCCACTTGCCGCCAGACTTGTAAAATAAGCAAAAACAGGACGACCGGTAGTTAGTTTATAATCTTCTAAAGCCAGATACGCTTCGTCTGATTCATAAACCGTTCCGCCTGGAGAATCAATTTTTAGCAAAATTCCCTGATTATTTTTGTCATTTTTTGCATTCTTTATTTTTTTCAAAAGCCATTTCTGGTTATAAGTTTTATTTGCTTCAGATATTACGCCAGTAATATAGATAACAGAAATGTATGGTTTTCCGACACTCTTAAAATCATCAAAGTCTTCATCAAAATTTTCAAAACTATCGTTAGTTATAAAACTAAAATTGAATGAAGGTCTGTCCATTATTTTTGAGATTGCAGAACGAGCACCGAAAAACAATGAAACTACGATTATTATGCTTAAAATCAATAAACCTTTTTTATGCTTCATTTCTATATCCTTTTATTTTTTAGGCCTCAAAATCGGCTGGAGTCAATTTTCCTTGTGCGAACGCCATTTTTTTCAAATCATAGTATGCAAAAACCTGAGTCATAGTCATATATGGGGAAAGCCAAATAAAACCAATACCAAATGACAGACAACTCAGAATAATCCATCCAAAGAAGCTAATATCCATCATAAACAAATCAGCCTTATGACCGTTAGTTAAAATTTTGCTTATATCCATAGCTTTCATTGCATCAATTTTCGGATTTTCTGCCAACACACAGAACATCATTGAATAACTGTAGGCTTTGACAATACCTGGAATAATAAACAAAAGACTCCACAAAAAAACCCATAAAAAATTCCACAGACTTCCGAGAAGCGCATTAAGCCAGTGATTTTCGATAGCTTCTAAAAATGTTGAAAAAGAAGCCTTGTCGGTAGAAGAAGAATTTTCTGATACGAGAGCATAACTTGAAATGATTTTTATGAAAGTAGCGATAATACCGACATTTAAAATCCCGGTTACGATAACTCCCAAAATCATAAATCCCATATCCGCGAGGGTGCTAAGCACTACAGAAAGAATTGTAAGAAGGCAAGCCAATCCCCAATTATTTTTAAGAGCTGCAAGAGCCGACCTTTTGTATTCAACTCGATTAAACATAATATCCTCCGTTTTTTTTAATCTATCATATTTTATAGCTTAAAGCAATTTTTGCAGCAACTTTTTCGCCGTCCATTGCAGATGAGCCAATTCCGCCAGAATATCCGGAGCCTTCACCACAAGGAAAGAGATTTTTTATTCCCTCACATTCAAAAGTATCTTTATTTCTTATAATTCTGACTGGCGTTGAAGTTCTGGTTTCACTTGCAATTAAAAGTGCCTCGTCGGAAATAAATCCGTGCATATTTTTGTCAAAATCATAGAAGGCTTTTTGAAGGCGGTCTGAAATTTCTACAGGAAGCCATTTGTCAAGCCGGCTAGGAACAACTCCAGGCTTGTAGCTCGTCTCCGGTAATTCTTTTGAAGCCCTGTGAGAAAGAAAATCCACAAGCCTTTGTGCTGGAGCAAACTGACCTTTTCCTTGCTTAAAGGTTTCTTCTTCAAGTGCCGTACGCCAATAAAGACCTGCGAGGGCCGGACAACCTGCCTCTTCTGCCTTCCTTTTAAATTCTTCCGGAATATCCTCTGGACGACGCTCAACGACAATTGCGGAGTCGCTCCATTTGCTGTTTCTGCCAGAAGCCGACATTCCGTTTATGACGATTTGATTTTCTGCCGTTGCACACGGAACAATGTAACCGCCAGGACACATACAAAAGCTGTAAACTCCACGCTCATTTACCTGAGTAATCAGTCTATATTCTGCCGCCTGTGGCATAGTTTTTCCGTGAAACTGAATTGAATCAATCAAAACGCGAGGATGCTCAACTCGAACACCTACCGCAAAAGTTTTTGCTTCAAGCGATTCTGGAGAAATTTTCGCAAGCATTTCATAAATATCCGTCGCAGAGTGTCCTGTTGCCAAAATTACGGCATCTCCTGAAAGGGACAATTCCTCACCTGTTTTAAGGTTTTTTAGATGGACACCCGTAACTTCTGTCGTTTTTTCACCCGAAATGACATTTGTTACCAAACCTGTGCAAAGCGTGTCAAAATAGAATTCTCCACCAAGCTCAATGATTTTTTTTCTCATTCCGCTGATAATTCCAGGAAGCTTGTCCGTTCCTATGTGAGGATGAGCATCCGTTAAAATTTTTTCATCCGCACCAAATTCTACAAAAATCCGATATATTTTTCCAATGTCGCCGCGCTTATTGCTTCTTGTGTAAAGCTTTCCGTCAGAAAAAGTGCCAGCTCCACCCTCTCCGAAACAGAAATTCGACTCTGCATTGAGTTTTCCTTCTGTCTCAAGATTTTTTATGTCAGTTTTGCGCTCATCTGTCGCTCTTCCCCTTTCAATGATAATGGGCTTAATTCCATCTTCCAAAAGCCTGAAAGAGGCATAAAGACCTGCAGGGCCAGAGCCAATGATGATTACTTTTTTATTGCCGTCGGCCTTTTTCCAGACAGGGATACTTTCTCCGTCTCCGTTTGGTTTTTCGCCAATATAGATTTTATATCTGAGAATAATTTTCAGCTGACCATGACGAGCATCTATTGATTTTTTTATAAAAACGCTAGTGATTTCTTCTTTTTTAAAAGGAATTCCTTTTTTTTCAAGACCTTTATAAATTTCTGAGTCAATTAAGAGTTTGTTTTTTTCATCCTGAGGCTTTATAGTAATTGAAATATCTGTAGTCATTGCAAAAAAATTATAGTGAATTGTAAGATTCTTCGCTATCGCTTTTGAGGCAACGCAAAAGTATCTATTGACAAACAGTTTTTTACAGAATAAACTAATGATAGTTAGTTGTTTTAAAAGGGTGGGAAAAATGGCTAAATCAGACAAAGTTACTCGCGAGAAGATTATTCTTGCATTTCTGGATTCTTGCTTCGTAAAAAATGCGGGCGGAACATCACTTTCAGATGTCGCTGAGCGACTCGGAATCAAAAAGGCTTCACTTTACAATCACTATGAAAGCCGCGATGCAATGGTTGAGGATTGTATCCGCTGGTGCGGTGACTATTATCGAAAAGCGTATTTCATTCCAACAGATATTGAAGCAGTTTCAAAACGCTACAATGCCGAAAATGTAATGAAAGGCATCGTAAACCGTTGGTTCAAAATGAACGAAAAAGAGCCTTTAATTCAGGTTTATTCTTTTATCGAAAGCGAAAAATACATTTCTTCTGCTGCGGCAAAAATCTCGCAGGAAACACACGAAAAGCTTGTTTCAGAAACAAAAACAGCCTTCAGATGCCTGGCAAATGCCGGAAAAATCATTGACCTCGAAGAAAATGATTTGGAAACCCTGTCAGAAATGTTCGCCTCAATCACAATTTCAACTCTGGACGATTACATTGTAAGCAAAAAAATTGAGATTCGCTCAAATCCGGAAGGCGGAGAAGACTCTTTATTTGGAACCTCTAACGAAATCGACTTCGGAAAAGTGTATAATCTTGTTGAAACATTTTGTTCAATGCTTAAATAACAAACGACAGAAATCAAAAAGATTAGTCATCTGACTCATAATCCCTGAAGCCGGCATCCCAAAGCTCGTCATCCGTCATATAACGGCGTAAATCCTTTCGCGCTTCATCAAATTTGTATCGCATAAGGGATTTTGCCTTGTCGCTCGTAAGCTGGTAAATTCGCTCCAGAAGTCGTGGCTGAATGTCGCTTTCAACGCCTTGCTGTCCCATTGAATTCGAAAAAACGAAAACATTAAGAGTGACTCCGTTTTTTGGTCGTTGCATAACGAGAATCGCATCAGTAGCAAAATGAAGTCCGTTCAGATTCAGAAGCATTTTTTCGACTTTTTCGTAAAGCTTTATGTCGAGAGTCTTGTCAAAAATGCAAGAAAAATGGCTCATACTGACATCCAGAACGCTTCCCTTAACCTGACCGCGTTTCGTAATAAAGCTGACCCTGCTCCTGGTATCGCAAATTGCACGGATGTTTTTTCGCCGTCCGCAAGCCTGATTCGCAAACATTACTTTGTCGATAAGGGCAAAATTTTTGTTTTTTTGATATTCAAGTGCAATACAACCGCACTGAATTCCGACATCAAAGAGATAATATTTTTCAAGATTCTTTTTTTCTTCTTCGTTCTGCCTCTTTAAATAAAGAACTCCAATTAGAATTCTCCCCATATATTTCTGCTGAAGCTCTTTTATGTATTTTTCCCATTTAACGCCTTTAACCTGGCTGTCGACATAAAAAAACAAAATTGAGTCGGTAAAGGTCTCAATAATGACTTCAACCTTTGCCTTAAGAGGACAATATCTGTCATCACCGATGATATAAGTTTCGTAGCCGCGAGCCATATAATCTTCAAGATAAGTTTCTGGCAAAAGCGACGGATCTGGAGAGATAAAAAAAGTCTTTCGACCTTCTATGATTAGTTCCTGAGTTTCCCCTTTTTCTACATTAGCCATATTATAACTCCTCCACCCTTTTTCCAGTATAATGTAAAATAAGTGCCAGTGTTCGGGCCGCATTCAAAAACAAATCAATATCTGAATATTGGAGCAATCGGCTGTCTTTTTCTGTTCCTGTCATATCAACACGCAGATAGCCAAACTTTTCGTCCCGATAAGAAATATCTGCAAAACAGCTTGAAGTAATTTCCTGATTCTCAAAAATCTCATAAAGAAAATCTTTTTTTGCCCTTAAAAGATTTTTTGTATCGCTCATATAGAAAATGCCGGTGAGCTGGTTTATGCTCTGCTCAATCAATTCGTTTGGAATGTAGTCGAATTTTTTGTTTGTAGAGCGCTGATGAATTTTTTGGAAGAGAAGCTTTTCGTTCGCCTGAATACAGATATGGTCAATCTCGAAGTAAGAGCTTAAAAAATTAAAAAGATTTGAGATTCCAGCTTTTAAATCATCGCCGGCCGTAAGATATTTGCAAACATTTGAGTGAAGATTCAGGGAACCGACAGCCTTTTGTTTTTCGCTCTTTGGAACGATGCTCGCATGTTTTTCTGGGAGATAAATGATAAAGCAGTTTCGCCCCTTTGTTTTTCCGCGATAAAGGGCTTTTTCAGCACAAGAAATTAAATCGTCAAGATGACGGGAATTTTCCGGAAAGCGGGCAAGTCCGATTGTCACCGTTAAAGTCTGATTTCCAACTTCTGGAAGGGAAATTTCGTTTACTTTTACGAGAATTTCATGGCAAATGTTCCAAATTTCATCGTAATCAATAATATCTTTTAAAATTAGAGAGAATTCATCGCCTTTGTTTCGGGCTAAAATCCCTTTTCCGTTAATTATTTCGTTTATGGTAGTCGCAACATCGTAGAGAATTTTATCACCGCCAGCCCGTCCGAAAGCGTCGTTTATGTAAGTGAAATTGTCTATGTCGATAAGAGCAAAGCTAAAATCCGCCTCAAACTGAACTAAAAATGAAGCGTAAGAATCCATTGTTTGCTTGGCGTATGCCCCGCTAACCTTGTCTGTCTGAATCTCGTTATCCCTGAAGAATGTATCCATAATCAGATATTATAACACGGAAATTCAGAATTTGCATAATTTTAAGAATGCGGTAAGCAAAAATATCTTCTTATTCCGATTGAAGCACCAGAAAAATCTTTAAAATAATTGTCGTTTTCGCTGTTATAAAAATTAAAATATTTCCAGGATGCAAAAAATTCATAAGGACCGTGCGTAAAACCAAAATGCAAATCGCTTTCAAAGACAGAAAAATCGTGCTTGTAATTATGGCATCCCATTTTCCATTCGATTACAAGAGGCTTTACAGGATATGACCTGAGCAGAAGTCCGACATTACATCCAGTTTTAAAATCTTCAAAGCCATTTCCCCGCCAGGTCGTATATTGAATCAAAAAAGCGGCACTTAAAATGTTTGTCTGCAAAAGAGAAATTTGTCCGCCAAGTTTTATATTGTCACGAAAGCCAGATTTTTCAAAATCATAAGTTCCGTTCGTGTAAAATTTTCCTAAGGCAAGATTTTCAAAATACGGACCAATGTATGGGAACAAAAGACCTTCAAAACGGGTCTCATTCCCAATTCCGAGATTGTGAAGATAAACAAGAGATGTATCAAAAGAAAAGCGATTTTTGCTGTAAGACGGCAGCGTTAAGACAAGACCAGAAATAGAGCCTCGTGCGACATAATTTCCGTCCGCAGGGGAGACTGTTTCATCGTCCTGATATGGATAATCTAAAAATCGTACGGTATTGAACCAATAATAACAAACTCCAAGCGCTACGACGCATATTACAACAAACCATGCAAACAAATCCTCTGCGGTCTCTTCATCTTCTTCCCGACTGCTCGAAGCGTTTAGGGAAAAATGGGAAAGAGCATTTTTTTCGCTCAAAGAAGATTCAAAAACCCTTGGTGAAAAGCTCAAAGCCGAAGCATTAACTCGAAATGAGAACAAAATGCAGATTAAAATTAGAAATCTTTTCACACTATCCCCTTTGCTTCTTTAGAAGAAAATCTAAAAAATCTTTTGGCACTTTAGCAATTCCTGAAAGATTTTCTTCGGATAAATCAACTTCTATCGCTCCGTCTGAATTTTCTGTCGAAAAAATACAGGCAAACGCAAGCGGAAGCTCATCTGTGTAGCCGGCGACATCCTTATATTCATCAGGAATTTTTTCGTCAGCATACGCAAAAATGATTTTATGAGATGTTTCCCCTTCGCGGTGCTCAACAGGAGCTAAAATTCCGCTCGCAGCCGCCAAAATACACGAAGAAAAATTGTCCTCGCTTGGATAAATCGCCGTGTAGCCCGCCTTCATTTTAAGAGCGATTGTCGTTGCCGCAGGCGGTGTGTTAAAGACCGAAATCGAAAATTGAGCTGGCATAATCTCGGCATCTTCGATTAAGCCCCTGTTGATTTTTAATTGACGAGCAATCTCGCCCCGAAATGAAGCAAAAACGAGCTTTAAATTCGCATTTTTTTCGTCGTCTTCGACAAGTCCATGAACAGCTTCTATCGTCATTCGCGTGATTTGAGAAAGCCGCCGTTTAAAAAGAGCGTCAACATAAGGCAGCTTCGGCGTTTCCGAAGGATTTTCAGGAGAAGGTGTGAAACTGCTGAATTTTGTAATATAGATTTTCATTTCTTTCTGAAATTCAAAATCGAATAGAAGTTACTTCCCAAGTTGTGATGTGCGGTAACAAGGCTAAAGCCCGCTTTTTCAATTGCTTCGACCAACTCGCCGTAACGGTACATTTTGCTGTTTCCGTTGGCAATGCAGGTAAAATAAAGGCTCGTTGCCTGCAATGCGTAGCTTTCGCCCTCGTATTTTTGCATATCCCAAAGAGGCTCCATAACGAAAATATCGCAGTTTTCATCAACCGAATTGTAGATTTTTGTAAGGATTTTCGTAATCTGATGAAGAGAAAAACAATCCAAGAACTGGCTCATCCAGACAGCATCGGCTCCAGCAGGCAATTTTGTTTCTGTGTCGAGAACATTTCCGCTTACAAAGCTGACTCGTCCCTCAAAGCCCGCATCCTTTACATTTTTTTCGGCAACAGCGGTCTGTCCTGGTAAATCTACGATTGTAACATGAACATCGCTGTCATATTTACAGCTTGCGATTGCCCATTTTGCGGTGTTTCCGCCAATGTCAAAAAGCTTTTTCGGCTTATTTTTGTAGACGATTGGAAGAGCCTCCGGGAAAGCGACATCTGAATAAAAATGGTCGAATTCAAACCAGGATTTTTTTTCACGCTCAGGAAGAGTTGAAAGAGCCTCGTAAACCGTCGTCCATTTTTCGCCGAAAACCTTTAAACCTTCTGGCTTTCCGTTTTTTATTGAGTCGATAAGATTAAAAGCGCCCTTGTAGCAGATGTCGTTGGTAAAGTTAAAATTAACGCGCGTGCAGTCGTCTTCAAGCAAGAACCAACCGATTTTGCCAAGAACAAGCTTGCCCAAGCCAGACTTGCTTTCATCGTCGCAATTTTCAGACTTGATTTTAAGCACACCCATGCCCAGCGCCATTTCTGCAAGAACACCAACACCATATTCAGAAACACCAGATTTTTCAGAAAGCTCCTTGATTGAAATTCCCTCGTCTCCGCTGTCTGAAACCATCTGCAAAAGACCAAGCTCGATTAACGCACGGATTGCCTGAAAGGTCATCGGAGAAAAAGCTATTTTGATTGCCTCGATTTTCGCGTCGATAGCACGAATCTTATCTGAATAATATGATTTATTTTCCATCATTTTGTTTTTTTACTCCGGCAACCTGAAGATTTTGCAGCTGTTCGTCCACAAAATCTTGCTGAGCTCTTCCAAGTCCATCTCAAGCATTTCTGACAAAAATCTTGCTGTTGACGGCAAATATTCTGGCATTGCTCTTTTTCGTTCCCTGTATTCCGCCGGAACCATAAACGGACTTTCTGTTTCGATTAACATTCGCTCGACAGGAATATTCAGAACCGTCTCGTGCAAATTCCGCGCGTTTCGGTAAGTCAAATTTCCTGCGAAAGAAAAATAAACATCGAGTCCAGCCTCAAGACATTTTTTTGCATAAGCGGCATCCTCTCCGTAACAATGCAAAATTGCTCCGGCTGGTGGAATTCGCTCTTTGAGAATGTCAAAAACATCTTTTCCGGCTTCACGGCTATGAATGATTACAGGCTTGTCGTATTTTTTTGCTATTTCGAGTTGAGTAATAAAAAGCTCCGTCTGCCTTCGTTTGTCACCAAACTGCTTGTAGTAATCGAGGCCACATTCACCTACTGCTACAACATTCGGCAATTTAAGACCTTCTTCGATAGTCTGAACCCAGTCTTTACCAGGATTCATAACTTCGACAGGAGCAACACCGACGGCATGGTAAACACCGGGAATTGCCTTGATGTTCGGATAGACTTTTTTAAAGTCGTGGAGACTGTTGTTAATGCTTACGATTCGCGTTACTCCGGCAAGTTTTGCCTTTTGAATAACGCGCAACTGTTCGATTGGGTCCTCATAAATGAGCCCAATGTGGGCGTGAGTATCAAAAAATTGCATGGCTTTCTTCCAAATAGATAGATACGATAAAAAATCCCCACCAAAAGCGGAGATTCACGATGAGATTTGAGCTTTTATGCTCTTTTCTTTATTACATAATTTTAGCAGAGAAATTCTGAGTTGTCAAATTGAAAATTTAAATTTGCGAAATATAATTTTTCACTGTAAAATGGATTATCAATAAATTATGACTACACGAAGCTTTATTTTCTATGGATATGCAAAAGAATCGTACTTTGAGTGCGCGGATTTAATCCGCCAGACAAACCGAAAGCATATCGCAATTCTAAATACCTGGTTTTTTCTTATTAACTTACTTTATCTTGTTTTTTCGTATTTAAATCTTTTCGGAGTAAACGAGGAGCGAATCCCCCTTTATGCGACTTATTTTTTCGCCAGCATCGCTTTTGAAATCTGGATTTTATTTTTTCCAAAACATATAGAAAAGCACAATCATCTGGCAGTTTTTGCAAGCATCTTTATGCTGTTGTCTTATGGCATTATTTGTTCTGTAGCAGAACCTTATATGCCGGCGACGATGTTCCTTATCTTGCTTGCTTTGACGGCTCTTTCTTACATCGGAAATATGATTTTTTTGCTTGGGCTTTCACTTCTCAGCGTTACGATTTTCCTTTTGACCTCTTACAACTTTAAAACTTTTTCCATCGCCTATCATGATACCTACAATGCGGTAATAGTTATCACTCTTGCAATTGGACTTCACTACACATTCCAAAGAACAAGGCTTTCTCAGTTCATTCTCTATCAGCGGGATTTGAAAATTCAGCGGGAACTCGAAATAAAATCTAGCTTTGACGCTCTCACAGGTCTTTTGAACCGCGGAAGATTTTTTTCAACCACAGAAGAAATATTAAAGCACGGAAAATCAGAATATAGAGTTCTCGTGCTTATCGATTTGGATGAATTCAAGCAGATAAACGACAACTTAGGTCATCAGATGGGTGATAAGGTAATTCAGACTGTCGGAACAACTCTTCTAAATCATCTGGGCCTGGATCCTGAAGACAAAGAAAAAATTGGAAAATGGAATTTGAATACTCCCCATAGTTATGCTGGACGACTTGGTGGCGATGAATTCATCGTTCTTTTGCAAGGAAAGAATTCCATAACAGAAGTAACATCATTCCTAAAAAAACTGCTTGAATCTCTGAATTCTGTAAAATTTGACGGACTGAACGGAATCCACGCATCTATCGGCGTAACAGAACTAACTTTGTCTGACCGTGATATTGACAATGCCTACAAACGGGCTGACGAAGCTCTTTACGAGTCAAAACGAGCTGGAAAAAATCAGATAACCTTTACATCAGAAACACTTCCCGGGGATGCGTAAGAGGGGGCTAATATGAACACTTATAATCAATTTGAACAGATAAATCCGAGTCTCTTATCACAATATTTTATTCTCTCAGGGCTAATAATTCTTGCTTGTGCGATTATTGCCTCAATACGCCGGCTTTTCCTGCGTCCGGATGCAATCTATAAAAACGAAAAATCTAAATTATTAATGACAATTTTAGTCGTTTTTATAGCGTTAGTTCTCGTAGTTCTTGGAGTTTTTATTTATCGAGATGAAGTTCTTCGCATTTTATTCGGAAGCTTGTATTTCGCTGCTTCCGTAGTTTTTGTTTTTGTGCTCCTTTGGGGATTTTTTCAGATGCGGGGCGCCAGCGAAAATGCCCTTCAAATTATCGAAAACCTTGTCTGCGTAATCGAAGCCGAAGACGAAAACCTTGACGGTCACTCTCTTCTCGTACAGAACCTCACGATGCTGATGTACGATTACCTGCCACTTTTGGATAGAATTTCAATTAATCCGAACAACCTTCAATATGCCTCTCTTTTAATTGACATCGGAAAGCTAGGAATTTCCCACAAGCTAATTTCCAAAAAAGGTAAGCTTTCTCCAGAAGAATTAGAGATGATTCATAAATACCCTGAGCTTTGTGTCGAAATATTCGAAAAAATTTCTTCTCTCAAAACTGTTATGAAATGGGTCAAATATCATCATGAGAGGATTGACGGAGAAGGCTATTATCATCTCAAGGGAAAAGAAATTCCCCTTCCTGCCCGAATTTTGGCGCTGGCAGATACATATTCTGCAATCACAATGGCACGCTCTTACAGGGCGAGTCTTCCTTACGAAAATGCAATCGCCGAACTTCGACTTGTCGCCGGAACACAGTTAGACAAAGATTTGGTCGAAATTTTCTGCTCAATTCCCCGCGTGAAAGTCACCGCCTGCATGGAAGATGTAAAAGCCAAAATGAAACAATATTCTCTAGGAGAAAAAAAATGAAAAAAAACTTCTTCACAGCCTGCCTGATTCTTTTTTCCATAATTTTTGTTTCTTGTTTTGAGAAAAACGCGCAAAAGCATTACACCTCCGCTACCCCAAAGGCAACACTAAATCTGGCTCTTCGTTCTGGAATTTATTCTGAAGTCATAAAAAAATGTCTTAAGGATTTTGAAAAAACTTATGATATTTTCTGCAATGTTTACGAATTTTCAGAAGCTGAGCTTCATTCTTCGATTCTTGACGGAGCCTCTTATCCTGAAGGCCCTTACGATTTTTGTATGGTCGATGGCTCCTGGATGGCAGAATTTACATCAAAAAATATCCTCGCTAATCTTTCAGAACTCGGCTATTCCCTCGATGATGACATTATTCCCGCCACAAAAACGATTTGCTTTTATAACGATAATGTTTATCTCGCTCCTTATTACGGAAATGTTACAGTTCTTTTGTACAACCGTATTATGGTTCAGGAAGCCGGCTATAAACCAGAAGAAATCAATTCTCTCGAAGATATTTTTAAAATCTGTGAATTCCAAAAAAATCGCCATAACCTTGGTTTTGTTTTCCGAGGCGACACGATGAACAACATTGTTGTAGATTTTTTGCCAATTTTACGCTCGCGGGGAGCTTGGGTCGTTGACGAAAACAACAGGCCGACAGTAAATACAAGCGAATTCTCAGAGGCGCTATATTTTTATCTTGATTTAATAGAAACTGGCCGCGCTGCCAGCAAAAATGATTTAATTGCCGCAATAGCCAATAAATCTGCCGCAATGGGAATCGGCTGGCCGGGTTGGTACACTCCTACAAAAAATTCTTCGATGGATTACATCGCCCTGTCCGGAAAATTCAGAAATGACAGACCTTCATACAATTCAAATATTTACGGAATTTGGGCAGTCGGAATTCCAGAAAACAGCATAAACAAAAAATATGCCGAAAAACTGCTCGAATATTTAATGGATAAAGAAGTTCAAAAAACTACCGTTAGTTTTGGTGGAGTTCCTTGCCGATATTCAAGCCTAAATGACACTGAAATACTGCAAAAATTCCCGCAGTACAACGCCGTGCGAGACGCTCTCGAAGGCGGAATTTACCGCCCTGTAATCGAAAATTGGACAGAATTCTACACGATTCTAGGTCAGGAAATGAAAGCTATTATAGACGGTAAAAAAGAAGTTTTTGAGGGACTTTACGATGCCCAACTGGAGCTTGAAAAAATCTGCAATTAAAACTGACTATTCAAAGCTTGCCATAATTCCGTCAAAATATTTTTTGTTGTCAAGATATGCTCCTGCAAACGCAGTGAGCGTATACAAGGCAACAGTTTTTGAATCAATTTCCCGAAGCAATTTAAAATCATAAGTGAAATTTTCTGTCTCCGGATGATAAGAAATCAAAGTAAAAAGCGTGCCGTTCTTTTTTGTCTCAATTTTTTTTATCTGAAAATTCGGATAAACCATATCACTTCCGAGAAGAAGCCTGCGTTTTAAAACCTCGATTTGCCCTTCTTTTGGCGAAGTAACTTCGTTCACCGTAAATGCCGCTATATTTTCAAGAGTGTAAAAATTTTCTGCCGCTGCATTCCAGGAAGTATCGAGCCTTGCATTTAATTCTTTAGAATTTTCCGTCGCTTTATAATTTACTTTTACAGCCTTTGCTTTTTTATTTCTTTTAAAATCCTTTGTCGAATCTTTGAAAATTTCTGGAATTCCAGTAAATTTTGAAAAGCTTTCATCTTCAGCAGAAACAAGCTGCCCTGCCGTAACAATCTGAAGAAGAGTTTTTTTGTCAACCGAAACTATTTTTTCAAGACTAAAGATTGGAATCAGCGGGTCAAAATAAAGGGTGACTTTTCCACCAAACTGCTCGTAATTCTGATATTCTTGACTAACTACCGTAAGTTCACCTATATTTTGGCGCCGTTTCGTCATCTCATAAAAAAAATCGTGAATATAATTTACTAAATCTGTATCTTCCGGAGTAATAGTGCTTAAAATTCTCTCGCCCGTAAGCTCAAGCATTTGTTTTTCAGGGTCAATTGTAAAAAGAATATGGATATTTTTTTCTGGCTTAAAATCAGAATCTTTTCCAAAAGCCGGGGCATAATATCTTAAAGCATAAGTAGATTCATCATAAAAGAGAATTCCTATATATGAGTCGCGCTCAAAGCTTGAATCCTTGTAATAAACATACTGACCTGAAAAATCTGGAACAGAAGGAACGACATTAGGAAGAGCAAAAACTGATAGTGAAGATAAAAAAGCAATTAAAAACAACGAAATTTTTTTCATACGAGAAATATACAATTTTTAAATAGAAAATTCCACATTGAAGACGAGTCTTTCCAAAAATTGTCTTTTCAACTGGAGCGGTAGCGGAATGGAGAAATCTATTTTAAAATTCCCTTTTGCTGTGCTAAAATATCTTTATGAGAAAATTTTTATTTTTACTGATTCTGATTTCACTGGCGCTTCCGAGCTTCGCAAATCCGACTCAAAAAGACTATGATTTAATTCTTACCAGCGAAGATATTGTAGTCCTGCCAGAGGACAAAAATCATTTTGTAATGGACGGAAATGGTGTTCATCTCTTCGTAAAAAAAAGAGGCAATATTCAGAGCGTATCGCTCCTCGTAAAAAGCTACAACTACAATGACCCCGACCTTTCGTTAATGCGTGCAAAAGAAAAAAACTCTGTGAACGGAAACGAGCTACGCTATTCGGCTGGAACAAAATCCACATTCAGAATGGAAAGAACTCCGAACGCATTGATTTCATCGACCACCGAAAATAATTTCTTTGGAGAGTGTTTTCATATTTATATTCCCAAAAAAATGTATTATGGATATGTAATTCAGACCCAAAACGAATGTGAATTTGAAGATGAAATGGTGGTCTCAGTTCGAGCGTATTCTGAAAAATATTGTGATTTGTCTTCAAAATTTAATGATAATTTTCTTCTGCTTAAGGTTTCAGACTGGGCACTTGAAGAGTCATTCGCACAAATTGCCCAAAATTCTGATGGAAAAGTTCTTCATATAATTACGCTTCCAGAGCTTACTCAAAAGCTTTTTGATGAAATTGAAAATTTTTCTGAAGAAGATGATACCGACTTAGTTTTCGCAATTGACGCGACAGAAAGTATGAAAGATGAATTTGAAGAGCTAAAGAAAAACTGGCTTTCAAAATTCGAAAAACAAATGAAAAAATTACCGAACATCCGAATAGGTCTGCTACTTTATAAAGATTATGGTGATGAATATGATTTTGACGGATTTCCTGTCAAGAATTTTGGATTCTTAAAAAACGCAAAGGCTTTCTCAAAAAATCTAAAATCCGTAAAAGTAAAAGGCGGCGGAGATAAGGAAGAGGCCGTTTTTGAAGCCCTTTACGCCTGCGCAACAAATTTTGAATGGAGAAGCGATGTAAAAAGAAAAATCGTTCTGATTGGAGATGCCCCGCCACATCAGGAAAAAGATGCAGAATACACATCTGATGATGTCCTTCCAATTATTTTGCAAAAAGAAATTTCTGTTGATTGCTTTTTGGTTGCTGCATCAAACGAGTCTTCTTCAAAATAAAAAATTCTTTCAAATTTTAATCAAATTCAGTTGACACGATTTCGGGATTTCTATAAAATGCTATTCATCAGTTGGGGGCGTAGCGAAGCTGGTTATCGCGCTGGCCTGTCACGCCGGAGATCGAGGGTTCGAGCCCCTTCGCTCCCGTC